>Ga0335075_10005756_pt1 | contig 19172 bp, 12 predicted proteins | sample Lox_Sample_24_FD_206723 | JGI IMG/M metagenome (GOLD analysis project Ga0335075, IMG submission 206723) | Soil microbial communities from Loxahatchee National Wildlife Refuge, Florida, United States - Lox_Sample_2.4 | ecosystem: Environmental > Terrestrial > Soil > Wetlands | place: USA... | reverse complement strand
CGGGCCTGTTCAACATCGGCGGGCAGAGCCAGTTCATCGGCGGCGCCATCATGGCCGCCTGGCTCGGCTACGACGTGTCCATGCCGTTCTTCGTGCACGTGGTCGTGTGCGTGCTCGGCGCCTTCGTGGGCGGCGCGGTGCTCGGCTGGATAGCCGGCGAGCTCAAGGCGCGCACCGGGGCGCACGAGGTGATCACCACGATCATGCTGAACTACGTCATGCAGTACTTCCTGGCGTTCCTGTTGTCGTCCCACGCGGCGCTGCAGGCGCCCGGGTCACCCAACCCGATCACGCCGGCGATCGCGTCCGACGCGCACCTGCCGCTGATCGCCGGCTCCCACCTGCGGATCAACGTCGGGTTCCTGATCGCGATCGCGTGCGCGATCGTCGCGTGGTGGCTGCTCAACCGGACGACGACCGGGTTCGAGTTCCGGTCGGTCGGCGCGAACCCGTCCGCCGCGCGGGTGGCCGGGATCAAGGTGGAGCGCAGCTGGGTGCTGGTCATGCTGATCGGCGGCGGCCTCGCCGGGCTGGCCGGATCGGCCGTCATCCAGGGCACCGACTTCACGCTCAACCCGCAGAGCTACGGCACCTACGGGATCGACGCGATCACCGTCGCGCTGCTCGGCCGCGGCAAGCCGGGTGGCGTGGTGGCCGCGGGGCTGCTGTTCGGCGCGCTGCACGCGGGATCGCCCGGCATGCAGAACGCCGCCTCCACGCCGGTGCAGATCGTCCAGGTGCTGCAGGCGCTGATCGTGCTGTTCGTGATAGCGCCGCCGCTGGTCCGGGCCATCTTCCGGCTCCGCGGGGTGCGAGCGGCCGGGCAGACCGGCACGAGCATGGCAAAGGGGTGGAGAGCGTGACGAGCCGGCCGACCACGGCTTCCCAGGCGCTGGCCGAGCCGCGGCTGCCGAACCTGCTGCCGGAATCCGCCGCGGCGGCGCGGGGCGGGCGATTCGCGGCAGCGATCACGTACGCGCTGTTCGGGCTCGCCGACATCCTGCTGTTCGGGATACACGCGCACGGGAAGGCCACGTTCTCGTTCACGCCGGAGTTCGCCAAGGTTTCGGTGCCGAACCTCGTGCTGCCGGCGGCCGCGACGTGTTACGTGTGCGGCGGCATCACGCTGGCCTTGGCGGCTTTGCGCCTTCTGTCAGCGCTTGGGATAGTACGGCTCGGCCGCGTAGCGCGCCGGGTCGTCATCGGGGTCGTCCTGTTCTTGTTCATCATCGCGCTGCTGGCCTGGTCCGACGCCGGGCAGTCGATCCCGTTCAACGTCGTGAACCTGCTGTCAGGGTCGCTCGACGACTCGATTCCGATCATGCTCGGCGCGCTGACCGGCGTGGTCTGCTCCACCTCTGGCGTGGTCAACATCGCCATTGAGGGCCAGCTGCTGCTCGGTGCGTTCTGCGCGGCGGTCGCCACGTCCGTGACCGGATCCCTGTGGCTGGGACTGATCTGCGGCGCGCTCGCCGGGTCCCTGGTCGGGGCGCTGCTCGCCGTGTTCGCGATCGCGTACGCCGTCAACCAGATCGTGCTCGGCGTCGTGCTCAACACGCTCGTGCTCGGCGTGACCGGCTACCTCTACAACGCGATCATGGTGCCGTACGGGAACACGCTGAACAACCCGTCGACGTTCAACCCGTTTAAGATCCCCGGGCTCGGCGACATCCCGATCATCGGGCCGGTGTTCTTCGACGCGAACGTCTTCTTGTACCTGACGTACGTGATCCTCGCCGTGGTCCAGGTCGGGCTGTTCCGGACGCGGTGGGGGCTGCGGACGCGGGCGATCGGCGAGCACCCGGTGGCCGCCGACACGCTGGGCATCCGCGTGCTGGCCATGCGGTACCGGAACGTGATCATCGCCGGGCTGATCGCGGGCATCGGCGGAGCGTACTTCACGATCGGCTCGGTCGGCTCGTTCGGCCCCGACATGTCGTCTGGCGAGGGCTACATCGCGCTGGCCGCCATGATCTTCGGGCGGTACACGCCGTTCGGGGCGATCGGGGCGGCGCTGCTGTTCGGCTTCACGACGCAGCTGCAGTCCATCCTGTCGTCGATCAACGTGCCGATTCAGTCCAACCTGCTGCTGCTCACCCCCTACGTGGTGACGATCATCGTGGTGGCGGGCCTGGTCGGCAAGGTCCGCCCGCCGAAGGCCGAAGGCATCCCGTACGTCAAGTCGTAAGCCCTGCAGGCGAAGCTGTCGATTGCGCAATTGACACTAATAGAGCAGGTCGATTGCGCAATCGACAGGACGGCAGACGGACAGGTGGGTGACAGGTGGTGGACGCGGGACTGCGGGCGGTGGTTGAGGCGTGGATGGAGGACGACCCCGACGAGCGGGACCGGGCGGAGCTGCGGGCGCTGCTTGCCGGTGCCGCTGACGGCGACAGCGACGCCGAAGCGGAGCTGGCCGACCGGTTCGCGGGGCGGCTGACGTTCGGGACCGCCGGGCTGCGCGGCGCCGTCGGGGCCGGGCCGAACCGGATGAACCGCGCGGTGGTACGGGCGGCGACCGCGGCGGTCGCGGGCTGGCTTCTCGGCACGCTCGGCGCGAGTGAGACTCCGGAGATCGTGGTCGGATGCGACGCGCGGCACCGGTCGGCCGAGTTCATGGACGAGGCGGCCCGCGTGCTCGCGGGAGCCGGCATCCGGGTGCACCTGCTGCCGCGGCCCGGGCCGACGCCGTTGCTCGCCTTCGCGGTGCGGCAGCTCGCGGTCGACGCCGGGATCATGATCACGGCGAGCCACAATCCGGCGGCGGACAACGGGTACAAGCTGTACCTCAGCGACGGGGCCCAGGTCATCCCCCCGGTCGATGCCGAGATCGAGGGGCGGATCGCGGTTCTGGGGCCGCTGGCCGCGATCCCGGTCGCGAGGCTGGGCGACCCGCTCATCGTCCGGCACGGCGACGAGGTCGCGGCGGCGTATCTCGACGCGGTCGCGGGAGCGGGGGCCGCCTCCGTCACCGCGGACCTCAGGGTCGTCTACACGCCCATGCACGGGGTCGCGGGCGACCTGATGCTGCGGGCCATCGCGCGGGCCGGCTTCGGCCGCCCCGCGGTCGTCAAGGCCCAGGCCGACCCGGACCCCGACTTCCCCACGGTCGCCTTCCCCAACCCGGAGGAACCCGGCGCGCTCGACCTCGCACTAGCGGACGCGCGAGCGCTCGGGGCCGACCTCGTGCTGGCCAGCGATCCGGACGGGGACCGTCTCGCGGTGGCCGTACCCGCCCCTGATCGCCCGGGCGGGACGCCCGGAGCGCCGGGCTGGCGAGTGCTCACCGGCGACCAGCTAGGCGCTCTGCTTGGCGCGTACCTGCTCGGCGCCACCCCGGACGGGGCGTCCGGGACGTCCGGGACCCCTCTGGTCGTGACCACGATCGTGTCCTCGACGCTGCTGTCCAAGATCGCCGCGGCGGCCGGGGCGCGGTACCAGGAGACGCTGACCGGGTTCAAGTGGATCTCCCGGGCCGCCGACGGCCAGCCGGACGTCACGTTCGTCTTCGGCTACGAGGAAGCGCTCGGCTACGAGGCCGGGACGATCGTCAAGGACAAGGACGGCATCGGCGCGGCGCTCGCCGTGCTCGGGCTCGCCGCCATTGCGAAGACGCGCGGCGGCACGCTCGCCGGCGCCTACGACGACCTCGAGCGGGAGCACGGCGTGCACCTGACCGGGCAGCTGTCGCTGCGGATCCGGCGTCCGGCGGAGGTCATGCGCCGGATCCGGGGCGCTCCCCCGGCGACCCTGGGCGGCCTCCCGGTCGCGGCGGTCACCGACTTCACGAACGCCGGCACCGGCCTGCCAGCGTCTGACGTGCTCAGCTACAGGCTGAGCGACAGCGACCCGAACGCCAGGGGCGCCCGCGTCGTCATCCGCCCCAGCGGCACCGAGCCGAAGATCAAGGCCTACCTGGAGGTAACGGGGCCACCCGGCGACGACCTCGGCGCCGCCCGGGCGGCCGCGGAAACCCGCATGGCGCCGCTGCACGCCTCGGTGACTGCCCTGCTCACGTCGTAGCGGCGTCGCATAAACACCGCGAAATACCTCTGGCCACCCCCGCCGACTGATCCGTAGGATGCGGAAGAGTGGAACGACCCTGGTGGAAACCGGTCTGGTCAGTGCCGGCGGCGATGCGCGCCGTACGGGCGACCGTCGTCGTGCCGTCGCTGTTCGCGGTGGCCTTCAAGGTCATCGGCGACCCGCAGCTCGCGCTGTTCGCGACGTTCGGCGGCTTCGCCACGCTCGTCATCGCGTCCTTCAACGGCACCTGGAGAGACAAGCTGGTCGCGCACGCGGGGCTGGCCGTCACGGGCAGCGTGCTGCTGATCATCGGCACCCTGGTCAGCGGCACGACCTGGATAGCCGCGGTCGTCACGGTCCCGGTGGCGTTCGCGGTCGTCTTCGGCGGGGTCGGCGGCCCGAACGCCGCGTCCGGCTCCTTGGCGGCCATGTTCGCCTACGTGCTGCCGGTTGCCTCCGCGGGCGGCGCGGCGACGATTCCGAGCCGTCTTGAAGGCTGGTGGCTCGCCTCGGCGGCCGGAACGATCGCGGTCCTGCTGTTCTCCCCGAAGCCACCGGGCAACCGGCTGCGGGCCGCCGCCGCGGACCTCGCCGGCGAGCTCTCCAGCCGCATCAGCGCCGCCGCGAACGGCGAGACCACCACGCCGCAGACCATGCGGGCCGCGAAGGAGCGGATGCTGACGGCGTTCACCGCCGCGCCGTTCCGCCCGACTGGCCTGGCGACCGCCGACCAGGCACTGAACAGCCTCATCCCGCTGCTCGAATGGGCGAGCGCCCAGGTCAGCGACGCCTTCGACGGGCACATCGACCTGACCAAGTCCTGCCCGGCCGACCGCGCCCTGCTGCGCGAAGCCGCGGAGTTGTTCGGCGACACCCGCGACCTGCTGTCCGGGCGCCCCGCGGACCCGGACTTCGCGGCCCTCGAGCAGGCCCGGGCCGACTCCGCGACGCACCTGAGCGATCTGTCGGTGTCCGGCCGGGTCGGGGAACCCGACGCGCGGGTCGCCGCCGCGCACGCCGTGCACGCCCAGTCCATCGCCGTCGTGGCGCGCAGCGCCGCCGCGGAGACGATGATCGCGTGCCGCCGCGCGACGCCGGAGACGTATGCGGCCCAAATGCACCAGTGGTACGGAACTCCCGTGCAATCGGGCAGCCGGCTATCCAGCCTCACCGCCAGCCCCCGGGTGGCCGGGCTGTCCCGGGCGACATTCCTGGTGACGCGGCACGCCACGGTCCGTTCGGTATGGTTCCTGAACTCCCTGCGCAGCGCGCTGGCTATTGCTGCCGCCGTCGCCGTCGCGGACCTGTCCGGCGTGCAGCACGGATTCTGGGTCGTGCTGGGCACGCTGTCGGTGCTGCGAACCAGCGCGTCTTCAACCGGGGCGACGGCGTGGCGGGCGCTCGCGGGCACGGCCCTCGGGTTCGTGGTGGGCGCGCTGTTCCTGCTCGCGATCGGCACCTCGCAGACCGCGCTGTGGGTGGCGCTGCCGGTGGCGGTGGCCGTCGCGGCGTACGCGCCGGGGACGACGCCGTTCATGGTCGGGCAGGCCGCGTTCACCGTGACGATCGTGGTGCTGTTCAACCTTCTCGTCCCGGCGGGCTGGCGGGTCGGACTGCTGCGGATCGAGGACGTGGCGATCGGCTGTGGGGTCAGCCTGGTCGTGGGCGTGCTGTTCTGGCCGCGCGGGGTGGCGTCGGTGGTCGCCGACGACCTGGCCGACGCCTTCCGGCGCGGCGCGGACTACCTCGGCCAGGCGGTGGACTGGGCGCTGAGCGAACTGATGGTGCCGCCCGCCGCCGCGCTGGCGGCGGTGAGCGCGGGCATCCGGCTGGACGACGCGGTTCGCGGGCTCCTGACCGAGCAGGGCAGCAAGAAGCTCAGCAAGGAAGACCTGTGGGCGCTGCTGAACGCGTCAACCCGGCTGCGGCTCACCGCGAACACGCTCGCCGGGCTACGGCCGGCCGAGCCGGTCCCCGGCGTGCCGCCCGGGGCGGCCTGCCTGCCGCTTGAAGGCTCGGACGAGTACGCTGGCGCGCCCGCCTGCACGGCGCTGGAGATGGCGTCGAGGAACCTCGCGGGGTTCTACGACCAGGTGGCGGACGAGGTAAGCCATCCATCCCGCGCGGTCGAACCGCCCCTGATCCCGGCGCCCCCGATGGTGAGCCCGGCGGTCCCGCGCAAGCACCCCGACGGCGTTCCTGCGGAGACCCCGTCCCCGGCAGGGACCGCGGCCTCGGCGGGAAACGCCACCGCCGCGGCGAACACCACTGCCGCGGGGAACGTGGCCCCGGCGACGAACACGGTCGCGGTGAACGGCGCTGGCCCGGCGGATGGCGTGCCCCTGGCTAGCAGCGGCGGACAAGCGACGGCCGGGGGCGAAACTTCCCCCAACGGCCAGGCCGCGGCCGGGTCCGCGACCGCCGTGGACGTCATCGACCCCGCGCGTCAACTGCCACACCCGCACTTGCTGTGGGTCCAGGAGCATCTGCACCATCTCGGCCAGAGCGCGCAGATGGTCAGCGCGCCCGCGCAACGGCTGGCCGAGATACGCCGCCGCCCCTGGTGGCGTTAACCGGCCAGCCGACCGCGCGGTGGCCTGGCCGGTCACAAGGCCGGGTCAGTATTCCAGTAGACCGTGAAGGGCTTGTGCTGGGCGCGAGCCACCGGGACCAGGGTGATCCGCTGGGCGTCGGCGGTCGCCTCGAACGTCATCGGATCCGCGGCCGTACGCCGGACCGAGGCGGAGTCGAGTACCGGCAGCAGCGGGCCAGGCGTCCCGCTGGGGCCGTCCAGGGCGGGAACAAGGCCCCGGCCGCCGCGGCGATTCGGGGCGGAGCCAGCCCCTGGGGTCGCCGCGGCGTCTGCGCCGGAGGCGGTGCTCGGGGCGGAGGCGCTGCCCGGGGCAGGGGTGGTTTCCGCGTAGCTAGCGCCGTAGAGTCCGGCGAGCACCACCGGGCCGTAGCTGACCGCCTGGACCATCGGGTCGTCAGGGGTCGCGCTGAAGCCCAGTCGCATCGGGAGCGTCACGGTCAGCGAGTCGCCGGGGCGCCAGTGGCGGCTGACCACCACCCAGCCGCCAGGGCCGGCGCCTGACCCGGCCGGGACCACCGCGTTCCGCACCGGCATGCCGTTCAGCACCACCCCGGGCGGGCCGGCGGTCCAGCCCGGCACGCGGACGCGCAGAACCATCGGGGCCGCGCCGCGCGTCACGGTGAGCCGGACCACCGGGTCATCGGGAAACCCCGTGGTCTGTCGCAGGGTGATGCCCTGATCGGCGCAGCGGACTTCGGACGGGATGAACAGGTTCACGTAGACGCCCCGGGCGTCACGCGAGTAGATCGTGTCGGCGAACTTCACCTGCGTTTCCAGCCCGGTGGCGTTGTCGCAGGTGAACGTGTCGTAGTCGGTGGCGTAGACGTCGGGGTCGCCGTTGGGGAAGTAGTTCAGCGGCTGCTGCTTGAACGCCCCGGCGGACAGCCCCGTGTAGTAGCAGACGTAGCCGTGCGGCGAGTCCGGGTCCTGCGTGCCGAGCATCTGGTTGAACAGCCCGCCCTCGTAGCTGTCGAGCAGGTCCACCCGGCTCAGGTCGTGGAAGTGCAGCAGCCGGGTCAGCTTGAGCATGTTGTAGGTGACGCAGCCCTCGCAGGTGTAGTTGGACAGCGCGCCCGCCACCAGGTCGGGCGCGACCCAGTGCTCGTAGTTGCCCTGGCCGCCGATGACGTACGTGTGATGCTGCGTCGCGATCTGCCAGAAATTTTGCGCGATAGCGTGATATTTCGCCTCGCCGGTTTCCTCCCACATCCGGAGGCAGGAGATCACCTTCGGGACGTTGACGTTGCACTGCTCGCCCTGCAGCAGGTCGTCGCCCGCCGCCAGCGGATCGAGGAACCGGGCGTGGTAAAACCGCTGCGCGGTCCGCAGGTACCGTTCCGAGCCGGTGATCCGGTACAGGTTGGCGAGCGCCTCGGGCAGCCCGCCGAATTCGACCTCGAGCACCCGCTGCATGTGCGCGTAGCTCAGCCGCGCCGTCCTCGTGTCCACCCAGTCGGCCAGCCGCACGGCGACGTCGAGCGCCTGGTCCACGCCGGCCAGCTCGTACTGGTCGATCATCCCCGCCAGGTACTTGTGGATCATGTAGTACGGCGACCAGACGTTCTCGCCCGCTTCCAGCCGGTCGAAAAACGACTCGGGAAACGCGGACAGGTAGCCGGGCGCGTAGCCGGCGAGCGGGGCGATCGCCTGCAGTTGCGCGAGCTGGCCGACCAGGTACTCCCCCGCCGCCTTCGCCCGCGGGTCGCCGGTGTTGGCGTACGACAGCGCCAGGCCGGATAGCAGGTGCCCGGTGGTGTGGCCGCGGACCTCCATGAACGGCGCCTCCCACCCGCCGCAGGGGCGCGCGGCGGAGTGCCGGCCGTAGTTCAGCCGGAACGTGTGCAGCATCCTGTTCGGGTCGAGGAACAGCAGGTAGTCGAGGGTCCGCGCCTGGTTCGCGCGGAAGGCGCTGTCCAGCAGCCGGATCCCGGCCAGCGGGTATGCCGCCGTCGCGCCCGCGGTCCCGTCGGGCGCGTATCCGCTGCTGGCCAGCCGGTAGCACGGCACGTACGACGCGCTGTCCGGCCAGCGGGAGGTGGCTTCCGTCCCGGCCGCGCCCCACCAGGAGGAGGGCTGCCAGCCAGACAGCCACGCTGATTCGGCCGCGAGTGCGGCGCCGCCGCCCAGCAGCCCGATGACTTGCCGTCTGGAAAGTTCGGACCGCTTACCGACCCGGGCCCAGATCGCGCCGCCCACCCGCCTGGTGACTTCGCGCACGGTGCCGCAGTTTCCCTTCGTCGCGGTCCGCCCGCCGTGATCGTACCGCCGCATGACCAGGAGACCAACGCGCGGGCATGATGGACGGCGATGTCGAGAATCATCGGGCGGCGCCGTACCAGTCAGTGAGAGGCGCCCGGTACCCGGCCGGGCAGCCACGACACGCAAGGAGCACGACCGTGAAGTACATGGTGATCATCTACGGCAACCAGGAGCTGTGGGACTCGATCGACCCGGCGGAATTCCAGCAGGAGATCGCCGCGTTCGACGCGTTCAACAAGAAGTTCTACGACACGGGCGAACTGCTCGGCGCCTACGGCGTGGCCGACGCCGCGGCGACCAAGCTGGTCCGGCTGGCCGACGGCCAGCCCGCCGTCTGCGACGGCCCGTACCTGGAGACCAAGGAGTACCTGGCCAGCTGGTTCCTGATCGACGTCGACAGCGAGGAACGCGCGCTGGCCATCGCCGCGGAGGTCCCGTCCGCCAAGGCCCGGCCGGTGGAGGTCTGGCCGATCCTGCACGAGGCGTCCAGGGAGACCGGCGTCGACATGGGCGTCGTCTGACGACGGCGCCTGCCAGACGGGCGGCCACCGTGGCCACCAGCACCGGGGACCTGCTGCGCGAGCTAGCGCCGCAGGTTCTCGGCGTGCTCATGCGCCGCTACGGCGGCCTCGACACGTGCGAGGACGCGGTGCAGGAGGCGCTGCTCGACGCGGCGGTCCAGTGGCCCGCCGCGGGCACGCCGGACAATCCGCGCGGCTGGCTGCTCACGGTCGCCACCCGGCGGCTCACCGACATGCTGCGCGGCGAGTCGGCCCGGCGGCGGCGCGAAGACGCCGTCTACCTCGCCACACCGCCCGCGGTGCTGGTCGGCGCCAGCGCTGACGCGCGGATCGCCGGCGCGGGCGGACCACCCGATCACGACGACACGCTCACCCTGCTGTTCCTCTGCTGCCACCCGGCGCTCAGCCCGTCCTCGCAGGTCGCGCTCACGCTGCGCGCCGTCGGCGGGCTGACGACGGCGGAGATCGCGCGGGCGTTCGGGGTGCCGGAAGCGACGATGGCGCAGCGGATCAGCCGCGCCAAGCAGCAGATCCGCGCGGCCGGCGCGCGGTTCACCCCGCCGGACGCGGCCGATCGTGAGCAGCGGCTCCGCGCCGTACAGCAGGTTTTGTACCTGGTCTTCAACGAGGGATACACGGCGTCGGCCGGCCAGTGGCTGCAGCGCACGGACCTGACCGTTGAGGGCATCCGGCTGGCCCGGCTGCTGGCCAGGCTGCTGCCCGGCGACGCGGAGACCGCCGGGCTGCTGGCGCTGATGCTGCTCACCGACGCCCGCCGCGCGGCGCGCGTCACCCCGGACGGCGCGCTCGTCCCGCTGACCGAGCAGGACCGCGGCCGCTGGAACCGGGAGCTGATCACCGAGGGCGTCGCGCTCGTCGAGCGGACCCTGGCCGCGAGCCGGGCCCTCGGCCCGTACCAGCTGCAGGCGGCGATCGCCGCGGTGCACGACGAGGCCGCCAGCGTCGACGACACCGACTGGGCCGAGATCCTCGCGCTGTACGAGCTGCTGACCAAGGTCTCGCCGGGGCCGATGGTCTCGCTGGGAAAGGTCGTCGCCATCGCCAAAGTCCACGGGCCGGCCGCCGGGCTCGCCGCCCTCGGCGACCTGGCGGAAACCCTGTCGGCGAACCACCGGTTCTACTCGGTTCGCGGCCATCTGCACGCCATGGCCGGGAACCCGCGAGAGGCGGCCGCCGACTTCCGCACCGCCGCCCGGTACGCCACGAACATCCCCGAACGCCGCTACCTGGAACGCAAGGCGGCCGAGCGGCGGAACAGCGAGCGCTGAAAAGCGGCCTCGCTCAGTTCCAGGGTCAGGCACGCATCTGCGCGGGACAGTCAACCGGAGGCGCGGGGGTATGTCGCCGGATATTTCCCCTTTTATCCGGACATTCTGCCGGGCCGCGGACTGTCCGTTTCATGATTGGGTGTCTTTTCTGGGGTTATAGCACCAGAAAAGACACCCAATGATGCTCGTTAGCCGTTTCTATCCCCCCACCGGGTATCTGCAGAGGGGATTGGGGGCGGGGCAACCGCTATCAGCGGCTACCAGGGGAGGTCACCGTATGGGTCGGCGTCGTCGGCGCCCCAGCGGTATCCCCAGAACGTGCCCGTGGGGCCGTCGTCGGGCAGGCATGCCAGCCGGACGCTGACCGACGCGCCCTCGGCCGCCGCCCGGAAGCCGCTGCCGGCGTTCAAGTCGGTCGCGCAGTAGCCCGGGTTGGCGGCGTTGACCTTGATCGGCGTCCCGGCGAGCTCCTTGGCGTACATCACGGTGATCATGTTCAGCGCGGCCTTCGACGCCGGGTACGGCAGGGTCGCCGGCATGTGCCACAGCGGGAAGGAGCGGTCGCCGCTGAGCGTGACCGACCCGACCTCTGACGACACGTTGACGATCCGCGCGGCGGGAGCGCGGCGCAGCAGCGGCAGCAGCGCATTCGTCACCGCGACCACGCCGAGCACGTTCGTCTCGAATACGGCTCGCATCCCGTCGAGCGACGTGCCGCTCGGCGGCCCCCCGCTGGTGGCGACACCCGCGTTGTTGACGAGGACGTCGAGCCGGCCGTGTTCCGCCTCGACCCAGTCCGCCGCCTTCTGCGCGGACGCGGCGTCGGTAACGTCGAGCTCGACGAAACACGCGTCGATCCCCTCGGCCCGCAGCCCCTCGGCGGCCGCGCCGCCGCGCGCGGAGTCGCGCGCCCCGAGGAGCACGGTCATGCCGCGGGCGCCCAGCTGACGGGCGGTCTCCAGGCCGATCCCCTTGTTTGCCCCGGTGATGAGAGCGATGAGTTCTGTCATGGCGTCCACCCTGCGCGGCTGGCCAGCCGGCCGGGAGAGACGCGCCGAGGCTGGGATCGGCGGTACCACCCTCGGCGCCCGGCCAGCCGGGAAGGAGATGGCAAGCTAGGAGACATGCTCAACCGCGCGGAACTCGCAGCGTTCCTGCGCACCCGCAGGAACCGGCTGACGCCGCGCGACGCGGGCCTGCCCGGCGGCCAGCGCCGCCGTACACCGGGCCTGCGCCGCCAGGAAGTCGCCGAGCTCGCCGGCCTGTCCGTCGACTACTACGTCAGGCTGGAGCAGGGACGCGGACCCCGGCCGTCCCGGCAGGTGCTCGCCGCGCTGGCCCGGGCGCTGATGCTGACCACCGACGAACGGGAGTACCTGTTCCGCGTCGCGGGCGAGGAACCGTCCCCCGTGCCCGGCCCGAGCCGCGAGGTGCCGCTGAGCATCAGGTACCTGCTCGGCGCGCTCACCGACGTCCCCGCGTACGTGGTCAGCGCGAAGTACGACATCCTGGCCTGGAACGAGCTGGCCGCCCACTTCATCGGCGATCTGTCCGCCTTCCCCGACGAGGACAGGAACATGATCCGCTGGATGTTCGCCGGGGCCGGCGGCGACAGCTACTGGGACGACGAGCACACCGTCGCGTTCGCCCGGTCCATCGTCGCCGACCTGCGCGCCGCGTACGCCAAGTACCCGGGCGACCGCTCGATCGATGCCCTCGCCACCGAGCTGCTCGCGCTGTCGCCGCGGTTCGCGGCCATGTGGGCGGAGCGCGACGTCGCCGCGTGGCACCCGATGGTGAAGCGGGTGGACCACCCGCTCGCGGGGCCGCTGGAGTTCGAGTGCCAGGTCCTGCACATCGCCGACACCGACCAGCGGCTGATCACCTACGTGGCCCCGCCGGGCTCGCCGACCGAGGCCGCGTTCCGGCGGCTCGCCGCGCCGGCGTCCGAGAGCACCGTGGCATCCTGGGAATCGTGAGCAACCTTGATCCCCGGCCTGAGCCGGTGTCGCTGCGGGCGGACGTGGTGCAGGCGGTGGACGTGCTCGAGGCGCGCAAGGCCGCGATCGGCGACGGGACCGAGGTGCGCCGGCTGCTGCCGCAGCGGGAGCTACGTACGATCGGCGCCTGGTGCTTCCTGGACCATTACGGACCCGACGACACCTCCGCCGGTCCCGGCATGCAGGTGCCGCCGCACCCGCACATCGGGCTGCAGACCGCGAGCTGGCTGTTCGACGGGCTGGTCCTGCACCGCGACAGCCTGGGCAGCGAGCAGCTGATCAGGCCGGGTGAGCTCAACCTGATGACGTCGGGGCGCGGCATCGCGCATTCCGAGGAGTCCCCCGCCAGCCGGCCGCCGCTGCTGCACGGCGTGCAGCTGTGGATCGCGCTGCCCGCCGCGCACCAGTTCACCGAGCCGGACTTCGCGCACCACGCGGACCTGCCGGTCATCGCGGCGGGCGGCGACGGCGCCACGATCACCGTGGTGGCCGGCGAGCACGGCGGCGAGCGCTCCCCCGCCCGGGTGTTCTCGCCGCTGGTCGGGCTCGAGGTCGCGCTGCCGGCCGGCGGCCAGGTGACGCTGCCGGCCACCGAGGGCTTCGAGTACGGCGTGCTCGCGGCGGACGGCCCGGCGGGTGTCGCCTGCCCGGCGATCGCGGGCACTCCGGCCCGCATCGAGCCCGGCCTGCTCGCGCACCTCCCGGTGGGGGTGCCGTCGATCACCCTGTCCGCGCCCGGCCCGTGCCGGTTCTTCGTCGCCGGCGGGGTGCCGCTGGGCGAAAAGCTCGTCATGTGGTGGAACTTCGTCGCCAGGACTAGTGAGGAGATCGTCACCGCCCGTAACGCGTGGACGGCCGGCGCATTCGGAGAAGTACGAGGCTACGCCGGGGAGCCGCTGGCAGCGCCCCCGCTGCCGCCCGGCGAACTAAAACCGCGTTGACGAAGCAATTACAATTAGTAGTATTCGCGAACGGCAGTATTCGGCGCTGTCCGCTAGTACCCTCAATTTCAAGATCTTCTCCGCCTTCCCCATTGACTAAGCGGGCTCCTCGGGTTATGGGACCGCGGCCAAGGGCAGTGAGGTGGGGGGTACGAGGGCGAATCGGTGCGCTGCTATCACCAATGAAGGGGACTCATGGCGCCGACCATTGGCATCACTATGTACCACAAGAACGCCGACTGGCGTGGCTGGTCAGAGGACGGTGCCCTGCTGCCGTGGACGTACGTGAGCGCTGTCAGGTCCGCCGGGGGGCGGCCGGTCCTGCTGCCGCCCGGCGGTGACACCGCCGAGGCCGAAGCCACCGTCGCCGTCCTCGACGGCGTCATCATCGCCGGCGGGGGTGACATCGACCCGGCCATCTACGGCGCCGCGAAGCACCCCGCGACCGGCGGGATCGTGCCCGACCGCGACTCCTGGGAGCTGGCGATCGCCGACGCGGCGATCCGCGCGGACGTGCCGCTGCTCGGCATCTGCCGGGGCATGCAGGTGCTCAACATCGCCCTCGGCGGCACCCTGCACCAGCACGTCCCCGAGCTGGTCGGGCACGAGGACCACAGCGGCCCGGTCGACGGCTACGGCATCCACCAGGTGCGCGTCACCAGCGGCACGACGGTGCAGAGCATCCTGCCCGGCGGTGAGTACTTCGGCGTGCCGACGCACCACCACCAGGCCGTCGACAAGCTCGGTGACGGCCTGATCGCGGTCGGCTGGGCAGACGACGGGATCGTCGAGGCGATCGAGGCCGCCAACCCGGGAGACTTCCTCGTCGGCGTGCAGTGGCACCCCGAGCAGGGTCAGGACATGAGGCTCTTCACGGCTCTCGTGGCGGCGGCTGAGATTTCTTCTTCTGAACGTACGGTGGCGTCTCTCCCGCCCATGCTCGCCGGCGCCTAGACGCGGGCGACGATCAGCGCGGCGAACAGAAGGGTCAGGGCCGCGCCGGTCCCGTGCAGGATAAGCAGCCGGGGCGACAGCGCCAGCGCGCTGCGCTGCCCCTTGCGGACGTCGCGGTGGTTCACGGTGAACCAGGACAGCCCCGCGCAGATCGCGCCGAGCACGACCCCGAGGCCGATCGCGGCGAACACCCGGTCCCGGCTCAGCACGTAGAGGATCCAGAAGGCCAGGCCGATGATCGCCAGCGCCGGGTGCGCGAACTCGGCCAGCGCGCGCCCGCCAGGGATCGGCTCGCTCTTCGCCCGGACCAGCGACGGCGGGTCGAACCGGTCCTTGTCCCGCCTGGGCCGCTGCGCCGGGGCCGCTGCGCCCGGCGCGGCCACCGGCTCAGGGTGCGGCGCGGAAGCATGAGCGCGCGCGGGCTCGGCGTCGTCGTCGGCCGGACGGGCGCGCGACGTCAGCAGGTAGGCGCCGACCGCGGCGGTGCACATCCAGATCAGCAGTGCGGCGATAGCCACGGAAAAGCTCCTCTCGCTTACCGGTAGGAATCTACTCGTACCGTCCCGCGCCGCGGACACGACCTGCCCGCCAGCGGCGCGCTTCCCAGGTCAGGGGCCATTTCCTCGTTAGGCTCCGGCCGTGCGGAGGGGCGTGACGAGGCGACGGGGGCGACGTGGATGCGCGGTTACGCACGGGCGCTATCGGCGGGCATAGTAGCGGCCGGGGTCGTCGCTGCGCTGGGGCTGACCACCGCGCCGGCGGCCGGGACCGCCCGGGCGGGGGCCGGCGCCTCTGGCGCACGGGTGCCGGTCATCGTCTTCCTCAAAGAGGAGCGGCCGGGTCCGGGAGTCAGCCGGGTACGTTCGGAACAAAGATCTGCTCTTATCCAGGCGGCGCGGGCGCCGGTCCTCCAGCAGGCGCGGCAGCTCGGCGCGACGGACGTGAAGAGCTACCGGCTCGTGGACGCGTTCGCCGCCTCCGTGCCCGCCACCGCGGTGCGGCAGCTGACCGCCAGCCCCGGGGTCGCGGACGTGATCCCGGACAGCCCGATCACCGGCCCGGACCCGGCGGACCTCCCGGGCCCCGCCGCGGCCGGCGCGGGCACCGGGGGCGTCGCGGGATCCGATCCCGCGCTGCCGGGCGCGTGCTCCGCGAAACCCCAGCTCGACCCGGAAGGGCTCGCGCTGACGGACACCGACTCGACGGCCGCGGGGACGCCGACCGCGCGGTCGCTCGGCTACACCGGGGCGGGCGTCAAGGTCGCCTTCCTCGCCGACGGGCTCGACCCCGGCAACGTGAACCTGCAGCGCGACGGCAAGCCCGTCATCACCGACTACCGGGACTTCAGCGGGGACGGGACGGCGGCGCCCACCGCGGGCGGGGAGGCGTTCCTCGACGCCAACGCGATCGCCGGGCAGGGCACGCACGTGTACAACGTGGCGGGGTTCAGCGCCCAGCCGCCCGCCGGCCCGTGCGACATCCGGATCGAGGGCACCGCGCCCGGCGTCTCGCTCGTCGCGCTGAAGGTGTTCAGCGACAGGAACGTCAGCAGCACGTCCGGGTTCCTGCAGGCCATCGACTACGCGGTCACCGTGGACCACGTCAACGTCATCAACGAGTCGTTCGGCTCCAACCCGTTCCCTGACGTGACCTCGCTCGACGCGGTGAAGGAGTTCAACGACATGGCGGTGGCGGACGGCGTCACCGTGGTCGTCGCCAGCGGCGACGCGGGGCCGTTCAACACGATCGGCTCCCCCGCCACCGACCCGGCCGTGCTGTCGGTCGGCGCGAGCACCGACTTCCGGTTCTACGCGCAGACCGACTACGCCGCCGCCGACATGTTCGCCAGTTCCGGCTGGCTGGACGACAACATCAGCGCGCTCAGCTCCGGCGGCTACACCCAGGCCGGCGGGACGGTGGACATGGTCGCGCCCGGCGACCTGAGCTTCGCCTCCTGCACGGCCAACCTGGCGCTGTACAGCGACTGCGCCACCTTCCTCGGCACGCCGTCGGCGGTGGAGGAGAGCGGCGGCACCAGCCAGTCCGCGCCGCTCGTCGCGGGCGCGGCCGCGCTGGTGATCCAGGCGTACCGGAAGGCGCACGGCGGCGCCACGCCGTCGCCCGCCGTCGTGAAGCAGATCCTGCTGTCGACGGCGACGGACCTGGGGGCACCGCCGACCGAGCAGGGCTCGGGGCTGCTCAACAGCCTCGCGGCGGTGCAGGAGGCGTCCTCCGATCCGCCCGGCGCCGGCGCCGCTTCCGGCGCGTCCGGCGTCCCGGGCGCCGCTAGCGGTCCCGTGGGCGAGACGCTGCGGCTGTCGTCGAATCAGCTGAACTACTCCGGCGCGCCCGGGTCGACAGCGCGCTGGACCGTGATGGTGACCAACACCGGGGCGAAGAAGCAGACCGTGCGGCTGGCGGGGCGGACGACCGGAGCGGCGTCGGTGGTGAAAACCGCCGCGGTGACCCTGAGCGACACCGCGAGCCAGCACTTCGTGAACTGGGCGGGCGTGCCGAACAACTACGCGGTCACGCGGTTCACCGTGCCGGCCGGCGAGGCCCGCCTCGACACGTCGATCGCCTGGCCCGCGACGGCCGCCGCGGCGGGCAGCCTGAACGCGCGGGTGCGGCTCATCCTCGTCGACCCGCTCGGGCGGTTCGCCGCGCACTCGGTGCCGCAGGGCGACGGCGGCTACGGCAGCGCGCAAGTGCTGCACCCGGCGGCGGGCACCTGGACGGCGGTGATCTTCGGCGACACCGCGGCCGAAGGCGGCACCAACGGGCCGGTGCAGTTCGGCGCCTCGGTGTCGCGGTACACGGGGTTCGGGCGGGTGTCGCCGTCGTCGCTGACGCTGGCGCCGGGCCAGTCCGGCCAGGTGTCCGTGTCGGCGGTCGTGCCGGCCGGGGCCGGTGACTCGAGCGGCGCCCTCGTGCTCGACGGCGCTGGCGGCGCCGTGTCGGCGCCCGTGACGCTGCGCGGCCTGGTGGCCGCGGCCGCGCCCGCCGGCGGCTCGTTCAGCGGCCTGCTGACCGGCGGGAACGGGCGCGCGCCGGGCGAGGGACAGGTGGCCGCCTACCAGTTCACCGTGCCCGCGCGGTCGCCGCAGGCGCTGCGCAGCGTCACCGCCGATGTGGTGCTCGGCAACGACCCCGCCAACCAGGTCAGCGGCTACCTGGTCGCACCGGATGGCCAGACGGCGGGATACGCGTCGAACTACCTCACCACGGGCTTCACCAGCGCCGGGGTTCCCGTCGAGACGCCGCAGCGGCAGCTGTCGGTCTACGCCGCCGACCCGGTCCCCGGCGTCTGGACGCTGCTGATCGACTTCACGTCACCGGTGCCGGGCAACGAGCTCGCCGACCCCTTCACCGGCCGGGTGCGGTTCAACGTCACCAGGGCCGGCCGCGGCGGTCTGCCCGACTCGCCGTCGGTCGTGCTGCCGCGCGGGCACGCGGTCACCTACCCGGTGACGGTCACCGACACGGGCGCGGCACCCGAGGACGTGTTCCTCGACCCCCGGTTGTCCTCGGTGACGACGTACCCGCTCGCGCCGCAGGATCAGGTGAGCGGCGTCCCGCTGCCACTGCCGGCCGCGACCAGCCCGCCGGAGTGGATCGTGCCTGCCCTGACTCGCGGCGTGTCCGCGACCGCGACCGCCTCGGTGCCGGTCATGTTCGACGTCGCACCGTTCCCCGGCGACCCGGATACCGCGAGCTCGACCGGGCTGTCGGCGACCGCGGTCTTCCCCGCCGCCGGCGCCGCCCTGACGACACCGGTCACCCCCGGGCTGTGGTACGCGGTGCCGTCCGAGCTCGGACCGTACCCGCCGGGCGGCGCGCCGGCCGCGACGGCGTCGCTGTCGATGACCGCGGTGGCCCAGGCGTTCGACCCGGCGGTGAGCTCGCCCACCGGTGACTTCTGGGAGCTCGGCGAGCAGCAGTTCGCCGCGACCGCCTCCTTCCGGCTGTTCACCGTGAACCCCGGCCAGACGCGGACGATCACGGTGACGATCACGCCGTCGGGCCCGGCGGGGACCGTGGTGCGCGGAACCCTGTACGTGGACGACTTCGCCGACTCGACGCAGTTTCTGTCCGGTAGCCAGCTGATCGCTTTGCCCTACTCGTACCGGATTGGATGATCTTGACATGATCCCGGCGTGATGCGTCAATTCAGGTAAGTGAGGGGGGCACACGGTGCCTCTTTAGATTCAGACCGGACGCCGGGAGGTCCCGTGGCGGCTGACGAGACGACTGTGCCCGCGCCCATCAGCGCGGATGAGCAGCGGCTGCACGAGCTGGGTTACGCACAGGAACTTCGCCGGAACATGTCCGGCTTCAACAACTTCGCGATCTCGTTCACGATCATCTCGATCCTGTCCGGGTGCCTGACCTTGTACGGGTACGGGATGAACACCGGCGGCCCGGTGCTGATCGTGTGGGGCTGGCCGATCGTCGGCGTGATGACGCTGTTCGTCGGGCTGGCGATGGCCGAGGTGTGCTCGTCGTTCCCGACAGCCGGCGGGCTGTACTACTGGTCGGCCAAGCTCGCGCCCCGCAACCCGGCCGCGTGGTCGTGGTTCACCGGCTGG
>Ga0335075_10005755_pt1 | contig 19176 bp, 16 predicted proteins | sample Lox_Sample_24_FD_206723 | JGI IMG/M metagenome (GOLD analysis project Ga0335075, IMG submission 206723) | Soil microbial communities from Loxahatchee National Wildlife Refuge, Florida, United States - Lox_Sample_2.4 | ecosystem: Environmental > Terrestrial > Soil > Wetlands | place: USA... | reverse complement strand
GCTGGACCACCGACGAGCCGGTAAGGCCGGTGGCCTCCACCCGGTTGGTCATGATCTGGATCGCCTTGGTCATCGATCCCTGGGTCACCCTGCCGCCGTTCGGCGCGGTCGCCTTGAGAGTGATGGAGGTGCCGCTGGACAGGTCAAGCCCGAGGCCGACGCGGAAGCTCTTGTGCCAGTCGGAAGGCTTGAACACGTTCACGCCGAGCACGCTGACCAGCAGCACGACGAGCAGTGCCACCAGGGCGGCTAGGTACCGGCCCGGGTGGGAGGGGGGAGTCGATCGGGGAGCCACGGAGCCCTGTCCTTCGGTCTGCCAGTGCGGCGCGGGCTAGATGGACGCGCGGTCTTCAGGCTTCGCGGGCGTCTCGTCCTCGGACGCGAATCCATCCGGCGTAGCGTCGTCGTCAGGCATGGCCGCGTTCGGGGTCATGTCCATCGGCGACGGGTTGACTCCGTATGGCTCGTCGTCCGGCACGACAGCCGCGATGGCCTGGCGCAGCATCTTGATCTGAACGCCCGGGGCGATCTCGAGCATGACGTTGCGGTCATCGCCGTCGACGACCGTGCCGTAAATTCCGTGCACGGTGCGGACGCGCGACCCGTTCGCGACCTGGCGCTGGGTGTCCTGAGCAGCACGCTGGCGCTTGCGCTGCGACCGGAACATGAAGATCATCAGGACCGCGAACACCACAACGATGATCAGCAGCGAGCTCGAAGAACTGCTCTTGGTGGCCGCAGCGGCGGCCAGAATGTGTGTCCCCATGGCGGGGCATCCTTCCCATCTGGTTCTGCCCCGGCAGCCGACGTGATGGCCGGCACCTCAGGTGCGAAGCCCGGTAGCAGCGCCGAAGTGGCGTGTCTTGGACCAACTGCCGCAGTGTAGCGGCGCGCACGCGGCGCACCAACAGGCTACGGCGTCTGTGGAGTGATCGTGACCACCCTGCGATCCGCCGTAACCCTTCGTCCCGGCTCGGGGTACCGCAGATCAGTCAAAAAGGGTCGCCTCTCCCCCGTCGGCAGTAGGGTCCTGACCAGCGTCGATACCCGGACCTCCGGTCATGCGCGCCCAGGGAGTCTGCTGTGGGACCGGCAGACCGAGATGCTCCCAGGCAGCAGGCGTCGCGACCCGGCCGCGCGGCGTCCGTGCCATCAGGCCGGCCCGGACGAGGAACGGCTCGGCGACCACCTCGACGGTCTCCGCTTCCTCCCCCACGGCGACTGCCAGCGTAGAGAGCCCCACCGGGCCACCGCCGAACCGGCGCACCAGCGCATGGAGAACGGCCCGGTCGAGGCGGTCCAGGCCGCTCTCGTCAACTTCGTAGAGCTCCAGGGCTGCCCGAGCGCACTCCCGGCTCACCACTCCGTCCCCGCGGACCTCCGCGAAGTCCCGCACCCGCCGCAGCAGCCGGTTGGCGATGCGGGGCGTGCCCCGTGACCGGCCCGCGATCTCGTCGGCTCCGTCGTCGCGCAGCGTGACACCGAGCAGGCCGGCCGAGCGGCGCACGATCACGCCAAGCTCCGCCGGCTCGTAGAAGTCCAGGTGCGCGGTGAAACCGAACCTGTCCCGCAGCGCGGCTGGCAGCAAACCTGCCCGGGTGGTCGCGCCGACCAGCGTGAACGGCGCGATATCGAGAGGGATGGCGGTGGCGCCAGGACCCTTGCCGATGACCACGTCGACCCGGAAGTCCTCCATGGCCAGGTAGAGCATCTCCTCGGCGGGCCTCGCGACCCGGTGGATCTCGTCGATGAAGACGACTTCGCCCTCGCCGAGCGTGGACAGGATGGCCGCCAGGTCACCCGCTCGTTCGATCGCCGGACCGCTGGTGATGCGCAGCGGAGCGCCGAGCTCGGCAGCGATGATCATGGCAAGCGTCGTCTTGCCCAGGCCGGGCGGACCCGACAGCAGCACGTGATCGGGCACCCGCCCGCGGCGCAGCGCGCCTTCGAGCACCAGGGACAGCTGCTCGCGGACCCGGTCCTGGCCGACCAGCTCGGACAGGCGCTTCGGCCGCAGCGCGCCCTCGACCACACGGTCGTCCGCGTCGGCCAGCGCGGAGACGAACCGCTCGGACTCGCCGGAGCTCGTCACGGCCGCCCCAGCACGCGCAGCGCAGCCCGCAGCGCCGTCGCGACGTCAATATCGCCCGGCTCTGTGTCCGGCGCGGCGGCGTGCCCGTTCGGGCCCGGCTCCCTGACGAGAACGCTCGTCAGCTCGAGCTCCACTGCGGAAATGGCCTGATCTGCCTCCCTGGCCTGCCAGCCGAGACTGACCAGGCCGGCCCGGACCTGGTCCCGCCAGGCCGGCTGCACGCCTGTGCCGCCGACGGCGGATGCCGTCACCCCGGCCAGTTCCGCGGGCGCCCCCAGGCGTCCGGCAAGCTCCAGCACGATGCGCTGCGCGCCCTTGCGGCCGATGCCCGGCACGGACGTCAGCACGGCCAGGTCCTCGGCAGCCACCGCCCGGCGCAGCGCGTCCGGCGTCAGCACCGCGAGCATGGCCTGGGCCAGCCGCGGCCCGACGCCGCTGGCTGTCTGCAGCAGCTCGAAGGTATTCCGCTCGTCGTCGCTGGCGAACCCGTAGAGCGTCAGCGAGTCCTCCCGGACGACGAGCGAGGTCGCGACCCGCGCCCGCTCCCCGATGCGCAGCCCGGCCAGCGTGCCCGGCGTGCACTGGACCTGCAGGCCGACACCGCCAACATCGATCACCGCGCCGTCGGGGGCGACGGCGGCCACGGATCCGACCAGATGCGCGATCATCGGGGACCTCCGGGAGCTCTGCGAACAGAAACGCGGCCACTGCGGGACACCATCGCAGCGGCCAGTGACGCGGCCGACGGCGTCCCGGCGGGTATGGCGGTCTGCGGCAGCGGCGCTGACGACGCCGGCATGAATGATGAGGCAGATGGCGACGGCCGCACAGCCGACCCAGACAGTGACGGCCGGGCCGATGCCGACCCTCTAGCACGGCCGGCCTGTCGGGCCGCCGCAGTTTGCTGCGCCGCTGCCGGCCGACCGGGTCTCGCCTGGGCTGACCTCGCCTCCCCGGCGGTCGCCTGCGGTTCGCCCGCCTGCGCTGGTCTCGCCTGAGCTGGCCTCGCGGGCGCGGCGGCCTGCTGGGCTGATCTCGCCGGCGCGGCGGCCTGCTGGGCTGATCTCGCCTGCGCTGCACCCGCCTGCGCTGGTATCGCCTGGGCTGACCTCGCCTCCCCGGCGGTCGCCTGCGGTTCGCCCGCCTGCGCTGGTATCGCCTGGGCTGGTCTCGCCCCTGCTTTCGCCTGCGCGGCGGCAAGCCGGTGCTGGGCCGTTCCGCGCCACAGGTGGCAGATCGCGAGCGCCAGCGCATCCGCGCAGTCCGCGGGCCGGGGACGCTCGCCGAGCCGCAGGAGCCGCGTGACCATTTCCGTGACCTGCTGCTTGTCGGCCCGACCGCTGCCGGTCACGGCCGCCTTAACCTCGCTGGGGGTATGCAGGGCCACCGGTACCCCGCGCCGGGCCGCACACACGATGGCCACGGCGCCGGCCTGCGCGGTTCCCATCACCGTGCGGACGTTGTGCTGGCTGAAGACCCGCTCTACAGCGACGGCATCCGGCTGGTGGCGGGCCAGCCACGCGTCGATCTCGATCTCCAGAGCGAGCAGCCGGGCGCCGATGTCGTCGCCGGCCGGGGTCCTGATGACATCCGTTGCCACGAGCCGGAGCGTGCGGCCTGGTTCTCCGTCGATAACGCCGATGCCGCAGCGAGTAAGGCCGGGATCCACGCCGAGCACGCGCATCCGTCACCGTCCCGCCTGCCTGCGAACACCTGTTCGGGCAGCACGTTACCGGCTCCGGCCCAGGAAGCCGCGCCGCCACGCGGATCGACCGTCTTAGAACGAGTGCAGCATGAACGCCGGACGGCCGCCGAACGCGCTGTCCAGGGCATCGTCGGCCGACGCCGACCCGCCCGCGACGAGCCCGGCGCCGCGAAGTGTGCCCAGTTGCGCGCCTCCGTACAGCGCGGCGAGACCTCGGGCGCCAATCCGGAGCGGCGGGCCGTCCGCGCTGTCTGTGCGCGCGAGCTTGCCCTGGCCGCCACTGACCTCGAGCGTCCACAGACCTGAGTTGGCGGGCAGGACGCTGTCCGTCACCTGCAGCGGCACCGAGACCGATACCGCGGCCGGGAAGCCGCGCGCGGCCACGGCAGCACCGGCGTCCACCAGGCGCAGCATCCACGCCTCAAGCAGCTCGGTCTGCCCGGCGGGCTCGCGGGTCAGCCAGTTCACCGGATCGTCCGGGCCGAGGCGGGCGTAGACCGTGTCGGCCATCGTGCCGTGCGAGGCGACGATCTGCCAGAACTCCCGTGCCGTCGGCGCTGAGGCGGCCGCAAGCAGCTCCACCCTGATGCCATCGGTCTGCCGGCTCCAGCGGTAGCCGAGGAAGCCGTCACCAGCAAGGTAGGCGAAAAAGTCCTCGTCATCGAGCCACCGCGCAACCGTCTGCGGGTCGCGCGTCGCCGGGCCCGCGTCACCGTGGGCCGAGTAGACCCGGCCGAGCGTTTCGATGATGGCCGCGGCGTCACCCGGCCCGGCTCGCCGCAGCGCGGGCGCCGCACCGGCGGCACTGCGCGAAGAAGTGTCCGTGCTGCACTCCGGCATGCTGCCTTCCGGGGCGGGCGCATCCGGCACGCGCGCATCCGGGCCGTGCGCATCCGGGCCGTGCGCATCCGGCACGCGCGCATCCGGCACGCGCGCATCCGCCGCGGATGCTTCGTCCGGCTCGAGCAGGCCGGCCAGGGCCGTCATCGGCAGCGTGGTGTCGTACAACCCGCCTGCTAGCTCCCAGCCCAGCGACCGGTACAAGGGGGCCGTCGCTGGGAACAGCGCCGAGAGCGGGTAGCCGCGATCGGCGATCTCCGCGATCAGGCGCACCATCAGTGCCCGCCCGATGCCGCGGCCGCGGTGTTCAGGTGCCACTTTCACGCCCGCGACTCCGGCCATCGGCACCGGCCGCCCGCGCCACCACTGGCGCATCGGATGGAACCGCGCGCTGCCGATCAGAGCAGCGCCGTCGAAGGCACCGACCAGCTCCCCCGCGCCGATGTTCTGCTCGATCAGGGCGAGCCAGTCACCTCGTTTCCCGGAAGGAATCGGCCCGAACGCACGGCGGCGCAGGTCCAGTTCCGCCTCGACGTCGTCGTCAGGGCGCAGCAGGCGGGTCTCGATATCGCTGGCCGGGCTCACCCAAGCTTCTCGATGATGTCGTCCGACACCGAGTAGTTCGCGAACACGTCCTGGACGTCGTCGGAATCCTCGAGCGCCTCGACGAGGCGGAAGACCTTCCTGGCGTTGTCCTCGTCCAGGTCCACCTCGACCGACGGGAGGAACGGGCGCTCCGCCGACTCGTAGTCGAGTCCGGCGTCCTGCAGCGCCGTGCGAACGGTCACCAGGTCACCGGGGTCGCTGATCACCTCGAAGGACTCGCCGAGGTCGCTGATCTCCTCGGCACCGGCATCCAGGACAGCCGCCAGCACGTCGTCCTCGGTGATACCGCCGGACTTCGGGACGATGACCACGCCGCGCCGGCTGAAGAGGTACGACACCGAGCCGGGGTCCGCCATCGAGCCGCCGTTGCGGGTGAACGCGACCCGGACGTCGGACGCCGCGCGGTTGCGGTTGTCTGTCAGGCATTCCACCAGGACGGCCACGCCGCCGGGTGCGTAGCCCTCGTAGGTGATGGACTCGTAGGCGGCGCCGCCGGCCTCGAGCCCGCCGCCGCGGCGGACCGCGCGGTCGATGTTGTCGTTGGGTACCGAGCTTTTCTTCGCCTTCTGGATGGCGTCATAGAGGGTCGGGTTGCCGGCCGGGTCGGGACCGCCACTGCGCGCGGCGACCTCGACGTTCTTGATCAGCTTGGCAAACAGCTTGCCTCGGCGGGCGTCGACCACCGCCTTCTTGTGCTTGGTGGTTGCCCACTTGGAGTGGCCGCTCATGACTGCACCCTCACCATGTCGACGAACATCTTGTGGATGCGCCAGTCCGGGGTGAGCTCGGGATGAAACGAGGTGGCAAGCGCCCGACCCTGGCGAACCGCGACGATCCTACTCGTGCCCGGGTCGGTGGCGAGAATCTCGACGCCGGGGCCGGTGTCCTCCACCCAGGGGGCGCGGATGAACACGGCCCGGTACGGCGGGCCGTCGAGCCCGGTGACCTCCAGGTCCCGCTCGAACGAGTCCACCTGGCGGCCGAAAGCGTTCCGGCGGACCGTCATGTCGATCCCGCCGAGCGTCTCCTGGCCGGACGCCGGATCCGGGAGCCGGTCGGCCAGCATGATCATCCCGGCACACGACCCGAACACGGGCATGCCGCCGGAGATGCGCTTCCGCAGCTGGTCGGCGAGGCCGAAGATGTCGATCAGCTTCCAGATCGTGGTCGACTCGCCGCCGGGAATCACCAGGCCCTCGACACGGTCGAGCTCCTCGGGCCGGCGCACCGGGACGGGATCGGCCCCGGACGCGCGCAGTGCCCGCAGGTGCTCGGCGACGTCTCCCTGCAGCGCGAGCACGCCGACCGCCGGCGTGCCCGCTTCCTGGTCGGCTGCGTGGCCGACTGTCTGGCCCGCTGTGGGGCGCGCCGCGTGGCCCGCTGCGGCGGCCATCACCACCCGCGCCCGGCGTAGCGCTGCTCCGCCGGAAGCGTGTCGAGGTTGATGCCGACCATCGGCTCGCCGAGGCCACGGGAGACCTTGGCGATCACGTCCGGGTCGTCGGCGAAGGTCGTGGCCTTGACGATCGCGGCTGCCCGCGCGGCCGGATCACCAGACTTGAAGATGCCGGACCCGACGAACACGCCCTCGGCACCCAGCTGCATCATCATGGCCGCGTCGGCCGGGGTAGCGATGCCGCCGGCGGTGAACAGCACGACGGGCAGCTTGCCGGCTGCGGCGACCTCGGCCACCAGCTCGTACGGCGCCTGAAGGTCCTTGGCCGCGGTGAACAGCTCCTCGGCCGACAGCGTCGACAGGCGGCGGATCTCTGTCCTGATCGAGCGCATGTGCCGGGTCGCCTCGACGACGTTGCCGGTGCCGGCCTCGCCCTTCGAGCGGATCATCGCGGCACCCTCGGTGATGCGGCGAAGCGCCTCCCCCAGGTTGGTCGCGCCGCAGACGAATGGCACGGTGAAGTCCCACTTGTCCACGTGGTGCGCCTCGTCAGCAGGCGTCAGCACCTCGGACTCGTCGATGTAGTCGACTCCGATGGCCTGCAGGACCTGCGCCTCGGCGAAATGCCCGATCCGGCACTTGGCCATGACCGGGATGGAGACGGCGGCGATGATGCCGTCGATCATGTCCGGGTCGCTCATGCGGGCGACGCCGCCTTGTGCCCGGATGTCGGCTGGCACTCGCTCCAGCGCCATGACGGCGACCGCGCCCGCGTCCTCAGCGATCTTTGCCTGCTCGGGAGTGACGACGTCCATGATGACGCCGCCCTTCAGCATGTCGGCCATGCCGCGCTTGACCCGGCTGGTGCCTTTCTGGGCCTGCGCTTCGGCCGCCGGGCTGGCGCTGCCGGACCGATCGCTGCTTGCGGGTGCATTCTGGATAGACACGACAACCTCACTTACTCACTGCTGACGACAGATCCATCGTAGGCGGTCCGCCCAGGACGGTATGGACGGCATGCGGCCAGGTCAGACGCCTGCGCAGCACTCGAATCCGCTGATAGCACTTCTGGCAGATGTGCAGAAGTGCTTCTATGATCGCCCACAAACCAGGATAGCAATCCGAGCCGTCAGGTGCCTACAGGCTGGTCCGCGGTGAGTTCGTCCGTGGTGAGTTCTGCGCGGTCAGCTGGTCAGGTGCGGCAGGTCGGCCGTCGGGCCACCCGTCTCGCCGGCCGGCGCCAGGGAGTCGTCGATCTCGAAGAACTCCGGGCAGGGCGCCCGGCCTGCCAGCCGGAGCAGCCGGGCCAGCCATCGCCGCCGCGCCGCTTGCGTGGCGGCCACAGCGTCGTTGTAGAACTTGCGCGCCAGGAACACCTGATGCGAGGCACTCTCCAGCTCGGTCAGCAGCTCCTCAGCGCCCTCCCGGACCGCCAGCAGTGCCCGGAAGTCAGGCTGGCTGAACACTGCCCGCAGCGCCCGGGTGAGGTCGCTCTCCGGCAGCTCGCGGGCGGACTCCGCCGAGCGGGCATCGTGCGCCGCCCCGGCCAGCAGGAGGCTGGTCGCCGGATCGAGGAGCCCGGATGCGGCCAGCTCCAGCGCTATCGAGCTCCGCCGCACCAGTGCCGCGTCCAGGGCGAACCGGGCGGCCTCCACCCGGGCGTGGAGCCGGTCGAGCCGGCCAGCCCGCCAGGAGATGTAGACCGCGATGACTGCCAGGACGGCGATGACGATGATGCTGGTCATCGGCGTCATAGCGCGACGGCCACCCGACCGGCAGCAGGGGCGACAGCCTGGTAGACCCGGACCACGTCCCGCGCCACGACCGACCAGTCGAACTCACGGACGGCAGCGGAGGCCGCCGCAGCCAGTGCCGCGCGGTGCGCCGGGTCGTCCAGCAGCCGGCCGGCGGCGGCCGCGAGCGCTTCCGGGCTCCCGGTCTCGAACAGCTCGCCGGCGGCGCCACCGCGCAGGACCTGGCGGAACGCGTCGATGTCGCTGGCCACGATAGGCGCGCCCGACGCCATCGCCTCCACCAGCACATACCCGAAGCTCTCGCCGCCGGTGTTGGGTGCGCAGAACACGTCGACCGAATGCAGCATCCGGACCCGGTCGGCGTCACTAACCTGGCCGAGCAGTACCACCCGGTCGCGGCAGTCCGGCCGGACCTGGGCCAGCGCCTCGTCCGGGTCTCCCCGGCCGGCGACAAGCAGCCGGAGGCCCGGCCGCTCCGGCGCCAGCAGCGAGAATGCCTCCAGCAGGATGTCCAGGCCCTTGCGCGGCTCGTCCATCCGGCCCAGGAAGCCCAGCGTGCCGCCGGTGCCGGGGAAGCCGGGTAGCGGCTCAGCCTTCTCGAACTTGCTGACGTTGATGCCGTTCGGGATCAGCACAGCGTCGCCGCCCAGATGCTCGACGAGCGTGCTGCGAGCCGCCTCTGCCACCGCGATCCGGCCGCTGATCTTCTCCAGCGCCGAGGCCAGGATCGGCTGCGCCGCGTGCAGCGCGCGCGAGCGCGGCATGGCCGCATGCATCGTGGCCACGATCGGCCCGTCTGCCACCCAGCAGGCCAGCAGCGAGAGACTCGGCGCAGCCGGCTCGTGGACGTGCAGGACGTCGAAGTCACCGTCCTTCAGCCAGCGGCGCACCCGGCTGGCGGACAGGAAGCCGAACGACAGCCGGGCGACCGAGCCGTTGTAGGGAACCGGCACTGCCCGGCCCGCCGGCACCACGTAGGGCGGCACGTCGGCGTCCTCGTCCGCGGGCGCGATCACCGAGACCTCGTGGCCCAGGTCCATGAGCGCCTCGGCCAGGCCGCTCACGTGCTCCCGGACGCCACCAGGTACCTCCCACGCATACGGACAGACCAGGCCGACCCTCACGGCTGATCCTGGCCGGTCAGCGGCAGGTCCTGGCCGGTGAGCTGCCCGTTGCGGGCAGCCCGGGCCCGCGCGGCGGCTTGCCGCTCAGGATCCAGGTCAGCGACGAACAGTGGCTGCAGCATGTGCCAGTCCTGCGGATGCTCGCGGATCCCGGCCTCGAAGAACCGGGCGACTTCCTGCATCATGGCGGCAACTTGCTCGCGGCGTGACCCGATCTGAGGTACCGGTATCTCCGGGCTGAGATTCACGCCCCAGCCGTCACCCTCGAACCACAAGACGGCAGGCATCAGGGCAGCCCCGGTCTGGACGGCCAGTGCGGCCGAGCCCGGCGACATCATGCACGTCTCGCCAAAAAAGTCGACCTCGATCCCGGTGCCGGTCACATCCCGGTCCGCGACCAGGACCACCACCTTGCCTGCCCGCAACCGCTGCGCCAGGACGCCGAACGGGTGGCCGCCGCCGCTAGCCGGGAGGACCTCCATGCCGAGGCCCTCGCGGAAGGCGAAGAACTTGTCGTAGACCGACTCTGGCTTCAGCCGCTCCATGACAGTCGTAATGGACCCTGCCCCCTTGGCGATGATCCATGCCCCGGCCTGATCCCAGTTTCCCATGTGCGGGACGGAGAAGATGACCCCACGGCCCTCGGCCATGAACTGGAACGCCTGATCGAAGGCGCCCTCGGCGTACATCCCGTCCACCAGCCGGTCGACCGGCATCACCGGCAGCCGGAACACCTCGAGCCAGTACCGGGCGTAGGACCGCATCCCCTCGCGGGACATCGCTCGCAGCGTCTTGCCATCGACATCGGGTCCGAGGACGCGGACCAGGTTGGCCTCGAGCCGCGCGACCGAGGTACCTTCCCGCCGCCAGGCGATGTCCGCGAAGAACCGGAATCCGCGCTGCGCCCAGGACTCCGGCAGGCGGCAGACCACACCCCAGCCCAGGGTGTAGCCGAGGGCCACCACCCGGTCCTTGACTCCCGGCATGTCGTTATCCTCTCGGCCCGGACTCCGGCAGGTCCGGTGTCGCCGCGCTTACAGACTGGGGTTCGGGCTCGGGCTCAGGTTCTCGCTCAGGTTCTGGCTCTGGCTGGCCCTGACCGGCGGCGTCCACCTCCGCCGCGGACCGGCGGGCCGCCAGCACTCGCTGGCCGAAGGTGATAGCGCTCGCCGCGGCGAGAATCCAGAGTCCGATGGGGAGGACATACGGTACGCCAAGCCCGGCGAGCCCGGTAGCGACTAGCCCGATCAGCAGCCGCTCGGTGCGCTCGGCGAAGCCCACGTCACACTTCAGGCCGAGGCTTTCGGCCCGTGCCTTCGCATACGACACTAGCGCCCCGGCGACCAGGCAGAAGACTGACAGCCCGGCCAGCAGTTTGTCGTGACCGCCGAGGACGAACCAGGCGGCCAGGCCCGCGAACACGGCGGCGTCCGCCACGCGGTCCATCGTCGAGTCCAGAAAGGCGCCGAACTTCCCGGTTGTCCCCTTGATGCGTGCCAGCGTGCCGTCCAGCATGTCGGTCAGGACGAAGCCCGTGCACACCATGACGCCGGCGAACAGGTGACCCGTCGGGAACAGCCACAGCGCCCCGGCGGACATCCCGATAGTGCCGATGATCGTCAGCGCGTTCGGCGTGACTGGCGTCTTGGCCAGCACGTTGCCGACCGGCGTGAGCACGCGGGCGATCACTGGTCGCAGAACTTTCAGCATGGCGGCTTGATCTTACTGGCGGGAGCAGGTTTAGGGCGGTTCGCGGGGTATCCCGGCGGAGTCGGGCTGGCGGCCGCCGGGGGATCCGGCCCGCGTGCCGTGCACGTCAGCGCGGGGGCAGCCAAACGATTCCGCGTCAGGGTCTTGTTAACGTCGACAAGCAGGTAAAGGCTGGGCGTGCGGCAGCAGACCAGCCGGCGACGAAAGCGCCCACCGGGGCCGCTGAGCGGGACGCCGGCACGTCGCTCGGAACGTGACAGAGCCACTAAGGAACGGCCGGTCAGGAACGGCAGATCAGGGAACGGACGGAACAGGTCAGGAACCTCACTTAGCGCTCAGGAGGCGATGCGGATGCCGGAGAAGTCTCACGCAGCGGGAGCCGCCGGCCGGACACCAGCGGCCGGCCAGCCCGAAAGCGTGCGCAACGTGGTGCTGGTCGGCCACTCGGGAGCAGGAAAGACAACGCTGGCCGAAGCCCTCCTGGGCACGACCGGCACCATCCAGCGTGAAGGCAGGGTCGAGGACGGGAGCACCGTCAGCGACTTCGATGAGGTCGAGATCCGCCAGGGCCGCTCGGTCAACCTGACGCTCGTGCCGTTCGTGCACGAGGACGTCAAGGTGAACCTCCTCGACACCCCCGGCTACGCCGACTTCACCGGCGACCTCAGGGCCGGGCTGCGGGCAGCGGACGCCGCGCTTTTCACCGTCTCGGCGGCTGACGGCGTGGACGGCCTGACCCAGATGCTGTGGGACGAGTGCGCGGCGGTCGGCACGCCCCGCGCGGTTGTCGTGACCAAGATCGACCACCAGCGCGGTGACTTCGCCGAGGCGCTCGGTGCCTGCCGGGCCGCGTTCGGCGACTCCGTGGCGCCGCTGTACCTGCCGGTCGGCGACGGCCAGGGCAGTGTGCAGGGCCTGATCGGGCTCCTGTCCCAGCGCTTCTACGACTACTCCGGCGGCAGCCGTGCCGACACCGACATCCCTGAGGCCGAGGCCGACCGCGTCGAGGAGGCACGCGGCTCGCTGATCGAGGCGATCATCCAGGAGAGCGAAGACGAGTCGCTCATGGAGGCCTATCTCAGCGGCGAGCACATCGACGTCAAGGGCCTGATCGAGGACCTGGAGAAGGCAGTCGCGCGCGGGAGCTTCTACCCCGTCCTCGCGACCTCGGCCCCGCATCACATCGGGATGGAGGAGCTGCTCGAGATCATCACGCAGGCGTTCCCCTCCCCGGCCGAGCATCCGCTTCCGGCTGTCACGACGCCCGACGGGAAGCCCGTCAGCGGGCTGGCCTCCAACCCGGACGGGCCGCTGCTCGCCGAGGTTGTCAAGACGACCTCCGACCCCTACGTCGGCCGGGTCAGCCTCGTTCGCGTCTTCTCCGGCACGCTGCGCCCGGACGCCACCGTGCATGTCTCCGGCCACGGCCGCGCGGCCAGCGGCCACGCTGACCACGACGAGGACGAGCGCATCGGAGCGATCACCACGCCGCTCGGCAAGCAGCAGCGGCCGATGTCCAGCTGCCTGGCCGGCGACATCTGCGCCGTGGCCAAGCTGGCCACCGCGGAGACCGGCGACACGCTCTCGGACAAGGAGAAGCCGCTGCTGATGGAAGCCTGGACGATGCCCGAGCCGCTGCTCCCGGTGGCGATCCAGGCCAAGTCCAAGGCCGACGAGGACAAGATGTCGCAGGCACTGGCCCGGCTGGTCGCCGAGGATCCGACGCTGCGGCTGGAGAACAACGCCGAGACCCACCAGCTGGTGCTGTGGACCATGGGCGAGGCGCACTCCGACCTGGCGCTCGACCGCCTGTCCAGCCGGTACGGCGTCGCGGTCGAGCCGGTCGAGCTTCGGGTGCCGCTGCGCGAGACCGTCGCGGGCAAAGCGCAAGGCCTCGGCCGCAACGTCAAGCAGTCCGGCGGCCACGGCGAGTTCGGCATCTGCCACGTCGAGATCGAGCCGCTCGGCTCCGGCGGCGGATTCGAGTTCGTCGACAAGATCGTCGGCGGGGTGGTGCCGCGTCAGTTCATCCCGTCGGTCGAGAAGGGCGTCAAGGCCCAGATGGAGCAGGGCGTCATGGCCGGGTACCCGATGGTCGACATCAAGGTCACCCTGTTCGACGGCAAGGCGCACTCGGTCGACTCCTCCGACATGGCGTTCCAGAAGGCGGGCCGGGCAGCCCTCCGCGACGCCGCGGCCCGGGCACAAGTGCAGTTGCTCGAGCCGGTCGACGAGGTGTCGGTGCTGGTGCCCGACGACTACGTGGGCGCGGTCATGTCCGACCTGTCGTCGCGGCGCGGTCGCGTGCTCGGCACTGAGCCTGTGGCCGGCGGCCGGACGCTCGTGAAAGCCGAGATCCCGGAACTCGAGGTCACCCGGTACGCCATCGACTTGCGCTCGATGTCGCACGGCACCGGCTCGTTCACCCGCAGTTACCTGCGCTACGAGCCACTGCCGAGTCACCTCGCGGAGAAGGTCGCAGCGGCCGAGAAGACCTGATACCGGACCAGAAACGAGGCTCTCGCCGCCAGCCAGGCACCACGGACGCCGAGATTGCCGCTCGCAACACCGCCGTGCCGCTGGCAGCGCGTGCTCGTACCGGCAGAAACTTCGCATAGCGGGCTTCTGGTCGGTGCGGCCCGCGATCTTCAGGGGCCTGATGGGTCGTGATGTTGGATGTGGCGACACTCTTGGGTGCGCAGATCCAACATCACGACCCATCAGCGCGTGAGCGGCGTAGCGGCAGCGACTTAACCGGCCGGCCAGGCGTCCGCGAGCACCACCCGGGTGTCTCCGAGTAGCTGCGGCAGTACCTTCGTGTGCCCGACGACCGGCATGTAGTTCGAGTCGCCTCCCCAGCGCGGCACGATGTGCTGGTGCAGGTGCGCGGCGATGCCGGCGCCGGCCACGCTGCCCATGTTCATGCCGATGTTGAATCCCTGCGCCTGCGAGGCCTCCCGCAGAGCCGTCATCGAGCGCTTGGTGAAATCCGCGAGCTCGTCGGTCTCGGCGTCGGTGAGCTCGGTGTAGTCGGCTATGTGCCGGTACGGCACCACCATCAGATGCCCACTGTTGTACGGATACAAGTTCAGCACCGCGTACACGTCCCTGCCGCGGGCGACGATCAGGCCCTCGGCGTCGCTGAGTCGCGGGATCTCGTCGAACGGGCACAAGAGCGCGCTGCCGTCGGCCGGCTTGTTCTCACCCTTGATGTACGCCAGGCGATGCGGCATCCACAGGCGCTGCAGCCCGTCCGGCGCGATCTCGCCGGTCACCTCGACGGGACCGTCGCGCTGCAGCGGAGCGTCCTGCTGACCGGCGTCGAGGTCCTCCGGCCCAGGCACGTGATCAGGTCCGGCCACGTCATCGGGGCCAGACATGCGATCGGGCTCCGGCACAGCCTCAGACCTGCGCCCGGCTGGCGACAGCTCCGGTGATCTCCGCGATGGCATCGACGATCGGCACGCCGTTCCTCTGCTCGCCGCTGCGGTAGCGGAACGACACCGCACCTGCTGCCACGTCGTCGTCGCCCGCCAGCAGCATGTACGGCACCTTCTGCCGCTGCGCGGTGCGGATCTTCTTCTGCATCCGGTCGTCGCTGGTGTCGACCTCGACCCGGATGCCGTGCTCCCGCAGCCTCGTCGCCACGTCCTGCAGATAGCCCACGTGCGCGTCGGAGATCGGGATGCCGACCACCTGCACCGGTGCGAGCCAGGGCGGGAACGCGCCCGCATAGTGCTCGACCAGGATGCCGAAGAAGCGCTCGATGGAGCCGAACAGCGCCCGGTGGATCATGTACGGCCGCTGCCGGCTGCCGTCGGCGGCCTGGTACTCGATGCCGAACCGGCCGGGCTCCTGGAAGTCGACCTGCAGAGTCGACAGCTGCCACCGGCGGCCGATCGCGTCCTTCACGTGCACGTCGATCTTCGGCGCGTAGAAGGCGCCCTCACCCTCGGCGATCACGTACGGCAGGCCGGACTTGTCGAGCGCGTACTTCAGCGCCGCCTCGGCCGCCTCCCATTCGGAGATCTCACCGACGAACTTCTGCGGCCGGGTGGACAGCTCGGCCTCGAACTCGGTCAGGCCGTAGTCGCGCAGCAGGCCGACCACGAAGTCGAGCAGGCTCGCCAGCTCATCCTGGAGCTGCTCCGGCGTGCAGAAGATGTGCGAATCGTCCTGGGTGAAGCCGCGCGCCCTGGTGAGACCGTGCACGACGCCGGACTTCTCGTAGCGGTACACGGTGCCGAACTCGAACAGCCGCAGCGGCAGCTCCCGGTACGACCGGCCGCGCGACGCGTAGATCAGGATGTGCATCGGGCAGTTCATCGGCTTGGGGTAGTACTTCGCGCCCTCCATCTCCATGGGCGGGTACATCCCGTCGGCGTACCACTCCAGGTGGCCCGACGTCTCGAACAGGTTCGACTTGGTGAGGTGCGGGGTGTAGACGAAGTCGTAGCCGGCCTGCTCGTGCCGGGTGCGCGAGTAGTCCTCCAGCGCCTTGCGGATGATGCCGCCCTTGGGGTGGAACACCGGCAGCCCGCTGCCGATCTCCGTCGGGAAGCTGAACAGGTCCAGCTCGGCGCCGAGCTTGCGGTGGTCGCGCTTCTCGGCCTCCGCCATCAGCTCCAGGTAAGCGTCCTGCTCGCCGCGCGACGGCCAGGCGGTGCCGTAGATGCGCTGCAGCTGCGGATTGCGCTCGCTGCCGCGCCAGTACGCGCCGCCGGAGCGCAGCAGCTTGAAGGCCGGGATGTTCCTGGTCGTCGGCAGGTGCGGCCCGCGGCACAGGTCCTTCCACTCGATGGCGCCAGTCGACGCGTTCAGGTTGTCGTAGATCGTCAGCTCGGCCCCGCCGACCTCGACCGACTCACCCGAGTCGCCGAGAACCTCGTCGCCGTGGCCGGTTGCCTCGTGGCCTCCCGGTCCCTCAGCGGGGTCGCTCGCCGTGCCCGCCGCGGCGCCCTTGAGCCCGATGAGCTCGAGCTTGTACGGCTCGCCGGCCAGCTCCGCGCGGGCGTCGCCGTCGCTGACCACGCGGCGGCTGAACCGCTGGCCCTGCTTGACGATCTGCCGCATCTTCTGCTCGATGGCCTTGAGGTCATCCGGCGTGAACGCCCGCGGGACGTCGAAGTCGTAGTAGAAGCCATTCTCGACCGGCGGGCCGATGCCCAGCTTCGCCTCCGAGAACAGGTCCTGGACCGCCTGCGCCATCACGTGCGCCGTGGAGTGCCGCAGGACGTTCAGGCCGTCCGGTGACTCGATGCTGACCGGCTCGACCAGGTCGCCGTCGGCCAGCAGCCAGGCCAGATCGCGAAGCTCGCCGTTCACCCGCGCAGCGATCGTGGTCTTGTCGGGATCGCGCTCGGCCAGCGCCAGGCCGGCCGTCGTGCCCTCTTCCACCACTTGCTCGCTTCCGGCGAGTGTGATGCGAAGCTTGTCGGCAGGCACGGCGTGGCTCCTTTACGTGGCGGACGCGGCATGGCGCACAGGCCCCCGCATGCCCCGATGCTACCGACGGCCGCCTGCTCGCGCCGGACCGGACCGCACACCCGCTGCCGCGTCGTGACTGGTGCGGCGGAGGGCGGCGGCCTCGTTTCGGCGGAAGTTAGTTCGCGGTGGGGCTCGTCGACGGCGTCTGACTGCCCGGCGCGACGGTGACCAGGGTGCCGTAGGTCAGGTACTTCCAGATGAACTTAGCGCTGCTCCAGGGCAGCTCGACGCAGCCCAGGCTCTGCGGCCAGCCGTACGAGCCGCGCGGGAAATAGTGCACGGCCTCGCCTGACCTGAAGTAGGAAACGTAGTAGACGGGGTCGGCGTACTTGCTCCCGTCCGGATTCGTCCCCTTCATGATCTGGTAGTAGTACTTCAGGTACACCGGGGCGGTCCCCAGGGTGGTGGGCGCCGCGGAGATTCCGGTGTTCGCCAGGCTGCGCATGATGATCTTGCCGTCGTGCCACACCGTGAGGGTCTCCGGATTGCCCTCGCTGGCCCGCGCATAGGTGTAGCCGCTCGTGTTGTCCTGGCCGGCCGCGACCGCCTTGAACAGGTCGCTCCAGACTTCCTTGCCCGCGATGCCGTCGACAGCGAGCCCGTGGTCCGCCTCGAACGCCATAACCGCGCCCTGGAGCATCAGGCTCCCCGACGAGCCGTTGTCCCAGAACGACTGGAGCTCGCTCGGGTAGCCCGAGTCCCAGCTGTAGCTGCCGGACGGCGGGTCGTAAGCCGCGGCGAGCTGCGCAGCACTGTCGGCGGCGCCCGGCACGGTCGCACCGGACGCGGGATTCCAGGTCAGCGGCAGGTAACCCAGCTGGGTGAGCAACTCGTCCAGCCGGGCAGTCTGGTAGGCGCCAGTCGTGAAGCGCAGGTGGACCGTCGAGCCGAGCAGCGCGCCGTGTGCCGACCGGACGCCCAGCGCCCCGCCGGGGATCGTCACCTTCACGTGCGTGAGCTGGTCGAAGCCCTTGGCCGGCACGAACTTCAGCGTGCTCGTGCCCGTGCCCTGCCAGGTGCCGGCGATGTCGGGACTCACAGTCGGCAACGGCGAGCTTGCGGCAAGCGGCGCAGAGAAATGGATCGTGATGTCCGAAGTGCCGTTGACGCTGGTCGCGTTGCGGGCCGGGGTCTCCGACACCAGCGTCAGCGGCTGGGTCGGTACTGACGACGACGGGCTCGCAGTCGGATCACTGGCCGCCCCCGACTTCGAGGACTGCGCCGAGGCGTGAGTCAGCGTGATCCAGACGCCTGCGACCAGCAGCAGGGCGATCACGCCGCCGATAGCCACGATCCGCCCGCGCAGGCTCGTCAATGAGAACAACGGTGACTCCCTCGCTCGCCGTCATTACCCGGTCGCCACGCACAGCTGATCGGCGCGGGCGCAGATAAGGATTCCTGATGTATACCAGGACATCCTTGGCTTTCGACTCTAGATGCCCTGAGGAGTGGCTGGCACGGGCGAAGGTAAAGAAACGGGAACAGGTTGCGAGCGGGGCGAACCGGGCGGGGCGGGCGGGGCGGGCGCGCGGCTCGGCTGACGCTCGTGGATGTCGATCTGCTGTAGCTACAGCTACAGCAGATCGACATCCATGAAGATCATCCGGCCGCACGGGAGCGGGCCCGGGCATGGCACCGCCCGGCACCGCGTCGTCGCGGTGCCGGGCGGTCGCTTGTGAAGCGGGCCCGAGACGGGCTTGCGCTGAGGCGGCCCGCGGCCAGGTATCAGCCGGTGACCGTCACCAGGCTGCCGTAGGTCAGGTACGGGTAGGCCTCCTCGGCCGAGTTCCACGGCAGCTCAACGCAACCCAGGCTCTGCTGGAAGCCATAGGAGCCGCGCGGGAAGTAGTGCACAGCGTCGCCGCCGTTGAAGTACGACACGAACGACACCGGGTCGGCGTACGAGCTGCCGTCCGGGTTAGTTCCGCTCATGATCTGGAACCGGAACTTCTCATACACCGGGAACGTGCCGTCCACGGTTGGTGAGTCCGGGATGCCGGTGTTAGCCAGGGTGCGCTCGACCTCGCGGCCGTTGTGGTAAATCGTCAGCGTCTCCGGCAGGTTCTTACTGGCTACCGCGTAGGTGTAGCCGTTGGTGTTCTGCTCGCCCTTCGCCGACGCCCGGAACAGCGCCTTCCAGAACCGCGGTGTCAGATTGCCGTCGATGGTCATGTTGTGCTCGGACTCGAACGCCATGACCGCGCCGCGCAGCAGCACGTTGGGCTGGTCGGGGCTCCACATCGACTGGAGCATCGACGGGTAGCCGGAGTCAAAGCTGAAGGTGCCCGCCGGCGGGTTGTAGGCCTGGCCAGCGGCCGTCAAGGACGCCGGGTCAGCTCCAGCCTCTTCGTTCTCCGCCCGCACAAGGCCGTTCGAGGACGGCGACCAGCTCATCGGCAGGTACCCCTGCTGCGCGAGCATCTCGGCGAGCGCGCCCTGCGAGTAGCTGCCCGTGGTGAATT
>Ga0335075_10005754_pt1 | contig 19177 bp, 17 predicted proteins | sample Lox_Sample_24_FD_206723 | JGI IMG/M metagenome (GOLD analysis project Ga0335075, IMG submission 206723) | Soil microbial communities from Loxahatchee National Wildlife Refuge, Florida, United States - Lox_Sample_2.4 | ecosystem: Environmental > Terrestrial > Soil > Wetlands | place: USA... | reverse complement strand
CCCCGGCCGCCCCGCCGGGTCCAAGAACCGTCGGCCCGCCACCCGCCACGACGTCGGCAAAACCGTCAAGCGAACCGGTACAAAGCCCAAGAACCCGCAGGCAGACAGCTTAAATAACAAGCTAAGAAGCCGCTCCGCAGTCGCGCGGGCTACCGCGCCGGGTAGCGTTCGCGGCGAACGGTTGCCTTCCGGCCTTTGATGCTGGTCTGCCGGAGCGCCGCGACTACGTCGTCGGCGGCTGACTCGGGAACTTCCACGAGCGAGAATCGGTCGGCGATCTCGATCGCCCCGATGTCCCTGCCGGAGAGGTATGACTCGCCCGTGATCGCACCCACAAGATCCTGTGGCCGGACTCCGGAGGCACGTCCGGTTCCCACGAAGAGGCGTGTCGTGCCCGCAGTTGCCGGGCGGCCACGCCGCCGCTGGTCGCGTCCGGCGGCCTTGCGGGGGCCGCGGCGGTCGTCTGCCGGGCGCAATTCGGCCTCCGGGAGTTCTTCCTCGTCGAGGGTCCCGCTTGCCTCATGCGCCAGCTTGACGGCGGCGAGCGCCACTTCGAAGATGTCAAACTCGTCAGCGAGCGGCTCGACAACGGCCCGGAAGGTCTCGAGGTCGCTGTCCAGCAGGCTCTCCCGGAGAGCAGCGCGCGTCAGCTCCAGGCGCCTGGCCCGCAGGTCGGCGACGGTCGGCAGCTTCTCGACCGCGATCCGCTGTCCCGTCGCCCGTTCGATGGCCTTAAGCATCCTGTGCTCGCGCGCCTCGACCAAGGTGATGGCCGTGCCTTCACGGCCGGCGCGGCCAACGCGCCCGATGCGATGCACGTACGACTCCGGCGCGCTGGGCACGTCGTAGTTCACCACATGCGTGAGCTGCTCGATGTCGAGGCCGCGCGCGGCCACGTCGGTGGCCACGAGGAGATCGGTGCTCCCGTCGCGTAGCCGACTCATCACCCGGTCACGCTGCTGCTGGTCCATCCCGCCGTGCAACGCCTCGGCGCGATAGCCCCGGCCGTTCAGGGTCTCGGTTAGCCGGTCCACCTCGTCCCGGGTACGGCAGAAGACGACCGCTGCCGCCGGCGCCTCCAGGTCGAGCACTCGTCCGAGAGCAGCGGGCTTATACCCGCGCGGCACGACGTAGGCACTCTGCTGCACCAGCAAGCCATCGGCAGGCGCCTGGCGACCGAGCTCGACCCGCACCGGGTCCCGCAGGTGGCGGCGCACCATGCCGTTGATGCGCGGGGGCATTGTCGCCGAGAACAGCGCGGTCTGCCGATTCTCCGGGGTACCGCCGAGGATCGCCTCGATGTCCTCGGCGAAGCCCATGTCAAGCATCTCGTCCGCCTCGTCGAGGATGACGATCCCGAGGCCGCGCAGATCCAGCGTTCCGCGCGTGATGTGGTCGAGCGCGCGCCCGGGCGTCGCCACCACCACGTCGGCGCCACGATCAAGCGCCCGCAGTTGCCGACCAATTGGCTGGCCGCCGTAAATGGGCAGCACACGCGCGCCGATGTCATGTCCGTAGCGATGCATCGCTTCGGAGACCTGCACCGCAAGCTCGCGCGTCGGCACGAGCACCAAGGCGAGCGGCTCTGCCCGCCTTCCTTCCCTGAGGACCCGCTGGAGTACGGGAAGCGCGAAGGCCGCCGTCTTCCCCGTCCCGGTCGCGGCCTGCCCGACTAGATCACGGCCCTCCAGCAGCGGCGGGATGGCGGCCCGCTGGATCGGTGTTGGCTCCTCATAACCGAGACCGGAGAGGGCACGGAGCAGTTCCGGGGCCAGCGCCAAGTCGGCGAAGCCGCTCCCGCCCTCGCCGATATTTCCGATCATGAACGACCCACCTCGGTCCCAGGACACTCTTGTTTCCCTTCCGGCTACCCGCCCTCGGTCACCTTACGACAGACATGACATGGGCCGGCACCACCAGGAACCGCTGGCGCGCTCAGATCAACAGCCGATCACCGCCACCCCGGCAGCTTGCTTCTTGCTCAGGCACTTCCCCGCGGCTCCCGCAGGGCTATTCCCAGACGCGCGCGAGCCGCTGGAAGCTCTCGGGGTCGCTGTGCAGCGGGATGACGCACAGGAGGTGGCCGCCCGGCGCCCGGAGGATCTGGCAGCCGAGCCACCGGCGGAACTCGACGGCGCCCAAGGCGACGAGCCGGGCGGTCTCGGCCGCCACGTCGTCGGTCTCGATATCGAGGTGGTAGCGGGGCTCGTCGTCCACTGCGACGAATGCGGCCACCTGGCCGACGTCCTCAAGTGTCGCCGCGTGCCCCAGCAGCGATGCGGCTGCGATCGAGTCGGCGATCGTCTCGCGCCCGGGGATGTCCTTGGGCAGCGATTCGGGGATCCCGCCGGTGCGGATCGTGACCACACGCACGCCGTACGTGTCGGCGATGCCTGCCATGCCGTCGTGGAGCTGCTGCCCGCGCTGCGTTCTCAGTTCACCCCAGCCCGAGGGCCCGCAGGCCCCGGAAGGTCCCGATTCCGGCTCCCATGGCGCCCGTTTCCCCGCAGTCGTGGCCGTCCGGATTCTCAGCTCGCGCTGCCGCCCATGCCAAGCGGGTCCGGTACCGAGTTGCCCCGATAACTCCTTATGATTCGGCCATGGATCCGGTGACGCAAGGCAACAGGAAGGCCTGGGAAACCGCGTCCCAGAAACATGTCCGCGAGTACGAGGATCTGCTCGCGGAGGCGGCATCCGGTTCCTCGCTGAACACCGATGAACGCGACACTCTGCGGGAAATCCTGCAAGGCGCGCCCGAGGTAGTGCATCTGCAGACCTGTCCAGGCATCATCACGCCCCGCCGGTAGAGCCACATGAGAATGGCGACAATCGCCACTGTCCGTTCGGGATAATGCTCTGGGTTACCAAACAGAGAGGGGACGCGATGCCACCGTCCGTCAGCGGTCAGCCTGATCAGGGAGCCAACTGGGAACCGAAGGCCGCCGAGTCGCGGCTGGCGCACACCGCCGGGGCCGATCCGGCCGGGGTCTTCAGCTCCGACCTGTCGGTGTCGGAGTACGTCCTGCTGGGCGAGGCGGGGTTCGAGCCGCTCGGCTTCGTCGTGGGCTCGTCGATCTACCACGTGGGCCTGCAGGTAAGCCGCTGGTCGCAGAACCAGGAAATGCAGGTCCTGACCCAGGCCATGTACAACGCCCGGGAGCTGGCGATGTTGCGGATGCGGGTCGAGGCCGGGCAGCTGGGCGCCGACGGGATCGTCGGCGTGAACCTGCGGATGCAGATGTACGCCTGGGGCGAGGACGTGCTGGAGTTCGTGGCCACCGGCACCGCCGTGAAGGCCATCTCCGGCAACGGCGCGCACCGGGCGCCGGACGGGTCGGCCTTCACCTCTGACCTGTCCGCACAGGACTTCTTCCGCTTGCTCGCCGCCGGCGCGGTGCCGGTCGCGTTCGTGCTGGGGACCTGCGTCTACCACATCGCCCACCAGTCGGGGATGCAGGCGCTGCGTCAGATGGGCCAGAACCAGGAGATGCAGCAGTTCACCCAGGGCGTCTACGACGCGCGCGAGCTCGCCCTGTCCCGCATGCAGGCCGAGGCGACCGCCGCGCAGGCCTCGGGGATCGTCGGCGTCAGCGTCGACGTCTCGAACCACGTCTGGGGTGAGCACGCCACCGAGTTCCTCGCCACCGGCACCGCCATCCGTCGCCTCAGCGCCGAACACCGCCTCCTCGAAACCTCCCCAAAGCCCACCTTCACCCTCGGCCTCGACTCCTAATTGACCGTAGTCGGCGCGAACATTGCGTTATGGCTGGGACGGGCTTGCCTGTCCCGCGGGGCGATGTGGCCGCCGCGCGGGGGGTTCGGTTCAGGTACGGGACCCGCCGCGGACGCTGTCGTGGTGGCTGTCATCCGGGGTCTCCTTATGGCTCGGTTCGCTCTCATTGCCAGGTGTCGGCCTAGTCATCCGGAAGAGGACGGCACTTGAGGAGCTCATCCGGCAGCCGCGACGTGAGCCACGGGGTGACCGCCCCCGGCAGTCCTGTGATACGACATCTCGCTCCACAGTGAATGGCTGCGCTGCGCCGCCGCCGGCGGCGGCGTGACGCCCGGGAAAAGGCCAGCGGAGCGCGCCCCCGGACCGCGACCGCCCCGGCCGCGAATGGCTCAGGGCGCCGAGCCACTGCGGGTCCGATCGGGATAATTTTCCATTTTTGCCGAACGTCGCGTGGTGGCTGCCACCAAGCAAGCCAGGGCCCAATCACGCGGACTAGGTGACGCTCGCTCACCCTGCCGGACAGCAGCCTGGCCCCGAACCCTCACAACAGCACCTGAGGAGGAGATCATCGTGTCAACTGAGACACCGGACACCCGGGCTGCCGCCGTACAGGAGGCACCGCGTCGGTCACGCGGGCACCGAGGCGGCTGGGCGTCATCGCGACCGCCCGACTCGGCAATGCCCGCTGGGATCGCCCCCGGCCGGCGTTCAAGTATCCGCGCTGATGGCTGGGTCTGTGGCTTGGGCGGCTGCAAGATCGCGTCCTTGCTGGAGCCAGTCCAGGCGGGGAAGGCGGGGCCGAGGTCTTGATAGTCAGGGTCTTCGGCGGGATCATCAGGCTCTGCCGTTCGGCCAGCTTGTCGGCGAAGGCGCGGTGCTGCGCGGCCAGGTCCTTGATCCACTGGCCTATCTCACTGATCTCTTCTCCCGCGGTGAGGGTGAGTTCGTCGCGCTGGGCTTGGGTAGCGGGCGGAGGTTCGGCTGAGCGCAACGGTGCGAATCGCTGGTCTGGGTGGCGGCGGCGCAGTTCGGCGTGGGCGGCGACGGCCAGTTGCCATTGCTTGCGGGTGGCCTGCTCCCAGTCGGCCCGGTCGGCCATAACGGCGGCGAAGATGGTCTCGCGTTCGCAGTAGGCGTGGTGCATGGCCTGGTAGCTGGCGGCCAGGGCCTGCTGCCGACTGGCTTGCTCGTGCTGGCCGCGGCTCCGGGCGGCCGCGGCTCCGGGCGGCTGCGGCTCCGGGCGGCTGCGGCCTCGGCGGCCGCGCGGATGGCGGCCAGGCGGGCTTCGTGGGCTCCGGCGCGGACCTGAGGTTTCCGGCACTCACAGGGTCCGCAGTTGTGGCTCACCACAAGAATTCGCTCGAGAAATTAGGCTTAGACTCTTATTCTAGGGAAGATGGCCGAGGGGCGCTGCAACGGGCATTAGCCCGCCACGCTCGGCCTCGCGCGCGACTATACGCCGTGCGTGACTGGCGATGACCAAGGGCGCCTCCTGTGCACAGCAATCGCCGGACCAGGAGGTAGCCGTGGGAGAACTAGCCGGACTGCTCGACCAGCGGATCGCCGTCCTTGACGGCGCCTGGGGCACGATGATCCAGTCTCGGGGCCTGTCCGCGGCTGACTACCGGCTCGACGGCCACGACCGTGACACCGCCGGTGACCCCGACCTGCTCAACATCACTCGCCCGGACCTCGTGCTCGACGTGCACCGGCAGTACCTGGCGGCCGGCGCGGACATCACGACGACCAACACGTTCACCGCCACGAGCTTCGGCCAGTCGGACTACGGCCTGGAGAGCAGGGTCTACGAGATGAACGTGCGCGGCGCCCGGCTCGCCCGGCAGGCCGCGGACGAGGCGGGCGGGCCGCGGTTCGTCGCCGGCTCGGTCGGCCCGCTCAACGTCACGCTCTCCCTGTCGCCCAAGGTTGAGGATCCCGCCTACCGCGCCGTCACCTTCGACCAGGTGCAGGCCGCCTACGCCGAGCAGATCGCCGCGCTCGCGGAGGGCGGCGTGGACCTGCTGCTGATCGAGACGATCTTCGACACGCTCAACGCGAAGGCCGCCATCAAGGCGGCCCGCGACGTCGCTCCGCACCTCCCGCTGTGGCTGTCGGTGACGATCGTCGACCTGTCGGGGCGGACTCTGTCCGGACAGACGGTCGAGGCGTTCTGGAACTCTGTCCGGCACGCGGATCCGCTCATCGTGGGCGTGAACTGCTCGCTGGGCGGCAGGGAGATCCGGCCGCACATCACCGAGCTGGCCCGCATCGCCGGGACGTACACGGCGTGCCATCCGAACGCGGGGCTGCCCAACGCGTTCGGCGGCTATGACGAGACATCGGAGGATACCGCGCACTTCCTGCGTGACTTCGCCGCGGAGGGCCTCGTGAACATCGTCGGCGGGTGCTGCGGCACCGCGCCGGCCCACATAGCGGCGATCGCGGAGGCGGCCGGCCGCGGTCACCGCGGTGTCCCGCGCGGAAGCAACGGGGGCAGCAGGTTCTCCGGTCTTGAGCCCTTCGGCATCACCGCGGACACCGGCTTCGTGATGATCGGTGAGCGCACCAACGTCATGGGAAGCGCGAGATTCCGGCGGCTCATCGAGGCCGACGACTACCAGAGCGCCGTGAACGTCGCCCTGGAGCAGGTACGGGGCGGCGCGAACCTGCTCGACGTGAACATGGACGCAGACCTGCTCGATAGCGAACGAGCCATCACCACGTTCCTGAACCTGATCGCGACAGAGCCCGAGGCCGCCCGGATCCCGGTGATGATCGACAGCTCCAAATGGAGCGTCCTGGAGGCCGGCCTGAAGTGTGTCCAGGGCAAGGGCATCGTCAACTCGATCAGCCTGAAGGAAGGCGAGGAAGCGTTTCTCGACCACGCCAGGAAGATCAAGAGCTACGGAGCCGGTGCCGTGGTCATGGCCTTTGACGAGAAGGGCCAGGCCGACACGACCAAGCGTAAGGTCGAGATCTGTGCCCGTGCCTACGACCTGCTGACCGAGCAGGCCGACTTCGCGCCCGAGGACATCGTCTTCGACCCGAACGTCCTCGCGGTCGCCACGGGCATCGCCGAGCACAATGGGTACGCGAAAGCGTTCATCGACGCGCTGCCCCTGATCAAGAAGCGCTGCCCCGGCGCCCGCACCAGCGGCGGCATCTCCAACCTGAGCTTCGCTTTCCGCGGCAACGAGACCGTGCGCCGCGCGATGCACGCGGCGTTCTTGTACCACGCGATCCGCGCCGGGCTCGACATGGGCATCGTCAACGCGGGCCAGCTCGACGTGTACGAGGACATCGCGCCGGAACTGCGGGAGTTGGTCGAGGACGTCCTGTTCGACCGGCGCGAGGACGCTACCGACCGGCTCGTCGAGTACGCGGGACAGGTGAAGGCGCAAGGTGGCGGCCAGGCCAGGCAGGCGCAGGATCTCGCCTGGCGGGACGCGCCCGTCGCGGAGCGCCTGTCGCACGCGCTCGTGCATGGCATCGCCGACCACATCGAGGCCGACACCGAGGAGGCCAGGCAGCAGGCCGGGCGCCCCCTCGACGTCATCGAGGGCCCGCTGATGGACGGCATGAAGATCGTGGGCGACCTGTTCGGAGCGGGGAAGATGTTCCTGCCGCAGGTGGTCAAGTCCGCCCGGGTGATGAAGCGGGCCGTCGCCTACCTCGAGCCGTTCATGGAAGCGGAGAAAACGGAGAAATCTCGCGGCAACGGCAAGGTAGTGCTCGCCACCGTCAAAGGGGATGTGCATGACATCGGCAAGAACATCGTCGGCGTCGTGCTCGGCTGCAACAACTACGAGGTCATCGACCTGGGCGTGATGGTCCCCACCGCCACGATCCTCGACACCGCCGTTGCCGAAGACGCCGACATCATCGGCCTGTCCGGTCTCATCACCCCGTCGCTCGACGAGATGGTGAACGTCGCGACCGAGATGGAACGCCGCGGCATGACTAAGCCGCTGCTGATCGGCGGTGCCACCACGTCGCGCCAGCACACGGCGGTCCGCATCGCTCCCGCCTACGGCGCCTCGGCGCTGCACGTCCTGGACGCTTCCCGCGTGGTCGGCGTGGTGCGGGGCCTGCTCGACCCCGCTCGCGCCGCGGCGGTGGATACAGACAACCGCGCTGAGCAGCAGCGCCTCCGCGAGCAGCACGAGGCCCGCCGTAGCCAACCGCTGCTCACCCTCGACGCCGCCCGCCGTAACGGCGAGAAGGTGTCCTTCGACGACATAACGCCCCCATCGTTTTGCGGCATCCGCGCGGTTTCCCCCGCGCTGGCCGATCTGCGCGAGATGATCGACTGGCAGTTCTTCTTCCTCGCCTGGGAGCTGAAGGGCAAGTACCCGGCGATTCTCGACAACCCGCAGGCAAGGGAGCTGTTCGATGACGCCAGCGCCGTGCTGGACGAGATCATCGCCGGTGACCTGCTGACCGCGAGCGGCGGGTATGGCTTCTGGCCCGCTCACGCGGAGGGCGACGACATCATTGCCGACCGCGCCGCTGACCATGCCGGGGCAGCACCGCTTCGGCTGCCCATGCTGCGGCAGCAGACCACCAAGCCGGACGGCCGCCCCAACCGCTGCCTCACCGACTACGTCGCCCCGGACGGTGACCATGTCGGCGCGTTCGCCGTCGCGATCCACGGCGCCGACGACCTCGCCAAAAAGCACGAGGCAGACGGTGACGACTACAAGGCAATCATGGTTAAGGCGCTCGCGGACCGGCTGGCCGAGGCGTTCGCCGAACACACCCACCTGCGCGCCCGCCGCGACTGGTACGAGCCGGACGGCCCGGTCAGTCTCGCAGACCTGCACGCCGAACGCTTCCGCGGCATCCGTCCCGCTTTCGGGTACCCGGCATCACCGGATCACAGCCTGAAGCGGGAACTGTTCGGGCTGCTCGGAGCCGAGGACTTCGGCATGAGCCTGACCAGCTCGTGCGCCATGACGCCCGCCTCCAGCGTCAGCGGCCTCCTGCTCGCGCACACCAAGTCCCGCTACTTCACCGTCGGCCGCATCGGCCGCGACCAGGTCGAGGACTACGCTCGTCGGCGAGGCATGGACATCGCCGCCGCCGAGAAGTGGCTGCGGCCGAACCTCGCCTACGACCCGGAGTAACCTCCAACCCGGAGTCGCACTTGAAGTCCTCTCTCGCATGAGGGGCCACGGGAGCCAGGGACGGGAGCCAACATGTTCAGACGGCCCCTGACTCACCGCGACCCGCTCGGATCGTTTGCGCTGGTGAGAAGCTCCCCGTTCGACTCCATCCAACCGTCTCAGACTTCTGAAACCTGCATGGCATGCATGGGCCGGCATTGCGGGCGAAGGTTGAGAGCCACGACAAGGCCACGAAGTTCACCTGTCCGCTCGATGATGAACAGCCGGTCCAGCGACGCGAGTATGGATGGCACCAGTCGAGCCGTTGTGCCCGTCGCTCGACGCGGGGCCAGCGATCAAGTTCCCCGATGGGATCCGCGCCAGCAAGCCGCAACCGGACCGGGAGATCCCCCGGCGTACAGGCATCTGAGCGTGGGTCTCATAGTCCTAGCGATCCCGTGGTGTGATACAGCCCAGTCCCCGATATGCATGATTGCTCGCCGCGGTGGTCATGGGTCAGCTCAATTCCAGGATGAGGACCGCGATTGGTGCCGCCAGAAGTATCGCGAGGATGAGGTGGCGGCGCCGGCGCGCGCGGTGGCGAGCAAAGGCCTCCGCGCGCCAGGAGCCACCCGTCCGGAACTGCCCCTCAGCGGGCGGCTTGCCATCGTCGCGCTCCAGGCGCGTGAACATGTCGAACATCGATGCCACCCTGGACATTTCCGCACGCAGGGTGCCCTCGATATCATCCAGTCGTTTCCGTTCGCCAGGAAGCAGATCCATGTCGTACAGGTATGGTCAGTGTCCGATTGTCGCATCGCGGAGCCTGCGTCAGAGTGACGTCAGCCCCGCGTGCCCCGCATGGCTGTTTCCTTGCCATCAGGGGAAGCGAGCCCGGAACGGCACGCTTACATCTGGTCCGCGTACTCCCGGCCCGCTGGCGGCCCCAGCTAAGCGATCAAGGTTGCGCCTGACCGGGAGCTCACCTCGTCTGGTCTGAGCAACTTGAAGCTGCTGGATCCAGCCCCTGCCCACGGCCACGGGAGGCAAACACGAACAGCACACCGGCACCGGTCCATCCGGACCGCTTCCCTGTGCGCACGCTCGGGTACAGGCATGCTCATAGGACACCATCGCCGCGGCACCGCTCGCCGCCTCCGCGGTGGACCCACCTGATGGTCCGGTCGGCCGCCGTCACCGGGCGGCACCACCGTCAAGTGCGAACTCCGTGGCCAGGATGCTCGGCGCGCCGACCTGGCCGCGGAACATGTTCACCAGGACGAAGTCGCCGTACCGGGCAGCCGGGACACCCGACGGCACCCTCACCGGGAAAGCACGCAACCCCAATCCCCTACCTCGCGGCGACCTGTAACCGATCAGCTATCAGCCACGAGCACCACAGTCACGGACATCTGTTGCATAACCCTGGCGTGTCGCGCCCCGAAACATAACGCAACAGCAAGCTGGTGTTTCGCACCGATATAGGTTGCACGGCCGCTGTCCCCTTCCTCATACCTGCGGGGGGTATCCGGGAAGGGTAAACGTCATGATCGTAGTAATAGGACGTAGCCCGGGAGGCGGCTGTTTTCGGGGAGTGCCTGGTGAAGGGGACGTCCTCCTGGTGTAGTAGTGCGGGCTTGGTGTCCCAAATGCATCCAGGGAGGACGTCTTGATGAGCAAGGGTAGCGGGAGTGGTGTCTCGCGGTCGGACCGGCGGCGGAATGCGCGGAAGGAGCATCTTCGGGAGCTGCTGCCGCGGGATGGCGCGGTGCTGGGGATCGATCTGGGCGAGGAGAAGCAGGCGCTGGCGCTGGCTGATCATGATGTGCGGGTGCTGTGGCGCAAGACGGCGGAGGAGCTGGACCAGGCGTGGGCGTACCCGCGGGATCTGGGGCGGCGGCGGGAGCAGCTGGTCAAGGCCGCGACCGCGTCGGTGCTGCGGATCGGGGATTTCCTGTCGGTGGCCTGGCCGCCGGCGCCGCAGGCTGCCGCGCACCCGTTTGATTCGGTGACCTGGCTGGCGGCGGTGCAGGTGGTGACGGCCCGGTGCGGTGCGGACCCGGCGCGGCTGGCCGCCGCGGGCGAGGAGGAGTTCACCGCGCTGGTGCGGGCCGCGGTGCCCGGCCGGGGGCGGCAAGCGGGCTGATGCCCGCATCGCGCGGGCGGTGTTCGCCGTGCTGGAGGATCCGGACGCGGTGGGCTGGTCGCGGCGCGGCCGGTTCCGCCGCATCGCCGATGAGCCCGGCGACCTGCAGCGGACCCGGTGCCTGCTGCGCGCGGTGGAGGCGGACATGTGCCAGGTCTTCGCGGGCGAGCTGGGCCTTTCCCGGCTGGGCGGCATTCCCGGCCTGACGCTGCCGGGCGCGGCCGGCGACCCGTCCCGCTACCAGACGTCCTCCTCCGTGGTCAGGCATTCTGGGCTGTCCCCGGCCGATCAGTCCTCCGGCGCGTTCGAGGGCCAGTCGCACATTTCCCGGCGGGGCCGTCCCGCGCTGCGGACCGCAGCCTGGCGCATGGTCTTCCCGCTGCTGCTGCACAACCCGGTCATGGCCGCGAAATACCAGGCCATGGTGGCCGCGGCCAGGGAATCAGCCCGTGCTGCCGCTGCCGGGGCCAAGCCCGGCTCCGCCCGCGCCGCCCGCACTGTCCGGTCCGCCCGCGCCAAAGCCCGCATCGCGTGCGCCGCCTCACTGCTGCGCTGGATCTACTTCATGACCGTGCACGACGCGGACTGGGACCCGGTAGCCGCCCTTGGCGGCCGCCTGGCTGAGCCAGACCAGGCGGAGGCCGCCTGACCAGGCGATTCACCATAGCCACCGGATAACCGGCGGCCCGCACGGCCATCCCCCGCGGACGGGGAGGGCGAGCCCGCATGATCGTCGGCGGCAGCACGGCTGACCCCGCGGCCCACCCTGGGCAGCCCTCTCCGGTCCTTCCCGCCAGCCCGGTTAAACGCTGTCGGGGCAGGCCGGCACGCCCGGCCGAGCCCGCCGACCGCGAGCACGCCGGTGACCGCTGGGCAGGCACTGGCCTGGTGTTCAGCACCCGGTTCGGCACGCCGATCGAGCCGCGTAACTTCGCCCGCAGCTTCGACCAGCGCAGCCGGGTCCGCCGGAGCACCATTCACGGCACCCGCAAGTCCTGCGGGCCGCTGCTGACCGCCCTCGACGTTCACCTCGCGCATGGCCATGCAGATCCTGCTGCACAGCAAGATCGTCATCACGCGAAGCTCTCCGCCAACTCGGCGACCAGCTCAGCCCCTGAGGCGACTGCTGCACTTTGCTGCTGCACCAGCATGTGAAACGATCGGTCCCATGATTGGAATCGGCCGTTGACTTGCGGTTTCCGTGATCGCATCACGTAGCTCTGACTTGCGCGGATGTGGCCATGTTTCGGTCCCGCCCGCGAGTAAGCGCGGCCGGCCCACACGCCGGAGGCTCTGTATGCAATTGCGCGGCGCGTTTCCGCGGAAACGCGGGACATGCCTGCCCTGGTCCTAGCCCATGACAGCCGCGCAGCGGGCCAAACCCAAACATGAACATGGACCCGCCTGAAACGTGATGCGATGAAGACCTCTCGGAGCCCCGTTACGAAATCGAACCGTAGACCTTCTCCTCACCATAAGTACGTTCCGGTGCGACGGGCTCTTGAGCTGCACTAATGCCACCCCACATCACACAGAGCGCACTGGCCGTGCTGGAAGTTTCCCGGCGACCAGTCCACGAGCCAGTCCACGACGGACGTGTTCGTGCGTCTACCCTGACCGCGGCCGGCGCGCATGGGCTGGTGAACCGCTACGGCCGACGCATCCGTTCTCGCTGGAAACGATGGCCGATCGCGAAGCGGAGGCGGGCAAGCGATGACCCCTCTTTCCAAGTCGGCGAACGGCTCGTACGGGCTCCCTGGCCGCGAGCTCATCGCGGTGATGCCGTTGCACGCCATCACTACCGTCTACGGTGAGCGCGGACTGCGGGCCCGGTTCGAGCTGGAGACCGCGCGGCTGAACAGCCTGGCAGACCGGGAGAAGGCCGACAAGGCGCTGCACCTCGCCGGGCACCTTCACGAACGAGATGAGCGCCAGCGGGAGCCGTACATTAACCACCCGCTCCGGGTCGCGCTGCGGATCATCTGCCACTATGCAGTCCGCGACGCTGACATCACCTGCGCCGCGCTGCTCCACGACGCGGTCGAAGACCACGCCGACGACCTGGCCGCGAACGGCCGACCTGGCGCGTTCGGCGTGCTGGCCGCGGAGTTCGGCGCCCGGGTCGCGGGCCTCGTGGAGGCGGTCACCAATCCCGTCTACACGCCCGGCCGCAGCAAAGACGAGCAGTACCGGGAACACGTGGCGGCCAGTCTCGACGCCAACCCCGAGGCACGGGTGATCAAGGTGTCAGACTTCACCGACAACGGGGTCGGAGTCTTCTACGCGACTGGCCCGAAAGCCGTCCGTCTCGCCGGCAAGTACGCGCCGCTCGTCCCGATGCTGGCCGACCTCATCGCTCGCCCGGACACGCCTCTGTCCATACCTGCCAAGGCGCGCATCCTCAGCCAGCTGCGCGTCGCTGAGGAACGATTCGCAGCCCTCACCGGGTGAGCCTGAGGGCCGCCGGAGGCTAAAGAACGCTGCGCCTGCGGCAGGGTGCGGGGACTCCTTACCGCCTCGATCATCTGGATACGGTGATTGTGAGGATCGCAGCTGTGGCCATGGTTCGGCTTCAGGCACCTCGTGGTGGTGGAGGGCGACGAACCAGCTTGGCTCATGCGGCATGGTCTGCCCGGCTTGCCTGAAATGGTGACCTGATGAGCAGGCCACCTACCCCCGACCACACAATGACATAGACGCCGTGCGCTCGCCCGTCCTAGAGCCCGAGGTCCCCGCCGGAGGCAAATGCTGCCGTTCGTTATTCGGATGCGGGCGTGCGGGTTTTCACAACAGGCCAGCACCAGGCTCCTAGTCTCCCCCGTCTTCCTCGCGGGCGCCGAATGGATCGGAAAATCGGTGGTACAGGCGAGCGAGTTTGGCTGGTCGGTCTGGCCGTTGCCAGCGGCGCTCCCTGCCGACTTTGTGAGCGCCGTTAGCCGAGGTTTACCGCCGCTTGCGGCCCGTGGCCCGGCTGCCCTGGGAGCGGGATCAATAGCGAGGGCTGGGCTGGCTGATTATGGCGGTTTCGAGTGCTGTCAGGCTGGTCGCCAGGTCTTCTGTCTGGTTGACTTTGACCCATCGCCGGATCGTGGCGGGCAGGGACCGTGGGAGCGCGACATACATCATGGTGTAGACGCCGTAGACGCGAGTGAGCTGGTCGCGTACCTGTTCTGGAGGCGTCCCGGTTGCCGGCTTGCACACGATCCGGCCGTCGGGAGTACGCGAGGTACTTTCATCCCGAACTGATCTGACGTCGAGCCGGGTTGCGTCCCGAAGCTCGGCAGGGCGGCTTAGATCATTCGTCTCCTGTGCACGACTGGCGATGCTCATAGCCGCGTCGTCGGTGCTGATGTTCGGTGGGATGTTCTCGACTATCACGGCCTGGCGGTCGTCGCTGATCGTGATCTTTGCCTGAAGCCGCAGCTCGGTGGGGCGGCCCGCGGCGAGTGCGTCGAGGTCGCCGGAGACGGTGCAGCCAGTGATGAAGTCCGGCGGCCCGATGATGCTGACGATTTCCCGGCCGGTCGCTTTGGCGTGCCGCATGACGTGGCGGATTGCTTCTATGACGGCTAGCGGCTGGAACGGTGGTTGTGTGCCATCGCGGTAAGTGTTGCCGTTGATGAGGCCGACCGGCACCGGGGCGAGGTCCCGGCGTTCCGCCGCGAGTACCACCCGTCCTGCGTCCGTGAGGCGTGACTCGGTGTAGCGGCGGCTCGCCGCCGGATCGTTGCCGCGGCTGCCGAAGTTTCCCTGGCCTTCGATGAGCGTGACGGGCATCTTCCAGGGCTGCGCCAAGTCCACGAGCACCGGGTAGGCGTACCACGGCGCGAGGCCAATCTGGACCTCCGCCTGGCTCAGCAGCCTCTCGTTGGACCGGAAACCACGGCCAGGCCGGGCAGCAAGCGCCTCCAGTATGGCGACCTGGACAGCGCCGATACCGCTGCGCTCGCTCAACGCGTCGAGCCCTTGAACCGGCGGCGGAGACTCCACGCGTCAGAACTGGCAGCGACCACCAGTTCGGCCCCGGCTACGAGCACGACATCGGAGTTCCTGCGCAGCCGATCCCAATCGAGCCTGCCCCGCTGCAGCAGGCAGTCGATCTTCCCGTACGAGGTCATGATCGTGACGATATCCAGAATCGCGAGACGGGCGACCTGGGGGACGGCTTGAGGCTGGAGAGCCAGCGCCGCCAGCGCAGCTCGCGCTCGCTGCATGTTCTGATCGCCGGGCTCAATCACGACATCCGCGTCGCCTACAGGGATCGATTCACCCCGAAGCCACAGGGCAGCACTGCCGACCAACAACAACGACACCCCGGTGGCCGCTAGCACGGCTGCCGCCAGTACTCCAGCCGGGTAACCGGAAGGCACGCCGTTCGTGCCATCTTCCCCACTCGGCGGTGCTACGGCCATGTGGTCACATTAGCGCTCCCCAGCGCGGCCGCCCGCGAAGTCCGGTCGGGCCGGGTACTCCTTTACAGTGCTGTCGTGGACCTCAGCAGCTACCACGGGCACTTCCTGGAGTCCGTCACTGTGGCAACCGCCCCGGGCAGTACGTTAACCCTGCCCGGTTCAAAGTGAGAACACAGTCATCTCTCACGAGGACCCTAGGAACTAAAGGTGCCGCTGGTTGTGACGGACCCCGGGGTGCTGGTAAAGCCCCCGCTGGTGAAGCCGGCCGTGCTAGTAAAGCCAGCGCTCGTGTTGCCAATGGTGCTGGAGTTCCCAGCCGCGGTACTGGTGCCCTGACCAGCGTTTGCTGCCCCGCCGCCGGTGCTGGTGCCTGGCTGGCTCAGGCCCTGCTGGGAGGTGGCCTGCTGGTTCGCGCTCTGCTGGCCGACACCCGGGGTGGTTGCCTGGGTGGGATCTGTCTGAGACACCATCGAGGGTGCTGCCGAGCCCGATTCCTGCTGGCTCTGCGTGGCTGACGGCGGGAACGCACCGAAGGCCTGGTCGATCTGCTGCTGCGGGGTCAGGTCCTGGCCCTGGTCGCCAGAAGTCAGGCTGGCCTTCTGCACTAGGCCGCTGAAAGGGTAACCCGTACCCGGGTCTGACTCCTGCTGGCCCGGGAACGTGATCAAGCCACCACCCGGGAGTTGCAGGGCACCGTTGGAGACGGAACCGACATTGCCGTCCGTATCGCTGTACTGGACCGAGCCATCGGACTGCACCGTGTACGCCTGCTGTCCGTCCTCGGACACGATCGTGCTACCGGGGCCGAGCCGATACGGGACCCCGGCCAGCCCGTTCGATGCCGGGGGCTGGTAAGTGACATATGGCCCGACCACTGGGTCTGCGGGCACGTGGGTAAGCACATCCCCGGTCAAGGTGGCGGGTATCGCGGCTGCCCTGGCGGGGACCGGGGCGCTGCCGGGGTGACCGGCCAGCGCGGCGACCGCCCCGCCCGCAACGGCGGCGGAACCGAGGGCGCCGACCGCCAAGAATTTCGCTCCCCCGCGGCCGGGCCGGCGGCCTGCGGGTCGCGTTGCGCGACCCGCAGCGCGGCGGCGTCGAGCAGTTCGACAGCCGCCGGGCCGGTAGCCAGCAGATCGGGCATGGCAGCCATGGCCTGCCGCAAGGCCGGGAAAACCAGCAGGCCGGTGGCGGCGTGCCGGTGCACCGGTACCGTGCGGAAAATCGCCTGGGCGACGAATGCCAAAGTCCCCTCGCTGCCGATGACGAGGTGAGCCAGGATCTGGGCCGGTGAACTGTGATCGAGGAACGCGTTGAGCCCGTAGCCCATGGTGTTCTTCAGCGTGTACTGGCCCTCGATTCGCCGCACCGACCCGGCGTCGCCTCTGACCCGGTCCCGTAGCCCTAGCAGGCCCGTGAACAGGCCTGGTTCCAGTGCCCGAAGCCGTTTATCAGCGTCCGGCGCACCCGTGTCGATGACGGTGCCGCTGGGCAGGACGAGCACCATCGAGTCCAGGGTGCGGTAGGCGTTGAACTGGGTGCCGCAGGTCATTCCGCTGGAGTTGTTCGCGATCACGCCGCCGATCGTGCAGGCGGACTCGCTCGCCGGGTCGGGGCCCAGTTTGCGGGCGTAGGGGGCGAGCCGGTTATTGACCTGCCGCAAGGTGACCCCCGGCTGCACCTGGACTTTCTCGCCGCCATCAAGGACTTCGACGGTACGGAAGTGGCGGCGGGTGTCGGCAAGCAGGCTGTCAGTGACGGCCTGGCCGCTGAGGCTTGTGCCGCCAGAGCGGAATGTCAACGGCGTGCCGTGCTCGGTGCAGACTCGCAGCAGCGCGGCGACCTAGGCTACGTTGGCCGGTGTCACCACTGCCTGAGGGGTGAGGAGGTAGTGGGACGCGTCATGGGCCATGCCGAGCCGGTCGGTGGCTCGAATCCTCACGCCACCGGGCACGGCCGTCTCCAGCGCGCCAAGTAGGACCGCGCCGGCCGAGGCCAGCCGTGGCTCAGCGCGACTCACGGATCACCCACCTAACACCCTGGCGTACTGAGTCAACCCACAGCGACGCGGCGGTGCGGCGGATCGCCGCGAGTGCGCTGAGTGCGCTGAGTGCGGCCAGACTGCTCGACCGCGGGTCCGCCGACGACGGATAGTTAAGCAATTCCACCGTCATAGTTCCTGAGTCTGCGGCCATCTCCACGTGGTGCATCGCACGGGCCGCCTCCGGATCAGCCACGAAACGTGGCGTCGTCGAGCGCTCGCCAGGCCGCAAAGCCGATGCCCGCCAACGCGGCCGAGGGAGACGGCTCGTTCAATCGTGTCGAAGTTGACGGTGTTGACCCGCCGTCGCGCAGGTCAAGCGGTTCGGAATCGAGACCGCTCAGCAGAACCGCCACAACGGCCTGCCGGGCATTCGTCCCGGTGATGATGCCGACGTCATGCCGGACCCCCGGAAGCAGGCCCCCTTTGTGGGCGACGATGACCTCCTCCGGCAGCAGCGAGGGCAACCCATCGTTGAGCTGTTGACGCTCCAGCGCCTGAAGCGCGAAGGCGCGCAACGGGGCAGGAAGCAGGTCGCGCCAGGCGATGGCGTCGAGCAACGTGGCTTGGTCGCGCGCCGTCGTCGTGTTCTCCAGCCCGAGCCGGATCGCGTCCGCGTCCATCATCTTCCGGCGCAGGACGGTTCCGTTCAGGCCCGCGCCGACGCAGAACTGGTTGACCCGCTCCATGCCGATCAGGTCGATGACCACGTTGGTCGCCGCGTTGTCGCTGACTATGATCATGAGCGTCAAAAGGTCGGCCAGCGTCAGCGTGTCCAGGTAGGGCAAGGCTTGCAGGACGCCAGAGCCTCCCGCTCGCTGCGGCGGGATGACGGCCGACTGCGTGAGATCGAGCCGGCCGGCGTTCACCTCCTCGAGCGCGGCGGCGAGGATGGGCACCTTGATGGTGCTCGCCGCGGTGATCGCCTCATCGGCGCGGATCAGCAGCGGCCGATCGGACGCACTCGGCTCCCAGGCCGCCACATGCAGCCGGCCGGGAATGACCAGGCCGTCCATAGCGTGTTGGAGCCGCATGCCGAACGTCCGGGGTTCCGGATCAGCGCCGAAGGATTCCGGCTGGCTGCCTGCGCGCCCGGTCACGACAGCGTCCGGTGTACCGCGGCGAGGCGCTGGGCCAGCTGCCCTTCGAGCGGCTCCTGCCGCACCTGGCCGACGCTTCCGGATGCGTGGAAGAGCAGCCCCGGCCCGTGAAGCAGGCCGACGTGGTCGATATGCGCGTTGCGGTCCTGAAAGAAGCACAGGTCACCCGGTGCCTGCCCGCCGGGTTCGACCGGGTGGGACGCGTCCGCCTGGTCGCCCGCGTCCCGCGGCACGACCACGTTCAGTCGGCGGTGTGCCAGGTGCACCAGGCCTGAACAGTCGAGTCCGTACGGTGAAACGCCTCCCCAGATATAGGGCACGCCCTGGAGGCGAAGCGCCGCCTGCAGGACGTCCCGCCCGGCGGCGGTCGGGCGGGTGGCGGCCGGGGCGAGATCGGCGAGATCGGCCCACAGCGGCCCGGGCCGACCGGGAGCCGCCACCGGGACGTAGCGCCCCTGCGCCTGCCCCAGCACCGCCAGCCGGGTGCCCAAGACGATATCTACGGCAGGCGATGCGGCCTCCGGCCCCTCGTACAGCGCGCTGAACATCGCATCGACGACGTACTGCCCCTCGGCGGCCTGCTCGCCGCGATCGTCGGGAACGATATGCGCCGCGGGCAGCCAACCCGGGTATCCGCGCG
>Ga0335075_10005753_pt1 | contig 19177 bp, 11 predicted proteins | sample Lox_Sample_24_FD_206723 | JGI IMG/M metagenome (GOLD analysis project Ga0335075, IMG submission 206723) | Soil microbial communities from Loxahatchee National Wildlife Refuge, Florida, United States - Lox_Sample_2.4 | ecosystem: Environmental > Terrestrial > Soil > Wetlands | place: USA... | reverse complement strand
GGTCCGCAGCGTGGCGTAGGTCGTAAATAGGATGCCTTGTTCGAGCCGGATCGGCGTGCCCTGGCGGAAGCGGCAGAGCGGCGTGACGAGCAGCCGCTCCATGCCGAGTGCGGACCAGTCGCGCTGCGCGTCCTCGATCAGCTTGTCCGACTTGCTGATCCATACGGCGCGGCGCCGGCCCTTGAGCCAGTTGTCGAGCAGGATGCCCGCAACCTGGCGGCCCTTGCCGGCGCCGGTGCCGTCGCCGAGAAACCATCCGCGTCGAAAGCGGACGGCGTTCTCTGCATCGTCACGCGCGGCGGCGACGAGGTCGAAGGTTTCATCGACCGTCCATGCCCCGGCGAGGAACTCACCATGAGCCTCGCCGGCATAGATGATGCTTTCGAGCTGGGCGTCCGACAGCACGCCGTCAGCGACGAGGTTCGAGGGCAGGTGCGGCCGATAGGACGGCTTGGGCGGCGCAACCGAGGCCATCGCGGCCGACTGCACGAGCCTGGTCGGATGCGCCTGAGAGCCGGTGATACGGATCGACTGTAATCCGTATTCTTCATAAAGCGCATCCGTGAGGCGGGCGCCGTCCGGGGGCGTCCAGTCGACGGTCTCATACGCGAGCTCCACGGCCTCCGGTTCGGGGAGCGCTGGACCGCAAGACGGACGCATCGCAAAGGCGCGGACCGTTCGGGGAATTGCCGGTCGCGCGGTATCGGAAACGACGACGGGCGCGGCGAGCGGTAAGCGCGGTGGGACATGCTCGTTCACCCAGGCGAGCAGTCTCGCCGCGTCTGGAGCTATTCCTGGCGAGGCCGGAAAGACCTTCGGATCGGCGGCGGGTTCTTTGTCGATGACGGTGAGCCGCGTCTCGACGGTGGTGCCGTGCTTCGTATAGACGGCGCCGTCGATAGCGGCGGAGAAAACGACACGGCCGCGGTCTTGAAGCCGGACGAAAGCGTCGCGCCAGGCCGGATTGTCCGGCGCAAAGTTTGAACCGGTGATGGCAACGAGACGGCCGCCCTGGCAGAGCCGCGCCAAGGCGGAAGCGATATGGCGCAGCACCGCGTCCGCCATGCGCCGGTCGACATTCGCCATCACCGAGAAGGGCGGGTTCATCACGACGACGCTCGGCGTAATCGCGGCATCCAGATGATCGTCGATCTGCGCCGCGTCGAAGCGGGTCGCGATGACACCCGGGAAGAGGTGGCTCAGCAGCGTCGCCCGTGTCTCGGCCAGCTCGTTGAGCACGAGCGAGCCACCGGCGATCTCGGCGAGGATGGCGAGCAGCCCGGTGCCCGCCGAGGGCTCCAGAACGCGATCGGCGGCGGTGATGGCGGCCGCGGTGGCGACGGCGAGGCCAAGCGGGACCGGCGTCGAGAACTGCTGGAGCGCCTGGCTCTCCTCGGAGCGACGCGTGTGGGTGGGGAGAAGGCCCGCGATTTTCGCGAGCATCGGCAGTGCAGCGGACGGGGATCCGGCTTTCCGGAGAAGCACTTTGCCGTATTTGCGGAGGAACAGCACCGTCGCCGCCTCGCAGGCGTCGTAGGCGGTTTTCCAATCCCAAGCGCCGGCGGCATCGGTGGTGCCGAAGGCCGCCTCCATCGCGGCGCGCAGAATGCCGGCATCGATGCGACGACCATGTTCGAGATCGGGAAGGAGGAGTCGCGCGGCCTGGGCGACGGCGGCGGATGCTGCCGCAAGCGACGGCGCAGCCGAGCGGGCGGCAGCGGAGATCGAAGGATTCGTCATGAAGGAGACCTCGGGAGAGCGGGAAAGGGCCGAGCCGCCGGGCGCTCTCTCTCGACCCGATCGGCTCAAACCCGTCCCGGCAGGCCTCTCACTCTCTTCACGCCGCCGCCCGCGCTGGATGCTCAGCGGCCACGCCGCTTGGCGCGCGAAGTTGCGAGGGTGCGCGCCAGCCAGCCGTTGGTATCGGTCCAGGCGATCGTCTCGCGGGTCTCCAGATCGAGCACATGGGCGCCGCCGCCGAAGGCGTTGACGCGTGGCCGAGAGCAGGCGTTCGCCCATTGGAAGCCCCAACGACCGGTAAGACCAAAGGCCTCCGCGCAACGCTGGACGAAGAGGATCACCTGTTGGGGATCTCCGGTGACGCCGTCGCGAATCCAGAGTTTGGTCGCGCCATACTGTGGCTCGATCGACAGGAGGAAGCCGTCGGGCGGCACCTCCTCATGAGCGGCGTCCTCCATGAAGGCTTGGTAGAGCTTGAGGGCGCGCGCTGCATTGTCGGGCGTGCCGACATCGAGCACGCACGAGAAGTGCGTGAAGAAATCAGCCATGACAGTCTCCAGAAATGGAAAAGCCCGGCGCGTGGCCGGGCGTGTCGGGGAATATTGAGCGGGGCGACCGATGCCGCCCCGCTCCTGGTCATCACTCGGCGGCGATTACGGCCGGCTCATCCGCTTCGTCATCGCGGGCCTCCTCGTCGTCGGAGAGAAAAGCGGGCAGCGTGTCGCCGTCTCGGGCGGGATCACCACCGGTTGACTCGGCGGCAACGGCCTCCGGTGTGCGCAGCGGCTCGGGGAGCCATCCGGCGCCGTCGAGCAGCCGTTCGGCTTCCTTCGCCATGTCCGCCTTCTTCAGGTGATCGATGAGCTGAGCGGATTGCTCGCCCTTGGCCTCGCGCACCGCCTCGAGGATGCGGGGTTTGGTGACGCGGCCGAGATAGCTGTCGACGGTCGGCCGCCAGCCGGCTTCCACCATGTCGAGCCCGACTGCGCGTGCGAGCCGGTCGGCCAGGACGAGACGGTGCTGAATGCCGTGAACCGAGACGCCAGGACCGCCATAACGATCGCCCTTCTCGTAGAGCGCGTTGACGCCGAACGAGACGCAATGCGCAAGGAGCGTGATGCGGCTGGTCTCGTCGAGGGCGGCGAGCCAGTCCCAGAGCGCAGCCTCGTCCTTCGGCAGATCGGCCTTCCAGGCCTCGTGCCGTTCCGCGACCGCCTTGGCGGACGGACTGTCCTTCAGATCTGCCGGCTGGACGGAGAAAATCACATGCCGCACAGAGGCCTCGAGACAAGCGCCCTGCGCCGTGTGGTGGAAGGTGTCGAGGCAGAGCTTGTGCAGCAATGCCGTCATTGCGACATGCGGATTATTCGCCACGGCGTCTCGCAGCGCGAGCGTGCGATACGCGGTCAGCTCGCTCACCAGCCGGTCGGGGAGCGGCTTGACGGTGTCGTCCTCGTCGTCGTCGGCTTCGGGCTGGCCGCCGATCGTGATGACAGCGCGGTGGACCGCGGACGAGGATGGTTCACTGCCGCCGTGCTGATCGACATCGGCCTCCGCTTCGCCGTCGCCGTCTACGGCAGCCGGCGCTTCGTCTTCGGGACGAACATATGCGCGATCGACGGAAAGGCCGCCGTCCGAATCGATGCTGACGAAGACGCCGGCGCGGGCGATCTCGGCCGGATCGTACCTGACCGGCCGACCCTCGAAGGCGGCGAGCGCCGTCTCGATTTCGCCGAGGCGCGCGTCCACCTCGTCGGGCAGTTCGTCGGCGTTCTCGTATTCGGCTTCGAGCTTGGCGTACTCGGCGTTCAAGGCATCGATCGTCGCCTGTTCCTCGGCGGTGAGGTCGGTCGGCGTGCCGTCGAGCTCGCGCAGATGATGGGTATGGCCGAACGGGAAATCGACGTTCACCTCGACCCACTTCCAGCCTTCGCCGGCGATCTGCTCCGCTTCGGCCTTCAGCTTCTCGGCGACCAGGCCGTCGAGCACGCCGACATTCTCCAGCCAGCCGCCATCGTCCTGCTGGAAGAGGTCGCGCATGACAATGCCGCCGGCCTGCTCATAGGCATCGAGGCCGACGAATAGAGCGCGCTTGTCGGACGCGCGCACGGTGCGTTCCGTCAGCATGCGCCGAATCTGGTACGGCTCCTGACTGTAGGAGCGCTGGAGCGTTTCCCAGACCTGCTCCTGGCGCGCGCGATTGTTCGTGACGGTGAACGCCATGAGCTGGTCGAGCGATATGCCGTCTTCGGCGTAGACGTCGAGCAGCTTCTCCGACACCGCGGCGAGGCGCAGCCGCTGCTTCACCACGCTGACGCCGACGAAGAACGCCGCCGCGATGTCCTCCTCGGACTGGCCCTTCTCGCGCAGAGCCTGGAAGGCGCGGAACTGATCGAGCGGATGCAGAGGCGCGCGCTGGACGTTCTCAGCCAACGAGTCTTCCTCGGCGGAAATGTCGACGCCGGGATCGCGCACGACGCAGGGCACGGGCGCGGTCTTGGCGAGACGCTTCTGTTTGACGAGATGCTGCAGCGCCCGGTAGCGCCGCCCGCCGGCCGGGACCTCGAACATGCCGGTCTCAGCGCCTTCGGCATCGAGTACCGGGCGGACGCTGAGGCTCTGCAGGAGCGTGCGCCGAGCGATGTCCTCGGCCAGCTCCTCGATCGAGACGCCGGCCTTCACGCGCCGGACGTTCGATTGGGAGAGAACGAGCTTGTTGAAGGGAATGTCGCGCGACGACGACAGGGTGATCTTCTGAACAGTAGTGGCCATCGGGATGGTCTCCGCGACGGGCGCCGAAAGACTCTCTCTCGGCTTCCAACCCGTCACGAAGACCGGCGCAGCCCTCTTCCTCTACGGCGCCGCAAACCCGTGAAACCGGAGATACGCATCCGCACAAATCCGGCTTTGCGTAACGGCTGGAGCCGCCAAGGGTGCGGGCCTGTCCGGCGGTGGTGGCATCACGCCGCTTCCTGTTCACGATCCGATGGCGCGCGGCGTTCGTCGTCACTAGGAAGAAAGCCAAGAAGGAAGTCGGCGGCCTTGCTCGCTTGCGAGGCCGCGCGGACTATGGCGCGGTTATCCTCGCGGAGCACTTCGAGTAATCCGCAGGAGCACATAATGTGAAGGAGACAGGCAGCGATCGCTTGGTTCCGGCAATAGCTCCTCATCTCCTCCGCATTATTTTTGACCCCGGCTACAGCGAATCGAGCCAGGCAAGGACGCTGCTGTCGCGCTTCCATCGTGGCAACTTGCCGGGCCTCGATCGTATACCGACGCGTTCGAGCGCTTTGCGCTTGGTCTCCAGATTGGCCTGGGCGTAGTGGTTGGTGGTGTCGAGGCTGACGTGCCCGAGCCAACTTCTGATCACGGTGATGTCGACGCCAGCGGCGACCAAGTGTACCGCCGTCGCGTGCCGGAAGCTGTGCGGCGTGACGTGTTTCGACGCTATGCTCGGCACTTTCTTGGCGGCGGCGGCAACGTATTCCGCGAGTTTGAACCGCACGCCGGACGCCCCAAGCGGCTCGCCATAACGATTGACGAAGAGCCTCTCGTTCTCGGCCCGCGGCTGCCGCTGCAACAGGGATTTCAGCAACGACACGGTTTCGGGCCACAATGGACAGAGACGCTCCTTTCGCCCTTTGCCGTACAGGCGGACGCATGCGGGCGCCTCCAATCTGATCGCCTTCGGGCATAGATCGAGCGCTTCCTGAATGCGCGCGCCGGTGTTGTAGAGGAACGACAGCAGCGCGTGATCACGTTGGCCTTCGACCGTCGATCGATCCGGCTGCGCGAGGATTGCTTCCACCTCAGCAGGCTCCAGATAGGACGGAGCATGCAGTGGCGCCCTTTTGGTCGGTATGCGTAGGACCTCGGCGCATTGCTCGGCTGCCGCCGGCTCTCGCCCAGCGACGAAGCCAAAGAAGCTACGTAAGGCCGCCAGCCGGCAGTTGCGTGTGCCGATCGAACCGCGACGGTCGCGCTCGCTGTATTGCAGGAAGGCGCCGACCTCGGCACCCGTTACATCGTTCAATCGCAGTTGCGCAACGGTCCGATGATGACGATCGGCAACGAACCTCAAGAACAACCGCCATGTGTCGCGGTAGGAGCGAATGGTGTGGGCGGATGCATTGCGCTGTTCAACCAGCCATTCATAGAAGAAGGCCCGCAACAACGCCGGGAACGGATCGACGTTTTTCATGGCCGCACCTCCACGGCGTCCCGTAAGCATCGCGCCCCGAAGGCGCGGAAGCGTTCGCCAGCCTCCTGGAGAAGGTCCTGCGTCACAGTGATGTAGACGAGGGTCGAGTTGATGTCGCGGTGCCCAAGATAAGCGGCCAGGAATGGCAGCCGGTCCTGGGGATTGATGCCGGCGCGGTACCACGTGAGGATGCGGTTCACGACCATCGAGTGTCGCAGGTCGTGGACGCGCGGCCCTTTCTTGCCTTGCAGCGGCTTGAGACCAGCTCGTCGCAATATATCTACGAAGAGCCAGGCTATGGCTTGCCTGCCGTACCGCTGCCCTCCATCCTCACGCCAGAACAGGCCGGACGCTGGGTCTGGCGGGCCTCCGGCACGCCGTCGCGCCTCCATGTATTTGCACAAAGCCGCGACGACGCTGCTGGCTAACGGTAGAATCCGGGACTTGAAGAACTTTGTTTCCCGGATGGTGATCGCGCCGGCCTGAAGATCGACATCACCGAGGTTCAGGCGGGCGATCTCGCCCACGCGCAATCCCGCGCAGTACGCGACCGCCAGCATCGTATATAGAGTGAGCGGCCGAAGCGGCGAGCGTGGGGATGGATAACCGCGAGCGATGTCCAGGAGGCGGCGAATCTCCTCCGGACTGTAGATGTGAGGTCGCCGCCATTGTCGTGCTACCTGCTGCTCTCGCTGGCGGTCTGGCTTTGGCACCGGGACGCTGGGATCGAGGTGGTGCCTCGCTTTTGCAAGAGCTCGGCCCAATCGTTCACAATCAGCCGCATGGAAGGCGGTCGAGCGTGCCGCTTGCCAGCGCTGCACCATAATGTGCACCGGCTCCTTGGCGAGTTCGGGATGCTTCTGCAAGAACCGGTCGAAGCGCAGGAACATCCGCGTTTGAGTCTCATAGCGGAACCCTCTGGTACGCATCATCACGACGTGATTGCGCAGGAGATCGCCGAGCACGCTGCCGAACGATGGTAGCCGCCGCAGCGCCTCAAGCGTCCGGTTCGGTCTGGGTGCAAGAAGCGCCCTCAGCACGGCCTTGTTACCTCGTATGTGGTACTTAAGCCGCAGATCACTTACGGGGTTGCTTGCGATCAATCCTTCCTGCACGAGGAAGGTGAGGAACCGATCGACGATGCCGGCGCAGTGGAGAACCGTAGAAGGAGCCCACTCCGCAAGGCGTTCTCGCAGCCACGTTTCCAAGGTAGGTCTGCCGACCCGCAACGGGGAGCGTTCACAGCGTTCGACAACATCCTGGAATCCACGGAGGACGCCGCGGTAGATCGTCGGACTCATTGAATGACGAAGACGACGCCGTTGTATAAAGCGTTCGATGGCGCTTTCGTTTTTGCCGGACCACGATCTCATGGACGCGCCTCCGGAATCTCCAAACCGATGGCACGCAAGTCTTTGGTAGCGAGCTTCAGATATGGGAGGGTGGCCTCCTCCGAGCGGTGGCCCAGGAGGTCACCGATCACCTTTCGCGACACCGATGCGCGCAGCATGCTGACGGCCCTGGCATGCCGGAAGGCATGTGGCCCCCATTTGCCGAGCGGCGTTACGCCCGCTGCCTCCAATCGCCGGCGGGTCTCGCTGTAAATGTATGCCATCGAGCGATAAGGCGCTCGCGCGCGAATGAAGATCTCCCGGACTTCAGTTTTGGGTCGTCCACGGCGCAGATAATCAAGCAGCGCGTTACCAACCACTGGAACCAACGGCAGTGTGGATTGGACGCCCGTCTTCGAATGGCGGATGTGCAAAGTTCCTGCTCGCCAATCGATGTCCTCGATCCGCAGCCGCTTTATCTCGCCGCTCCGCATTCCATACGTCGAGAGCAGCACCAGGATCGCGTAGTCGCGCAATCCGAGGGGTGATCTGTCCTTGCGTGTGTTCTTGAGAACGGAGGCGATCTGGTCTTCGGTCAGCGCCGATGGGATCGCTTCGTAGGCATACATGATCGGACTGATGATCCTGGGCGCCACGTCATCGCCGATGCGGCCTGAACGATAAAGAAAGCGCGCGAGCGACCGGAGGCGCTCGGCCACGTCCTTGAGTGAACGGCGCCTAAGGTGGCGCGCTCTCATCTCGAAGTAAGCATCAATGTCCTTGATGCTCAAATTCCCAAAGTGCGCGGCGCCCGTGCGCTCGACGTACCACGACAGAAAGTGACGACCCTCCCACATCAAGGCATCGATCGACGCTTCCGCCAGACCGCGCTCATCACGCAGATAGCCGTCATATTCCCTGCAAACCGTCCGGCAGGCAGCTTCGCCTGCATTTGCCGGAGGCGATTCGGGCGGCCACTTGCCTCGCACCATGCGCAGCAATGCATGGATTCCCGCACGTGGAATGGAATGCCATTGATCAGCGGGTGGGCGGCCCCGACGCCGACAAAATTGACGCACCGCATATCGCAGGTAATTCGACACCTGCGACGGCACCACTTTGTCGAGGGTTACCTTTCGCCGCGCCAGGTATTCAAGAAAGTGCGCGGCGTTACAGCAGTAGCTGTGGACGAGGACAGGATTGAACCGTTGGCGGGTAAGAACTTCCCGAAGCTGAGCTACGAGAGCATTTTGAATGTGAGACATGAGGGTCCTTGGCTGAGTTGAACAAACAGCCAAGCTGCCACAGCCAAAAATAATCCGCAGGAGAGCGGCAGAAATAGGCCGATTTACGGCCATTTTGTCGCACACCTGTCGATTATGTACTCCTGCTGATTACTCAAGTTATGGTGAGCTCACCATAAGTCGAGCCACGACCCAATATAGTCGGCATGGCGCACGGTCGGCGCGATGCCGAGCGAGGCGCAGCAGAAGGCGGCATTCATCTCCGCCACCAGCTCCTCGAACGCATATTTCTTGGAGCCGAAGGAGCCGGAGAGGTCGCGGTTCAGGCGATGCGGAGCGCCGCTGGCATGACCGAGTTCATGCAGCGCCGTGCGATGCCAGTTGATCGGTTCGAAATAGGCTTGCGGCGGCGGCACCTGCACATAGTCATGCGCTGGTGCGTAGAAGGCGCGGCTGCCGCCGATGCGGAAGTCGATGCCCGTCGCCTTGATCAGCGTCTCGACGGTTGGCTCGATCAGGCCAGGCTCTGGCGGTGGCGCGATCACGGCGAGATCCTCAGGCATGCCTTCGCATTGCGCGAGGTTGAAGACCGTGAAGCGCTTCAGGAACGGGATGGCCTGCGCCTCCTCGCCGGTCTCCCATGCCCGCTTCTTCTCGGCGTCGGGAATGAAGCGGTCGGCATAGACGACGGCGGTGCCGTGCTCGCCCTTGCGGACATTGCCGCCGAGCGACAGTGCTTGGCGGAAGGTGACCCAGCCCTGGATGGGAAAACCGTGCTCGATCACTGCCCCCCAGAGGATCAACACATTGATCCCGGAGTATTGCCGGCCGGTGGCGGCGTTCTTCGGCATGGCGAGCGGCGCCTTTGCCGCTGCCGTTCCCCACGGCTGGACCCAGGGCACGCGGCCCCTCTCGATCTCGCCGATGATCTTGGCGGTGATTTCATCGTAGAGGCTCGTCCGGTCGGAGCCGGAACAGGCGCGAGCGGTGTGTCTGGACATCGCGGATCTCCGCGACGGGCCCCGGGAGCCTCTCTCCCAGTCATTGACCCGTCACGGAAACCCCGTCCGCACTCTGACTCTCGGGGCGTTGCGGGGTGTCCCCGCAGAAGGGGTCGGCTGAGACGGCAGACTCGGCCGCAGGGGAAGGCTTTCCCCTTCATTATTTGAAGTAGTCGGAGTTATCGTAGTAGAGCTACGAAAGCGGCACCTAATCCAAACTTTCTGTCGTCGTGATTCCGCTGTTCGAATGCGAGTGACAGCAGCGTTCATTCACCATGGTGCCATATTACTCGGCAGGATTTGAATCTCTTGGGGATGCAGAACCCAGCGCATCCGGCTCAAGGCGGATTTGTAAATCGGCCAGATCGCCGGCTTCCATGCCAGAGCCCACCAGGGCTTGAAGGTACTCAAGCAGGTCATCCTGCCGCGGTTGTCCAAAGGCCAGGCGATAAACGGTGAGACTCCGCTTGAGCCATGCGAGACGCGTTACTTCGCGGCTGAAGGGCAATATTGGAACACGGCGTTCCACTCGCACAGAACCTTCGTAGATCCAGTAGGGAATGAGGTCTGTGCTGCTGGCCGCTTCCGATCGCGCTTGCTCGAACATAAGCGCCCACGGGTCATCCGGCACCCGGCCGCGACCCCGGACAACCGCAGCCTGCCGTTCCGCGAGGTTGAGCCGGATCGCATGTCCCTTGAAACGATGAACGCGGCCCTCGCGCTGTTCAAGATCGACCGGATTGCCGGGAAGATTCCAGTGGTAGACCCGATAACAATAAGGATGGAAGTCGAGGCCTTCCTGGCCAATGGAGGTGGTGGCGAGGACGAAAGGCCGGAAAGGGGAGTTGAAGGCGTCCCGCACGCCGCTGAGCCGTGCAACGGTGCCTTCCTCGTCCCGGTAGTCCGCGAGGCGCATCGCAAAGCGGCCGCGCATCTGGAATCTGCCGATCGTGATGGTGTCGCTGCTCACCTGCGGATCGTCGACGTCGATCTGCGATGGCCGGATGGACAATGACGTTGCCATCGCGCGGGCGACGCCCGCTGCACGTTCTTCCGGCGTCGAAGCGCTCAAACCCTCGGCATCGACGAGGTAGTGCGCGTATTCATCGAGCACAGCCTGAAGATTGTTATCCACGCTATAGGTGAGAACGCGATGCCAGTAGCGGTCCTCGGCGCCGCGCCGAAGCAGCGCGACGGCGTCGTGCTGATTGAAGAGCGCGCGAAAGGCCCAGGCGACTTCGGCGGCGGCGCTGAGCAATCGTGGATCATCCCACGCCAACTGCGGAGCGATCCGGTGCAGGGCACGCAGCGCACACACGGCTGGACTGCCGAGGGCGATGTCCACAAGCAGATCGCAGAGGCCATCCGATACCGCACTGAAATCGCGTTGCTCGGCCGTGCTGGACAGCTCTGTGACATGATCGAGAAACCCATCCTCGCTGGCCAAAGCTCTGAGGCCCCCTGTGGCCGAAAGCCAGGCATTGGCACGCGAACCCGACAGGGCGTCGATCATCGCAGGCGCGGCCCATTCGGCCAGATCCGCCTCGCTCTCGCTATTGGCGGCTTGCCGCAACGCATCGACGGCGGGCCGCAGGCGCTCGGCGATGGCATCGCGCATCGCTTCTTGCGACAGCATTTGATCGCGTTCGGCGAAGACCAAGAGCGGGTCGGCAATTTCCGCTAGGCCCGGAGATGGGTAAATGAGCAGGAGTGCGCGGAGACCGGCCAATCGGCCCTGGTCTTGCCGAAACTGCAAAGGCCGCAGGCGACGCTGCTCGAAGTAGCGCCGTCCGGATTCGCCGACGCCCATGCGCCGCTCAGCCTCGTAGGACAGCAGTGCGGCGATGGCGTCCGGCACCATGGACCAGGAGGAGAAGATGAGCGCTTTGGTTGGAGGTGGTTCTGACCTCTTCGCCCCGTAATAGGGCATTGCCGCGGGGATCCAGAGATGCTGTTCAAGGCCGGCGCCACATATGTCGTCCACGATGGCGCGCATGCGGCCGTTGGCCGGCTCGATCACCGCATAGGCGTCCAGCGCCGCGCGATCAAGCATTGCGGGCCGGGCGGCCGTCAGCGCATCGCGGATTGCGGCGGAAGGTGCGTCCATCTGCGCTTCAAGGAGGCGCTTGAGGCTGTAATGGCGCATGAAGTTGAGCAGGTACGGCGCCGATTTCCAATATTCGACGATTTCCGGCGCATCGAGGGCGCGCGCCAAATTCGAAACAGCGGCGGCTTGCGCGAGATCGGCCGGCGCCACCGAAACCGCGATAGGAGGCTCGCCCATCATGGAGTCGCGTTCAGCGGTGCTGGCGACGCGCTCTGTGCGCGCCATCACCCGGCGCAGGCGCTGCTCAATCGCCTGTCGGGCTTCGACCGCGGAGGCGCGCGACGCTGGCAGGCCGTGCAGGAATCCCCGGAACGCGCGCATCTCGTTCGCCAGGGTAGCGGCAATTTCCGGCCCTTTGTCGCGGCCATAGAGGAAGCTCAAGGTCTCGAGGAAGTCCTGATAATGATCGCCCTCGTCAGGCTCATCGCCAGTGAGCGTCAGCATGCGGTAGGGCGTGGCGGACAAGAGCAGTGTTCGCGCGGCGTGGCCATCGCTGCCGGTGTAGTCAAACAGCTCCCGGGCCAAGATTGCTGCGTCGCTGTCGCCGTGCAGGAGATCGCGGAAGCGTTGGAACTCATCCATGATGATCAGGTCGGGCTGAAGGGCATCGACGCAGGCATGCGAGAGCTTGGCGCGAAGTCTTGCGACGACGCTGTTGCGCGGCTGAGTCATGTCTGCGGGATAGACATCGCGACGGCGCGGGAACATCTCGCAGACGCGCTCCAGTTCCTGAAATAGATCGCTGTCAGCCTGCACTTCACGGCGGAAGCGTTCGATGATGCGGGTGTCGACGCCGTTCAGATCGAGGCCATCGACGGCGCGATTCCAGCCGTCGATGCCGGCGGTGACCTGTAACAGGTTGTGGAGCCCGCGAGGGTACGCGACGAGGTCGTGCAACAGGTGCTGCAACAGCGCCCGCTCCTGCGTGACGCCCGTGGCCGAACGAAGGTCGAACGTGGTGCCCGGCGTCAGGCTGATGAAGTTGACCTTGTTGGCGTCGAGGCCTTCCTGGCCGCGCAGCTGCAGTGGGATGAGGGTCATCCGGGTTGGCAAGGCCAGCTCCCGACGGCCCAGGACGTTCAGCCTGTTGAGGTTCTGGGCCGCGATCGCCTGGTTGGAGCAGATGTAGAGGATATCGATCCGGGCGGTCGTATCCCATACATGCTCGATCATTCGGGCGATGACGCCGCGGGCGACCATGGTCTTGCCGAGCCCGACCTCATCCGCCACCAGGAACTGCCGCACCGGGTCGTCCGAGCCATAGAATCGTTCGAACACATAGTCGACAGTCCGCCGCTGAAAGGCCTTCAGCGGCGCCAATGCCGGTGCGGCGCGGAAGCGTTCACCCGCCACGAACGGACTCCCGTGCTTCGAGGGCGATCCGGAATGTCTCCCAGAGGGTCCGAAATTCCGCCGGAACGGGATCTGCTTCACCCGCCTCGGTAGCGTCCAAACGGGCGATCAGCCTTTCGATGGCACGCAGCTGATCGCCACCCCGGCAAAAGGCGCGCACCATCTCTTCGAGAAGCGGGGCATCGTCGTCACCTGTCCGCCAAGCGCCACTGCCGGAGCCGTCCTGCGCGGCCAGGGCGGCAGCGAATGGATCGCCGAGTTCCGAGAGCAGGAGCCGGAGATATCGGAAAAAGGCGTCCTTGCTGTCAATCACCCAGCGCAGGATCGCGGCATGCCGTTCCGATGGCAGGCCTTCGATGACGAGCCCGGTGCTGAACAGAATGGAGAACGCGCTATCCCGATCGATCACATGACAAGCGAGAAACCGCGTCAGATCAAGAAGCGGCATGGCGCCGAGATCGACCGGCTGGCCGAACTGCAAACCTTCAAGCGCATCGTAAGCGTGGCCTTCACCGCGCGTGATGGGCCAGACACGCAAAGCGCCAATGCCCGTGAGGGAGAGCGCCGCCAGCGGCACAAGCCAGACGCGCCATAGCACCTGGCCATCGTCCGCCGATGGCTCAAGCTCGCAGCGAAGTTTCAGGCCGCTCCGGCAAAGCTCGCGGCGCGCGGCGTCGAGCCGCGCTTCGGCGGCACGCCGAACTGAATCTGCGGCGGCGAGCTCATCGGACAAGAATGGGCGTGTGAGCCGGCCGAACCCTTTCTCGCCCAGGATTTCCTCGACGCTGCCAACGCGCGAACGCTTGCCGGTCAAGGTAGCGAAGAGCTCTACGTTGCTGCCCGATAGGAAGGCGGGTTGCGTGGCGTTGCCGGAGCCAACCGTGATCGCTGTGTCCCAACCTCTCTCCGCGATGTACGCCTTAGCGTGCAGGCCCTGCATGCCGGTCGGCTCCATTTCCTCGCCGTCTTCCGTGGCCGCCATCTCGTCGAGAACAGCCACGCGGCTGAACCGGTCGAGTGTCGTGATAGGCACGAGGGCAAGCTCATCCGAACGGCCAATGAGGAGAGGCTTGTTTGCGCCGGCGAGGTCCGCAAGCATCGAGAGTGCTTTATCGTCGCAGAAGGGCGAGATCACGCCGAGCCGGACGCAAGGTTCCGGGCGCCACGGCTTGCCGCCGAGGCCGTTCACCGCGAACGAGACCCGCTCAAAGGGATCGGGGAGACTCCAATCGGTGCGCCGCATGTCGTCGGCAAGTTCTTCCGTGAGCGCACGGGCGCCGTCCGGCAGGCCTGCCGTTGCCAATTCGGGAAGGCGGCGAATGAAATCGACCAAAGGCCGATTGAGGGCTTGTGGGCGTTTGGCGACCATCCCGTCAAGCGTCAAGGCGATGTCCCAAGAGCGATCGCGTGTGAGATTGCGCGACAGCACCAGCAGGCGCAGGCGGACGGGTTCATCGGCGCGCACGGGCTTGAAGCGCAACGCCCACATCTTGGGATGAAAGGCGCCGTTGTTGGGCGCCGCCACCTCCACGATGATCCGTTCGAGCAACGAGCAGAGCCGGGAATGCGGGCGCGTATGCGCCTGAATATGTCCAGCATCGGTAAAGACGAGCAGTCGGCCGGCGATCCGCTCGGCACCGTCGAGCAATGCCAAGGGATGGGTCAGGATTTCGTCGCGATTCTCGGCTGCGAACAGCGCCAGGCTGACCGGAACGGCGAGCGCTGTCTCGAAATCGAGCGAGAAGGTCGTGGCGATCGCCGCGTCGAAGACGTAGCCGGCGGGCGGCTGGAGACTGGCGCCATAGAGGGTTCGCTGTTCGGGATCGAGGCTGCGGCTATTCAGCATTGGCTAGGTCTCGAAGATGCGATTTCGCCTGGCTCCAGCGGAAGCTCAGGCGGTCGACGCCTGAGGCGCCGGCCCAACGATCGCGCACGGCGTGATTGGTGTAGCGCGATTGGCTGTTTTTCAGGCGTCGTTCGCGCTCTTCCACGAGCTGTCGTGCCGCGGACGCCGAAGCGATCTGCTTTGCGCCATCGGTAACAAGCTCAAGCCATTGCAAGACGAAGCGCTTGGCTGCGGGTCGGATGCTATGGGCAGGATGCTCGACAGCGTTCCAAAAATCATCGAGCGACCAGCTGCTGACGACCGACTGATCAAGGTCAGTCGCCCAAGCTGCGATTCGCTCGCGGTAGTCCGCGGCCCAATCGTCCCGCCCGCGTAATTCGCTGAGTGCGAGATTGTAGAGGAGCGCGGCGCCGTGCGTCACATTGGAGAAGATCTCGCCGTGACGGACAAGCCGTCGCGCCGGCGCCGAAAACTCGGAGAGATGCGGGTGCGTCCAGATGTAGTCACATTCCGCATCGATGCCCTCGCGCGCCAAGAAGGTCAGGAGCGCCGCTGGCTGGCTGGCGATGAGCTGGTCGATGATGAATTGCGCCTCATCGATCGTCAGGCCAAAGGCTGCCTGGTCGAGCAGATCCTTGGGCGCGGCCGGCAGGCTCTGCGTCCAGATGGCTCGCGCCGCCGGACTTGCCGCGGCGTCCTCGCCGTCCGATGATCCATGCCGTCGCTTGAGCCCGCGCAGCGAGACGAACAGACTGTCGGTGGACCCGGGAAAGTGCCGGATGCCCCAGGCGCCCAGGCCGGCCCAGTACACTGAGCTGGGCAGGCGTTGCAGACGGGGACCGGCGTCGCGTCCGATAACGCCGTTCGTCTCTCCGCCGCGCTTCAGCGCGTCGGCGAGCCGGATTTCCAACGCGCGTGCCTCGGTCCGCAACTGGCTTTCCGGAACGTCCCGGCCTTCCAGCATGCGGAACAGCCAGGGAATGAAGAGCATGTAGCGCAGGCGGGTCTGAATCGTGCTGGTTCCGGGGAAGAGGTGATCGGCGATTGAATCGCGGATGGCGCCCAGGCCGAGCTCGTCACGGCTTTCGCGTTCCTGGAAGAGCGCCATGATGCGCTGTGCGCGCTCGCGCTCGGCTTCGTCGAAATCAATCCAGGCGAGCGATGACATGCGAGCGTCCGTCTACTTTCTCAGAGTAAGTGCCGTCATGGCAGAGGCTGACGGAGCGCAATCGCCGCGGCATCCATGAGAAAAGGGGCAAGATCGTCCACGACCAGGGCAAGCTGCCTGGGAGCATGGTCGATATCGCCAGCGAACGCTGCCCATTGCCGCTGCTTCAGGGGATCTTCAGCGAAAGCCGACGTGAGCGCGTCCGGCCGATCCGCGGGAATCGCGGTTTGCCGGCGCGCAAACGTTGCCGCGATGGCCCGCGCCAACCGCTCCGGCGCGAAGTCGAACGTCTTGGTCAGGATCCAGATGTCGTAGAAGTCCTTCATCCGGCTGTTGGCGCGACCGAGTGCGACCATGGCCTGGAATTTCTCGGCGATGACCGTTTCGGGGGCGTAGGCGCGGAGCCTCGGCGCGGGAAGGTCGAGCAGTGAGGGATAATCGATCGTCTCGAGACCCGGCTCGACGGAATCGCCGAAGCCGATGTCGACGACGACTGCAATGCGTGCGCGGGAAAGCGAGGCTGCGCCGCGCAGGCGGACGCCGCCATACTCCAGCTCCTCGCGGATCAATCTGACCTGCAGCGCATCGAGATCGAAGGCGACGCCATCGTCGCCGGCCATCGCCAGCACCTCGCGGAAAATGCCGAGGATGCGCTGCTCGCTGGCATCGCCAAATCCCAAGAGGTCGAGATCGCGCGTGCCGCGGGCTGTCTCGGGCAGCCAGGTGGTGAGCAGCATGGCGCCCTTCAGGACAAAGCGATCTGCGTGCGGCGAGAGGCTCAGCCGGTAGAGAAGCCTCTCATGAACGAAGCGCGTCAGAAGGACGTCGAATGGCTGGTTGGTCTGGCGCGCGAGATTGAGCAAACGCGCCCGCACGGATGCGGCAAGGTTTGTCGGCGGTTTAGCCATCGGCGGTGAACGCTTCGAGGTAGGGGCGAAGCGCGTTCCAGACGCCGCTTCGCATGGCGCATGCAGAGATTTCGGAAGGTGTGGCTTTGCGCTGGCGTAGCGCCTCCTTCAGCGCGGGGACGGCGACGTCGATCCCGACGGAGCGTCGGTGACGAAAGACGTCGGCGATCGTCTTCGCGACGCCGAAGATCGGGACCGAGACTCCCTCGATGTCGTGCGTCTCGGCGCCGTCGCGGAGAAACTTGTCGGCGAAGCGGACGATGCGGAGCGGCGGATAGTCGATCTGGGGCTTCCAGTCCTTCGGACCGATGGCGATCCACACCCGACGTGGCATCTGGTCGGTGATACCGTGGAAGGCCAGGGCCGAGATGAGGCAGATGACCCCCTTGGGCACCCGCTTGGCGGCCTCGGCAAGGCTGTGATTACCCTCAGGCGCGGCATCGGCGAGCTGATAGAGTCCGCGGCCAAGTCTGGTGACGATGCCCTCCCGTTCCAGCCGGGAGACGGTGGCCGCCGTGATGCCGGCCCGGCGGATCTCGGCCAGGCGAGCGATGCCGCGCTCGCGCAGGAAGGCGGCGAGCTGTTCCCGTTGGGGACGGGGCTCGGTAGATACAGTTCCTCGGGTCTCTTGAGCTTTCATCCGAGGAAATGTATCATGTGGTCGCTTCCGGACCAAGGGAGGCCTGAGATTCTACGACTGCGAAATTCTTCGTGGAAACTCAATGGGTTATAAGGAATCAGAATGTGGCCCCGCTTCCGTTGAGCTTAGTCAGGCATGCTTGGTGGCAACCGCCTTCGCGGCGCGGGTCTCGAACATCATCCGCGAGAGAAGTCGCTCCTGAGAAGATCCATGACTAATATATCCTCTAAATCCGGACGCAGCAGAGAGGATAGCCGCGACGCTCACGGCTTCGGCCCGCGCATCTCCTCGTTCTCAAGCTAACTTCGAGGGACGGGCGCCGCATGGAAGAACTGAAAGATCCATCTGGTCCGAAGAGGGGAAATCTGCCGCCTGGTTGGGCCCTGGTGCGCGTCGATCAGGCTGGCGAGGTACGACTGGGCCGACAGCGCTCGCCCGAGCAGGATGCTGGTGCGCATATGACTCAATATGTTCGTGCCGCCAACATAACGCCCGGCGGCATGAACCTCTCAGATCTGTTGGAGATGAACTTTACTCCGGCCGAGCGTGAAGTGTTCGGACTTAAAGCGGGTGATGTCTTGTTGACCGAGGCATCGGGCAGCGCTTCTCAGGTCGGGCGCGCCGCGATATGGCACGGCGAAGTTGAGCCGTGCTGCTTTCAGAATACAGTAATCCGATTCCGGCCGCATCTAACTACATCCGAGTATGCGCTCGTCGTGTTCCGGCACTATGCGGCTGCTGGCATTTTCGCAGGCGTAGCGCGAGGTGTGGGCATTCAGCACTTGGGTGGCTCGCGCTTTGCTGAGATGCCTTATCCATTACCGCCACTGGCTGAGCAGAAGCGGATAACCGATATCGCTGATCTACGCTTGGCGGAGATCCGCGAAGCGGAGGCTCGCCTTAAATCTGCGCGTGATCATCTGAATGAGCAGATTCGCGAGATTTTAGCGGCGGCGGTGGCCGGTGAATTGGCACCACGATCGTCTCAGACGCCTAGGTTGGACCGGGCGCGTGGGCCGGCACGGTCTGGGCAGGCCAGTCTGTTCGAAGACGAGGCAGCGCCGAATTTTGACGTCCCGGGACTTAGCGCCGTGGTGCCGGAAGGATGGGTGCAGCGTCGCGTCGATCAGGTTGGAGAAGTTACGCTTGGGCGACAGCGTGCACCTAAGCATGAGCGGGGCCGCAATATGCGCCCCTATCTCCGGGTGGCGAATGTCTACGAAGATAGGATCGACACGTCCGACATTCTGCGCATGAATTTCGAGCCGGAGGAAGTCGCGATCTACGAACTGCGGGAGGGCGATGTTCTCCTAAATGAAGGGCAAAGCCCGGAACTGGTTGGCCGCCCCGCGATCTACCGCGGAGAGGTTCCAGGTGCTTGTTTCCAAAATACCCTGATCCGCTTCCGGGCCGGCGAGGGAGTTGAGCCGGAATATGCGCTCCTCGTTTTCCGCCACTATATGCATTCGGGGGTGTTTCGTGAGATCGCACGGTGGTCGACGAATATCGCTCATCTATCTGTCGCAGCAGACCCTCGACATCATGATCGCGCTGAAGACGTGCGCGGGGAACTCAAGATACCTGTTGCCATCGCGGTACGACGCGGATGCTCCGATGTCGCGTGCGACCTTCAACCGT
>Ga0335075_10005751_pt1 | contig 19179 bp, 12 predicted proteins | sample Lox_Sample_24_FD_206723 | JGI IMG/M metagenome (GOLD analysis project Ga0335075, IMG submission 206723) | Soil microbial communities from Loxahatchee National Wildlife Refuge, Florida, United States - Lox_Sample_2.4 | ecosystem: Environmental > Terrestrial > Soil > Wetlands | place: USA... | reverse complement strand
TGAGATTGATGCCCGCGGCAACATGAACTACTCCGAAATTCCGCGACCGAGCGTTCGCAAGCTTGAGCACTACGTCCGGGAAATGGCAGAGGGTGGCAAGCTGTCCGAGTACGGCAACCGGACCAAAGTGCAAAGCGACTTACAGCGCATTTACAAGCTCATCAAGCAGCAACACAAGCTTTCCAAATCCTCGCAGCTGCAGATCAAGAACCTCTACAACAATGTCATTCGCTCTCTGGCTATGAACGAGCAACAAATGATCCCTGCCGAAAATGGCAAGTCTCTAAACGGCAACAAGAAGAAGAACGGCCGGATTCCACCGCAGCTCAAACAGGGCAAGGTGGAGACCATTCCGTTCCTCCACCTCAAGCGGAAGCACGATCACGGTTGGGAATACAGCAAGAAGTTCACCGGACTCTACCTTGACTGCATGGAGAGGGCCGCACGTGACGGCCTTACTTTCCAGGACAAGAACGCGCTGATGACAGGTGCTGGTGCTGGCTCCATCGGCGCCGAGGTCCTCCAAGGTTTGATCAGCGGTGGTGCCAAGGTCGTCGTCACCACCAGTCGCTTCTCCCGAGAGGTTAACGAGTATTACCAAGCCATGTACGCTCGCTACGGCGCTCGAGGCTCCCAACTCATCGTTGTGCCATTCAACCAGGGCAGCAAGCAGGATGTCGACGCGCTCGTCAACTACATTTACGACGACAAGAAGGGCCTGGGCTGGGACCTTGACTACGTCATTCCCTTCGCCGCCATCTCCGAAAATGGCCGCGAAATCGATGGCCTCGACTCCAAGTCTGAGCTTGCTCACCGCATCATGCTCACCAACTTGCTTCGTCTTCTTGGCGCCGTGAAAACCCAGAAGAAGGACCACGGCTTCGAGACCCGTCCTGCGCAGGTTATCTTGCCTCTCTCGCCCAATCACGGTACCTTTGGCAGCGACGGCTTGTACGCCGAGTCAAAGATCGGCCTCGAGACGCTCTTCTCACGCTGGTTCTCCGAGAGCTGGGGTAATTACCTCACCATCTGTGGTGCCGTTATTGGCTGGACTCGCGGCACGGGCCTCATGAGCGCCAACAACATCGTCGCCGAAGGCATTGAGAAATACGGAGTTCGAACCTTCTCTCAGCAGGAGATGGCCTTCAACTTGCTTGGTTTGATGGCACCACCAATCGTCAATATTTGCCAGGTCGAGCCAGTTTGGGCCGATCTCAACGGTGGCTTCCAATATCTGCCCAACCTCAAGGATCTCATGACCCATCTCCGCAAAGATTTCACCGAGACCAGTGAGATCCGCAAAGCTGTCGTCAAGGAGACGGCCATTGAGAACAAGGTTGTCAACGGCGTCGACAGCGAACGTCTGCACTCGACCGTCAAGGTTCAACGCCGTGCCAACATCAAATTTGACTTCCCGGAATTGCCCGACTGGGACACCCAGGTCAAGCCCCTCAATGCTGACCTCAAAGGTATGGTTGATCTTGAAAAGGTTGTCGTCGTCACCGGCTTCGCTGAGGTTGGTCCATGGGGTAACTCTCGCACCCGCTGGGAGATGGAAGCGTACGGCGAGTTCAGCTTGGAAGGCTGTGTCGAAATGGCTTGGATTATGGGACTCATCAAGAATCACAACGGTCCTCTCAAGGGCAAGCCATACTCCGGCTGGGTCGATGCAAAGACGGGCGATCCCGTCGACGACAAGGATATCAAGGCCAAGTATGAGAAGCACATCCTGGAACATTCTGGTATTCGTTTGATCGAGCCTGAGCTGTTCAATGGCTATGATCCCAACAAGAAGCAGCTGCTTCAGGAAGTTCAAATCGAGGAGGACCTTGATCCTTTCGAGGCTTCCAAGGAGACTGCGGAAGAATTCCAGCGTCAGCACGGCGACAAGGTTGAGGTCTTTGAGATTGCCGACTCCGGCGAGTACAGCGTGCGCCTAAAGAAGGGTGCAACCTTGCTCATCCCCAAAGCACTCCGTTTCGACCGTCTCGTTGCCGGACAGATCCCCACCGGCTGGGACGCCAAGAAGTACGGCATCCCGGACGACATTATCTCTCAGGTCGACCCAGTCACCCTCTTTGTTTTGGTCTCTACCGCTGAGGCTCTGCTGTCATCCGGCATCACGGACCCATATGAGTTCTACAAGTATGTGCACATTTCCCAAGTCGGCAACTGCGTCGGCTCCGGTATTGGTGGCACGAGTGCTCTGCGCGGCATGTACAAGGATCGTTTCATGGATAAACCTGTCCAGAAAGACATCTTGCAAGAGTCCTTCATCAACACCATGAGCGCCTGGGTCAACATGCTTCTGCTATCCTCGACCGGTCCGATCCGAACGCCCGTTGGCGCCTGCGCCACCGCCGTCGAATCCATCGATATTGGCTACGACTGCATTGTCGAGGGCAAGGCACGCGTCTGCTTCGTCGGAGGCTTTGATGACTTCCAAGAAGAAGGCTCCTACGAATTCGCCAACATGAAAGCTACCAGCAACGCCGAAGACGAGTTCGCCCACGGTCGCACGCCGCGCGAGATGTCCCGTCCAACAACCACGACTCGCAATGGTTTCATGGAATCTCAAGGCTGCGGTATGCAGGTCATCATGGACGCCAAGCTCGCACTTGAAATGGGCGTGCCCATCTACGGCATTATCGGCTTCACCGCCACCGCTACCGACAAGGTCGGACGCTCCGTGCCAGCTCCGGGTCAGGGTGTTCTGACGACTGCCCGCGAGCAGCACAGCAAATTCCCATCGCCGCTCCTCGACATCAAGTATCGCAAGCGGCAGATGGAACTTCGCCGACGGCAGATCAAGCAGTGGCAAGAATCCGAGCTGCTGTTCCTTCAAGAAGAGGTCGCAGCCATGAAAGCGCAAGGCGTTGAGGGCTTCAACGAAGCCGAGTACATGCAAGATCGTGCCGAGCACATTGAGCGTGAAGCGAAGCGCCAAGAGAAGGACGCCCTCAACTCCCTTGGAAACAGCTTCTGGAAGCAAGATCCGCGTATCGCTCCTCTCCGCGGAGCCCTCGCAACCTGGGGTCTCACCATTGACGACTTGGGCGTCGCTTCCTTCCACGGCACGTCCACCGTCGCCAACGACAAGAACGAGTCCGACGTCATCTGCCAGCAGATGGTCCACTTGGGCCGCAAGAAGGGCAACGCCCTTCTCGGCATCTTCCAGAAATATCTCACGGGCCACCCCAAAGGTGCGGCCGGCGCCTGGATGTTCAACGGCTGCCTGCAAGTCCTGAACTCGGGCCTAGTGCCCGGCAACCGCAACGCCGATAACGTGGACAAAGTCATGGAGAAATTCGACTACATCGTCTACCCCAGCCGCAGCATCCAAACCGACGGCATCAAAGCATTCTCCGTGACCTCCTTTGGCTTCGGCCAAAAGGGCGCCCAGGCCATCGGCATCCACCCCAAGTACCTCTTCGCCACCCTCGACAAGGCTCAGTACACCGCCTACGCGGCCAAGGTGTCGGCGCGCCAGAAGAAAGCCTACCGGTACTTCCACGACGGCCTTATCAACAACAACATGTTCCGAGCCAAGGACAAGTCGCCGTACGACGACTCGCAGCAATCGAAAGTCTTCCTCGATCCCATGGCCCGCGTCGCCACCGATAGCAAAACAAACCTGTACGTGTATCCCAAGCAGGCGCCGAAGCCGGCCGCCGTGGCGGCGGCGGCAAACAAGACGGCCGAGACGCGTAGCATGCTCGAGTCTCTCACCAAGGCGCAGGCCACGGGGCCAAACTCGAGGGTCGGCGTCGACGTGGAGAACGTCGAGGCCATCAACGTCGAGAACGAGACGTTCGTCGCGAGGAACTTTACCGAGGCGGAGCGGGCGTATTGCGGCAAGGCGGCCAACCCGCAGGCTTCGTTTGCCGGGAGGTGGTCGGCCAAGGAGGCCGTGTTCAAGGCGCTCGGGGTGCAGAGTAAGGGGGCTGGTGCAGCGTTGAGGGAGATTGAGATTGGGTGCGATGAGAATGGGGCACCGGTTGTGCAGGTGAGCAGCCGCCGAAACAAAGGTTTTGCTTGTTGATGAGATATGAGACTAACGAATTTCACAGTTGACGGGTGATGCGCAAGCCGCGGCCGAGAAGGCGGGAGTAAAGAGCGTGAGTGTTAGCATTAGCCATAGCGATGACCAAGCCGTCGCTATTGCTGTCGCGCAGTTTTAGAAGAGTCTAGACCTATTTTCGAGGTCTTTTCTCACGTTGTATCATAAGTCCTTTTATTCCAGCGACGAGCCTTGGATTTTCTTTTTTGGATGGCAACATGCATTAAAACGGTTCTGTTCATTGGCACGAAAAGAGGACCAATTGATAGAGATATATAACTTAAGGCCTCTTGGCCGCGAATTGATGCTAATTTTTACTACTACATGTGTTTTAGGATTTGTCTCGGTCGTGATTCCCAACATGTTTGTCTCACTTCTATCACAAAAAGAAACATCCAGGCTGCGAACAACCCCAAAACGAGAATTGGTACATATCAACATTCTATAACATGATGTTAATGTACACACCATATGAAACCGTGTCAAAACGCCATGAACAAGTAGCCATTAACTTCGTCATCCCACGTTATTTAAGATACTCCAGCCTCTTACTAGGGCTTTGCGCACCAGCCGCTGCATCACTCGGCGCCGGCTCCAATCCCATCTGCTGCTGCCATGGTGACTGCAGTGGCGGAAAAGTCCCGTGGTGGTAAGACGTATACTGGCCAAACTGCAGCCCATCGCTAGGGTGACGCTGTGGCGTCGACGGAGGTGGTGGATAGTGCATGTAAGCGTCTTGATGCATTTTATTGCGGAAGAAGCCGAAGGCGATGTTGGAGATGAAGATGGAGGCGAAGATGAAGATGAGAGAGAATATCTTGAATGACTAGTTAGCGCGATCCTAAACGTAAAAGGAGTGAGGAACAATGAAAAGACAACAAACCATAGCTTTGTAAGAGATGGGTTCGATGAATGAGTTGAAGATCTCGGCGAAGGTATGAGCGGAGACTCGTGCTCGCCCGACGCTTTTGGGATCTCTGGCCATGCATTTTTCCCAACCTAAACACACTTGCTCCAATGCCGGTGCTCTCCTGTCCTCACATCCGTTGTCGCGGTAGTTCCTGGCGCAGACAGCCATCTCGGCGAGCGCTTCAGCTACGGCTTCTTCAGATTTCTTGTCCACGTCTGAGACGATCGTCGACCAGAAGGAGAACAGGATATACATGCAGGAGAAGACAAGAAAGAGGTTGAGGAGGAGCTGTGCGTAGAAGGAGAGGATGTGCGGGAGCTGCGGATGTGACTCGATGTATGTGAAGACGGATGCAAGAAAGGCCCAGCGGTTGCTTTGGGCGGCATTGGCGTTCTTGTCCGCCCTCTTTCCGTTGTCTTTGTGGTCATTCTCCGATTCCGAGTCTGGATACGAGTCTTTGCGCCGCCGTAGTTGCCTCTGCGCAGCCTGATTTCGCCGCTTCACTACTCTCTTTTCGATTTTGGTGGAGTAGCTTTTCGCAATCTCGCCTCGCCCGGGACCACCGGCCCATATCCGTCCAAATATTGACTCGCGCTTCTTTTTTGTATGTTTTTTGCCTTCACCGTCGAGCAGCCTCATCATATCCCCTTTCAGCGTCATGTTGTTGTCGGGAGTGGCCTCACTGTCGCCGCGGTTTCCCGGAGTATCGTCCGGCGTCTCTCCCCCAGATGAGGGATCAATATCAAATTTGCGGGGGGTATTGAAGATGCTTTGATTTGGAGGCTTGTCTGTGCGGCGGCTTGGGCTGGAAGGCGCCTGAATTGGCGGGAGGTCGGAAAAGAGTGTGGTTTGGCCGAAGGCCGGGCGGAGGCTGGGGAATTGGGGTTGCGATTTGGTAGGCGAATCGAGGGCGCTGTGAGTCCCTGATACTTGTCAGAGAACAATATCGATGAATTGAGACCGACCGAACCTACGCTTCCCGTTGCCCGGCCGATTCTGCTGGGCGAACTTGACGAAGGGAGAACTCTCATCAACAGGACCACGACCGTTGGCCCAGGAGAAGTCCATGGGCGATTCCTGCGTCCGTCTGTCCATGACAGATGATGCTTGGATTGGAAATTTCGGACCTAGGACGAAGAAAAGCCTTAATCAGCTCGAAGGATGCTGCGATGCGACGGGTGATGCAAAAAGTGGTGTAAACACAACATGTGGCGCAAGCGTGGCTACAGAGTACAGATTTGGTTCCCTGAGGCAGCTTCTTCCATGCCTTAACCTGCCAGTTCTTCGTATTCTATTCGCTTATCCCGTAATCATCCGGATTTATCATGGAGATCTTTGTGCATTGGCGCTTAGAATCGCCGCGCGTGTGATTGGTCGAAGCTTCACGGATTGTCTCCCAAAAGCAGCTGACAAGTTTGTTCTTTAACTCTTCACCCTCCACTCCAATTTTCCCTACCAACCGAGTCTTCTCTGCTTCCAAAACTTTAAACAGTTCTTCACCACTCATCAAATTTTTCTCGACAGACTTCAATCAGGCTAGAACCCATCGCCATGGCTTCCACAGCTGAGTCTGAGGTTACTAGTAGCACTGCTACTGGCATGGTGCCAAATACTTGCTGCGGCCGCACCGGTGATGGCTGTGCTTGCGCTGCTGAAGCTAAGTGCTCATGTGGCAAGAACGCTGCCCTTCACTGTACTTGCGAGAAAGCTTCCACCGAGAACACCATCTCCGGTCCCACCTGCTCCTGCGGTGAGTTGGGCCTCTCCGCCTCCAACTCACTTCAATCCAGATTGTCGCTGACTTTACCTGCAACAGGTCAACGCCCTACCGGACAATGCACCTGCTCCCGTGCCAACGAGGAGAACAAAATCAGCGACAAGACGTGCAAATGTAGCATCGAAGGCCTTGGTAAGCCTGACCCTCCCAACACCTGGGGTGCCCCCACCCGCTGAAGGGATAGTGATTGATATTAAATTAGGTACCTGCACATGCGGTGACTCGTGCAATTGCGGCGGAACCATGGCCGAGGAGATCGACTTCACGGGCACGAAGTGATGGTTGAGATACAAACATGATCACGGCGGTCTTAAGATTGCTCATTGCTCGTGGGCTTCGATGAAAATGAAACGGGACTTACAATATATCTACGGTGCTTGTATACTAGAAGGTGCTGCAAAGCAACTCTACACAAAAATTACATTTGTGGCGATGAGGTGAACAAGCAATGGAGTTTCATGACTGGTGAGAGCTACGGACTACGAATGGATGATTTGATTTTCAACTTTGTTCCCTCTTTGGCATCTGTGACATTATTAAACTCGGATTGAGTAGCTATTTCTAACTTTGATCAACAACATCCGGATTTGGTCGTTGCAAACCATGCATGGTGCACTGCGGGTTCATCTTAACTTCGCTGATAATGTGACCCCCAAATAAATCCTTCCTTGTCCGTCCTTCGAAGTGTTTTCTATTTTTCAGAGAAATCATTATATTTTATGCTAAGTTTAAATGAAGTTTCATAAACGGCAATGTCTTGCCAATACAAAATCATAATGCTACACTTTTCCTACTCCAAGGAAAGAATATGGCGCCAGAAGATCGTAATACCGGGGCTGCAATCAAAAATATATATATCCGCTGTCATGGAAATACTCATGAAAACATATTCAGCCCAGAAAGAATAGATGGTTGATTGGTCAAATCCCAAGTACGCAATTCTAATTGTGTGCAAAGTACCCGACCTGGCTCATGCTTCCCGGCGACCATCAAATTGAATTTCGGAATGACTCCCATCAACCTGGCTCGAAGGACTCCGTCCCGGCGGAGGAAAATATTCCGCCATCGGAGAGTAGCCCTGAGGTACGGGGACGGGTTGCGGCCATTGTGCAGGAGGTGAGCCTCTGCCAAAAGGTTGAGGTTGATATCCAGGATAGACATTGGTAGACGTGTAGACTGGCAAGGGCGGTACTATGGGTGATGACCTGGGAGAAATTGACCTAGGAGAAGTTGGTACGGCAGTTGATCCGGAGTATCTTGCCAGCTTCGCAGCAGCAGCTTCTCCCTCAGGCGAAGATAGTTCTATAGCTACCGCGTGTCCAGGCTCACCGCCAGGCAGTTGTGCGATCGGTGTCATAAAACCTGGATGTTGTGGGTAGACCGGCTTTTGCTCCATTTCTTGGGCGTCCTGACTTGCGCGCGGATTGGCTAAAGCTTTTCTCCTGCGAACAACGCAGCATAGGCCCACGCCGAACCCAACGACTGCAAGTAAAAAGACGCCGCCTCCAACACTCCCCCCAATTATGGCTCCGAGAGGCACTGGCTTCGACGAGGCACTACTTGTCGCCATACCGGTGGCGGGAATCACTCGGGTTGGGCTGCGCGAAAGCGGGTGATAGGTTCGACCAAAATAAACTGACAGGTCTGGTTGATCAAAGCCGGCCTGTGGTGCCTTTACGGTTGCGCCGCCAGTTGGTGCCCCGCCGACCACGGAGATGATCTCAGTCGGGACTTGGTAAGTTGTGATGTTGGACCTGAACTCGTACCACATTGCATCTGACGGATTCTGTTTACCGAGATCCAGGCTGTGAAATCCGAATTGTGCGGGTACGTCGCATTGGCTCGAGTTGGGGAATGTGCCACCCATCACCCTGTGAGATTAAGCCAAACTGATTTTTGATCAGCGAATGATAGACGGCTGACTTACAGCATCTGAGCGCCAGCAACAACATTGCAAGTCAGTGAATGATGCGGGTAGGCTGTGCCCGGAGTGGTAGGCCACCTTGAAGCATTCAGCAATATTTTTCAGTCGTTGCATTGAGGGAAATTACCATTTGATCCAAGTGAAGCTTGGTAACGTCAAGATATAGACGTCGTCGAACCCAGGTCCACCTTCCGTTGGAACCGAGAACCCACCATAGAGATAAATATTATATGAAGATTGATCTGGAGGCCAAGTGACGCCTGCGCAGAAACGTCTTCGCTCGTCCGGAACGTCTCCTGTGGCGTTTTGCGTGTACCATCTCTGATTTACGACGTCATATAGGATGATTTGCTGTAAAAAGTCAATTCGTGGGCAAGAGTGAAATATTTTTTCGCAAACTCACATTCATGGGCTGTCCAGTGATATAAGAACCATTCCCATATGGATCCTGCACGCCACCGAAGTACACTAGCATGCCGCCATCACTGGCTGGGATATACACCATCACGCCTTCAGCTCGACCCATTGTATCAGGACCGCTGTTGTTCGACCAGGTATTTTGGATCATATCGTACTCTAGAAAATTCGATAGCGCAAATGCATTTGCGCCCCAAGCCGGAATTGTTTCATTCGATAGCCATCCGCCGTACCAGAACCCCTTCGCAATGTTTTCCGCTACAGTTCCAGCACCGAAGCTTGATCGCTGAATATTGGCTTGGGTAGTATCAGGATTGACCGTAGTCCAATTGCCGTATATCGCGTCGTACGACCATAAGTCGAAGGTTTGCGGCGAACTTTGATAGTACTCTCCTCCATATAGATAGAACTTCTTGTTCACTGTATCGGCCCACAGTATTCCTCCTGAGACATCCGGTGCATCGGCAGGCTTGGTGAGGTTATCGTACTCCATCGGCATTCCACTGTTGTCAACATCGATATCAGCATACAGTAAGCCCGTGTCTACGGACGTCAGCAAACTTCCGAATCATCCATCCGACGTCTTCCGTACTTGTATAATTTAGAGGATTCTGGTCGAGTGGATTGAAGTTTATAAGTCCGCCATCAATGAACAGCCTAAACTCGTCAGCATGTCATTGCTTGTAGCAAAGCGGGCAACCGTACCTCTGATCGATGAGTGCCGTCTGATGTCCAAATCGCCTGCAGAAGTTCTTCAGGGGATCCTCTTGTTGAAGAGAGGACCTAAGCAGAATGCTCACGATCACAAAGAACGCTAGCGACGCCATCTTGTTTGTCCAGAGCCCAGCGCCGACGAAATCAATGCGACAGATTCCGTGTTATCGGACAAAAATCATCGTTTGAAGGTGAGTTTGTATGCCTGCAAGATTCAGGCAGCGTCCATCTCAGGATGCAGGCATGTAGAGATAAGTACAGGCTTCCAAGGCGGCGTTGCAGCTGAGGGCTGAGGAGGATTGCATGACAAAGCCCGCCGGACGTGGACACAAGCTCCAGAATTTGATAGGACCAGCGACGCCTTAATCTTGGGTGTGGCTTTCAGCCTACAATATCTGCGTTGATCGAGAACAAGGATGGATCCGGCAATACGAGAACACAGTCTTTATGGGCAATACAGGTCACCACCTAAGCTCATTCACATATAACTTCGAGAGCAGTTCTTGCAAGAAGAACGAGGCGCGCAGAAGTCTTCTTGGCGGCAATACGGAAGAGTTAGCTTCCGGAGGGTAGCACCGCATGGCTTTGACCATTCTTCTGGAGGGACTGATGTAAGTCGTGAGACTTGGGCTGAACACCATTCCGAAATAGAGAAAGATTGATGCCTCATATGTGCGGCTGAGTCCCCCTTCGCCCTCCTGCGACGGCTGAGTGGTAAGATCGAATAAGCCACTGACCGGGGCATGCATTTTAACCAGGGAATTGTGGTCTGATCGATTTGCTTAGCCAACAATTTCGCAGATCATGGCCACACAAGAAAGGAACCCACGTCGAAACGTGACCTGGCACGTGCATCCGGCGAAACGGAGCTGAAGTACCAAGTACCTAGGACCGTTCTTCTAACTAGGTAGATCTCTGTTCGGGTTCATGATTACGAGTCGTCGTAATCGGTGGGCAGTGCGAGGTGAGCGTGATGTACCAATGCTTTGAAACTTGCAATTTTCTCAAGCAATTCTGTGCTGCAAAATTCCTTTTCCGGCCAAGTTAGAAAATTATTCACAATTTAAATAAATACAATGCAAAACACTTGTCCAGAGAGCTGACCGTGATCCTTTTAAGGATCGGTGGATATTACAATCACAAGGCCAGATGGCCGCTTCAGTGGCGTCCGGCATACCTTGAATTGAAAATCAACTCGCTTCAGATGCCGACAAAATGCACCCATCGAAACCTCGAAACACCGTTGAAATGCTGCGGCTCTCCAATTGTCCGCCAAAAAGAGCAAATCACGCTTTTGTCATAGGATTCCATCCCTTGAACGCAACCCTGCTCGCCGTCATGAGAATACCTCCGGCGATCGTGAAAACACCGCCGAATACCCAAACGGAAGCCCAACCACTCCTGGCAAGAATGGCACCCGCAATGGGCGTGCCAACAAGGACACCGACGGCAACCATGGAGAAACACATCCCCATCCTCGTCCCGATCAATCCCCTGTTCGGGCTGAGATGTACGATGATGGTGGGTGGTAAGCTAACGAACGCACCGCTAAAGAAGCCGTACAGAAGGCTAAAGACGACGATCCCGGCCACCGTTTTCACAGGGATAAGACACAGGATCAGTATGCCCGAGATGGTGACGCACGGAATAATCATGTTCAGCGGGCCAATCTTGTCGGCAAGGAAGTTCGGAATAATCCGGCCAAACACGCTGGCGCTGTTAAGGATCGAGAGCAGGTAGAATGCGAGGTTCTCGTTCGTGATATGCTGCTGAATGGAGTAGTATTGTACGTAGAAGAAAGGTGTGTAAAGGCCGAGGAATCCAAGGACACCGCCGATCGTGAAGAGCATATACGATAGCTGCTTGAAGGCTGACATATCGACAAGGGGCCGCTTCTTCGCAGGAAGTACGCGCACTTTCATCACTGTATTTGGGATGACGAAGGTTGCAAGCATGATGAATCCGAGCGTCCGAACGGCCCAGGGGAACCCGATTTGCGGAATAAGCTTATAGAGAACAATCGGGTAAATCACGCCACCTGCAAATATATTAGACCAATGTCGACCGAAGGTATTTTTGGGTCAACGAGTCACATACCAAGCGAGCTGCCCGAGGCTGCGATGCCCATGGCGAACGCTAGCTTCGTGGTAAAGTAGGTCGATAATATCGCGACGGACGGAACGAACAACATGCCCATGCCAATGCCTATGCAAAATGCCTGCGCGAGCAATACTTGGTAGTACACTTTACAAAGGGACAGCATCATATGGCCGAAAACGACCAGGAACGAGCCGCAGAGCAGGAGTTCACGGAAATAGCCTGCATCGTAGATTGGACCTGTGACGGCACCAACAATCAGCAACAAGGCGGCTTGCGTACTACCAATCCATGAGAGCTGCGACGGTGAAGCCAACGGAGGCTGTTGAGTCTCATAATATGTTTGATACACGCCGAACGTGTTCATTACACCCCTAAAAGGACCATCGTCAGTGAAAATGCGTTTGAGACTGTTTTGGGGGCCTGATAAATATCACTGCTTGTGCGATTGGGCAAACCGGGTAGTAGGCTGCTCAGAGCATGCAGTGCTGACGGTACCCTTGCCACCAAAGAAGGCGAGCCCATCTTGCGGCCAAATGCCTTTCGAGATATGGTCAAGGATTCCCCGGATTACAGGGCTCTTTTCGCTCAAATCCTTCGTATGCGCAAAAGCCCAAAACATTCAAAAAGAAGACTGTACCCACCATGTGTTCAAAAACAGCACCCAAGCGCCAGCAACCTGCAACCATGCCCTCAAACCACCGTTCGGAATACTTTTGACATTGTTCACACTGTCCGGCCTGCTCTTGATTCTGCTCAGGATGCTCAAAGGCCGACCCTCGATGCCTCCGCTCAGCGCCAGATCGCGATCCATCTCGTCTGCGGGCAGCTGCTCCTCCACCGACTCATCTTGGACCTCGAGATCGGAACCCTCGGGCTTCTCGCCATAGTCATTATCTTTTCCGGACTCTCGAATTGAATCTTGGTGGGTCGCTGACGGCGACAATGCCTTCTCTGGGTCTGCGACTGTTGGAGAGCGGTCTTCCTGCTCTGCCATGCTTCTTCCAGAGGAACTAGGATAATACGGCACCCGTGCGGAGGTACTCCGTACTGAACAGGGTCTAAAACGTTAAATGGCAGTAGTATCAAACAACAACAACAGCGAAACGTAGGTAAAGAGAAATCTTGGGGGGAAGAACAAGGTCCGCAAAGAGATGTTTGGCTCCTAAATACCAATCGCATTCGCCCAAATCGAAGGGCCGTTGTATGTGGAGTCTTTTAGCGGCTTACGCTTCGTGCCGCGCTCCCGGAGCACCGAGGGGATTGTCCTATCTCCGAGCGTTGTTTGGAGCTTCGGCATTTGCCAAAGCGCGAGCTTGACGATGCTCTGAACGCGGCGCATTTCCGCTTTTACTAACCCATTGGTCCAAAACGACGTCATTGTGTTACTATGGTATTGCGCAGAGAGCTGATTAGTTGCGAAACCAAAAATATGGGCAGTCATGTTACCACGAGCAAATGTTTACTAATTACTTCTGATTTTCTTGTTTTTGGTATTTGGTAAATGGTGCATTGCTGCGGAATCCTGCCTTGTAGCCTCGTGTCTGGAAACAAATCTAGCGATCTATCTATCCGAGCGCGCGGTTTTGGTGTCGAAGTTGTGGTGGTTGTTCGGCTGAATCGATCCTTTTTTTTGCAGCCGAGTGGCTTGACAGATTTTAGTCCACTAGTTACATCGTTTCATGAGTCAACTGTAATTCGATCAGAAGGTTTAGTAAGTGAAAATACTAGTTCAATTGATCATTAATCCGCACCCATCTGGAACGCAACAGTGGCAAGGGTTCTAGGATAAGGGGTTGAACGGCTGATAATATCTCAAGAAACAAGAAATGCTGGGATTCATGTCAGACTATAGGACGGAGGTATCCATCACATTTTTTCACGAATTCCAACACAAATTTGTGTAGCACTGGGCACCTCAGCAGATGATCCTAAAGGCTGCTCTGTTGAAAACGGGTATAATCTCTAAATACATGTACATGCATTTTAAGCTTCACTTCGCCCTTTTTGGCTACGCTTTTGCGCAGCGATTGGAATTGCTCCATTTCGTCTGAATGATGAACAACCAGTGGGAACCCATCAAAGCCATCAGTATCCAGCGTTTTACGCCATTGGCCAATAATACTGATCATCAATAGCCTGCAGCTCGTCCACCTTGTTCCAATTTCTGTTTAACGCCAATGCGCCGTCGCCTGCTTGCTATGCATTGAGCCCTAGTGAGAATGGAGAAAGCAATAAAATAAGCTGACAAGATCAGATCGCTACGCCCCATCCGCTGTTTCATCCGCATTCATGTCACGCTTCATGACTCTGCTCAGCACTGGCCCGTTCGCGTTCGGACTATCGCTGAGCCCGACGCTTTCTTCCCACTTCGCCTCCTCCCACAGTCGCTCATCGGCACCTGCCACGATGCACTTCGCCTTTAGCACCCTTCGTCGCCTCTTCTCACGCTCTTCAATGACTTGATGCGCGAGCTCGACGACTTTGGCGGCCGTAATGCGGTTGGCGAGCGTAGGATCCTGAAGCAGTCCTTTCAACGTCGCAAACGGAAGGCTGACCAGAATCGACGAAAGGGTGGACGAAGTGGGATCAGCCACAGGCGTATCGGCGAACTGCAATTCGCCAAAGGTCAGCCGTGAAACTCGCGGGTCGGAGATCGAAGCCCTGGGCTCCGCAACCGATGGGAGACGTGGGCACCCGGCGAGCTGCGGTGCAGAGGCTTGAAATGAAAATTGCCCGGGAAAGTTGAAGATGATGAATTTGAGAAGGTGGTGAAGGAACGACTGTGCAAAATCGTCCGCAACTTTTGCGCGGAGTGCAAATGCAAGCGCTTGCTCCACATTGTCCCAGCGGAGAATCTCCCTAGCGATCTGCAAACCGTGGAATGTCACGGCCGGAAGTTGAAGCAAATGTCCAGCTGACGTGTATCCAAGAGCGTGAGTCATCATCTGCTGCGCGATCATCGCACTTTCACTGTGTGAGCCGGAATTGTCAAACGGTGGCAACGCTCGCAAGAAGTATTGGATGTTCAGGAGAGGCGCTCCGTAAAGATATCGGAGCACTTCAACGAACGCCTGGTTGACGAAGAAGTTGTCATTCATGGAGTTGATCCGAAGCACCCGGAGGCCGTCACGATTTAGCAGCGGGTTCCGACGACGCTCAGCGATCATTGCCGACAAAGTAGGACTTCTAGAGAGAAGTAGGCCGTGCAGCGGAATCGCAACAGATGGGCTAGCATCTCCACCTTGAGCGATTTCGAGAACGTAATCTGCATATTCAGGATTACCAAAATTTGCCAGCAGGTAACCTCCCACAGCTAGAGCGGCTTCCATGTCTGATTGCAGCTCGGCTTCTTGAGGCCTGCCGGGCAGACTCTGTAAAACGAAGCCATTTTGCGCTTTGGTCACACGCAAGGAACCGCTACCTGTGGGTGAGGTCGTCTCGTTTATCTGAGAACCTCGACCCTCAAGTGCATCGCTACCATTGTGGGTAATTGGGCGCTCCCTGATTTCGTGCGCTTGTGAGGAGGCTTGGGAAGCGGACCGTGAGAGAGATTCCCCATTGGGAGTCATTATTTGGAAACGCCTTACGCTGCCCTGATTCACTGTGCTTCGCGGGAAGAAATTCGCTTCCGGGTTGAAGAAGGTTGGCGGTCGGCTAAATTGAGAGTGGATTGGAAAGCGCGAGGCAGATGCCTGCTGAAGTGGGTTCGGAGGATAAACTTGAGGCATGCTCGGGTCAGAGTAGTGGTGACCGTGACTTGGACCGACAAAGGCAACCGGGCTTGGAGCGCCGGTAATGGGAATCTTTTGGACGTGACCAGCAGAAGCTGGCGAAGGACTGGGTGAATCCGTGTAATCGCCAAACACAATACTATTCGCGCTGGGTTGAGGGTGATGAATGGGGACTTGCTGAGGCGCGCTGAGTGAGTTCGCAGAGGTTGGCGTTGAGCGGCGGTCGGAGGGATAGGAAGGAGGAGGTAGTTGGCCGGGAATCTTTAGCGCCGGCTCGCCTGACATAGGAACTGATATTTGATTCTCCTGGCCTGTCGTTGCTTCGTATTTGCCTTGCCCATTCATCAATTCTCCAGCGCCGGCTGTCAGGAAGGGTTGGGAGGTGTCCGTCGTTTCTCCGTGGGAGACGATCTCAGAGTCGTGACGTTGCTGAGCAGCCGAGCGGTCTGACCGGGCTAGCCAACAGCAATTAGCGGTTGAACCCCGATTGAGCGAGAAACGAGCAATCCAGGTCAGAGGGTTCAAATGGGAAAGACTAAATACCTCCAGCAGCCGCTTCCGAGGTTATAACGCCTTTAGCTTCCTCTGTCAGGCTTGTCACGGGAGTCTGAACATTGCTCGCTACTTTCGAAGCTTGCGGTGAGAGAGACTCCGGTGTCATAGGATCAAGACCGGAATGACGGCCAGTCTGATCTTGAAGGCTAAACGATGACAAGTCCGACTCATCCGCTTTCGTGGTCGTGGTGGGTGGAGTCTGATCTGAAGCTGTTTGTCTCTTGGGCTGCTGTTTCCGTGTAGCAGTCAATGGGATGACTGGGACGATGCGAGGTATCGCTGGCGGAGGCCGATTCGGGTTCTGACTCGGTCGGAAGCTTTCTGCGGTGTAAGGCGCCATGCCGGCATCCGGCGAGAGAAGCCGCACAGGCGAGAGCGACTCCAAGATAATTGCACTGAGATGCGGGCCTCTTCAATTATCTTGGAGCGCAGGCCGGGAAGGGAGAGAAGAGGTTGGGGTTGGTTGATGATGATGGATGAAAGAAGTCGGCAAGAAACTGTGGGGATCCTGCCTAACGGACTTTCGGCTCCAGCTGGTCGGGTTCTGCAATCAAACACCAACGGGTAGCTTCTACTTGCTATATGTTTCTATCATACCAAACGTGGAGGATTGAGGCTATGAAACTCGATCCTGGCGGAATTGGTCAAGACGGAATTACAAAGCAAACCGAGTTCCTATGCGTTGCTTGGATTAATCGTATCCTGCTTGATCTGCTGTTCGGAGCTGTTAGCTACTCCTAAAGGTTCCGAGAGTCTTTGGGGGGAGTTCTACCGAACTTGGCACTCAGACGGCGATTAAAGAATACAACCACATAGCTGCAAAGAAAAGTTTAACTTCTACCATGTCCAGGGGCCCAATCCTGACCTCAACCTTGGCCCGATCTCTTCTATGACCTCTCCCAAGAGGCGAAGGAGCTCTGTACCACTAGCACTACCAGTGACTCCACCACTACTTGCACATTGGAAGAGCACGACGAGTATCGGACCACATTCCGCAGGTCCAAGACGCAGATCTGACCTCAAGCGCACCGGAAGTATACCAGACTACATAATTTCCGGTTGACAGGTAACGAGCTTACGAGACTTAAAAAGACCAACATTGCTCCAAGTTAAAAAGACCAACATTACTCCAAGAGAGATGCTGAAGCCGATGTCTCCACCGCCATCACTCATTATCCATCCGAAGCAGCGTCCAATGGTTCACATTCCTTCGCAAATCACGACCAAACCTGATCAAGCCTACAGAGCGTTTGTTCAGTCGATGAAACTTTAGAGAAATCGATACAGAAGCGTTGGACCACGAATGGACGATTCCGTGCCAGAGGCCGGATACATTCCTGGCAAAGGATCATGTATAGACCGGTCTGGCTGTGGGTTTAACCGAGTTAAAAATTGTTATAAAGGAATAGAGATTGTTTAATTGATGAATCGATCTTGTTACTATTCGCCCCAAAACGGAGATTTTGCAAACATGTAATCTCCATCATCTGTGAGTTGTGATGCGTTCAGGACCAGGCGTGGAATTTGATTTAATTAATGATCATTGTGGAATTGAAAGATCATTAGTGCTGGCCACTTTATGGAGGCAGCTTCGCCGATAAACGCATCGTTGCTAGCACATGGATTCCATAAAGTGAAGTCATCTCGAAGAGTGTGCAGATTGTCACAAAATTTTCGAACGAGGCGTTGGGCTTTGATTTTCTACGCTGAATGGGGTTGCATTTAATGCTCCGGGGGAGGTTAACAGTGGCCGGGCAAGAGAATCGTAACGACCGTGCGTACCGTTTGTAAACAGTACCATCGGCCGCCTCATCCTCGCAAACTCCACCTCGCAACCAAAAGAGTTTACACTCGACATCTCACAATGGCTATGCCTCTATCACCGCTCTCTGAGAGCGCATTAAATATTAGGTTATCTTCTTCCAAAGATCAACTCCTGTCCGATTCGCCGCCTGTGAGCAAGGCAAACATTCCAGCCGAAGAACAGGGTGAGATCATTTGGGACGAAGGACCAAGCTCTCCATTCCAGACTGAGATCTCGACGGAACCACCAGCTATCTCCAAACCAACACCGGGCAGCCCACGCAAACCAAACTCGCCAGCCAAAGGCTTCGTCTTCGCACCGGTTGAAGGTTCGCCGGCAGCCAAACTTGCAATTGCTCCACCTTCAACGCCATTCGCAATCACCGAAGACGGGACGAGCATAATGCCAGCGCCAAGGTACTCGCCTGCAAAGCCAGTCTTAGCTGCGATTACCTCGAACCGGTCTTCACCCATCAAAGAGACGCACACCGCACATAGCATTTCGGTAGAAGAAAATACTACAATCAAGACACAATTCAGCTACAAGACTTGTGAGGAGAGGACCATCCATGGAGAAGAGTCTGGCTTCGCAGACATGACCGCAATGTCCGCTGATGAGGATCCCAACGTCGATGACACGTGCTACAGCGCATTCTCGGAAGTGCCCAACGCCGACATGACTGCATTCGCAAGGCTGGGCCAGCGCAGCCCCACAAAACTCACCTTTAACGAACAGAAGACACCGCAACCAAGTTCTCGCCATACTCCTGGCACTACTCAGACACGGCAACTTTCATCGTCTCCCCGTTCGCCTTCGCTCACGCCTCGACCTGGCCCATCCGTGCCATATGTGGACAGCAATGACACGACCAACCTTCTCATCGACTTCACCCAGCAGTTCGAGGCTCTTTCGTCAGCATCGCAGATCCAATCTTCGGCGCGTTCGCCGACCCGGCGGGCCAGCAAAGGCGGTCAGCTGTTGAACTACCTTCAGTCGCAGCGCTCGCCTGCCAAGCACGGCGGTGCCGCAGCCACTCCGAAGAAGAATATCCTGAATTTGCTGGACTTTGAGCTGCCACCCGCGCCAACGCCCAGAAGCGTACCGGCCATCACCATTCGGGAGCTGGAATCCCTCAAGTCATCTTACGCTTCAGAGATAAGCAATCTCAAAGCGACGTTGTCGGGCCG
>Ga0335075_10005750_pt1 | contig 19185 bp, 16 predicted proteins | sample Lox_Sample_24_FD_206723 | JGI IMG/M metagenome (GOLD analysis project Ga0335075, IMG submission 206723) | Soil microbial communities from Loxahatchee National Wildlife Refuge, Florida, United States - Lox_Sample_2.4 | ecosystem: Environmental > Terrestrial > Soil > Wetlands | place: USA... | reverse complement strand
CCGGCCGGCGTCGCGCAACCACAGCGCGCGGTAGCACGTCCAGCGGGCCGCCTGCAGCCGCGTCGCGTGCTCGGCCAGCTCGAAGGAGACGCCCTGATGGGCGCCGATCGGCACGCCGAACGTCTTCCTGGTGCGGGAGTAAGCGATCGCGGCGTCAAGCGAGGCCTCGGCGGCGCCGACCGCGGCGAGCGCGATCAGCGTCCTCGTGAGATCGAAGATCCCCATGACGAGGCGGAACCCGTCGCCCTCCGCGCCGATCCGGTTTTCCGCCGGCACCGCCACGTCCGCGAGATTCAGCCATCCCCGGGTGAGACCGCGGCAGCCGAGGTCCTCGAACAGCCCGGTCGTCACGCCCGGCCGGTCGAGCGGGACGTAGAAGGCGGTTATCCCGCGGCCGCGGGGATTCGGCGTCTTGGCGACCACGACCGCGGCGCGAGCCGGGCCGAGGAAGCTGATCGAGGTCTTCTCGCCGCTGAGCAGGTACCCGGACGGGGTCGGCGTGGCGCGGCACGTGATCGCGCCCGCGTCGGAACCGGCCTCTGGCTCGGTCAGCGCGAACGCGAACCTTTCGCTGCCGTCCTGGATGCTCGGCAGCCACCGCTCGCGCACGGCGTCGCTGGCTTGCGCCACCACGTGCACACCCAGCCCGTGATGGATGGGAAGGTGTGCCGCGACGAAGTCGGCCCTGGCGAGCTCCTCGACGACGACGCCCATGTCTACCGAGCTCGCGCCGGGACCGCCGGACTCCTCGCCGAGGTTCATGCCGAGCAGCCCGAGTTCGCCCAGGCCTTTCGCGATGTCGTCCGGGATCGAGCCGGTGCGATCGATCTCCCGGCTGCACGGGGCCACTACCTGCTCGGCGAACCGGCGCACGGTAGCCCGCAGGGCATCCTGCTCGGGTGAGAACGCGAAATCCACAGCCACCAGCTTCCCAGCTTGCCTCCGCCGGTCCGAGCACATCCAGACCGCCAAACTATGCCTACAGATGATCCGAGTATGGACAAGATATGCCAGCATGACAACCACTCACGCCGATTTCGTGATGCCAGTCACAGAGTGGTTGACAAATCTATGGTGATAGATAATTCTCGTGCCATGACCACTTCGATGACACCAGTCGCGGACTGGACTCTCGAAACCACCCCCGTCATCGACACGGATAGTCACGTCGCCGAGCCGCCTGACCTGTGGACCTCGCGGCTGTCGGAGAAGAAGTGGGGTGACCTCCGTCCGCGCGTTGTGCATGACGACCGGGTGGGGCGCGACCGGTGGCTGATCGGCGGCCGGCGGCTGACCACGGTCGCCAACTGGGCGGCCGCCGGCTGGCACGAGTACCCTCCGGGTCACCCGCCGACGATCGCGGACGCCGACCCGGCCGCCTTCGAAGCCCCGGCGCGGCTGCAGCGGATGGACGAGTTCGGCATCACCGCGCAGGCGCTCTACCCCAACCTGCTGGCCTTCTCGAACCACGCCTTCATGGGCATGAAGGACCCGCAGCTCATGGTCGAGTGCGTGCAGGCGTACAACGACTTCCTCGTCGACTTCGCCTCGGCCGCGCCCGAGCGCTTCATCCTCCTCGCGACGCTGCCCTTCTGGGACGTCGCGGCGAGCGTCGCCGAGATGAAGCGCTGCCAGGAGCTCGGGTTCCACGGGATGCTCTTCATCGCCAAGCCGCACAAGCTCGGCATGCCCCGGCTGATCGACGAGCACTGGGACCCGGTCTTCAGCCTCGCCCAGGACTACGGCTGGTCGGTGAACTTCCACATCGGATTCGCCGACTTCACGGAAGAGGACTTCCGCGAGATCATGGCCAAGACCGTCAGCCGCGCCGACTACGCGAAGAACAGCTCGGTGTCGATGCTGGCGTGCGGCGAGACGGTGGCGGACGTCATCATGTCCGGGCTGTGCCACAAGTACCCGCGCCTCAATTTCGTCTCCGTCGAGAGCGGATTCGGCTGGATGCCGTCGTTCATCGAGTGCATGGACTGGCAATGGCTGAACTCGGGCGCCGCCAAGGCGTTCCCCGAGCGGGAGATGCCGAGCTTCTACTTCCGCCGCCAGTACTACGGGACGTTCTGGTTCGAGAACGAAGCGGTGCGGAAGCTGATGGACATCTATCCCGGCAACCTGATGTTCGAAACGGACTTCCCGCATCCCACCAGCCTCTCCCCCGGGCCGGCGTCGTCGTCGCCGGGGCCGAAGAGCGTGGTCCAGGATGTGTTCCGCGGCATAGACCCGGAACTTGCCCAGAAAGTCCTGTTCAAGAACGCGCAGCGTCTTTACGGCCTGGGAGAGGCACAATAACCAATGGCAATCGACATGATGAACTACGCGCCCCTGATCGCGCCAGGCCTGTCCGGACCGGAATACAAATACCGTGAACTCCAGATCATGCTGGAGACGACGTTCCGCAGCATGGTCGTCGACAACACCATTCAGACGCTGTGGGGACGCACGGTACCGATCAGTGGCGACATCGAGATCGACCCGACCCTGAAGGTCGGCGAGGCCGTCAAGAAGCTCGACGACGCGGGCATCGAGATGTCCGTGCTCGCCTGCATGAAGATGTGGTCCTACTACCACCACCACTGCATGATCATCGACTTCCCTGAGGATGTCGTCGCCGAGGCCCTGGCCGTCGCGCCGGACCGCTTCATCGGCGCGGCCGGCTATAACCCGTTCCGCATCGACGACAGCCTGCGGCGCATCGAGCTCGCGGTGCGCGAGCAGGGCTTTACCTACGTCTGGTTCCACCCGATCACCTTCGGGCTGCGGCCCAATGACCGGCGGTGCTATCCGCTCTACGCTAAGTGCGTCGAACTCGGCATTCCAGTGGGCCTCCAGGTCGGCCATTCCGCCGAAGTGCTGCCGAGCGAGGTCGGGCGGCCTTATTACGTCGATGACGTCGCGATGGAATTCCCGACCCTGAAGATAAACCTCTCGCACACCGGCTGGCCGTGGACCGCCGAGCTGATTTCGATGTGCTGGCGCCACCCGAACGTCTACGGCGACATCTCGGCGTACTTCCCCAAGACGCTCGACGCCGAGCTGGTTCAGTTCCTGAACAGCTCGCGCGGCCGTAACAAGATCATGTTCGGGACCAACGGCCTCGATCCTGCGCGCTGCCTCCGCGAGATCGACGAACTGCCGATCAAGGACGCGTCGCGGGAGCGGCTGCTGAGGACCAATGCCCTGGAATTCCTCGGCCTGAAGTAGGCAGCACGTAGGGAGACGATCGCGATGCCCGAGGGCTTCGCTCTCAGCGTGGACGCGGTGTACGGGACGCGGGCTGAGGCGTTTTACCGGGACGGCGCGTGGCGGACGGACCTGCTCGTCGACCAGCTCGACGAGTGGGCCGCCGCCGAACCCGAGGCGATCTGCCTGCACGAGGGCGACGTGTCGCTTCGGGTCGGCGAACTGCGCGACCGATCGGTTCAGCTCGCTCAGCGGTTGCTCGTTCTCGGTGTCGCCGCGGGCGACCGGGTGGCGGTCCAGCTGCCGAACTGGCACGAGGTTGCCATCGTCTTCCTCGCCGCTCAGCGGCTCGGCGCGATCATGGTCCCGATAATGCCGATCTACCGGGATCATGAGGTCCGGCATGTGCTGCGCGTCTCCGGCGCCAGCGTCCTGGTGACCACCCCGGTGTACCGGGGCTTCAGCCATCGCGACATGATCTACCGGATACGCCCTGACCTTCCGGCGCTGCGCGAGGTGCTGTACGCACGTCCCGCCAGCCCGCTGGCGTGCGCGGAGCTGCACTTCGACTTTCCGCTGGGTGCCGCGGCGCGGTCATCCCCCCTGCCGCCGCCGCCGTCGCCGGACGCGCCCGCGCTGATGGTCTTCACCTCGGGCACCGAGGCGGGCGCCAAGGGATGCACGCATACATGGAACACGTTCGCGTTCAGCGTCCGCGGCATAGCCGAGCAGTGCGACTTCGGCCCGGGCGACGCCGAACTGGTGCCGTCCCCGGTCACCCATACGACCGGGCTGATCGGGGTGCTGAAGCCGCTGATGTACCGCGGTCGTTCGTGCCTCATGCCGGTCTGGGACCCGGCCGAGGCGCTGGACCTGATCCGCCGCCATCGCTGCACGCATCTCATGGCGGCCACGGTGTTCGCGCAGGCGTTGCTCGACGCCTTCGATCCGGCCACGCACGACGCCACCTCGCTGCGCTACTTCCTGTGCGGCGGAGCTCCGGTGCCGGAGTCGCTGGTACGCCAGTTCAGCGAACGACTGGGCGGCCCGCGAATGCTCACCATGTACGGCCAGAGCGAGATCGTGAACGGCTCGCTGGCGCGGCCGGCGGATGCGCCGGACCGGGTCAGCTCGTCGGACGGCAGCCCGCTGCGCGGCGTCGAGCTACGCGTCGTTGACGCCGCCGGGCGGGACGTCGCGCGCGGAGCGGAGGGAGAAATCCTGTACCGCGGCCCGGGCGGCATGCTGGGTTACTGGGGTAATCCGGAGGCGACAGCCCGGGTGGTCCTGGCCGACGGGTGGCGGCGCACGGGAGACTGCGGCTATCTCGACGCTGATGGGTACCTCCGGATCACCGGCCGCGTGAAAGAGATGGTCATCCGCGGCGGGATGAACATCAGCATCCTGGAGGTCGAGGAGCTGATCCGATCTCACCCGCAGGTCGATGACGTCGCGGTGCTCGCCGTCCCGGACGAGCGCCTCGGGGAACGGCTGGGCGCGGCAGTGGTCGCGAGCGGGAGTCTCGACTCCGCCGGCCTCCTGAGCTACCTCAGCGAGGAGCAGCGGATCGCCAAGCAGAAGCTGCCCGAAGTCCTGCACTTCATGGGCGAACTGCCGCGGACGGCCACCGGCAAAGTGCAGCGGTTCCGGATCCTGGAGGAAATCATGAGCGCGCAGGCGGCGCCGTGAGCCGCGAGACCGCCGACGCCGCCGAGGTCAGCCGGCTCGTTGACCAGTTGCTCGCTACCCACGACCCGGTATCGGTGTCCGCCGTTGAGTTCCGGGGCGCGCAGTTCGACCTCGGCCTCGCGTGGATCGACTTCCCGGTCGGACTGGGCGGACTTGGCCTGGACTCCTCGCTGCAGCGGCTCGTGCACAGCCGGCTGGCGCAGGCGCGCGCGCCGCTGCCCTTCGATGACTCGCCCGTGTCCTACGCCATGGCCGGGCCGGTGATCGAACGGTACGGCACACCCGCGCAGAAACAGGCGTGGCTGCGCCCGATCTTCTCGGGCGCGCAGCCCTGCTGCCAGCTCTTCTCTGAGCCCGGCGCTGGCTCAGATCTGGCCGCCATCGCCACCAGGGCAGAGCGTGCGGACGATGCCTGGCGGGTCAACGGCCAGAAAACCTGGACCACGATGGCGCACCAGGCCCGGTGGGGTCTCCTGCTGGTCCGCTCCGCGCGCACGGCCAACCCGCGCGAGGGCATGACGTTCTTCCTCCTCGACATGACGAGCCCCGGCATCACGGTGCGCCCGTTGCGGCAGATCACCGGTGACAGCGAGTACAACGAGGTCTTTCTCGACGACGTGATCGTGCCCGACGAGCAGCGGCTCGGCCCAGCGGGCAGCGGCTGGCAGGTCGCGATGGCCACTCTCGAAACCGAGCGGCGCGCCATCGGCGCCGGAATCGTCGCCAGCGGCGGCCGGGCGATTGACCACGCGGTGGACCTGTGGCGTGAGCTGGACGCGGCGGGACGGCTTTCCGGCCGGGTTTCCGACCGGGCGATCAAGGCCGACGCGCTCGTCCAGTGCTGGCTGGACGCGGAGGCGCTGCGGCTCATGCAAGAGCACGCGGCGTCCGTCGCGGGCACACCCGCCGCCGCGGGGCTGGCGCCGGCGATGAAGCTGCTCAGCACCAGGGTTAACCAGGGCACCGCCGCCGTGATGATGGAGCTCATCGGCTCGGAGGGAATGCTGTACCCGAGCGGGTACGACGCGAGCCGCACCGAGTACGTCAACCAGTACGTCAACCCCCAGCAGTTCCTGCTCCGCTCCCTCTCGCACTCCATCGGCGGCGGCACGTCGGAGATCGTCCGCAACGTCATCGGCGAGCGAGTGCTCGGCCTGCCCAGAGAGCCGCGACCGCAATGACGTACGACCCCCTGCCGGACCTCATGCCGCCTGCCGTGCCGTTGCCGGACGAGGTGGCGTCGCTGCGCGGTGAGGTGCGGGCCTTCGTCGCTGGGCAGATCCGCGGCGGCGCGTGGCAACCGCGGGTCGACGGGTGGCTGTCGGGCTGGAATCCGCAGTTCAGCAAGGAACTGGCGGCGCGGGGCTGGGTCGGCATGGCCATCCCGGAGGAGTACGGGGGGCACGGCGCCGGCGCCCTCGCCCGCTACGTCGTCATCGAAGAACTGCTCGCGGCGGGCGCGCCGGTCGCCGCCCACTGGATGGCCGACCGGCAGATCGCCCCGGCGCTGCTGCGTCACGGCACCGAGGCGCAGCGCGCCGAGTTCCTCCCCAGGATCGCCGCCGGGGAGTTCTTCGCCGCGGTCGCGCTCAGCGAACCTGACACCGGATCGGACCTCGCGTCGGTTCGCACTCGCGCCGTCCCCGCCGCCGACGGATGGCGGCTGACCGGTACGAAAATCTGGACCTCGGGCGCGCACCGAGCCGACGCGATTTTCGTGCTCGCCCGCTCCGCGCCCGCTGACGCGCATGACCGGCACGCGGGCCTGTCTCAGTTCATCGTCGACCCGAAGGCGCCCGGAGTGCAGGTGCGCCCAATCCCGATCCTGACCGGTTCGCACGACTTCAACGAGGTCGTTCTCGAGGACGTATTCGTTCCCGCCGGAAGGCTGCTCGGCGAACCGGGCGGCGGCTGGCGCCAGGTCACCAGCGAGCTTGCCTACGAGCGCAGCGGACCTGAGCGGTTCCTGTCGACCTTCCCGCTGCTGGTGGCGCTCGTCGGCGAACTCGCCGCCGGGGACACAGACCCGACAGCGGCCGCGGGTGTGGGCGCCTTGGTCACCCGGCTGTGGACGCTGCGCCAGATGTCCGTCTCGGTCGCCGCGGCACTCGAGGCCGGCGAGGCACCAGCGCTGGCCGCGGCCCTGGTGAAGGACGTCGGTACGCGTTTCGAATCGACGATCGCCGAGGCCGCGCGGCAGTTGTGCGCGAAACCCGGCCCGGGCGGGGACTTCTCGCGGCTGCTGGCGGATGCCGTGCTGCATTCTCCGGCCTTCACCCTGCGCGGTGGCACGAACGAAGTGTTGCGCGGCATCGTGGCGCGCGGGCTGGGGCTGCGATGACCGCCGATGTCCGTGCGTCGGTGCGCGAGGTGGCCGCCTCCATCTTCGCGGCGGCCGACATGAACGGCGACGGGTTCGACGCGACGTCATGGAACCGGCTGGAAGCGGCGGGCTTCACCCTCCTGACCGTTCCCAGCGACGCCGGCGGCGGTGGCGCCGACCTGGACCTCGCCGCCGCGGTCCTGTTCGAAGCCGGTGCGCGGGCTGCCCGCGTGCCGCTCGCTGAGACCGACCTGGCCGGCTGGCTGCTCGCCGTGGCGGGTCTCACGCCGCCCGCGGGGCCGCTGGCCGCGGTCGAACACGACGCGGACATCTCGCGCAGCGGCGACGGATGGCGGATCCGCGCGGAGCTGACCGGCGTGCCGTGGGCCGACCGCGCGGCCGGCATCGCCGTGCTCACGCCGCGTAGCGTCGTGCTGGTCGACAGCTACCGGGTCACACCCGGCCGCAACCTCGCCGGCGAACCTCGTGACACCGTGGTGATCGATGGCGTCGTCGGCGGCGATGCCATCGCCGTGGCCGACGGTACGGTCCTCGGCCACGAGCTGCGGCTGCGGGCCGCGCTGGCGCGCACGCAGCTGCTCGCCGGAGCACTCCAGGCGACGCTTGGCGCGGCGGTCCGGTACGCGGGCGAGCGCGTTCAATTCGGCCGCCCGATAGCCAGCTTCCAGGTCATCCAGCAGGCGCTCGCGCTCGCCGCCGGTGAGGTCGCGGCCGCGCGGGTGGCGGCGGAGGCGGCGGCGGGATCCGCGACGCGCGCGAGCGTCACGGCCGAGGCGTCGGTCACCGCCATCGCGAGCGCCAAGGCGCGAGCCAGCGAGGCCGCCGGCACCGTTGCTTCGATCGCCCACCAAGTCCACGGGGCGATCGGTTTCACGCGAGAACACCACCTTGGCGTGCTCACCACCAGGCTGTGGGCATGGCGCGACGAAGACGGATCGGATGCCTACTGGAATGGCGTCATCGGGGCGCGGGCACTGAGCCTTGGTCCCGCGGGGCTGTGGCCGATGCTCACCGGTACGTGACGCGGCATTAGATAGTAAGGAGCACGAATGACAACGGACCCGACGCAGTTGCCGATCGGCCGCGACGACCCGCTGCTCAAGCCGATCGAAGGCATCACGGTGATCGACGTCGACACGCACCTGACCGAGCCCGGCGACTTGTGGACGTCGCGTGCGCCGGCCAAGTACAAGGACCTCGTGCCGCGGGTTGTCTACCGTGAGGACGAGTACGTCAGCAAGGTGCTCGGCTGGACGCCGCCGGAGGGCCCGACCCCCGTATGGGTGGTCGGCGAGGACATCGTGCTGGGATACGCGGGCGGCGCGAGCGTCATCAACCACGACAACGTCAAGATCAAGGGATCTGACTTCATCCGCTGGCCGCTCACCGAGGTCTCTCCGGCCGCGAGCTTCGTGAAGCCGCGTCTGGAGATCATGGACGAGGTCGGCATCTGGGCTCAGATCGTCTACCCGAACGCGGTCGGCTTCGGCGGGCAGCGCTTCGCGCAGATCGACGATCCGCAGCTGCGCCTGCTCTGCCTCACGATCTGGAACGACGCGATGGCGGAGATCCAGGAAGAGTCCGGGGGGCGCGTCAACGGCATGGGGATCGTGCCCTGGTGGGACCGCGAGATGGCTATCGCCGAGATCGAGCGCATCCATGGCATGGGCCTGCACGGGGTGAACACCAACGCCGACCCGCAGAACCAGGGCATGCCGGATCTCTCCGACCCGTATTTCCAGCCCATGTGGGAGGCGTGCGCCGACCTCGATCTGCCGGTGAATTTCCACATCGGGGCGAGCGTCTCGCAGGCCAGCTATAGCGGCACGAGCCCGTGGCCCTCGCTGAACAACGATATGAAGCTGGCGCTCGGCTCCTCGATGCTCTACGTCGGCAATGCCCGGATCATCGGGAACTTCATCTACTCCGGCGTCCTGGAGCGCAACCCGACGCTGAAGGTGGTGTCGGTCGAGAGCGGGATCGGCTGGATTCCGTTCATTCTGGACGCGCTCGACTACCAGGCCGTGGAGAACAACGTCGACACCCTGTCGATGAAGCCGTCGGAGTACTTCAAGCGCCAGATGTACGGGTGCTTCTGGTTCGAGAAGGGTCGCGGGCTGCTTGACGACATCGACAGGATCGGAGTGGACAACTGCATGTTCGAGACCGATTTCCCGCACCCCACCTGCCTCTACCCGCAGCCGTTCAACGCGATCGCCGCGACGTTTGACGAGCACGACGTGGAGTGGCCGGTACGCGAGAAGCTCTTGGGCGGCAACGCCGCCCGTGTCTACAACCTGACCGTGAGCCAGTGAACGTGACGCAGACGGCGATCGCCGGGATCGGCGCCACCGAATTCTCCAAGGACTCCGGGCGCAGCGAATTGCGGCTGGCAGTGGAGGCCAGCCTGGCCGCGCTTGCCGATGCGGGCATCGCGCCCGGGGAAGTAGACGGGCTGGTCACCTTCGTCCTCGACAACAACGCCGAGATCGCGGTGGCACGCAACCTCGGGGCGGACCGGATCAGGTTCTTCGCCCGGACGCCCGGGGGCGGCGGTGGCGGACCGGGCTGCGTCACGCTCGCCTCGATGGCGGTCGCGACGGGCAAGGCGGACGTCGTGCTGTGCTACCGCGGCATGAATGAGCGCTCGCAGCAGCGGTTTGGCCAGCCATTGGGTTACGCGGGGGCGGCATCGTCGATCAGCACTCAGGCGCTCGACAACTCCTGGACGATGCCTTACGGACAGGTCACGCCGGCGGCGAACATGGCCCAGAGCGCCCGTCGCTACATGCACCAGTACGGAGCGACCTCGGAAGATTTCGGGCGGGTCGCGGTGATCCAGCGGAATTACGCGCTCACCAACCCGAACGCGTTCTTCTACGGAAAGCCGCTCACCCTGGAGGAGCATCAAGCCTCCCGGATGATCGCGGACCCGCTGCACCTGTTCGACTGCTGCCAGGAGAGCGACGGGGCCGTCGCCATCGTGGTGACGAGCCTGGAGCGGGCCCGGGACCTGCGCCAGGTGCCCGTGCGCATCGCCGGAGCGGCCATGGGCATCGGGCAGCAGCACCACAACATGGCGCCGGTCTACCGGGACAACATCGCCGAGGCGGTCGAGACCCGCATCGTCGGTGAGGAGCTGTGGGCACAGTCCGGCTTGCGGCCCGCCGATATCGACGTCGCCATGCTGTACGACCACTTCAGCTGCGCGGTGCTGATGCAACTCGAAGCGCTGGGGTTCTGCGGCCTCGGGGAAGCGAAAGACCTCGTGCGAGCCGGTGAGCTGGGTCGGGGCGGGATGATTCCGGTCAACACGAATGGCGGGCAGCTGAGCGAGGCGTACATTCACGGCTTCAACGGCATGGCCGAAGCCGTGCGCCAGCTGCGCGGCACCGCGGTCAACCAGATCGAAGGAGCCCGTCACGCGGTGGCGACGGGCGGGTCGCACGTGCCCACCAGCGGCATCGTGCTGAGCAGGGATTAGAGGTCATGGAGCACAGCGACTGGGAAGCGGACACGCCTACGTCCGGGCGCATCCCGCCGGCGATCGGCCGGGACACGCAATTTTTCTGGGACGCCGCGGAAAAGGAAGAGCTGCGCATTCAGTGCTGCAGCGCCTGCGGCCGGCTCCGCCATCCGCCCGGACCAGCCTGCCCGCACTGCCACTCGCTGGAGTGGGAGACGAGGCTGATGAGCGGGCGGGGCACGCTGTACAGCTACATGGTTCTGCATTATCCGTTGCCCGCGGGATTCGACCGCCCCGCCATCGTGGCGGTGGTCGAGCTAGAGGAGGGGGTCAGGCTCGTGTCCAACATCGCGGGGGCCACCGCGGAAAGCCTGCGGATCGGAGAACCGCTCGAAGTCTTCTTCCTTCCGCAAGCGGAAGGCTGGACGGCCCCCCAGTTCCGCCGGGTGCAGTGAGCGAACCGTGACAACGCAGTCCGCGGATCTCTCGCTGCTCGTGCTCCGGGTCGCCCTCGGCATCGTTTTCATCGCCCACGGCTACAACCACATTTTCCGCGGCGGCAAGATCGCCGGAACCGCCCGGTGGTTCGAAGGTCTCGGCATGCGGCCGGGGATCCTGCACGCCTGGGTCGCGAGCGTAACCGAACTCGGTGCGGGAGTCCTGCTGCTCGCGGGCTTTCTGACCCCGCTCGCGTGCGCGGGAGTGGTGGGCACGATGCTGGTCGCCCTCATTACCAATCACTTGCGCAACGGCTTCTTCATCTTCCGTCCCGGCGAAGGCTACGAGTACGTGCTGACGCTGATCCTCGCCGCGATCGGGCTGTCCGGTGTCGGGCCCGGAGGGTGGTCGCTGGACCACGCGGTGGGGGTGTTCGATCCTCCGGGCTGGCTCGGCCTGGGCATAGCCGTGATCGCCGGCGGCGGAGGCGCGCTGCTCACACTGGCCACCTCCTGGCGGCCGAAACGCTGACGTTACCGCGACTGGCCCAGCTCAAACTGACCTCGCCCGAGCAGCGCCGACTTGTAGTCCGCCGAACTGGTCAGCACCGCGAACGGCGCGGGCGTGAAAACCCGGTCCCATTCCGCGAGGAACCCATCGGGGGAGCCGGCGGCGCTGCCTTCGGCCATGCCCAGGAACACCCGCGCCATCGTGCCGCCGCCGATGGCGAACATCTCCCCGGAGCACGGCAGGGCGGGATGGCAGAGCAGGGCGACGCCGGCCGCCACCGCCTCGGCCGTGAACCGTTGCCCGAACTCGCCGCTCGCGAGGTCGAACTGCTGCTCAAACGAGGCGGCGAACTGCCCGTTCGACATCCGGCTGCTGCCGAACGGCAGAATGGCGTTGACCTTGACGTTCGTGTCGCGGGCCTCGTAGGCGATACTGCGGGTCAGGCCGACCACGCCGCCCTTGGCGGTCGCGTACGTGAGCGCGCCCGCCACGCCGAGCATCGTGGACGACGTCGTGTTCACCACCCGCCCGGCATCTGATGTCAGCAAGTGCGGCCAGGCGGCTCGCAGCACGTTGACGTGGCCGTACAGGTGCACCCCGAGCACCCGTTCCCATTCCGCGTCGCTGGTCCTGTCGATCGGCTCACGGTCCGGCACGACGCCGGCGTTGTTCACGACGATGTCGAGCCTGCCCCATTCCCGCACGGCCAGCCCGACCATCGCATCAGCGCCCTCAGCCGAGGCGACGGATGTCAGGCTGGCAACGGCGTCTCCGCCCGCCGCGCGGATCTCGGCCACGACGGCTTCGGCCGGCCCTGCGCTGTTGCCCTCTCCGCGCAGGTCGCCGCCCAGATCGTTGACCACCACGCAGGCGCCCATGGCGGCCAGCCGCTTCGCGTAGGCCCGGCCAAGGCCGTTGCCGGCACCGGTCACCAGCGCGACCCGCCCGCGCAGGTCAAGCGTCATGACGACACTTCGGAGAGCCAGTCCAGCATCAGCACGTTGAAGTCGTCCGGCCGCTCCTGGTGCAGCCAGTGCCCGGCGCCCGGCCACGCCAGGGCACGGCTGCGCCCGGCGTCGAGGCCCGCGGGGTCCCATTCGGCCCGCGCCGGATCGGCGTAGACCGCCAGAACCGGGCACTTCCTGCGCCGGATGTACTGTCCGGCTTCGTCCGCGCGGCCGAACCTCGCTGGCTCTTCCCACAGCGCGGCGTAGGCCTGCCGCAAGACCGGCAACGGCGTCCGCAGCACCTTGCGCCTGTGCAGTTCGCGCAGGTATCCAGGTGTCTGCTCACTTTCCACGCTGGCGATCAAGGCGAGCAAGGCGTCGCGGCCCGCCGCGCCGCACAGCCCCTCCGTCACCGCGAGGAGCCCGTCCATCTGCTCGGCGGGGATGCCGTAGGCCGGGTCGATCGTGATCAGCGCCTCGACCAGGAGCGGGTACTCGACCGCGAGCGCCGAGGCCACCACGCCGCCGAGCGAGTGGCCGATCGCGGTCACCGGCCCCAGGGCCAGCGCCTCGATAACGCCGGCCAGGTCGGCGGCCAGCTCCGGTGGCGTGTAGCCCGATGACGGCGCCGAGGAGCGGCCGTGACCGCGCATGTCGACCGCCACCACCCGGCATCGCTCGGTCAGCGGGCGCAGCTGCCACACCCAGTCGTCGGAGTCGCACGACAAGCCGTGGATGAGCAATACGGTGCGAGCACCGCCGCCATCGTCGGTATAGAACAGCTCGGCATCCCCAACCCGCACGGTTGGCATGGTCAGCCACCTCCAGGGGCAGGCCTAAAAGACTATCTGACCAGTTAGACAATAGTACGAATCATCATGTCCAGTAAAGACTGGTAAACACCTATGTATCTAGGCAAAAACTTACCGATTGGTTAGGCTACTGCCATGACGAGTTCCACTTATGTCGACCCGGCCACCCGGACCTATCGCACGGTCAATCCCGCAACCGGGGAAGTACTGCGTGAACACGACACGCTGTCCGACGAGGCCGCGGAGTCGGCGCTGGCGCGGGCTCATGCCGCGTTCGGAGTCTGGCGGCAGACGCCGCTGCCCGAGCGGGTGCGACTGTTCCGCCGCCTCGCGGACCTCATCGACGCCAATGCCGGCGAGCTGGCGCGGCTGACAACCCTGGAAATGGGCAAGCCACTAGCCCAGTCGGCTGGCGAGATCTCGATCGCTTCGAGCATCTTCCGGTACTACGCCGACCACGGCGAGGCGCTGCTGGCGGACGAAGAGACGACGATCCCGGGTCTGCGCAAGGCCGTCGTCCGCCGCGAACCGGTCGGGGTGGTGCTCGGCATCGAGCCGTGGAACGGGCCGGTCTTCCAGGCGGTGCGCGCGACCGCCCCAAACCTGATGCTCGGGAACACTGTATTGCTCAAGCCCGCGGAGATCTCGGCAGGCTCGACCCTGTTCCTCGATCACCTCTTCGCTGAGGCTGGTTTCCCGGCGGATGTCTATCAGACGACGCTGGTGTCGACGGCGCAGGTGTCGGCGTACATCGCCGACCCGCGCATCCGCGCGGTGACGCTGACCGGCTCGGACCGCGCGGGCTCGGCGGTCGGTGAGCAGGCCAGCCGTCACATCAAGCCGGTCGTGCTCGAGCTGGGCGGATCGGATGCGTTCGTGGTGCTCGACTCGGCGGACGTGGCGAAAGCCGCCGGCACCGCGGCCATCTGCCGGCTGGTCATCGGCGGGCAGGTATGCGCGTCCCCGAAGCGGATCATCGTGACCGAGGCGGTGGCCGACGAGTTCATCGAGCACTTCGTGCCGACGTTCGCTAACCAGAAGCTGGGCGACCCCTTCGACCCCGAGACCACGATGGGCCCGCTGTCGAGCCAGACCGCGGCCGACATCCTGCAGGGGCAGTATCAGGATGCCATCGACAAGGGCGCGACCGTCCTCGTCTCCGGCGGCCGAGTGGACGGTCCCGGGGCGTTCTTCCGGCCGGCGGTGATCACCGACATCACGCCGGACATGCGCGTCTACAGCGAGGAGGCGTTCGGGCCGCTGGCGATGATCTACCGGGTGCCGGACGCCGAGGCCGCGGTGGATCTGGCCAACAGCTCGCAGTACGGGCTCGGCGGGACGGTGTTCGCCGAGGACCTGGACGAGGCCAGGCGGGTGGCCGACCGCCTCGACACCGGCCACGTGGGGATCAACACGTGGCTTGGCGGTCCGATCGAGATGCCGTTCGGCGGGACCAAGCGATCCGGCGTCGGCCGGGAGCTCGGCCGTTCGGGCATGGACCAGTTCGCCAACATCAAGACCTACGGCATCGCCTAGCTATCCAGTCATCGTTGAACGGACAGCCAGTCGACGCGGCCGGCTGAGATGTTCGCCTCTTCCGCGGCCAGCGCATGCCCAGGGATCGCGAAGGCGTCGGGTTCGAACACCTCGGTCCACTGCTCGATGAAGCCCTCGGGCGTGGCGGCCCACGCTCCCCTGGTGGCTGCGATGAAAACGCGGGCCATGCGCCCACCGCCGACCGCGAAGATCTCGCCGTTGGAGGGAGCCGATTCGTGGCACAGCACCAGGACTCCGTTCGCAACGGCATCGGCGGTGAGCGTCTTGTTGAAGTGGCCGGATTCAAGTCCGTACTTGGCCTCGAACATGGCCGCAAAGTCGGTCGACGACATCCGGCTGGACCCGAACGGCCAGATCGCGTTGACCTTGATCGCGGTGCCTTCCGTCGCGAGCGCGAGGTTCTTGGTCAGGCCGAGGATCGCCGCTTTCGCGGTGGCGTAGGTAAGCGCGCCCGGCAAGCCGACGACTGTCGAGGACGACGTGTTAACGACACGGCCAGCCGGGGACCGCTCCAGGTGCGGCCACGCTGCCCGCAGCACGTTGATGCAGCCGCGGAGGTTCACGCCGAGCATCCGGTCCCACTCCTCGTCACGGAGTTCCGCGATGCCTTGCCCGTTCGGCACAATACCGGCGTTGTTGACGACGATGTCGAGCTGGCCGAACTCGTCAATCGCCCGCTGGACCATCGCCCTCGCCCCGTCGGCCGATGCGACAGACGCCAGCACCGCGCGGGCGACGCCGCTCGCCGCACGGATGGCGTCGGCGACGGCGTCGGCGACGGCCGCCGACTCGCCGTCGCCCCGCAGGTCGCCCCCGAGATCGTTGACGATGACCGCTGCCCCGCGTGCCGCCAGGCCCTGTGCGTAGGCGCGGCCGAGACCGTTACCGGCGCCGGTCACCAGGGCGACCTTTCCCTTGAAGTCCAGCGTCACCCCTGACCTCCCTGCCTTATTCCTCGGTAAGCGCCAGGCTGGATCAGTACACCAGCATCCCGCGGAAGTTCCGGCCGTTGCGCATGTCGTCGTACCCGGTGTTGATGTCTTCGAGGGTGTACGTCTTGCTGATCAGCTCATCGAGCTTGAGCTGGCCCTCCATGTACAGCCGGAGCAGGCGCGGGATGTCGTAGCGCGGGTTGCAGTTGCCGTAGCAGGTGCCGACCAGTTCCTTGCGGCTCATCGTCAGCTCGCACAGGTTCATGGTCACGTCGTGGCGGAACAGCGACCCAGCCGCAGTGACGACCGCGCGCCCGCCCTTCTTGGTGAGGTTCAGCAGGGGCTGAATCAGGTCGCCTGTCGCCTCGCCAACCGTAAGGATCGTCTTGTCCGCCATCATGCCCCAGGTCAGCTGGCCGACCAGCTCGGTGGCTTCCTCCATCGAGGACGCCGTGTGCGTCGCGCCGAACGCCTTGATGGCCTCGTGCTTCCATTCGTTCGGGTCGATCGCCACGATGTACTGCGCCCCGGCCATGGCCGCTCCCTGAACGGCGTTCGCCCCGACGCCCCCGAGACCGACGACCACCACGGTCTCGCCGGGCTGCACGTCCGCCGCGTACGTCGCCGAGCCCCAGCCGGTGGGGACTCCGCAGCCGACCAGCGCGGCCTTGTCCAGCGGGATGTCCGGAAGGATCTTGATGACGCTTGCTTCGCTCGTGACCGTGTACGGGCAGAAGGTCGCGATCGCCGACATCGCGCCGATGTCCGTGCCGTCCTTAGCGTGGTGACGCGCCGTCTGATCGGTCACCTGCCGGCCGGCGAGAATGAACGCTCCCATGTCGCACAGCTGCTGGCGGCCCTGCGCGCAGGACGGGCAGCGGCCGCACGCCGGGATGAAAGAGAAGACGACGTGGTCACCCGGCTTCACCGTGGTGACCCCAGCGCCCACCTCGAGGACCTCGCCGGCGCCTTCATGCCCGCCGATCAGCGGATACTGCTTGATGCCGTACTGCTGCTCGGCTGCCTCGGGCAGCCGGATGTCGCCGCGGAGCAGGTGCTCGTCCGAGTGGCACAGACCCGAGCCCACGTTCCTGACCAGGACCTCGCCCGCCTTGGGACCATCGAGCTCTATCTCCTCGACGCTCCAGTCCGACATCGGCTCCCAGCAGATCGCCGCCTTGGTCTTCATGGTTCCTCCACTGTTGGCATCGGAGAGGTACTTAATCTAACTGACTAGGAAGACACGCATCAAGATCTCCGAGGTATTGACTAAATAGCGATGGATAGATTGACTTGCCAGATAGTTAATACAGTGCTCTTCCGCACCCATCCGGAGGTGCTCGTGCCTACCTTGGCCAAGCCCGGCTACAGCGAACTCAACGTCTCATCGCGGGCCTTCTGGTCGGCTACGGCCGCCGAACGCGAAGTCGTCTTCCGTCAGCTGCGCGATAACGAGCCGGTGTCGTGGCAGCGGCCACCGGAAGAAAGCATGGTTCCGCCGGAGGAGGGCTCCGGCTGCTGGGCCGTCACCCGCCACGAGGACATCACCACCGTGAGCCGCGAGACCTCGCGCTTCTGCTCGGGCCAGGGCACGAGCTTCGACGACATCCCGATCGACATCCTGCGGCGCTGGACGAGCTTCCTGGCCATGGACGCGCCCGAGCACACGCGCATCCGCGGCGCCGTCAAGTCGGTCTTCACGCCCAGGCAGATCGCGAAGATCGAGCACATCATGCAGGAGCAGTCTCGGCTGATCGTGGATGACCTGATCGAGCAGGGCAGCGGCCGCGATTTCGTCGAGAACGTCTCGGTCCGGCTGCCTATGTGGATCAGCTCGGAGATGATGGGCGTACCCGAGTCCGAGCGGCCGGGCCTGGTGCGCGCGTCCAACACGATGATCGGCCGGCACGACGAGGGGTACTCCCACGCGGAGGAAGCCGATCCCGGTGTCGCCCTCATCCGCGCGCTCGAGCACATGGAGAGCGTTGGCCGGTCCCTGGCCCGGTATCGCGCCAAGAACCCCTCGAACGACCTGATGACCCAGCTTGTCCAGGCCGAGGACGACGAAGGCAACCGGCTGGCCGAGGACGAGATCGTATCGGCGTTCTGCGTGCTGACCGTGGCCGGCAACGACACCACGCGCAACAGCACCACCGCGACGCTGAAAGCCCTGACCGACTTCCCCGACCAGAAGCGGCTCCTGCTCGACGACTTCGAGACCCACCAGCGGACCGCGCTTGACGAGCTGTTCCGCTGGGCGACACCCATTCCGACGATGCGGCGCACCGCGACCGCGGACACCCGGCTCGGCGACGTCGAGATCGCCGAGGGCGACAAGGTCATCATGTTCTACGTGTCGGGAAACTGGGACGAGCGCGCCTTCGACCACCCCGAGCGGCTCGATCTCACGAGGTCACCGAACCGGCACCTCGCCTTCGGCGGTGCGGGCCCGCACTACTGCATCGGCTCGAACCTGGGCAAGGCGACGCTTCGCTCGATCCTGCGAGAACTGCTGACCCGCCTGCCCGATATCGAAGCCGGCGAACCGCGCTATCTCGCCAGCTGCATCGTGCAGGGCATCGTGCACATGCCATGCACCTTCACCGCACCGTAGCCTTACCGCCGGCCGCGAAGCCCGGTTCAGGCCGCGGGCACCGTGCGGATCTGCGCCCCGGCGGACAGGCGCAGCGCGCGCCGGCCGTCCGGTCCGATGATTTCCCCCTCGGCCACGACGAACCGGCGGCCGCGGTGGGTGACGCGCGCGGAGGCCGCGGCGTGGCCCGCCGACACCGGAACTCCGCGGTAGAAGTTCAGCACCAGATCCAGTGGCAGCAACTCCTCCCCCGGACCGGTCGCCGACCGTATCGCGTCGCTGGCCACCTCGTGGGCAATCAGGCCGAGCACTCCCCCATGGGTCATCCCGTAACTGTTCGCCGCGGCGAGCGGGGGCCGGAAGCGCCACGCCGATTGCCCGGAGTCCGCGGACCGGCTCGCCACGCCGGCCAGGCCGTCGACCGGGCGCTCGGCCCGGCGCTCAGCCGGGGCCTCGGCCGGGCTCTCGGAGGCCCCGAACCGGACGGGTGCGGCGGGAGCGGCGGTCCCTGGCTGCACCTTCTGCATGGATGTCCTCATGATGCGCATCGAGGCCACGCCGAGCAGCTGGTCCCCCTCGTCCACGATCTCGGCGCGGGCCAGTCCCGTCTCCTCGTCGACCGCGTCGGCCTCGGCCCGTCCCTCGATCCAGGTGTGGCCGGCCGGCAGCGGCCGGATGAACTCGACGCGCAGCTGCGCCGTC
>Ga0335075_10005749_pt1 | contig 19185 bp, 15 predicted proteins | sample Lox_Sample_24_FD_206723 | JGI IMG/M metagenome (GOLD analysis project Ga0335075, IMG submission 206723) | Soil microbial communities from Loxahatchee National Wildlife Refuge, Florida, United States - Lox_Sample_2.4 | ecosystem: Environmental > Terrestrial > Soil > Wetlands | place: USA... | reverse complement strand
TATGAAAACAGGGTCTTTATCTCTAAAGATCTGATTGTAAGCGGTTTACGTGTGGAGTTAGGGCATCTTCCTTTCCAAAATGGGAAAGCCCGGCAGCAAATGGCCGGGCTTTCTTCACTCCCTATTTCCATTTTATAGAGTTGGAAGAATTAGTCGGCCAGAAAAAGCGGGTGTGACGGCCGAGAGGAACGGCCCCCAGCGGCTAAAGCCGCACCAAGGTTGGACGCTTTGCGGCCCGGCTAAAGCCGGGCCCTGATACAAAGCGGACCTTCCCACCAGCTGTGTAGCCGGGCCCTGATACAAAGCGGACCTTTCTACCAACTGTGTAGCCGGGCCCTGATACAAAGCGGACCTTTCCACCAACTGTGTAGCCGGGCCCTGATGCAAAGCGGACCTTTCCACCTGTGTAGCCGGGCCCTTTTCATTGCACATTAAAATTCACCGTCTGGCCGACGGCCAGCTGATGGGCCTTGATCGAGCCGACGGGCAGTTCCAGAACGTAGAGCGAGGTCTCGTTGCCGCCGTAGTTCGGGCAGGTGCTGGCCTTGCCCTTGCAGGGCGGTGTGTCGGGAGATGTTTCGACGATGCGGTGGGCCTGATCCATCCAGATGATGTCGAGGCCGATCTTGCAGTCGTACATCCAGTAGGGATAGCGGCCGGGCTGGTCGTGGATGAAGAGCATGCCGCGGCCCTGAGGAAGTGAGGTCCGCTCCATGAGGCCGAAGTTGCGCTCGGCTTCGGTCTTTGCCAGCTCAACATGGACGGTCGATCCATCGGGAAGCATGACCAGCGTGTTCGCGGGGCGGGGAGGGACTTTTGGGACCTTCTGATCCTGCGCGCAGGCGGAGAGCGCGGGAATGAGAACCAGGGAGATCAGCAGCCGAACGAGGATGCCGGCGCGGCGCGAAGGCCTTTCGGAAGTATTCAAGCGAGAGTTCTCCATTTTATCCGCCCTTTTTATTCGGTCGATGCAGTGATCTGCAGACCCGTGGCCTCGATCGCGCATCATCCTTCCAGTTTCAACACGAGAAGTGTCATATCGTCGTGCTGCGGAGCACCGGCGGTGAAGGTGTCGGCGGCATGGAAGAGGGCGCGGAGGATCTCGGGAGCGTATTGGTCCTTTACTTTCTCGGCGGCAGCGATCAGACGTTCTTCTCCCCATTCCTCGTCTTCGTGGGTCATGGCTTCGCTGATGCCGTCGGTGTAGAGCAGGAGCAGGTCGCCGGGCATCAGGTGCATCGACTGCTCGGTGTAGGGAGCGAGGGGCAGCAGTCCCACCACCGGGCCGTCGGCTTCGAGGCGGATGGTCTGGGTTTTGCCATCCAATCCGGTGCGGAGGAGGATGGGCGGGTTGTGCCCCGCGTTGACGCATTCCAGTTTGCGGGTGGCCGGATCGAAGGCGGCGAAGAAGAAGGTCGCGTAGCGATTCGATGCCGAAGCCTCGAAGACCAGCCGATTGACCTTGTCCATGAGATTGGCAAAGTCGCGGGGACTGTCGAGGGTGACGCCGCGCAGCGAGGCGCGAAGGCTGGCCATGAGCAGAGCCGCGGAGATGCCCTTGCCGCTGACGTCGCCGACGGCAAGGCCGGTCCGGCCTTCACCCAGATCGAAGACGTCGTAGTAGTCACCGCCAACGCCCAGTGCGGGCCGGCAGTGCCCGGCGAGTGAGGCGCCGGGAAGGCCGGGCATCTGTTGCGGAAAGAGGCGTTCCTGTACTTCACGCGCGATCTCGATCTCGCGATTCACGCGTTCACGCTGCGCGGCCTCGGCGGCGAGGGAATGGGCGAGCTCGGCGACCTCAATGGCCAGGCCGGTCTGCGTGGCCACGGTGTGCAGCAGATGGAGATCGGCAGGGGTGTAGGCGGCCTCGGAACGCTTGGGTCCGAGCGCCATCATGCCCATGAGGCGGTTGCGTCCGGGCAGAGGCAGCAGAAGCTCGGCATTGACAAGATCGAGGACCTGGCGCTCGGTGGTTCCCGCCATCAGGTACCAGGCGTCGGGATCTTCGCGGTAAAGCCGGGCGGGCTCGTTGGTGGCGGCGAGGTAGCGGGCAGAGGAAGCCTGGGCGGGCAGCGTGATGGCGCCATCGAGAGGCACGCCGATGGCCTGCTGCAACTGAAAGTTCTCGCCGCGGCGGAGGAGCATGGCGACCTGATTGATGTGCAGTGTTTCAGCCACGCGGCGGGCGACGGTTTCGAGAAGCGGCGTGGTTTCGGTGAAGCGCCGGACCTCGTCGGAGAGCTCGTTGAGGACCACTTCGGTGTTGTAGGCCTCGCGGAAGAACTTGTGGTCGAGCCATACCTGCAGCTTTTTGCGAACGCCGAAACGGAGGATCAGAACCAGTGCGAGGACGAGGAATACGCCAAGCAGGTCAGAGGGCTCGGGTTGTTTCTTGCGGAAGGCGGGCAGGATGAGTCTCCAGATCGCAATGGTGACGAGGACGACCTGGAGAACGAAAATAAATGCCTTTGCCAGCAGGTAACGGGTGCCCATGCGCAGGATAGCGCGGACATCCATGGCGCGCTGCACGAGCACGACGTAGGCCAGGGTGAGCGGGGCGATCATGAAGATGCCGCCGCCCAGATACGCCAGCCAGTAGTACTGGCGTCCGCGGACGTCAAAGCCGAAGTGAGGGAGAAGGATAAAGACGATCAGCAATGCGCTGACGCCCACGCCGGTTCCGGTGGTGAGCACTCGCAGACGGCGGCGCGCGTCTTCGGTGGAGGCCGAACGCAGCTTATCGAGGGTGAATACGAGATAAAAGATGACGCAGAGCAGGTTGAGAAAATTGAGGGCCTTGCCGGCGTCGTCGCCGAGCATGGCGAGCAACGGTCCGTCGCCGCCGCGGTAGAAGTCGGCAAAGTAGGCCGGGTAAAGAATGACGAGGCAGAGGGCCAGCGGTCCGAGGATGAGCCATTTGAGCCAGGGAGCGCGGAGGTCGATACGAGAGCGCTCGGGGAAATAAATTCCGAAGAGCAGGAGCGCGGGCGAAACAGCGAGCTGGATGGTCTCATACCAGGTGCTGCGAAAAAAGAGCGACAGGCCCGTGGCAAGACCGCTGTTGACGAAGAGCACACCGGGGAAGGTCAACAGGATGAGCAACAGCCAGGCATTCGTGTCGCGCGGACGAACGGCAACCACCCAGTAACCGAGCCCCAGGCAAAGGAGCGGCACAAGGTCCGCGATGAGGAATTCCTGCCAGAAGGACATGACCGGCGAGAGGTTGCCGAAGTAATAAGGACCGTGATCGAGGGTGATGGTGCAGAGCTTGTGGGAGCCGTCGGGCCGGGTGAATTCGACATCCATCGTGTCTCCCGGCTGTCCCTGGGAGAGGATCTCGCTCCATTGGGCGAGACCGCCGTAGGGAGCGCCGTTGAGGCCGTTGATGCGGTCACCGCTGTTGAGGCCGGCTGCCCTGGCTTCCGGCTGGACACTCTCGACGATGAGCGTGTCGTCGTTGAAATGGAAAGGAGCTTCGACGCGGCGATCCCAGTGCACGCGGATCTGCCAGGTATCCATGGCGCCCGCAAGCCAGTAACCGAGGCTGACCAGCGCGTAAAGCACCAGCAGGCCGCGGAGCAGGTTCGGGGATGTTTCTTTTCGTGGCCGCCTTCGTCGCTTCATCGGTCTGGGCAACATACTACCTTGGCTGATGGTTTTCTACGCATCTGCCGATGCGGCGGTTCGCTGCGGTGACCGCATGACGGGGAGGCGCGCTTTTTGCAGCGGCTGTTTGCGGGGAGAGGTAAATCGGTTATCTTGGTACGGCAAAAGCAGAGAAGGGATTCTCCCTGGTTTTGCAATGCATTTTCAAAAAGGACATCCAAGATGCGTCGTTTTCTCGCTCTGCTGTTCCTGCTGCCGGTGGCTGCGGCCGCCCAGGCGCGTCCTGCCATTACCGGGATCTCGCACATCGCGGTGTATACGAGCAATCCGCAGGCAACGGAGAAGTATTACGTACACGATATCGGGCTGATGAAGGGGCCGGATGCGGAGAATCCGAAGGGCGTGCGGTACTACGTGAATGCGACGCAGTTTGTCGAGGTGCTGCCCCTGCCGGCGGGGAATTCTCCGGACCGGCTGGATCATCTGGCCTACATTACGAAGGATGCCGAGGTGCTGCGGGTGTACCTGGCGGCGCACAAGGTTGAGGTGCCGGCGAATGTGGAGCACGGCTCGGACGGCAGCCTCTGGTTTCATGTGAAGGATCCGGAGGGCAACGTGGTTGGATTTGTCCAGCCGCCGGCGAATCCTGCGCCGATTACCGGAGCGGAGCCGATCGGCCATCACGTGATCCACGTGGGCATGAGCGTTCACAGCAGGGAAGCGGAAGATGCGTTCTACCACGAGATTCTGGGTTTCCGGCCGTACTGGTTCGGCGGCGCGAAGCCGGACCGGATTGACTGGGTGTCGCAGCAGGTTCCCGATGGCCATGACTGGCTGGAGTACATGCTGACTCCATTGCCGGCCAACATGACGCCGGAAGCGGCGCAGAAGCAGCTTGGGGTGCTGAATCATCTCTCGATCGGCGTGGTGAATATGGAGCAGGCGGTGACGACGCTGCACTCTGAAGACCGGCTGGATAACGTGCACACCAATCCACAGATAGGCAGAGACGGCAAGTGGCAGTTCAACCTCTTCGATCCCGACATGACACGCCTGGAGCTGATGGAGTTTGCGCCGGTAGAGAAGCCCTGCTGTTCGCCGTTTACCGCGGAAAATCCGAGTCCGGCGGAGTAGAACGATGGAATCTTTTTCACGGCGAAGCTTTTTTGAGGCCGGGGTCAAATCCGGACTGGGAGTGACACTGGCTATGGCGGATTCGTCGCTTGCACAGACGGCGTCGGTAGCGGCGGGTGGGCGCATCCACCAGTCGGTGTGCCGCTGGTGCTACAAGGAGATGACGGTGGACCAGCTGAGCCAGACGGCGGCCAGCCTGGGCATGAAAGGCGTGGATCTGCTCGAAGTGGATGAGTGGGAGATTCCGCGCAAATACGGGCTGATCTGCACGATGGGATACGCGGGCGGGGGAACGATTCCCGATGCGCTGAACCGGGTGGAGAATCATGCTGCAATCGAGGCGGCTTTCCGGAAGAATATTCCGCTGGCGGCGAAGGCGGGCGTGCCGAATGTCATTACGTTCTCAGGAAACCGCAAGGGGATGGCGGACGAGGAAGGCGCGCGGAACACGGTCATCGGGCTGAATCGCGTGAAGAAGATTGCCGAGGATAACGGGGTGACGATCTGCCTGGAGCTGCTCAACAGCAAGGTCAATCATCACGACTACATGGCGGACCACACGGCGTGGGGCGCGCAGGTGATGCACGAAGTCAATTCGCCGCATGTGAAGCTGCTCTATGACATCTACCATATGCAGATTATGGAGGGTGACCTGATTGCGACGATCCAGGCAAATATCGACGTAATCGGGCACTTTCACACCGGAGGCGTGCCGGGACGGCATCAACTGGATCACAACCAGGAAGTCCAGTGGGACGGAGTGATGCGGGGGATTGCGGACGCTGGGTATCAGGGTTACGTGGCGCACGAGTTCCTGCCGACGATCGATCCGGTGACCGCGCTGCGCCAGGCGGTGGAGCTGTGTAACGTCTAGCGAGCCCCGGGGGCGGGCGATCAGTCGATCGGGGGGCGCTGGCTCTTTTGTAACGCCTCGATGCGGGCCTGGGCTTCGCGGAGGGACTGCTCGCAGCGCTTGCGGTCGTCGATGTCCTCGACGACACCGTACCAGCGGATGATCTCGCCATTGTCGCCGCGGCGTGCTGAGGCTCGCGAGCGGACCCACAGCCAGGTGCCGCCTCTCCTGCCGATGCGAAACTCCACGTCGACGGGATCGCCGGTGCTGAGCGATGCAGCCCACTTCTCTTCGGTGGGGCCGAGGTCGTCGGGATGGACGGCGTTGCGCCATCCATAGCCGAGGGTCTCGCTGAGCTTGAGGCCGGTCATTTCCTCCCATCGCGGTCCGGCGCCGAGAATCCTTCCTTGCGGATCGGCGGTCCAGCTTACGTGCGGGCTCAGCTCGACGGTGTTGCGGTAATGCTCCTCGCTTTCGCGCAGCGCCTGCTCGGTGCGCTTGCGCTCGGTAATGTCCATGGCGGCAATGGCGATGCCCACGACTTCGCCGGCCTCGTCGCGCGCCGGCTGCAGCGATATGAGAAGGGTGTTGAATTCTGAGGGGGAGCCGGGGCGCTCGGTTACGACCTCAAGATGATGGAAGGCTTCACCGGCCAGGGCACGCTTCAGGTAGGGCTCCATCTGCACGTAGACCATGGGCATGATCTCACCGATTTTCTTGCCGAGGCGTGGTCCCAGTGGCGTGGCGCTCATCTCGGAGAGGCGGCGGTTCTGGCTGACGTAGCGGAAGTTGCGATCGATGAAGCAGAGACCCACGGGCGCCCCGTCATAAACGGCCTGAAGCTGTGCCAGGCGCTGCGCCGGGGAAGCCTCAAGAGTCGAGGCCATGTCGGCGGCCAGCAGCGGCGCTCCTACGGGAGGCGAAAGATTTTCTTTGGCAATGATCGCGGGGAGGTCCCCGGTAGAAACCGGAGCTCCATAAAGCCATCCCTGGCCGAGCTCGCAGCCAAGGTAGAAGAGCATATCGGCGTGCGGTTTGTCCTCAACCCCCTCGGCAAGTGTGACCAGTCCGAGGCTCTGGCCCAGTCCGATAATCGCGGCGGTTATCTTCCGGCTTTCCCGCCGGTAGGTCATGGACTGGACAAAAGTGCGGTCGATCTTGATCTCATCAAGAGGCAGGGCGTGCAGGTGACGGAGGCTGGAGTAGCCGGTGCCGAAGTCGTCGAGGGCCAGCCTGATGCCGAATCCCTTCAGATCTTTGATAATGGCGTGCGCCACTTCCATGTTGCCGACCAGCCCGCTTTCCGTGATTTCGATCATGAGCTGCTGCGGCGGGAATCCTGCCTTTTCGGTGGCTGCGCGGATTTGCCGTGAGAGGGACTGATCCCGCAACTGGATGGGGGAGACATTTACCGACAGGGTGAGGTATGCGGGAAAGCCCGCTGGAGGACCGGGGAGTGTTCCGACCGAAGCCAGAGCCTGCTCGAGGATCGCCACAAAAAGGGGTTCGATCAGGCCGGCGTTCTCGGCCAACGGGATGAATGTTTCCGGCGGGATCAGCCCGAAACGAGGATGATACCAGCGCGACAGGACTTCAAATCCCCAAAGCTGTCCGGTTCTCAGCGCGACGATCGGCTGGAAGGATGGCGAGACCTCACGATGCTCGATCGCATTCCGAAGGTCGATGAGGGGAAAAGCCTTGGCGGCCATGTTGGAACAATATCTTACGCGGGAAATCTTCCCGGAAATAGAGAGTTTCGCAGGTTACGAGGCGGCAACTTCTTGCATGGCGGCGAGTATGGCATTCTGTAAGTCAGACTTCGAGGTCCATCTCATGCACAGTGTTGCCAGAAAAGCTGTTTTTGCTGCTGTATTGGTTCTGTCCGGAGTCGCGGCTGGGGCGCAGGGCCGTGTCATCTATTCCGCTACTGCCGATGCCCACGCCGACATTGCGCAGGCGATCAAAACCGCGAGTGCGACGCACAAGCACATCATCCTCGACTTCGGGGGAAACTGGTGCAGCGAATGCCTGGTGCTGGATATCTACTTTCACCAGCCGCCGAACCTGTCGCTACTGGAGAACAATTTCGTCGTCGTGCATGTCGACATCGGCCACATGGACAAGAACACCGACGTCGCCGCGAAATACGAGGTCCCGATCAAGCGCGGCGTCCCCGCTCTGGCGGTACTGGATCAGCACGGACGCCTGCTCTACAGCCAGAAGAACAAGGAAGGCGAGGCCCTGGTTCGCACCGATCCGGCTTCGGTAACCGAATTTCTCAATCAATGGAAGCCCAAGCGCTGATCCGGTTCGTCAACCTAAGAGATGATTCTGTTCCGCACCTTCGACCATCTTCGGCGAGCCATCTGGCGGGCTCTTGGTCATGGGGCATTCAATAATGCCAAGGCGGCGGCATTCTCGGCGATTCTGAGCATCTTTCCCGCGCTGCTGGTGGCGACGACATTGCTTGCGCTTACCCCTGAAACGGATACGGTGCGCTCCGACATCCGCAACGCCTTCAGCGAGTTCCTGCCCACGGACACGATGTCCCTTGTGCAGAATTACTTCTTTACCAACCATGCCCGTTCGGTGCGCCTGGTCTGGACTTCCGTCTTTATTACGATCGGCGCGGCCATGGGGGTGATGATTTCCCTGATGGATGGCTTCCGGCGCGCCTATCTTCTGCCACGGGGCGTATGGAGCTTCTGGCGCGAGCATGCCATTGCGCTGGTTCTGGTGCCTGCCACTTTCGTGCCCCTGGTCTTTGCGACCGGGATTGTCGCATTCGGCCACGCGATCGAGCACTGGATGATTGCAAACGCCGATCATCAGATCCGCCTGTATGTCCTGCTGATCTGGCGCATTATCCGCTGGGCAATCGCCACGCTGACCAGCGTGACGGTCCTGGGGGTGGTCTACCACTTCGGGACTCCGCGCGCGCGGCCATGGAAGCAGGTAGTGCCGGGAAGCGTGCTGGCTACGATCGCCTGGTTTTTGTGCACGCTCGGCTTCGGCTGGTATATCACCCGCTATGCCGATTACTCGGTGGTGTACGGATCCTTCGGCGCAGGTGTGGCGACGCTGATCTGGCTCTATATGGTGTGTTTCACGATTCTTGTCGGCGCAGAGTTCAATGCGCTGGTGTATCCCGCTGTGCCATCAGCCGTCACGGTGCCGGCCGCTTACAGTGATGATGAAAGCGCGGTTACAGTTCGTCCTCATCAACCGGTGTAGGCGCGGAAGACGCGATCCGCGAGTTAAAATGAAAGTGCTTTCATTGGCACTAACCAGAAACAAAATGCAGTTGGGGGATGGATGAACGTCATGCATACCGGCTCGGGTTCCGCGCCAGCAAAGAATCCGCGCCGCGCCAAGATTGTCGGCACACTCGGGCCCGCTTCAAACAACGAAACCATTTTTCGCGAACTGGTCCGCGCCGGCCTGGATGTGGCGCGCCTGAACTTCTCCCACGGCACCCATCCTCAGAAACTGGAACTCATCGAAATGGTGCGCAAGGTGGCCCGCGAGGAGAACAAGAACATCTGCATCCTTGGCGATCTGCAGGGGCCGAAGATCCGCACCGGACGGCTGCAGGACCGCAAACCCGTGCAACTGGAAGCCGGCCAGCGGCTCACCATTACTCCGCGCGATATTGCCGGCACCGCCAGCGTGATTTCGACGACCTTCCCCACGCTGGCCGAGAATCTTGAACCAGGAGCGCGGATTCTTCTTTCCGATGGCCTGATCGAGTTGCTGGTGATCACCGTGAAGGGCGAAGACGTCGAGTGCGAGGTCATCAACGGAGGCATGCTCGGCGAGAACAAGGGCATTAACCTTCCGGGGATTGCGGTCCGTGTGCCATCGCTGACGGAAAAAGATGAAGTCGATCTCGAGTTCGGCATCAAGAACGGCGTGGACGCCATCGCCGTTTCCTTCGTGCGTACCGCCGAGGACGTGAAGCTGGTAAAGCAGCGCATCGCCCAGCTGGGTGCTGACACCTGGGTCGTCGCCAAGCTGGAGAAGCCGCAGGCGATTGAGCACCTGGAGGAGATTCTCAGCGTTGCCGATGGGGTAATGGTGGCCCGCGGCGATCTTGGCGTTGAGATGCCGCCGGAGCAGGTTCCGGCGATCCAGAAGCTGGTGATCCGGCGCGCGGCGGAGTATCGCAAGCCGGTGATCACGGCAACGCAGATGCTCGAGTCGATGATTGAGAATCCGCGGCCGACGCGCGCGGAAGCGAGCGACGTGGCGAACGCGATCTACGACGGAACAGATGCCGTCATGCTGTCGGCGGAAAGCGCTGCCGGGAAATATCCGGTGGAAGCGGTGAGGATGATGGCGAAGATCGTTATCGAGACGGAGTCGCAGATTCACGGGACGATTTCGCCTCACGACGGGCGCCCGAGCAATCTGCGTCTCTCGGTTGCCGAGACGATCTGTGAGTCGATGGCGCATGCGGCGGAAGATCTGGAACTGAAGGCAATTGCTGTGTTCACCGAAACGGGAACGACGGCACGCCAGCTTTCGAAATATCGCCCGAAGCCCCCGATCTACGCGCTGTCGAGCGTCAACGTGGTGATCAACCGCATGGCTCTCCTGTGGGGTGTGCAGCCGGTGAAGTGTGCCAAGGCGCATACCGCCGAAGAGATGGTGGACATGGCGGAAGAGCTGCTGGAGACGGCGGGGTATGTCTTTCCGCAGGACATCCTGGGTATCGTTGCCGGCACGCGGACCAAGTCGGGCTCGACGAACTTCCTGCGGCTGCACGTGCTCGGCGATCGCCTGCACGAACACGAAGCGGTCCGGTGAGCCATCCGATCATCGAGGTATTTCCCGTCTCCCTGCGCGGCTGAGAAGGAAGCCGGTCGCGCATAAACGACTCACATGGGCCGCATCCGCATACTTTCCGACCAGGTCGCCAACCAGATTGCCGCGGGCGAGGTGGTTGATCGTCCGGCATCGGTGGTCAAGGAACTGCTGGAGAATTCTCTCGATGCCGGGGCCACGCGGATCGTGGTCGAGATTGAGGGCGGCGGCCGCAAGCTGATTCGCATCGTAGACAACGGCGCCGGCATGGTCCGCGACGATGCCCTGCTGGCCTTCGAGCGCCATGCCACGTCGAAGATCCGATCGAGCGACGATCTGCTGTCGATTGCGACACTCGGGTTTCGCGGCGAGGCGCTGCCGTCGATTGCTTCGATCTCCCGGCTGGAGCTGGAGACGCGCGCTGCGGCTGAGCCGAGCGGGACGCACGTCGAGATTGTCGGCGGGAAGATTTTTCGCGTGGAAGATGCCGGGTTGCCCGCGGGGACGACGATTGCTGTCCGCGACCTGTTCTTCAACACGCCGGCGCGGCGCAAATTCCTGAAGGCCGAAGCCACGGAGCTTTCTCATGTAACTGCTTTAGTTACACATTATGCGCTGGCGCATCCGGATAAGCATTTCGAGCTGCATTCGGCGACAAATGCGCTGCTGATTGCGCCGCCCGTGGAGAAGGCGGCAGAGCGGATCTTTCAGATCTTTGGCAGAGACACGCTGGATCAGCTGCTGCCGCTGGCGGCGGAGCGGGCCTTCGATCGCGCCGGTCTGCCAGAGCCTCCGCCATGGAAGCGGGATGAGGAGTATCAGCCGCCGGATCCGGGATTTCTGCGCGTGAGCGGATTTGTCTCGCGGCCCGAGCTGCAGAAGCTGAATCGCAATTCGATCTATATTTTCGTGAATCAGCGGTTGATACGCGACCGGCTCATTCTGCATGCGGTCAGCGAGGCGTACCGCAATGTGATTCCGCCGACGTCGTTTCCGGTGGTTCTGATGTTTCTGGAAATGCCCCCGCATGAGGTCGACGTGAATGTACATCCGTCGAAGACGGAGGTGCGCTTTCGCCAGCCGTCGTACATTCACGATTTCGTGCGCGACAGCATCCGGAACATGTTGATCAAGGCGAGGCCGGCGGCGGAATTTCTTGCGGCGCTGAATGCGAATCCGCACGCGGCTGCGGCGCTTGTGCCGACGACCTCCCCGATCCCCGCGCAGGGCGATGTGGAGGAGATGCGGGATTCGGAGCCGGTGGTGAGCGAGGCAGACGCCACGCCGTTCCTGCTGACGGAGCGGGCGCCGGAGCCGGCAGTGGAGAGGCTTCCCTTCGCGGCTGCGGTCGAAGGACAGCCGGCTGCTGCGGCGAAGGTTCTTCATGATTGCGAGCCGGACTGGAATGCGCAGGGTCTTCCTGACGGGGGAGAGCCGGGGAATCTGAGTTCTCTGGCATCGCTGAAGCCGCTGGGGCAGTTGCGTGAGTCCTTCATTCTTGCGGTCAACGATGAGGGGCTGTGGATTGTGGATCAGCATGTGGCGCACGAGCGGGTGCTGTTTGAGAAAATTCTGCGCGAGCGCGAGGTGGAGCGCGTGGAACGGCAGCAGCTGCTGATGCCGCTGCTGGTCGATCTGCAGCCGCACCAGATGGTCCTCTTCGGGTCGATTGCGGCGGAGCTGGAGCACAACGGCTTCGAGGTCGAGCCTTTCGGTCCGCACACGCTGGCGGTCAAGGCGGCGCCGGTCGGTCTTGAGGGGCGGCGGCTGGAGCGCATGCTGATGGAAGTGCTGGAGCAGGCGGGGAATCCGGCGCAATCGGAGAATATGGGCACGTTGCGGACGCGCATTGCGGCGTCGATTGCCTGCCATGCGGCGATCAAGGTGAACACGCCGCTGGATCCGCGCCGCATGGAGTGGCTGCTGGCGGAGCTGGCGCGAACTGAGCATCCGACAAGCTGTCCGCACGGGCGCCCCATCGCTTTACGGTATTCTTGGAAAGATATCCAGCGGGCTTTTCAGCGAATCTAGATTCGCTCTCGCGGAACGAAGAAGGCCCTTTTGACACCCGAACAGTTACAAGCCGTGCGCGCCGAGCGCTGGCGGCAAAAGTCGAACCCGGTGCTCACGCTCGACGATGCGGCGGAGTGGATCGGCGCTGCCGGTCTCTGCCTGTTCCTGCCGCGGCGGAGCCAGTTCCTGACGCCTGCGCCGTCGTTTGTGGAGAGCTGCGCGGGAGTGGCCAGCGACACGCCGGGCCGGGAAGAGATTGCCAATGCCCGCGGATTGATGATCCGGCTCGTTGAAGGCGGCAGCGTCCTGCCGCTGAATCTTTTCGGCGCGCTCTCTGAGCAGCCGGATTTTCTGGCGTCGCGGGAGGCTTTTCCCTACATTTTCAGTCTGCGTGGAGGCAGGAACTGGAAGACTCCGCCTGCGAAGGCGACTCCGCTGGCTACGCGCATCTGGGCGCTGCTGGAAGACGGCGCATCGCTTGAGCCGACGGAGATCCAGGCCGGGCTGGGGCACGAGATCAGCGAGGCCGCGGTGCTGCGCACCCTGATGGATCTGTGGGGCGGGTTGCGCGTCCTGCCGCATTATGAAGAAAACGGCCCGACGCGGTGGGACCTGGCGCAGACGCGCTTTGAAGACGCGCTGAATGCAGCCAATAAGATCGCGCAGACGACGGGATTGTCGGCGCTGGTGTCGCTGTATCTGGAGTCGGTCCTTGCCGCCACGCCGGAAGAGATCGAAACCTTTCTCTCGCCTCTGACCGCCCGCTCGAAGGTGCGCGAGGTCGTGAATGGACTGGCGGCGACGCGCCAGCTTGCGATTGTTCCGGTGGGAACGCAGACGATGTATCACATTGCCGGATCATTGCCGGAGTTCGCCGAGCCGGAGCCGGTGGCGCCCGCGGCGCCTGTGGCCCGTCCAACGTTCACCCGCGAACGACCGTCGCGCGAAGCTCGCGATACGCAACGTCGTCCTGCCTTCGGGGGAGACCGCGCCGAGCGGCCTCGCACCGGAACATCGCGAGAGCGTTTCGCGGCGAGCGGGAGCGATCGCCCACGTCCTCGCCCGGAAGGCGGGTCAAGACCTGGTGGGTCAAGATCTGGAGGGGCAAGATCTGGTGGTTCGGGCCGCGGCAGCAGCGAGCGCCCGCTGCGCACCGGCACGGACTCGCGCGGCAACTATCCGCCGCGGCGGAAGCAGTTCGGTGCGAATGCCGGCCGTCCACCACGGCCCAGAGCGGAAGGGGACCGTCCCGCCTATCGCAAGTTTGAAGAGGGTAAGCCGCAGAGGAATTATCCGCGCCGGGAAGAAGGCGCAGGCGGCGATCGCAAACCCTTCACCAGGGGGCCAGCCGGGCAGCGTCCTTACGGCAAGCCCGCGGGGCCTTACGGCGCGGCCAGCGCCGAGGGGCGCTCCGATGCCCGGTCAGGCGGCGGCAAGTTTCCGCCGAAGAAATTCGGAACGGGCGGCGGCAAGTTCCCGCCAAAGAAGTTTGGCGCAGGGGGCGGAAAATTTTCTCCGAGGAAGTTTGGCGGGGCGAAGTTCGATACCGGCAGGCCACGTCCGCGGAAGGATGGGGAGAATCGGCCGACGCGCGCCGAGGGCTCGGAAGGGCGTCCATTCAGTCCAAGTGGTTCACGACCTGGTCCACGGTTTGGTCCGGGATCTGGCCCGCGATCTGGTTCAGGGTCATATGGCGCCAGCAAAGCGCGCGAGGGGCAAAAGCGTCCGTTCTTCCGCGACAAGCCGGCAAGGCCGGGCGGAAGGCCTGAGAGTGCTGCAAGCGACGGGTCAGGCTTTGCCAAACGCACTGGTCCGCCGCAGCGCGAGTGGAAAGCGAAGGCACCGGGTTTTTCAAGATCGGCAAAGCCCGGATCCGATAAGCCCAGGTTCGATAAGCCCAGGTTCGACAAGCCCGGATTCGGCGCGAAAAAATTCGGCGCCGGTCGCGCTGGCGGGTCGAAATCCGGAGGATCCAGCTTCGGCGGGAAGAAGTTTGGCGGGCCGCTGTCACGAGGGAAATCGGGCGGATCGAGGCCGGGCTTCAAATCGGGACCCAGGCCGGGCGGCGGGAAACCACCCTTCAGGAAGCGGAAAGACAAAGGGGATGCAGGTAAGAGCTCGGAATGAGTCAACGACGTCTGATCATCGCTATCGATGGGCCGGCGGGAGCCGGCAAGAGCACCGTAGCCAAACATCTCGCCGCTCATTTCGGCCTTCTGAATCTCGAAACCGGGGCGATGTACCGCGCCTTTGCCCTGAAGGCGCTGAGGAGCGGGGTTGAACTGGACGATGCCGCGGCTCTCCAGCGTCTGGCTGTATCGACGGCTATCATTCTTGAGCCGACAGCTTCCGGAAACCGCGTTCTGCTGGACGGGGAAGATGTAACCGGCAGTATCCGCGAGACCGAAGTGACGCAGGCGGCGTCGAAGGTCAGCGTCTATCCGGCGATCCGTACATGGATGGTAGATCTGCAGCGCGAAATGGGCAGAGATGGCGGCGTGGTGATGGAAGGCCGTGATATCGGGACGGTCGTCTTTCCCGACGCCGACATCAAGTTCTTCCTCGATGCCTCTCCGGAAGCGCGCAGCCAGCGCCGTTACGAGCAGGCGAGTGGGCCGGGTACGACCGACAGCGCTCCGGCGGCGGAAGGGATGTCGCAGCAGGCTATCGCCCGCGAACTGCGTGAGCGGGATGACCGGGATCGGAATCGCTCCGATTCGCCTCTTCGTCCGGCACCCGATGCGGTCATCGTGGACTCAACATTTCTCACGCTCGACCAGGTGCTGGAGCGTATCGAGTCAATCGTGCGCGAGCGCCTGGCGAGTCATGATGAGCCCGCCGTTACTGCTCGGTCGGAGCGGTAGGCGTCTTCGGCGCTCGCAGGTGCTTGGGAGCCGCCAGCGGTGCCGGAGGCTCGGGGGGTGCGGGCGGCATCGGTAAGGAAGATCCCTGCTTCAGGCGAAGGTTGCCGTGCGTTGTGCTCAGATCGAGCCGAACGCCGCCGTGGCCTACCGTCCCCGTCGCGGTGCGCCGGTCGCCGCTGGTTGTGGTCTGCAGGGGGAAATCGGTCTCGAGATCATCGTCTTCGGTTGTGGTGGCGGTGACCGAGAAATTCGAGTTCGGCGGAACGGTCAGGCTCAGACCTCCCGAACGGTTGGCAATCTGCACGTTGCCCAGCGGAATCACAGAGACGACGCTGACGTCGCCATCGCTGTTTTCAAGGTGAAGGTCGCCGCTGACCTGGGAGAGGTCGATATTCTTCGAGCGGGTGACAATGCGCACGGGACCGTAGACCTGACTGGCTGTGAGGTCGCCTGAATCCATGGTGAGATCGCCGCCGAGTTTCGGGATATCGAGATCGGTGCGGGTGGTATGGAAGTGCACGGTCGAGCCCACCTGCTCAAGGTGCGTATCGCCGAAAAATTCCCCTTCGAGAACGACCGGCCCTTTAATCTCCGACAGCGTTATATCGTCTACGTGTCCATCGACGAAGGCGTGGCCGCCGATCTGGTGCGCGGAGAAATCTCCATGATCCATGCGGGCATGCACGTCACCGGTAATGTCGTCGAATTTCACATCGCCGTGGCTCGAGGTGACGTCCGCGTTGTTCTTCAGCCCCTCGATGGTCACATCGCCGTGGTTGGTGTTGACGGTGGTGAATGCCTTTTCCGGCACCTGCACGGTCAGATCGACAAGTGCCCCGCTTCGGCCCGGCACGGTAATGACGGCGCTTGTACCCGAAGCCACGATCCTGGGCTTTACTTCGTCGAAGATTCCGGGCGCATCCTTGTCAGAGGAGTGCACGACCTGGTGGGCGTGGACATGCATCTGCCCGTCGCTGGAGACGGTCACGGTGACATCGCCACGTGCATTCTGAATGTTCACGGTGGCATTGTCGGCGATGGCCTGATCCATGGCGACGTCGTTGTCGTGCTCCTCACCCATCATGGAGAAGAAGTCGTCGCTATCGCCGAACTGGTTGCTGAATGGACCCCACCAGTGTCCGTGAGCGCTCCATCCGACCATGGCGAGAAGGATGATGAGAAAGACCACTCCGCCAACGGAGCGGCGTCCGGCGTAGGGATCGTTGCGGTCCCAGAAGTATTCGGCAAGCGAGACCAGGCCGACGAGAATGAGCAGCAGCGGCCACCAGCGCTCGTACCACATCCAGAAGCCGCTGACACTGATGTGTCCGGTCTCGAGGAGGAGGGCGATGAGGCCGATGGAGACGAGCAGGACGGGCCCCACGACGGAGGGTCGGCGGTATCCATACCAGTGCCGCCAGTAGCGGCGCTGCTCCCGCATCTGGTCGCGCTGGGCCCGCGCCCAGTCCCGTGCCTGGCGGCGAGCGTCTTGTGGAGAATACGGGGGCGGATAAGGCGGAGGATTGGCTGCCATGGCGCTTATCTCCCTTCACCCGAATCGAAGCGGCGATCAGGATCGGGGGGAAGACTCGGCGGGGTGACGGCCAGCGCGGATGACGATGGCGGGGCGGGCGGAGCACCTGCGCCCGGGACTGCGGTCTGGGCCGCGTATTGTCCCTGCGCGTATTGTTGCTGCTGCCACTGCGACCAGGCGGCGCGTTCGGCCAGCTGCAGCACGCCAAGGACGATCAGATACAGCGGCCAGCTCCGGCCGAAGGAGATGATGTCCCACTCGTTGAGCAGCGCGGTGACGCCGAAGACCAGAAGCATCGCCGGTCCCTTGATGCGATGGATGAAGATGTAGGGATTCATTGACTACCCCCTGTGGGCGGAGCAGGAGGAGGTGGTGGCGGCGGCGAGGGTGGAATCCCCCGCGTGCGGCGGAAGAGCAGCCAGGCGCCGAGCACAATGATTAGGATGGGCCAGGTGTGCCCGAACCAGTCGAAACGAAAGACGCCCAGCGTGTTGAAGAGGAAGAGCAGCCCCAGACCGATGAGGACGATGGCTCCAACCGGCTCGCGACGGCGCACTGGCGCGTAAGGATCAGTCTCGGGCGGAGGAACCGCGCCGACAGGGGGGATTGGGGGAATGGCCGAATACGGCGGATATTGCGTGTAATCCGATGCCGGCGTGAAGCCCGCTGCGGGGGGCGTGTTTCCGGGTGCTGGAGGAACTCCGGGAATTCCTCCAGGGACTCCGGGAACTCCGGGCGGTGCAGCCGTATAGGTTTGTGTTGCCTGCGCAGTGGTCGGGGAGTTGGGGATGCCGATCCGCGCTCCCAGCTCATTCAGTCCGAAGGGATCGGGCAGCGGCAGGCCGTCGCGGCGAGCCTTGGCGGTCTGGTGGGCGTCGAAGACCTGGTAGAAAATCCAGGCCGCGATAAAGACGCCAAAGATGGGATGGTTGTCGGTGATGCCGATCAGGATGACGAAGACCAGCACGTGCACCAGAGCCTTCACGAACTGGCCGTTGTACATCGCCCCCACGCCGGGAATGAATCCGAGAACTGTCGCCGTGCCGGGATTCGGGCCACTGGGGGGGATCACACCGGGAACTGCGTAGCCGGCGCCGGCCGGAGCTGTTCCGGGGACCGTGTAACCTCCCGCTCCCGGCGCTGTGTATCCACCGCCGATTCCCAGTTTGGCAGCGAGACACTGCTCGCAATAGATCACACCGGAGACCGCTCGCACGCACTGCGAGCAAAGCGCCTTGCCGCAGTTCTGGCAATATGCCGCCACCGGGACATCGGGATGGTTGACACAGTTCATACCAAGCCTCTTTCTGCCTGGTCTTCAAGGAGAACGACCAATGGACTTACCTCTGTCTTCTTTGTCTGGTTGACCTCATCAGCCGCTGGGCAGAGCGACTGGGTTTGGCTGGCTGGATCGTGGATCGTTTCCCTGGCCAGCATCTCCGGTCCAAGAACCACGTCCGGCTGAGGAACGGCCGGCGAGGGTTCAAGCTTGCCGCCATTCTTGTGTCCGTTGGACGGCGTTGCCCCAGCGGGCTGAGAGCTGCGCGGCGTTGTCTGTTGCGGCTGGGTCTGGACAGGCGCGGGGCGCTGGGTATCTTCGTCGCGGCGCAATTCGCGCATCTTGGACTCCACCTCGTAGACGAAGCGGAGATTGTCGTAGTAGCGGACCACCTGGGTCTTGGCGCCGTAGAAGCCGCGCGTCAGGCTGTTTTCGAGATTCGCCGGAGTCAGATCCGCGAGGCGAAAGTCGGTCAGGCGCACGCCGGCAAGATTGAGGGTGAGCGCAATCGAGAAGAACGCCATCGCCGCCGTCATCATCAGGCGGGTATCGAAGACGAAGCGTCGCCGCGGCAGGGCCAGAACATTGGCTCCGGCGGCGATCGGGGCTCCGTAGACGGCAAGCGGCCGGTCGGCCACTGCGCCGCTGGTGCGGGCGAGAATGCGTTCCATCAGATCGGCCGGCATCTCAGGCTCGTGGTGCAGAAACTGCATCCACTCCTGCCCCTGACGCGACTGCGCCAGCAGGCCCGAGCATGCGGCACAGCTATGGCTGTGGGCTTCAAAGCTTGCGCTGTCGACGGCGGGCATTACGCCGTCCAGAGCATCGGCTAAAAGGGCTTCCCACTCCTCGCAGCGGAGCTCACGCCCGGCCCGCTGGGCTCTTTCCGGACCCTTGGGATGCTGTTCGAATGGATTACGCTCCGACATCTAAACCACCTGTCCCTTATTACGTTCTAGTAACCGTGCGAGTTCCGCGCGGCCCCGGCTGATACGGGATTTCACCGTACCCTCGGGGATGCGCAGAACCTGCGCGATCTCTTTGTAGTCCATGTCCTGCAAGTCACGAAGAATCACTGCTTCTCTTAATTCAGGTG
>Ga0335075_10005748_pt1 | contig 19189 bp, 16 predicted proteins | sample Lox_Sample_24_FD_206723 | JGI IMG/M metagenome (GOLD analysis project Ga0335075, IMG submission 206723) | Soil microbial communities from Loxahatchee National Wildlife Refuge, Florida, United States - Lox_Sample_2.4 | ecosystem: Environmental > Terrestrial > Soil > Wetlands | place: USA... | reverse complement strand
GTTGCGGCGGGAGGGGATGTGCGTCTCCCGCAAGACACCGAGGGGGCCGGCATGGGGGCGCGCTCGTCGATCCTGACGGCGACGTGATCCGGTTCGGATCTCCGGTGACCGCAGGCTCGGGGCGGGACTAGCCGCCTCGAAGACGACCCTGGTCGGCCGTGGTGACGTGACGCCGAACTCCAGCAAAACAACCACCTGCCACCGTCCTGAACGCGACCTCACGACCGGGAAGCACCACACCGGCCGCGGGCGCCAGCGCGAAGCGACACCGGGCCTGCCTTTGACGCTCGTCGATGAAGTCGTCGAAGCGATTTTGAACAACTACTTACCGAGAGAATACTCTTGGAGTATTCTCTCGATTATGAGTGTTCCGCTGACGCTGCTCGGCCTGCTTGAGCGAGGGCCGAGTCACGGGTACGACCTGAAGCGCGACTACGACGCGTACTTCGGCCTGGGCAAACCGCTGCGCTACAGCCAGGTCTACGCGACCCTGTCCCGGCTGGCCAGGGACGGGAAGGCGGTGGCCGGCCCGGTCGAGCAGGAGGCCGGGCCGGAACGCCGTCGGTACGTCATCACCGCCGACGGCGTCGCCGACGTCGACCGCTGGCTGGCCGAGCCGGTCCCGCCGGAGCCCGACCTGCAGAGCGAGCTGTTCGCCAAGGTCGTGCTTGCGCTGATGCTCGACCGGTCGGCCGACGGCTACCTGGACGCCCAGCGCGCGGCGCACCTGCAGCGCATGCGCGAGCTCACCGACCTCAAGAAGCAAGGCAACCCCCTCGGCGTCCTGCTAGCCGACCACGCGCTCTACCGACTGGAGGCTGACCTGCGATGGATCGATCACACGGCCGCCCGGCTGGACCTGCTCTCGCGAGCGGTGCGCCGGTGACCGCGAACCCGGGTGCCGCGACGATCATCGAGGCGCGGGACCTGTCCATGTCGTTCGGCGAAACGCCGGCCCTGCGCGGCGCCTCGCTGCGCGTCCGGCGGGGTGAGATCGTCGCCGTCATGGGGCCGAGCGGGTCGGGCAAGTCCACCCTGTTGCACTGCCTGGCCGGCATCCTCGTCCCCGACCAGGGCGAGGTCTCCTATGACGGGCAGCGGCTGGACCGGCTGGGCGACGACCGGCGCAGCGCGCTGCGCCGGGACCGGTTCGGCTTCGTGTTCCAGTCCGGTCAGCTCGTCCCCGAGCTGACCGCGGAGGAGAACGTCGCCCTGCCCCTGCTGCTGTCGGGGACACGTCGCGGCCCGGCGATGACGGCGGCCAGGAAGTGGTTCGCGGCGCTCGGCCTGGATGGGCTTGAGCACCGGCGCTCCGGTGAGCTGTCGGGCGGGCAGGCGCAGCGCGTCGCGCTGGCCCGCGGCCTGGTCGCGGACCCCGAGGTGCTGTTCGCCGACGAGCCGACCGGCTCGCTCGACTCGGTCTCCGGCGAGCTGGTGATGGAACTGCTCACCGCCGCCGTCGGCGAGCACGGCACCACCGTCGTGCTGGTTACCCACGACGCCCGGGTCGCCGCCTACGCCGACCGCGAGGTCGTGGTCAGGGACGGCAAGGTCAGCACGCTCACCGGGGTCCAGCCGTGATCCCCTTGGGGCTCCGGCTGGTGGTCAACGGCGGCCGCGAGGCGATCACCCGGCTGGTCATCCTGACCGTCGCGGTCGGCCTCGGCGTCGGCCTGCTGCTGTCCGCGCTGGCCGCGACCAACGCGGTCAGCGCCTGGAGTAGCCGGTACGCCTGGCAGTGGACCGGCACCGTCTCCGTGCCGGCCGGCCCGGCCTCGGGCGTAGACCCGCTGTGGTGGCACCCGAGCGGTGACACCTTCAACGGCCAGCAGATCAGCCGCTACGACGTGGCCGCCAGCGGCGCCTCGTCCCCGGTGCCGCCAGGCATCCCCCGTGACCCGGCACCGGGCCAGTATTACGCCTCGCCCGCGCTGGCCGCGCTGCTGCGCGGCACCCCGGCCGATGAGCTGGCCGATCGCTACCCCGGCCGGCTGGCCGGCACGATCGGCGACGCCGGGCTGCCGTCGCCGAGCTCGCTGATCCTCATCGTCGGGCGCACCCCGGCCCAGCTGGCGGCGACGCCGTTCAGCGTGCGGGTGACGTCGATTCCCACCACGTTGCCAGGCGGCCCCGTCAACCACGATCGGCGCGCCAGGTTCGCCAACCCGGGCAACGCCCCGGTGGCGAACCCGGCCGGGCTCTACTACAGCCCGCCCGAGGGTCAGATCCCGGCCAGCACCAGCGACCTCATCCTGTCGGTGGTGGCGCTGGCCATCCTGGCCCCGGTGCTGATCTTCATCATGACCGCCACCCGGCTGTCGGCCGCCCGCCGTGAGCAGCGCTTCGCGGCGTTGCGCCTGGTCGGCGCCACCCGCCGGCAGGTCTCGCTGCTCGCCGCCGTCGAGTCGACGGCCGGAGCGGTCCTCGGGGTCGCCCTCGGCTTCGGGATCTTCTTCCTGCTGCGGGTCCCGGTCGCGGGCATCCCGTTCATCGGCCAGCCGTTCTTCCCGGCCGAGCTGACGCTCAGCCTGTCGGACGTCCTCCTGGTCGCGCTCGGCGTGCCCGCGGCCGCCGCCGTGGCCGCCCGGCTGGCGCTGCGCCGGGTGCGCATCTCCCCGCTTGGCGTCGCCCGCCGGGTGACGCCGAAGCCGCCGGGGGCCTGGCGAGTGCTGCCGCTGCTGGCCGGGTTCGCCGACCTCGGCTTCTTCGTCGCGCACGGCAAGCCGGGCAGCCCGGCCGCCCAGGTCCAGGCGTTCGTGCCCGGCTACCTGCTGATCATCGTCGGCCTGGTCATCGCCGGCCCGTGGCTGACCATGGCCGCGGCCAGGCTGATGGCGCGCTGGACCAGCCGCCCGGCCACGCTGCTGGCCGCCCGCCGCCTAGCCGACGACCCGCGGGCCGCCTTCCGCGCCGTCAGCGGCCTGGTGCTGGCGCTGCTCATCACGACCGCGGCGGTGGTGGCCATCGTCACCCAGGACTCGGTCGAGCAGACCAAGTTCGGCGGCGGCCCGATGCTGAACCTGCTGACCAACGAGGTGGCGGACCAGCAGTTCAGCGACAACTACTCATCGACCCCGGGCCCCACGACCAGCGCCGGACCGCCGGAGTCGGCCGCTCCGCTCGCCGCCCGGCTGACCGGGATTGCCGGCGTGCAGGGGGTCATGGTGGTCCGCGACGATCCGGGGCTGTCGATCCCGGGGGCGTTCCATGACCTAGGCGGCAGCCCGCCGACCCCGATTACGGCCGGGGTGGTGTCCTGCACGCAGCTCGCGACCGTTCCCATCCTCGGCCGCTGCCCGGCCGGGGCGACCGCGGCGGCGTTCCCGGCCGACGGGATCAACGGCCCCCTGTTCGGCCTTTCGAACCTCGGCAGCTTCGTCTGGCCCGCCGTGAACATCACGGCCACCCGGCTCGACGGTCTCCGGGTGGACGCCGTCAGCGTGGCGACGGACGGCTCGGTGCCGACGATCGAACGGGCGAGGACGGAGCTTGAGAACGCGTACGCGCTGACCGACCTCAACGCGCCCGCCACCCTCAACGACCTCATCGTGGCGGACGACTCCACCAACAACGACTACCAGCAGCTCGCGAACGTCGTGATCCTGGTCAGCCTGGTGATCGCCGGCTGCACGCTCGCGGCGGGCATCGCGGCCGGGCTGGCGGACCGCAAGCGCCCGTTCAGCCTGCTGCGGCTGACCGGCGCCCGACTCTCCACCCTGCGCGGCGTGGTCGCCCTGGAAGGCGCCGTCCCGTTGCTCACCGTCGCCGCCGTCGCGATCGGGGCCGGCTTCGGCGGCGCCGAGATGAACGCCTCGCTGCAGCAGGGGCACTCGATCGTGGCACCCGGCGCCGACTACTACCTCATTACCGCGGGCGGGATCCTGCTGGCGCTCGGCGTCATCGCGGCCACCTTCCCGCTGCTGGCGCGCATCACCGGACCGGAGGCGGCGAGAAACGAATGAAACAGCGGGCCGTGCTGGGCGAAGTTAAGGGTCCGTTCGAAAACTCATGACTTTGACTTTCGGCCGAATCGATCCGCTCGACGTCAAACTACAGTCGGTAAGCATCCGCTCGACGGTCGGTGAGCAGAATGCCGGCCTCCTGGCGGGCGGCGTGGAGTCGCTGCGCGAGCTTGATCTCGGTGACCAGGTACTCGACTCCGCCGGAACCAGTCCGGGGGAGGGACGCCACGATCTCGCCGTCCGGCGCGATCACCCGGCTGCCGCCGAGGAATTCGATGCTGCCGTTGTCGCCGCACTGGTTCGCCATCACCCACCACTGGGCGTTGCCCAGCGCCTGAGCCGGATAGAGGAGGTCCCACCAGCGCTCGGCGGCGGTCTCGTACGCCGACGGCAGGATCACCAGCCCCGCGCCGGCCAGCGCCAGCGTCCGCGCGCTCTCGCAGAAGTCGCCGTCGAAGCAGACCAGGACGCCCACCCGGCCAAGCCGGGAGGTCTGCACGACCCGCAGCGAGGAGCCCGCGGCGAAGGCGATGTGCTCGCCGCCTGGCCGGTAGAGGTGCACCTTCCGGTGCGCCGTGAGCACCTCGCCATCGGCGTCGATCAGCACCGCGGTGTTGTAGACGTCCGATCCCGCCAGCTCCGGGATCGTGCCGGCGCACAGCATGACCGACTGGTCCCGCGCCCACCCGCGCAGCCGCGTGACCAGCGGTCCGTCCAGCGACTCGGCCGCCCGGCGGCTGTGCTCGGCCAGCTGGCCCGGGTCATAGCCGGTCAGCCACATCTCCGGCAGCACGACCAGGTCGGCGCCGCGCGCGGCGAGGTCCGCGACCGCCGCCCGGGCCGTCTGCTCGTTGCGCTCCATCTCGCCCGGGATCGGCAGCCACTGCGCGATGCCGATGGTCACGGTCTCAGCCGCCGCGGTCTCTGCAGCCGGGGTCTCGGCCGCCGCGGTCTCGCCCGCCGCGGTCATGCGGCGTCCGTGGACGACCCGGCGGGCACCAGGCCCGCGGACCGATTCGCGCTCGCGTGGGCCGACCGGAACCGCCTGGCGCCTAGGTAGTAGACGGGCGAGACCACCAGGAGGCCGACGATCCACGAAAGGTCCACGCCGTGCAGCGCCGATCCGACCGGACCGGTGTAGAGCGTCGTGACGATGAACGGCACCTGGATGCAAATGCCGAGCACATAACAGGTAATCGCGACCCAGTTGACCCGGCCGTAGCGGCCGCCGTCGGCCCGGAAGAAGTCGTCGACGGCGTAATCGCCGTGCTCCACCAGGTAGTAGTCGACCAGGTTGACCGCCGTCCACGGCACCAGGACGTAGAGCAGCAGGGAGATGAAGTTCTCGTAGTTGACCAGGAAGTTGCTCTGCGCGACCAGCGCCAGGATCAGCGAGGCGCCGAAGAGCAGGAGCGCGATCAGCGCCCGGGACCGGGCCCGGGGCGAGAAGCGCGGCACCAGCGTCTGCCCGACGGTCAGCGTAGACAGGGTGCCGCAGTACAGGTTCATGGCGTTCGTGGCGGCGATGCCGATCGAGAACACAATCACCACAAGGACGCTGATGCCGCTGGTCAGCTTGGTCAGGCCCTGGACCACGTCCGCCCCGGTGACGGCGAGACCGACGATAGCGCCGAGGATCATCGGCAGGATCGAGCCGATGCTGCAGCCGGCGTAGCTCGCCCAGAACGCCGGGCGCGAGCCAGTCGCCCGCGGCATGTAGCGGGAGTAGTCCGAGACGTACGGCGCATAGGCGATCTGCCAGAGGGCGGCGACGGAAATCGTCCCCATGAAGCCCGCGGCGCCGAAGTGACCGCTCGAGAAGAAGTTCGCCGGGAGGTGGTGGACGGCGAAGATCCAGACGAAGGCCAGCACCAGCACGGCGCCCGAGAGGTAGGTCATGATCCTGGTGTAGGCGTGAATGAGGTCGTAGCCGAAGATCGTCGCGGTCACGCTCACCACCCCGACGATCACGATGCCCTCGTCGGTGCTGATATGCGAGCTCATCGTGCTCAGCGACTGGCCGCCAAGCACGAGGTTGGAGGCGAAGAAGCCGACGTACATGATGACCACGATGAGGATGACAAGCAGCGACCCGTAGGAGCCGAACTGGCCGCGGGTCTGCACCATCTGAGGCACGCCGAGTCGCGGTCCCTGCGCTGAGTGCAGCGCCATGAAGATCGCGCCGACGAGGTTGCCGATCACGATCGCGACGACCGCCGACCAGAACGGCTGCCCGAACACGGTCGTGGCGAGGGCGCCGGTGACGATCGTGAGGACCATGATGTTGGAGCCGAACCAGATGGTGAACAGGTCCCGTGCCTTGCCGTGGCGGCCCGCGTCCGGGATCGGCTGGATGGTGGCGTCCTCGATCCGCTGAGGCTGTTCGGCGGGCGTCGTTACGGCGTTCATTCGGTGCGCACTCCTTTCACGAGACATGTCCCGCCTCGCGTACGCCGCGTCGCTGCGACCCGCAGACGGTTCAGTAACGATGTCTCCAGTGTCACCGAACTGTCTAGATACATCTCACCAGCGTTTTCCGAAGCTTTGCATCTGTTGAACCGATGCATCAACGCGGACACCGGTCATCTGTCTTTCCGATGTTGAACGTCAACAACAGCTATTTGCTATCTGCTCGGCTAGATCCCACACTCGTAGCACTACGCGAATCGGAGTGGAGGCCGGATGTCGGGCCAGGAGATCGAAGTCCTCGTCGTCGGCGCGGGCCAGGCCGGGGTGGCGATGAGCGAGCACCTGAACGGCTACGGCGTGCCGCACCTCGTCCTTGAGCGCCATCGCATCGCCGAGCGGTGGCGCTCGGAGCGGTGGGACTCCCTGGTCGCCAACGGGCCCGCCTGGCACGACCGGTTCCCCGGCCTTGAGTTCGCCGGGGTCGACCCCGATGGTTTTGCCTCCAAGGAGCAGGTCGCGGACTACTTCGTCGCCTACGCCGAGAAGATCGGGGCGCCGGTCCGCTGCGGTGTCGAGGTGACGTCGGTGCGCAAGAACGCCGGCCGTCCCGGCTTCCGCGCGCAGACCTCGGAGGGGATCATCAACGCGCGCTACGTGGTGGCCGCGACGGGCCCGTTCCAGCGTCCGGTGGTCCCGTCGATCATTCCCGACGACGCCGGGCTCCACAGCATTCACTCCAGTTCCTACCGCAGCCCGCGGCAGCTTCCCGACGGTGCCGTGCTGGTGGTCGGAGCCGGGTCGTCAGGGGTGCAGATCGCCGAGGAGCTCCGGCGGGCAGGCCGCCGGGTCTACCTTTCCGTCGGCCCGCACGACCGGCCGCCGCGCCGGTACCGGGGGCGCGATTTCGTCTGGTGGCTCGGCGTCCTCGGCAAGTGGGAAGCCGCCGCCCCGCCCCAGGGTGCGGAGCACGTCACGATCGCGGTCAGCGGCGCGAACGGCGGCCACACGGTCGACTTCCGCACCCTCGCCGCCAGCGGCATCATGCTCACCGGCCGCACCGTCTCCCACGAGAACGGAACCCTGCGCTTCGCGCCCGACCTCGGCCAGAGCATCGCGAACGGCGACGCCAACTACCTGTCGCTGCTCGAGGAGGCCGACGCCTACATCGAGCGCAACGGCCTCGATCTCCCCGAGGAGCCGAACGCGCACCTGCTGGGTCCCGACCCGGAGTGCGTGACCAGCCCCGTCCTCGAGCTCGACCTCGCCCGGGCCGGGGTTACCTCGGTCGTCTGGGCGACCGGTTTCACCGCCGACTACAGCTGGCTGGACGTCGGCGCGTTCGACGAGAACGGCAAGCCCAGGCACCAGCGCGGCGTGTCGTCCGAGCCCGGCGTGTACTTCCTGGGCCTGCCCTGGCAGTCACGGCGCGGATCGAGCTTCATCTGGGGGGTTTGGCACGACGCCAAATACCTGGCCGACCACATCCAGATCCAGCGGGGCTACGACGCCTACGGGCCCGTCGAGGTCAGCCCGTCCGATGCCGTCGTCTACGGAAGGTCGTCGCGGTGAGCACGCCCACCCACAAGCGCATTCGTCCGTTCAACACGAAGGACACCTACCCGGAGCAGAACCTCGACAACGACCTGTGCCAGGCTGTCGTCGCGAACGGCGTCGTCTATCTGCGCGGCCAGATCGGTCAGGACCTCGAGACCCGGGAAAGCGTCGGCATCGGCGATGTCGAAGCGCAGGCAGAGAAGGCGATGGCCAATATCGACCTGCTGCTGCGCGAAGCCGGCAGCGGCCTCGCCGACATCGTCAAGGTGATCATCTACCTGACCGACATCCGGTACCGCGAACCGGTCTACCGGGTGATGGGGCGGTGGCTGAAGGGCGTCTACCCGGTCTCGACCGGGCTCGTCGTCGAGGCTCTCGCCCGCCCCGAGTGGCTGGTGGAAATCGATGCGACGGCCGTGATCAGCGGGGCCTCATGACGTTCTCGCTGGCCGCGCGTGATCCCGCCACGGGCGCGTTCGGTATGGTGCTGAGCTCGTCGAGCCCCGCCGTCGCCGCGCGTTGCCTGCACCTGCGCCCCCGCGTCGGCGTCGCTGCTTCGCAGAACGTCACCAACCCGGCGCTCGGGCCGCGGCTGCTGGATCTGCTCCAGGCCGGGGCGACCGCGCAGGAGGCGGTGGCGCAGGCGGTCGCGGAGGAGGCGCATCCGGCGCACCGCCAGCTCACCGTCGTCGACGCGGCCGGCCGGGTCGCGCACTTCTGCGGTGCCCGCGCGCTCGGCACCTCCGCCTCCGCGACCGGGGACCAGGCGGTCGCCGCGGGCAACATGCTGGCCGGCCCGCAGGTGGTGCAGGCCATGATCGACTCTTACCGGGTCAGCACGGCCGCGACCTTCGAGGAGCGGCTGCTGGCCGGGTTCCTCGGCGGGCTCGCCGCGGGCGGTGAGGAGGGGCCGGTGCGGTCGGCCGGCCTCGCGGTCGTCGAGAGCGCCGCCTGGCGGGTGACGGACCTGCGGGTGGACGACGCCGACGAACCCGCGGCCGAGCTCGGCCGGCTGCTGGCGCTGTGGCTGCCGCAGAAACGCGACTACCTCACCCGTGCGCTCGACCCCGAGGCGGCGCCCTCCTACGGCGTGCCGGGGGACCGCTGATGGCGGCCGAAGCGCTGAAGCGGCGGGCGGCCGAGGGAGTGGATGCCCGGCTCGGCGCGCTGCTCGGCATCAGCCGGCGGCTGCACGAGAACCCCGAGACCGCGTGGCGGGAGCACGCTTCATCGGCGTTCCTGGCTGATGAGCTCGCGGCCCGCGGCTTCGCAGTCAAGCGCGGGGCCGCGGGCCTGCCCACCGCGTTCGTCGCCGAGTACGGCGAAGGGCCCGTCACCGTCGGCCTCGTCGCGGAGTACGACGCTCTCCCCGGCCTCGGCCATGCCTGCGGTCACAACATCATCGCCGCGGCGGCCGTGGGCGCCGCCGAGGCGCTGGCCGACGTCGCCGCCGACCTGGGCATCGGCATCCGCGTGATCGGCGCCCCGGCCGAAGAGGGCGGCGGCGGGAAGGTCCCGATGCTGGAGGCCGGGTGCTTCGACGACCTCGCGTTCGCGATGATGATTCACCCCGGCCCGGCCGACGCCGTCTACGCCCGGCCGCGCGCGGTGGCGCACTTCGACGTCTCCTACCGTGGAGTCACCTCGCATGCGGGCGCCTATCCTCATCTCGGCCGCAACGCGGCTGACGCGTTCACGGTCGCGCAGGTCGCCATCGGCCTGCTCCGGCAGCAGCTGGCCCCGTCGGTGCGCGTGCACGGCATCGTCTCCGAGGCCGGCACGGCTCCCAACGCGATACCCGACCTGGCCCGCGGCTCCTGGTATGTCCGGGCGGACACGCTGGCCGAGCTCGACGGCGCCTTCGCCCGCGTGCGGGCCTGCTTCGAGGCGGGCGCCCTGGCGGCCGGGTGCGAGTGGGAGCTGACCGAGACCAGCCCGCGCTACGCCGAGTTCCGCAACGACGAGCAGCTGGCAATGCTCTTCGCCGCCAACGGGGCCGCGCTTGGCCGCGACCTGGACCTCGCCGAGACCGGGCCACGGGGCATGGCGACCGCCTCGACCGACATGGGCAACGTCTCGCGGCGGGTCCGGGCCATCCACCCGTACCTGGGGATCGGCTCGCTGCCCGCGGTCAACCACCAGCCCGCCTTCGCCGCCGCCACCGTGACCCCGGCGGGCGACCGTGCGGTCCGCGACGGCGCGGTGCTGCTGGCCCAGACGACGATCGACGCGGTGCTCATCGCGGCGGACGGGCAAGATCTGTACAATCGATGTCTCTGAGCCTTAGATTCGGCATGATCGGTGCAAGGAGGCCGGGATACCCGAGTACACGCTGCGCCAGCTGCAGTACTTCGTCGCTGCCGCCGAGGCGGGGACCGTCACCCAGGCAGCTGAGGCGGTGCACCTGTCCCAGTCGGCCATGTCCACCGCGCTGGCCGACCTGGAGAAGGCGTTCCAGGTGCAACTGCTGGTGCGCCACCATGCCCGCGGGATCAGCCTCACCCCGGCCGGACGGGAGCTGCTGGTAGCCAGCCGTCAGCTGCTGGCTCAGGCGGCCGACCTGCTCGGCGCGGCCGAGGGCCTCGGTACCTCGCTGACCGGAACGGTCCACATCGGATGCTTCTCCGTCCCCGCCCCGTACCTGCTGCCGGAGTTGCTCGCGACCGCCGCCGAGCGGTTCCCCGGACTGCAGGTTGAGACGACTGAGGTGAACCTGGCCGAGCTCGCCGACGGCGTCGCGAGCGGAAGATTCGAACTTGGCATCGGCTACGACCTCATCGACGACGACCGGCTGACGCAGGACCCGCTGTACAGCCTGCCGCCTTACGTCCTGCTCCCCGGCACCCACCGGTGGGCCAAGCGCCGCTCGGTGCGGCTGGCCGAGCTGGCCGAAGAGCCGATGGTCCTGCTGGACCTGCCGCACAGCCGCGACTACTTCCAGCGGATCTTCAGCAGCGCCGGCGTCACCCCCACCGTGCGCTACCGCTCGGCGAGCGTGGAGACCTGCCGCGCTCTGGTGGGCCGCGGCCTGGCCTACACGGTGCTGAACCTGCAGCCGAAGGTCTCGGTCTCGCTGGACGGGCACCCGGTGGCCGCCGTCCCGATCCGCGACGACGCCCCGGCGCTGTCCGTCGTGCTGATCACCGCGGCCAACGCTCGCCCGACCCGCCGCGCCCAGGCGATCGCCCAGCTGTGCCGCGAGCGCCTGTCCGCCTCCTGACCGTGCTGGGGTCGGCGCGAGCGCTAGGCGCTTGCCGCCGGCAGGCTGGTTAGGAAGGCGGTCAGGCCGGCGAAGTAGACGTCCTGGTCGTCGTAGAGGGCCAGGTGGCTTCCGTTCGGGCAGTGCAGGTAGCTCCCGTTGGGCAGGCGCCGCGCCATCATCTCCAGGTGGGCCGGGTCCATGGTGTCGTAGGTGGCCCCGATGACCAGCGTCGGCACCTCGATCGTGGGCAGGTCGTCGACCCGGTCCCAGGTGGCGAGCTTGGCGTCGGCGCTCATCCCGAGCTCGCTCGGGCCCTGCATCGGGACGTAGATCTTGGGGTTGATGTGGCCGAGTCCGCGCGCGGCCGGATCGGGCCATTCGGCGGCGGGCATCCGGAGCGTGTGGTGCTCGTAGTAGTGCGGTACGAGCAGTTCCATGTACCGCGGGTTCTCGATGTCGCCGGCCGCCTCGAGCGCCTTGACCTCGGCCAGGACGGCGGGGTCGATCTGCGGCATCAGGACCTGCTCGGCGTAGGCCGTGTAGGCGGGGGCGCTCGCCATCATGTTGGAGATGACCAGGCCGCGCAGGTGCTCCTGGTGCGCCAGGGCGTACTCCATGGCCAGGATCCCGCCCCACGACTGCCCGTACAGCACGAAGTTCCCTCGGTCCAGGCCGAGGGCCTGCCGGACCTGCTCGACCTCGTCGACGAAACGGTCGAGCTCCCACAGCGAGGGATCGTCGGGCTGGTCGCTGAACCCGGAGCCGAGCTGGTCGTAGTAGTAGTACTCGATCCCGGCGGCCGGCAGGAAGCTGTCGCACGCCTCCAGGTACTCGTGCGTGGCCCCCGGCCCGCCGTGCAGCAGCAGCACCTTCAGGTCCGGGTTGTTGCCCACCCGCTTGGTCCACACGCTGAACCGGCCGCTCGGGGTGTCAACCGGGATGCGGCGCGCTCCGCCGCTTAGCCGGTCCGGCCGGCCCGAGTAATCCAGATAGCCGCCGCTCATGCCCGCGCCTCCCGATCGTCAACCCCACCGTCGCACCGTGACCGCCGAATCATAGCCCGGGGCGATCCTCGCCGGCTCGCCCGGCGGACGGCATACGCTGCTGCCATGAGCGCGTTCACCGAGGCCGAGATCGAGTTTGTGAACAGTCAGCGACTCGGGCGGCTTGCCACGGTCGGAGCTGACGGGATGCCGCATGTCGTGCCGGTCGCGGTCTTCTACGACCCGGACGCCGATGCCCTGGTCATCGGGGCCGACGCCGGGTTCGGCGAGGCCGTCATGACCGCGTCGAAGAAATTCCGGGACGCTCAGCGCCGGCCGAAGGCGGCTGTCGTGATCGACGACCCGGGACCGCGCATCCTTGAAGTCCGCGGGCAGGCAGAAACCCGCCCCGACGGTGGCGAGGAGGCCGGCAGGCGGGTAGGCGCGCCGTTCAGCTTCGTCCCAGCCTGGATAAGCATCCGCCCGCGCCGCATCGTCGCCGTGGGCATCGACGGCGGAGGGTTCAGGCCCTCCGCGCGCGACGTCATCTGACAGCCCCGGCAAGAGATCAAGATCAAGATCGTCATATCGAACGGACCGTGGCTCCACCGGCCACTCGCGACTTCCCTCGTCAAGGGCGGGGCGGGGACAGGACCGCTGGGGCATTCTGGGTGCTGGAGGTGGTTCACCGCTCGTGGAGACGTTGATCGACGGCCCCTACTTCGAAGACCTGCGGCACGGCCAGCGGTTCGAGGACGGCCCCGGCCTCACCCTCACCGACGGGCTGGCCGCGGCGCACCGGGCCATCGTCGGGGGCCGGCTGCCGCTTGCGCTTGACGCCGATCTCTCGCAGCGGGTGCTCGGCGCGGGCGGCGCGCTGGCTGCGCCGAATCTTGCCTGGGACGTCGCGATCGGTCAGTCGACGACGGCGACCCACACCGTGGTGGCCAACCTCTTCTACCGCGGGGTCGTCTTCCGGCGCGCTCCCCGGATCGGCGACACCCTCCGCACCGTCACCGAGGTCGTCGGACTGCGCCAGAACTCCCGGCGGCCCGGACGGCCAAGGACGGGACTGGCCGCGCTGCGGATTAGCGCCAGGGACCAGCACGAGCGGCCGGTCCTGGACTTCTGGCGCTGCGCCATGCTCCCGCTGCGCGACGCCGACGCCGACACCGGGCACGCCGACGACCTGTCGTCGGTCGGCGCCGACCCGACCGCGCGCGAGCTGGCGCAGGTCGCGGCGGACTGGGACCTGGACAGCTATCGGGCAGCGGTGGGGTCGAGCGGGAGGCCGGCCGCGGGTGACGTCTTTCGCGTGGCCGGAGGGGATGTCGTGTCCGGCGCGCCCGAGTTGGCGCGGCTCACCCTCAACGTGGCCAAGGTGCACCACGATGAGGCGACCGGGGCACCGGGCCGGCTCGTCTACGGCGGCCACACGATCGGCATCGCGCTGCATCAGGCCATCCGCGCGCTTCCCGGCATGGTCACGGTCGTCGGCTGGCACGGCTGCGACCACATCGGCCCGGTGCGCGAGGGCGACACGCTGACCTCCGTGATCGAGGTGGAGCAGACGGTCCCCGTAGCGAACGGGGCTCTCGTCCACCTGCGATCGCAGGTGTGCGCCAGGCCCCGGGAAGCGCCCCGGTCGACGGTGCTCGACTGGCGGTTCGTGGCCCTGCTGGCCTGAGGCCGTCACCCTGCCATGCTGACTACGTGCACGGGGTGCGATAGCACCGAGCGCTGCAGGTACCCGAGCTCGTTCCACTGCGACGCCTCCGGTTGGGTGCCGCCCCGCTCGTCGGTGGCGCGCACCCGCAGGACGTGGTCGCCCGGTTCCGGGGTCCAGCCGAACTGCCAGCGCACCCAGGCGCCCGCGATGGCGGGGGAGAGCAGTTCGGCGGGCCGCCAGGCGCCGTCGTCGATGCGGTACTCGACGGCGGCGATCGCGACCTCCCCGGCGAACGCGCGCCCGCGGATCATCTGCGGCACCGGCCGCAGCCGCGCCGGCCAGGGCAGTTCCGTCAGCGCCGAGACCGGCTGGGTGGTGATCGCCGGGCCGCGGGCGGGCCCGTCGGACGGGTAACCGGGACCAATCAGCACATAATCCTCGGTGTTCCACGGCACGTACAGGTGCCGCTGGCTGACCTCGATCCGGGCGAGCCACTTGATGCTGGCCGCCCCGAGCCATCCGGACACCACCATCCGGGCGGGGAACCCATGGTCAGCCGGGAGAATCTCGCCGTTCATGGCCAGCGCGACGATGGTGTCATCCGCCCTCGCCTTGGCCAGCGGCATCGGCCGGCGGGCCCGGATCGCGTCGAGCGACTCGGGCATGACCTCCCGCGCGCCCGGTCTGAGGTCGGCCGGTTCCAGCAGGTCACGCAGCCGGACCCCGGTCCACTCGGCCGTGCCGATCGCGCCGCGTCCCCACTGGGTGCCATTGAAGGTGGCTGCGAACTCCTCCCCGAGCAGCACCCTGCGGTTGCCCGCGCACTCGATCGTGCGGATCACGGCAACCAGCGGGAACCGGTTCCACAGCTCCTCGTAGCCGTAGCTGACCGGGTGGCGGACGCCATCGCCATCGATGTCAAGCGTCCAGTCGGCCGGATTCACCGCCGGGGTGGGCGCGTGGCTCCGGATGTAGAACCGGTCGTTGGGGACGAGATAGCCGGGCATCCGATCCAGCCGGGTGCCGTAGTCTAGCCCGGTACCGGCGTCCTCCATCAATTCCGCCGGCGTCGGCTTGACGAGCTTGCGGCCGGCTGGCGCAGCAGGGTTCACCACGGCACCCTCCCGCAATGCGACCGCCGTCAAACGTGCTTGCCGGCCGTCACGCCGTCGGCCGCAGACGCTGAGCTGGGACGACGGGGGCCGGCCGGCTGCTCACCGCCAGCCGGCCGGCCCCCATGGACGGCCTAACGCTCCCGCCCTACCGGGGGAGAAACTCCAGCAGGTCGCGGTTGAGCTCGTCCTTCCACTCGGTGGTGTTGGCAAGGCCGTGCGGCGCACCCGGGTAGACCTTGAGGGTGGCGTCCGGTATCAGCTCCGCCGACAGCTTCGAGGAGTCCTCAAACGGGACGATCTGGTCCGCGTCCCCGTGCACGAGCAGCACCGGGACGTCGATCTTCTTCAGGTCCTCGGTCAGGTCGGTCTCCGAGAACGCCTTCACGCAGTCATAGGCGCCCGGAAGGCCGACGAGCATGCTCATCGCCCAGAATGCGTCCCGCAGCCCCTGGGAGACGGTCGAACCGGGACGGTTGGCACCGTAGAACGGGGCGCTCAGGTCCTGATAGAACTGCGAACGGTCGGTCCTGACGCCCTCGCGGATCGCGTCGAACGCCTCGATCGGCTGCCCGCCGGGGTTGGCCGAGGTCTTCAGCATGAGCGGGGGCACCGCCCCGACCAGCACCGCCTTGGCGACCCGGGCGGTGCCGTGGCGGCCGAGGTAGCGGACGACCTCGCCGCCGCCGGTGGAGTGCCCGACCAGGACCGCGTCCCGCAGGTCGAGCTTCTCGATCAGCTCGGCCAAGTCGTCGGCGTAGTGATCCATGTCGTTGCCGTCCCACGGCTGACCGGACCGGCCGTGTCCGCGCCGGTCGTGGGCGATCGCCCGGTAGCCGTTCGAGGCGACGAAGAACGCCTGGTCGTCCCAGGCATCGGCGTTGAGCGGCCAGCCGTGGCTGAAGACGACCGGCTGCCCGGCCCCCCAGTCCTTGTAGTAGATGCTGGTGCCGTCGTTGACGGTGATTGAAGGCATTGGGATTCCTCTCAGCGGACGCGGGACGTTACGCGGGGATCAGGTAGGGGAACTGGCCGGACCGCACGTGGCTGGCCACCGCCGGGGTGAGCCCGGACGGCACCGCGGTGCCGGTGACCAGCGACAACATGACCTCGGGGGCGTTGTCGGCGAGGGCACGACCGTTACGGACGGCGAAGCCGAACGTGGCCGGGGTGCCGACCACGTAGGGCAGTACGTCCGGGTAGAGCTCGCGGGCGACGGTCTCGCCGTAGCCGCGCGCGTCGCCGACCGTCCCGCTCGCGGCGACGACGGCCGCCACGTGCTCGGCCAGATGAGAACCGTCGTCGGCGCCGTCCTGCGACGGGTGCCGGGTGTTGGCCGGGTTGGTGAACTGCGTGTCGTCGGGCCAGAAGATCGGCCACATCATCGGGAACCCGGCCCGGTTCACCTGCCGCCAGCCGCCGGCGTCGGTGGCGAGCTTGGTCGCGCACCACACGCCAATGCTCGCCCCCGGCCGCAGCAGCGGATGCGAATGCGGGACCTCGAGCACGATCGTCCGCACGCTGGTGCCAGAAAAGCTGTTCTGCGCGTTCCCCGGGTTCCAGGCGGCCAGGTCGGGCGCGGTGCCCTCGGCGACCGCGGCGTTGACGATGGACAGCAGCGACAGGTCGATGTAGAAGGAGTCGCTGACCTTCCCGGCCCACAGCCGTACGCCGTCCGCCGCCGCCGTCTCGCCGGTAAGTCCCCGCAGCACCAGTTCGCCCGGCGCGCCGTCCTCGCGCGCGTCCGCCCCGATGATCGTGTGCAGCTCCAGGGCCTGCCGCCCGTCGGCGTCGGCGTCGGCGAACGACACCCGGTAGGTCAGCTCCTCGTAGGCGGCGCCGTCGAAGTGCACCTTGAACTCGTAGCGGCCCTCCGGGTGGAACCCCGGCTCGGCGTGCAGCCCGTTGACGTCGGAGTTCACGTCCATGATGAGCACCGTGCTGGCGTCGCCGGGAAAGACGTACAGGTCGTCGATGAACAGCTGGCCGGTCTGGGCCGCCAGCGGCGTGTCCAGGTGATGGGACATCGGTAAATCCCCTTCTCGGTCGTGGTAATCGCGATTGAAGTGGCGGGCCCGGCCACGACTCCGACGCTAAGCGCACCGGTCGACGCGGCGGCATCGGTCAAGTGACCATCGTCCGGCCCTCCGGGTAGCTGAAGGCGGCCGCGACCGCGGCGCGCGTTAGCCTTCGCTGTGTGGAGCTGATCGGACGTGCCGCCGAGACCGCCCGCCTCCGCGAGCTCATCGCGGACGCGAAGGCGGGCCGGGGCGGCGCGCTGATCCTGCGCGGCGAGCCCGGCATCGGCAAGACCGCGCTGTGCGCCGAGGCGGCCGGGTTCGCGCGCGATGAGGGCCTGCGGGTGCTGCAGACCGTCGGCGTGGAGTCGGAGATGCACCTGCCCTACGCCGGGCTGCACCAGCTGCTGCGCCCGGTGCGGGAAAGTCTCGGCGCGCTGCCGCCCGGCCAGCGGGGGGCGCTGCGGGCCGCGCTCGGCCTGACCGAGACGGCGGCGCCCGAGGTCTATATCGTCGCCCTGGCCGTCCTGAACCTGCTCGCGGAGGTGGCCGAGACCACCCCGGTGCTGCTGCTGGCCGAGGACGCGCACTGGCTTGACCCGTCGACCGGCGAGGTGCTCGCCTTCCTCGGCCGGCGGCTCGAGTCGGAGCCGATCGCGCTGCTCGCATCGGTCCGGCACGGCACCCCGGCCCGGCTCGACCGGGCGGCGCTGCCGGAGCTGACCGTCGAGCCGTTGTCGCGGGAAGCCTCCGTCACGCTCCTGGACGCCGCCGGGCAACTGCCGGCCGCGGTGCGAGGGAGGGTGCTGGCCGAGGCCGCGGGCAATCCCCTCGCGCTGATCGAGCTGCCCGCGGCGCTGCGGGAGGCCGGCGACGCGGCCGTCCTCGCGAGCCCGTGGCTGCCGCTGACCGCCCGGCTCGAGGAGGCGTTCACCCGGCGGTTCACCGAGCTGCCGCCGCCCGCCGCGGCGGTGCTCGAGGTCGCCGCGCTCAATGACAGCGCCGATGTCGCCGAGGCGCTCGACGCCGCCCGGGCGCTCACCGGCCTGCCGGTGACGGCCGCGGACCTGCGGCCGGCCGTGGCCGCGCGGCTCATCGGCCCGGACGAGAGCGAGCTGGCGTTTCGCCATCCGCTCGTCCGCTCGGGCATCCACCAGGCGGTCGGGTCGGGGCGCCGCCGTGACGTTCACCGGGCGCTGGCCGGCGTGCTCGAGAGCCACCCCGACCGCAGGACGTGGCACCTGGCCGCCGCGGCCGAACAGCCCGACGAGGGCATCGCGGCCGCCCTCGAAGCGGTCGCCGACCGGGCCCGGCTGCGCGGCGGCGGCGTCACCGTCGTCACCGCGCTCGAGCAGGCCGCCCGGCTGACCGCGGAGCCGGGCCGCCGGGCCGACCGGCTGCTGCGGGCGGCCGACGGCGCCGTCGAGCTCGGCCGGCCGGAGATCGTCGAGCGGCTGCTCGGCGAGTGCGTGCAGCTGGAGCTGTCGGCCGACCGAGGCGCCCGCCTGGCCTGGATCGCGGCCGCGTTCGACGACGGCCTCCGCGACCAGGCCAACGACGCGGGAACCCTGGCCGACCTGGCCCAGTCCGTCGCCGCCGGCGGCGACCTCGACCTGGCCGTCCGGATCCTGTGGAGCGCCGCCCTGCGCTGCTTCTGGACCGAGCCCGGTCTCGAGGCACGGGCCCGGATCGTCGACGTGGTCGAGCGGCTGCCGCTCGATCCGGCCGATCCCCGGCTGCTCGCCATCCTCGGCTACGCCGCCCCGATCGACCGAGGCGCCGAGGTCATCGACCGAACGGCACGGCTGCTCACCCGGCCGCTGGTCGATCCCCAGGCCGGGCGGCTGCTGGGCAGCGTCGGGGTGCTCGTCGGCACCTTCGACGTGGCGATCGCCCAGTCCGCCGCGTCGCTGGCCGGCCTGCGCGAGCAGGGGCGGCTGCAGCTGCTGACCCGCGCGCTGGCGGCCCAGTCGTGGGCGGCGGCGCAGGTTGCCCACCTGACGGTGGCGATGCCCGCCGCCGAGGAGGCGGCCGTGCTCGCCAGCGAGACCGGCCAGCCGTTCATGCTCGGCATCGCGCTGGCGACGCAGGCGAAGATCGCCGCCCTGCGCGGCGGTTTCGGCCAGGCCGAAGAGCTGGCGGCCGAGGCCGAACGGCTGGGCACGCCGGTCGGCGCGCGTCCCGTGCTCGCCACCGCGCAGCACGCCCGCGCCCTGGCCGCGCTGGGCATGGGCGACTGCTCGCAGGCGCTCACCCGGCTGCTGCGGATGCACGACATGG
>Ga0335075_10005747_pt1 | contig 19190 bp, 20 predicted proteins | sample Lox_Sample_24_FD_206723 | JGI IMG/M metagenome (GOLD analysis project Ga0335075, IMG submission 206723) | Soil microbial communities from Loxahatchee National Wildlife Refuge, Florida, United States - Lox_Sample_2.4 | ecosystem: Environmental > Terrestrial > Soil > Wetlands | place: USA... | reverse complement strand
CCTCATCCGGGAGGCGCTCGGCTAGGAGAGGCATGGATGCTGGCGTGAACTATCCCTGGTTCAGCTACGGCTGGGACTTCGGGCCTGCCCCTCCTGGGTGGCGGGGTGCTGACGACCCGGCCTGGGTGCCGCATATCGGCCGGCACCTGCAGCACCTGGCCGCGATCGGGGTCAGCGTGATCCGCTGGTTCATCCTCGGGGACGGTCTCAGCTACGGCACGGGCCCTGACGCGCCGAAGCCGGACCGTTGCGCGGCGGGCGACGGGGCCGGGTGGAGGTTTGATCCTCCCGCCCTGAGCAGCGAGTTCCAGGAACACTTTGCGGCACTGCTGCAGAGCTTCGCGGCGTGGAGCTCAGGGCCGCATCCCGTCCGCCTGCTGCCCGTGCTCGTTGACTACAAGTTCTGCGAGCCGGGCGTATGGCCGGTCAGCAAGCAGGATCCCGCCCTCCAGCAGAGCGTCCCGGACGAGGGGTGGGTGAAGGGCGGGCGCGTGGCGGCGATCACCACCGGCCGCCGGCGATTCATCGAACAGGTGCTCTGCCCGCTTCTCCGGCTGTCCTCCGGTTACCGGGAGGCCATCTACGCCTGGGATGTCTGCAACGAGCCAGAGTGGGTTACCAACGGGTGGCATCCGGACCGCGGGAACCGCCACCCGGTAGACGAAAGCGAAATGCGGGCGTTTCTGGAGGACGGCGTGTCTGCCATCCGGCAGGCCGGCTTCACGTCCACGATCGGTTTCAACATGATCGAGACCATCCGCCAGACCCGCCTGTATGCCGACGTCAACCAGTTTCATCACTACACCGATGGCAGCCGTTCCCTGCAGCGGAGTCCCTTTGATCCACGCTATCCCGGCATCATCGGCGAGTTCGCTACGTCGGCGGCCGAGGACACCTGGCCTGAGCTGACCCGCCGAGGTCAGCGCGTTCTTGAGCGCCTGAAGCTTGCGGAAAGCCAGGGTTACGTCCTTGCGCTCCCCTGGTCATTCCAGGCCACGGACCGGCACACCGCCTGGACCCCGCAGGTCGAGAACGACATCGCGTGCTTCACCCAGGGACGGAACTGCGCCTGACCGGCCGGCGTGCCGCACCTGTCCCGGAACACCGAACTGGACGAGGCCCGGGGGACCTCGTCCAGTTCGGTGTGACCGCTTGGCTTACTGCACCGTGACGGTTCCCACCCGGGCGTGCTCGAGCACCTTACCGGAGGAGTCCTTCACGACTGCCTTGATGATGTAGGTACCTGCCGGCGAGGCCGCCGTCCAGGCGTAAGACACGTTCAGCGTCTCTTGTGGCGAGATGCTCTGGCCGGTCTCTGACTGGGATCCGACGACGGTGTGGGCGGAGTTGAGGATTTCGGTGACCAGCGTCAGGCCGGAGTCCGTCGCCGGGCCGTCGTTCTTGAAGTCCACCGTGACGTTCGTCGACGTTCCCGATGTCGGGGAGTTGGGCGAGATCGCTTGCAGGGAGATGTTGGGGTTCTGGGATGAGGTCGGGGCCGAGGATGGGGCCGGGGCAGAGGACGAGGACGGGGCCGGGCTCGGGGTCGAGGCCGGAGCGGGGGTGGCTCCCGGCCACGTTGACCGAGAACGACTTGGTCGCCAGGCCCGCGCCACCGTGCCACAGCTCGAAGCCAGCCTCCACGTCGATCAGGTACCACGAAGGGCTGATGTAGCCGCGGCTCACCGCGTCGGCGATCAGCGGCTCCAGGTCCAGGTTGCTGACCGAGGTGGTGCCGGTGTTCATCGTGAAGGAGACGGTGTTCCACGCCTGCTTGCCGTACCAGACGTCGTAGCTGCGGCCGCCCAGGCTGACGTTGCTGGCGACCTTGGAGCCGAACGGCTGGACGGGGCCGTTGTGGTTCAGCCAGATCATCAGCTCGGCGCCGTTGGGCGCGCCGCTGGTGGTTGGCGTCTGGTTGAACCAGATGTCGTAGGCCACGTCATAGTCGTTGCTGCCGCCGGGCTGGGTGGTGCTCCAGCTCGTGGTGACCGTGCCGGGGTGGATGTCGGAGACCTGGATCGGGAAGCCGCTGTCGGGTGTGCAGGCGCCATAGTGGCAGCCCCGGTAGATGGCCGTGTAGCCGCCAGGCGCGCCGTCGGTGGAGTTCGCGATCGAGGAGTTCGCCACCGAGAAGTCAGTGTTGCCATTGGTGGTGATGCACTCGGGGGCGCTTGAGCCCCACTCGTTGTTCTCCACCGTGTAGGCGCTGCTGGCGACGGGAGCGGTCTGCGAGTTGCACAGCGGCTTGGTCGCCGCCTCGGAGCTGGTGGCCAGCACGACGGCCAGTGTGCCTCCTGCCGCCACGAGTGCGGCGATTAGTACGAGGGCACGTGTAAATGGGGTCATTTTCGTACGTGTGGTCATACTTGCAGCAGCGTAGAGATACGCCAGGCCGAAATCTCCGTACGAACGATTGAGCTTTTCGTGCACCAGCTGGGGGGATCCCGTCTACCTCAATTGGGGATGGGGCAGCGGCCGGTGTGGGGGCACGTGTAAATCGGGCGATTTTCGTCCGTCTGGTCATACACGGACCAGCGTAGAGACACGGCAGGCTGAAAGCTCCGTACGAACGACTGAGCTTTTCGTACGCCAGCTGGGGGGGCCCCGTCTACCTCAATTGGTATAGCGCAAAAGGTTGGCGTAACCCGTTGGCGAGCTGGGGCTTGCCTGCAGGGCGGTCGGCCAGATGACCGGGCTGCCGCGGCGGTGCCAGACTGTCCGCATGACAGCATCTGACCAAAAGGCTGATATGCAGCGTTATCTGCGGCAGGCCCGCGATGCGGTGCTCTGGAAGCTGGATGGCCTTGCCGAATACGACGTCCGGCGCCCCATGGTGCCGAGCGGCACCAACCTGCTCGGCCTGGTCAAGCACCTGGCCGCCGTCGAGTCCGGGTATTTCGGCGATGCCTTCGGCCGCCCCTTCGCAGGCAAGCTGCCCTGGGACGAGTCCGATCCGAACTCAGACATGTTCGCCGCCCCGGACGAGTCACGCGACTTCATCATCGGCCTGTACCGGCAAGCGTGGGCGCACTCCGACACCACGATCGGTGCCCTGCCGCTCGACGCCATCGGCCATGTCCCATGGTGGCCGCCGGACCGCAACGAAGTCACGCTGCACCGCATCCTGGCCCACGTAACCGCCGAAACTTGCCAGCACGCCGGGCACGCGGACATCATCCGGGAGCTCATTGACGGGGCGATAGGGCTGAGCACCGAACGGCCTAACCTCCCGTCACAGGATCCGGCCTGGTGGAACGCCCACCATGATCGCGTGGAACGCGCGGCACGCGAAGCGGCCAACGGCCAGTAGGGGGAGTCATGTCCGCGGGCTGCGCGGCTTACACCGCCTCGTCGTCGCTGCGGACTGCCCGGCGGGAGCCACTGGCGCTCTCGGCCGACCTGCTCGCCCGGTGGGCCGGGATGGCGGTGACCTGCCTGCTCAGCATCGGCGCTGGGATCGGCCTGCTCGCCGGGTTCGGCGGCGGGCAGGCTGCCGGAGTGAGCCTCGGGTGCCGCGCCACGACAGTGTGACTGGCCGGCCGGTGTGTACGCGGCGTCTCCGGCTGCGAGGATCATCGGGTGGTACCCGAGAGCATCCATGACTTCTTCGTGGCGAGCGCCAGCGTGGCCGGGGCCCTGACCGGGCTGCTGTTCGTGGCCATCTCGGTGGCGTCCGAGCGGCTCGCGCGGGAAGGGTCCGGAGCGCAGCTGTACCGCATACGCGCGGCGGCTGCGCTCACTGCGTTTACCGACGCGCTGGCAGTGTCGCTGTTCGCGCTGATCCCCGGGCACAAGATCGGGCTGGCCGCCTTCTTCACGGCGGCCAGCGGCGTCGTGTTCGTCGCGGCGGCGCTGCTGTCCCTGATCCGGCAGCGCCAGGTGCGCTGGGACACGCTGCGTGACGGGCTGTTCCTGCTCGGGCTGGTCGTCACGTTCGTGGTCCAGCTGACCCAGGCAGTCAGCGTGATCGCGCAGCCGGGCAACACCGGCGCGGTGAACACGATCGCGGCCATGGTGATCGTCTGCTTCCTGATCGGGATCGCCCGCGCGTGGGAGCTGATCGGCGGGCCGTCGGTCGGTATCACGGCCGAGGTCACGGCGATCGTCCGGGGCCACCATCGCGGCGCCGGCGACTCGGCAGCCGAAGAGCCGCCCTCTGGCGCTGGCCAGGGCGCCCGGTGAGCGACGTGGTTACACGTTGTCAGCGGTGAGCGATACCCGGTAACCGGGCAGGATGTCCCCGGCCTCGATCCGCATCAGGTCGTCGCGGCCCCAGCTGCGGTGCTGGTCGGTGGTGAGGCGATGGGCGTGGCGGAGCCTGGCGCGCTCAAGCTCGTTGCGAACACTGCGGGCGTTGGCGAACAGCGGCTGGCTCATCCGCTCGATGAGGTACTCGCGAAACGCGGCCTCCGCCTCCTCCGACAGGTAATAGTTCGACCGGTCCAGCATCACGCGCCCGATAGCCACCAGCTCCTCCAGGTCGTAATCGGCGAAGTCGAGGTGGTGCGCGACACGCGACCTCATCCCCGGGTTGGACTCGAAGAACACGTCCATCCGGTCTTTGTAGCCCGCGAGGATCACCACGAACTTGTCGCGCTCGTTCTCCATCACCTGGAGCAGGATCTCGATGGCCTCCAGGCCGAAGTCCTTGTTGTTGTCCGGCTGGTAGAGGGCTGACGCCTCGTCGATGAACAGGACCCCGCCCATCGCGCGGTCAATGATCCGCCTGGTCTTCGGGGCGGTCTGCCCGACGTACTCGCCGACCAGGTCGTTGCGCATGGCGTGCACAAGCTGCCCTTTTTCCAGGTAGCCGAGCTGTTGCAGCAGATCGGCCATGAGCAGGCCGACGGTGGTCTTGCCGGTGCCCGGGGCTCCGGTGAAGCACATGTGCAGGTTGGGCCGGGGAGCCAGGAGGCCGAACCGCTGCCGTGCCCGGTCGACCAGCAGCAGCGACCCGATCTCCTCCACCTGCTTCTTCACCGGCACCAGGCCGACCAGCTCGCGGTCGAGCGCGGCGAAGACCTCGTCGATGGCCGCGGCCTTGCGCTCATCGGCGAAGGTGATCAAGGCTTCGGGGGGGAGCACGCCGCGCCGCCGCGCCGCCCGGTTGCTGGGCGGTGCCGTCCGCTGGATCGAGGGCAGGGCGCCAAGTCCCTGCTGTGCCGGCGGCGCGGTGTTCACAGCTGCCGACGACGCCGGGGATGCCAGCTGGTCCAGGCTCGGGCCCGGACCGGCAGAGCCGGCCGACCGGCGGGACGACCGGCGGGACGTCTCGAGAGGGCGCTTGGCGAGCCGGCGCTGGTAGACCGCCGCCGCGGTCGCGAGAAGTATCGAGATGGGCAGCGCGATCGCGATAGCTATCCCACCCTGCACGGCACCCCTCCCTTAATGGCGCTGCTCACTGGCCATCCTGACAGTCAGATGGCTGGCCGGCCAAATGCGCGGGGCACGGCGGCCGCCCGGCCGGCTCCTGGCGCCCCCGTGCCACGCGGCGGTTATACCCAGCTCATCTATACCCGGCCCATCGGGCCAGGCGGCCGGATCCCGCTGCTGCGCAGCGCGCGGACCCCTTGTCTGTCCAGTTTCAGCCCAGGCGGGATGGACGTGACGGCCCACGCCATTGCGTCGACCTTCTCCGCTCCGAAAATCGGTTTCTCGGCGTCCTTCGAGAGTGTGGCCATGGTGCTGCCGACGCCTTTGGCGGTCACGCCGAGCGCGCCCGCGATCGCCGCGATCTGCGTCCACACCCTCGCTGCGCCGCTGAGGTCGCTGACGCAGAAGTAGAGGACAATGGCCAGGGCTGCGGCGAGGACCAGCAGCGCAAACCAGTAGTGGAGCAGGATCTGCCTGATGATCCGCGCAGTGCGGCTCAGCGCCGCCTCGCCGGCAGCAACGTACCCCTCGGGTGTCAGCAGCCCCGCGGACGATTCCACGCCCGTAAGCAGGTTCAGCCAGGTGTCCCCCTGAGGCAGCAGGTCCGCGCGCATGGCGGCGGCGACCTCTGACGCCGAGGGCGACCTGGGGGTGAGCCTTCCCGGCATGCCCGGCACGAGAACGGTCGTGACAAGGTCAGACCACCGCCCGACGGACGCGCTGACGATCGCCGCGGAGTCGGCAGGCAGGCAGTCTGCGAGGGTGGACAGCCACTCCTGGAGCATGGCCACCCGCGCCCGGGAGAGCTGGTACCGGAGCGCGTCCGCAACGGCGGCGGCCTCATCCGCTCCCGCGGCGAACCGCAGCGGCGGGCTCGAGGTGTCGCGCAGCGAACGGCCAAGCTGGTAGGCGAGGCCCAGGTCGCGGTCTTCGCGGGCCAGCCACGTGAGGATCTCGAGGTTGGTCGCCCTGAGCCGCTGCCTGGAGTCTTCATCCGGCTGCCACGTGCGGCCGCTGGGGTCCACCGCGCCGCTGACGTTGCCGACGGCCTGAACGGGCAGCGGCTGCCCCGGGCTCAGCACCGCCCCGAGCCTGGCGAGGAGGGCGTTGACCCGCTTCACCTCAAGCTCGGCCCGCTGCGGGGGTGGCAGCTCATGCTCGGTCGGCAGCCGGTCGGGCGGCACCTCCCGCTGCGGCAGCCCGCCGAAAAGTAAGGCCAGGCTCCACCCGATGCTGACCGCGAGCGGCGCCGGGGCGGTGTCTGTGCCGGTGACCGCCCCCCCGGCGGTGCCCGCGGCGGTGGCGGTGCCCGCGGCGGTGGCGGTGCCCGCGGCGGTGACCGCCCCCGGCTGGTCCAGCCGAGTCCCGGATCTCGTCTGGCTGGGAGTTATCGTGGCCGTTACCGGGTCGGTTGCTGGGACATCGCTCATATCCGGCAGCGTCGTCCCCGTCCAGCCGGTCCGTCAAGCGACGCTGGCCCGCGGTATTTCGGAGGCGCATCCATGACCGGCGACCGGGAGGAGCCCAACCGCGTCCTTGGCTTCCCGCTGGGCGGAAAGCCGTTCTCCCGGCAGCCAGGGGCGCAGCGGCGCGGCCGCGGCGCAGCACCCGCGCCGCGCCCGGGGCAGGCCATGGCGCCGCAGCCGCGAAGGTACGGCGAGCCGCAGCGGGTGCTCGGCTTTCCCGTTGACTGGTTCGGGGAGTTCGGCCGCGAGGTGCTGCGCCCGCTGGCGGACCGGATCCGGCGGCGCCGGCGCGGGGGATGACGCGGACACCGTGGCGCGGTCGCCCGCTGGGCGGCCGCCGGCGGGTACGGGGGCACCAGGGCGGGTGCCGTGCCAGAAAGCGCGGCATACGTGACGTTCAGGAATAAAACCCATAACCGCCGCGGCGCGATGGGCTGGCGGCAATCGTTACCGGGCCGGCGTGGCCCGGCCCAGCGCTGGGCGGCGCCGGTCAGGCGCGGACCGGCGCGCCCGACCAGCAGCGCACGATGTCGCGCATGGAAAGAAGCCCGATCACGTCCTGGCCCTCGATGACCACGAGGTGGCGGAAGTTGCCGCGCACCATGGCCTCGGCGGCGCGTTCGAGGGTCCAGTGGGGCGCGGCGAACACGATGTCGTTGGTGCGGTGATCCGACACGAGCTCGGCGTCCGGGTCCTGCCCGGCCCCCACCGAGTCGAGGACGTCACGCTCGGTGAGGATGCCGATCCCGGCCTGCTCCGCGTCGATCACCACCGCTGCCCCCACATGCCGCGCCGACATCCGGCGGGACGCCTCACGCAGCGTGTGCGCGGGGCCGAGGGTGAGGACCACATCGCTCATCCCGTCGCTTACGTTCATGGCCGCTCGCTCCCTCCTGCTTGTGCACTTGTGACAGCTATCTGCCCAGCATCCGTGAATTAATCGCGCGGGGCAAGACCCGCAGGGGTTATCAGTTCCCCTAGGAGGATCCCGGATGCGCCGGCGGGGCGAGAGCGGCCTCAGCGCTCTTTCAGCAGGTCAAGCACTTCGGCGTGCAGACGGCCGTTCGTGCAGACCGCGCTGCCGCCGTCCGGCGTCGGCTTCCCGGTCAGGTCGGTGAACGTGCCGCCCGCCTCCTCGACGATCACCTGCAGGGCGGCAAGGTCCCAGAGCGAGACTTCCGGCTCTGCGGACACGTCCACCGCGCCTTCCGCGACCAGCACGTGCGACCAGAAGTCGCCGTACGCGCGGGTCCGCCAGACCGAACCGGCGAGCTGGAGGAACCCGTCCATCCGGCCGGACCAGCCGGACAGTTCCGAGTACGACAGCGAGGCATCCTGCAGGCTCGCAACGTCCGAGACGCGGCAGGGCGAGGCCTTGGTCAGGCTGCGCCCGGTCCACGCGCCGCCGCCGCGCGCCGCCCACCAGCGGCGGCCGAGCGCTGGCGCCGAGGCGACCCCGACGGTGACCTCGCCGCTCGCCATCAGGCCGATCAGCGTTGCCCAGACCGGCACCCCGCGGACGAAGTTCTTGGTCCCGTCGATGGGGTCGATGACCCAGCAGCGGGTCCCCACGCCGGTCTTGCCGGATTCCTCGCCGAGCACGGCGTCGCGCGGCCTGGCCCGGCTCAGCACGTGCCGCAGCGACTCCTCCGTGGCAAGGTCGGCGTCGGTGACCGGGGTCAGGTCAGGCTTCGACTCGACCCGCAGGTCCAGCGCGCGGAACCGGCGCATGGTGATGTCGTCCGCCGCGTCGGCAAGCACGTGGGCGAAGCGCAGGTCGTCGTCATATCCGGTCATCGCGGGTTACGGTACCGCCTAGCGGCCTGCCAGGGCCACGCCCCGGGCCGGGGCATGCCCGGCAGCCGGCCGATCCCGCCGCCGCCATAGCCTGATGCGCCATGGAGTACACGCACCTTGGGCGCAGCGGCGCGTCGGTAAGCAGGCTCTGCCTGGGGACGATGAACTTCGGCTGGTTCACCGAGGCCGCGGAAGCGCACCAGATCATGGACCGCGCGCTCGACCAGGGGATCAACTTCTTCGACACCGCCAACACCTATGGCCGGCCGCGGGCCACGGGCGTGTCCGAGCAGATCATCGGGGAATGGCTCGCCGCCGGGGCCGGCCGCAGGGACAAGATCGTCCTGGCCACGAAGCTGTACGGGGGCAAGGGGGAGTGGCCGAACGACAGCTTCCTGTCCGCGCTGAACATCCGGCGTTCCTGCGACGATTCGCTGCGGCGGCTGGGGACCGACCGCATCGACCTGTACCAGATGCACCATGTGGACCGGAACACGCCGTGGGAGGAGATCTGGGAGGCGATGACGGTCCTGCGCAGCCAGGGCAAGATCATCTATGCCGGCTCGTCGAACTTCGCCGGCTGGCACATCGCGCGGGCTCAGGAGTCCGCCGCCAGGCTCGGCGCGTTCGGCCTGGTCAGCGAGCAGTCCCTGTACAACCTCGCGGCGCGGACCGTGGAGCTCGAGGTGCTTGGAGCCTGCCAGGGGTACGGGCTTGGCGTGGTGCCCTGGAGCCCGCTGCACGGTGGCCTGCTGGGCGGCATCCTGCGCAAGGAGCCCGGGGCGGGCCGCAGCGGCGGCGGCCGGGCCGCCGAGGCCCTCGGCCGCCTGCGGCCGCGCGTCGAGGCCTACGAGGCGTTCTGTGCCGAGCTGGGCGCCGAGCCCGCCCACGTGGCCCTGGCCTGGCTGCTGCGCCAGCCCGCGGTCACCGCGCCGATCGTGGGGCCGAGCAGCGTCAGCCAGCTCGACGGGGCGCTGCGCGCGCTGGGCACCGAGCTCGACGGTGCCGCGCTGGCCAGGCTCGACGAGATCTTCCCTGGCCCGGGCGGCGCCGCGCCCGAGGCGTACGCGTGGTGACGCGCGGTGACGCGCGGCAGGCGGTGACCCATTAGTCGCCGTCGTCGCGCCCCTCGCGGCTGCGCAGCAGCCGCCGCAGCGACTCCAGCCGGGCGGCAAGCGCGCCGGTGCCGTCGCGGGAGGCGACCCACGAGTCGAGGGTGCAGTCCGCGCCCAGGTGGCTGCACCCGGGCGGGCAGTCCGCGACCCCCTCGGCCAGGTCCGGGAACGCCCGCACGACCCGGTCGGCCGAGATGTGCCCGAGGCCGAAGCTGCGCAGCCCGGGGGTGTCGATGATCCAGCCGCCGCCGGGGAGGGGCAGCGCGACCACGGATGACGACGTGTGGCGGCCCCGGCCGGTCACCGGGCTCACCGTGCCCACGGCCCGGCCTGCCTCCGGGATCAGCGCATTGACCAGCGTCGACTTGCCCACGCCGGAATGGCCGACGAGGACGCTGACGCGGCCGGCCAGCAGCGCCCTCAGCTCGCCGAGCAGCGCCTCGGTGACCGGCCTGCCGCTGACCAGGTAGCGGATTCCGAGAGGCGCGTACGTCGCCAGGATGCCGTCCGGGGACGCCAGGTCGGCCTTGGTCAGGATCAGCAGCGGGTCGATTCCCGCGTCGTACCCGGCGACGAGGAAGCGGTCGATCAGGCGGGGCCGCGGCGTCGGGCTGGCGAGCGCGGAGACGATCCCCAGCTGGTCGGCGTTGGCCACGATCACCCGCTCGACCGGGTCGGTGTCGTCGGCCGAGCGGCGCAGCACCGACGTGCGCGGGGCGACCCTGACGATGCGGGCCAGCGTGCCCGGGTCCCCTGACACGTCGCCGGCCAGGCTGACGACGTCCCCGACCACGACGCTGCCGCGGACGAGCTCCCGGGCCTTGACGGCGGTGACCCGCTGCCCGGCCGCGTCAGCGCCGGCGCGGACGCAGGTGTACCTGCCCCGGTCAACCGCGATCACGAACGCCTCGGCCGCGTCCTCATGGGCGGGCCTGCGCCGGGTGCGCGGCCGTGAGCCCCGGCCGGGGCGTACCCGCACGTCGTCCTCGTCGAGGTCGGCGCGCCTGGCCGGGCGGCTCAGGGTGACCGCTCGGTGTTTTCCGGAGCGCGCGCGTCGGGCAACCCGCCGCGCGGCCGCTCGGTCATGGCGGACCACACCCTCGTGAACGACGGGAAGGTCTTCCCGACGGTGGCCGCGTTGCCGACCCGCAGGCCACCGGGCAGCGCCAGGCCGAGCACCGCGGCGGCCATCACCAGCCGGTGGTCGTCGTGGCTGGCGAAGACCGCGCCGCCCGCCCGCAGCGGCCGGGGCCGGATCTCCAGGCCGTCCCCGAGGTCGCGGACGTCTCCGCCGAGCGCGCCGATCTCCGCCGCGAGCGCGGCCAGCCGGTCGGTCTCGTGCGTGCGCATGTGCCCGATGCCGGTGAACACCGACGGCGAGCTCGCGAGCGCGGCCAGGGCGGTGAGCACTGGCACGATCTCGCTGACGTCGCCGAGATCCGCGGCGATGCCGCGGATCTCGCCCGTGCCGGCGACCCGCATCCCGTCCGGCGTCATCGAGCACCCGGCGCCCATCCGGGTGAGGAGCTCAAGGATCTGGCCGGCCGGCTGCAGGCTGCGGGCGGGCCAGCCGGGGATCGTGACCGACCCCCCGGTCACCAGGGCCGCGGCGAGGAACGGAGCGGCGTTGGACAGGTCGGGCTCCACCGTCACCGCGGCGGGGCGCAGCTCGCCTGGGTGCGCCCGCCAGCGATCGGGAACCCGCGACCCGTGGCCGGTCACCCAGGTCTCGACGTGCGCCCCGGCGTCCCGCAGCATCTGCACGGTCATCGCGATGTGCGGCGCCGAGGGCAGCCGCGGCCCCTCATGGCGGACCTCTGCGCCCTTGCCGTACCGCGGTGCCGCCAGCAGCAGCCCGGATACGAGCTGCGACGAGCCGGAGGCGTCCAGGGTCACCGAGCCGCCGCTGATGCCACCGCTGCCGCGGACGGTGAACGGGACGCTGCCCCGGCCCCCGTCGTCGATCACCGCGCCGAGCTCGCGGAGCGCGGCGAGCAGCGGGCCGACCGGGCGCTCGGCGGCCCGGGTGTCCCCGCGGAACGCGACGTCCGCCCGGGCCAGGGCGGCGACCGGGGGCACGAAGCGCAACACGGTCCCTGCGTTGCCCACGTCCACGTCGGCCGCGCCGCGGACGCTGCCCGGGGTCACCCGCCAGGCGGCGGGCTCGCTGCCGCTGCGCTGCCCGGCGGCGTCCTCGTCGATCGCTGCCCCGAGCCCGCGCAGCGCCGCGGCCATCAGCAGCGTGTCCCTGGCCCGCAGCGGATTGGTGATCACGGTTGGGCCGCCGGCGAGTGCGGCTAGAATGAGTGCCCGGTTGGTCACTGATTTTGAGCCCGGGGGGCGCACCTCCGCGTGCACCGGGCCCCTCGCGGGGGGCGCCAGCCAGTCCGAGCCCGGTCCGCGCTCGGGAACCGCTGCTGCGTGCATGGTGCGAGCGTACTGGCAGGGTGGCCGGCGTGCAGCGCCGCGCCGCAGCGGCCCGGGGCCGCCGCCGTCCCGGTCCCGCCGGCCCCGCCGGGCGGGCGGTCCAACAGGAAAGGTCCCATCGAGGTTTGGCAAACCCGAATGTTGGCTATTAATTGCCACAATCTGTGCTCAGCGGGGCCGCGGGAGCACGCCGACTTGCCAGGGTGAGGATATGTGTGGCCGGTATGCGTCAGCGCGCAAGCGCCTAGAGCTCCTCGAGGAGTTCCGCATCGAGCGCGACCGTGTCCAGGCACCGCTCGAGCCCGATTACAACGTGGCGCCGACCAAGCCGGTGTATGCCGTGGTGACCCGCGAAGAGCGCGAGCTGCGCGTGGTGCGGTGGGGGCTGGTGCCGTTCTGGGCGAAGGATCCCAAGATCGGCAGCCGCCTGATCAACGCACGCGCCGAGACCGTCGGCGCCAAGCCGGCGTTCCGGCACGCGTTCAAGCGCCAGCGGTGCCTGCTCCCCGCCGACGGCTACTACGAGTGGCAGCGCCCGGACGGCAGCAGCAGCGACTCGGCCGGCGGCGGCCGCGGAGGCGCCGCGAAGCAGCCGTACTTCATCACCCGCGGCGACGGCGGCCCGCTGGCCTTCGCGGGCCTGTACGAGCTCTGGCGGGACCCGGCGCTGCCGGACGATCACGAGCGGGCGCTGCTCTGGACGGCCACGATCATCACCACCAGCGCACCGGACGACCTCGGCAGGATTCACGACAGGATGCCCATGGTGATCGACCCGGCCCGCTGGCCGGACTGGCTCGACCCGGCCCATGACGACCCGGCCGGCCTGATGGCGCTGCTGGCTCCCGCGGCCGCAAGCGGGCTGATCTCGTATCCGGTGTCGACAGTGGTCAACTCCGTGCGGAACAACGGCCCTGAGCTGATCAAGCGCCTTGACCCGGGCCCGGGAGACCGGGGCCCCGACCAGAGCGCACCAGGCGGCGCCTCCCCTCGATCCCGGAGCGCCGCGTCCCGAGGAGCCTCTGGCAGCGCACCCGGCAACCCGCTGTAACGCCAAGGCTGAAACCCGGCCTGGCGGCAAGGACGCCGATCGGCGCTGCCGGGCCCTGTGCGGATAGGAGGTGGCTGTCCATGGAAACCGCCACCGCTCGCAAGCGCCTCGAACAGATGCGAGACGAACTCGAACGCTCCATTGCGGTGCTCACCGGAGATCAAGAACGCGACGACCGGGCCTTGGACTATCCGCAGGATCCGGCGGATGCCGGTGCCAATCTCTCCGAATCCGAGCGCACCGAGGCGGTGCTGCACGTCGCAAGGGGCCAGCGCGCCGAGGTGCTCGACGCGCTGCGCCGGATCGAGGCCGGGACGTACGGGACCTGCGCGGACTGCGGCAACCAGGTTCCCGAGGGCAGGCTCCAGGCGCGGCCGGAGGCGGCCCGTTGCGTGTCCTGCCAGGCCAAGTGGGCACGGATGCGGCGATGATGCGCTGGCTGGAATGAAGCGACGGCGGAGCGTGTTGCAACGCCTGTGCCTATCGCAAGCTGCCCGCCGCGCGGCCGGACCTCGGTGCTTGACAGCGCATCGATGGTAATGGCGCGCGAGCTTGGCGGGCCCGGCGTTGTATCCTCCGGCCGAGACAGTTGGCAGGACGACGGGTGGCCAGACAGCCGCTCGCAGCCAGCGATCGTCGAGGGGGTGAGTCCGGTCCCAGAGACACTGGAGCAGCGCAGCGAGCGCTTTGAGCACGATGTCCTGCCGTACCTGGATCAGCTGTATGCGGCGGGGATGCGGATGACCCGCAATCCGGCCGACGCCGAGGACCTGGTGCAGGAGACGTTCGCGAAGGCATATGCCTCCTTCCACCAGTTCCAGGCGGGTACGAACCTCAAGGCCTGGCTGTTCCGGATCCTCACCAACACGTTCATCAACAGCTACCGCAAGCGGCAGCGTGAGCCGCAGCGCGCCGGCAACGACGAGATCGAGGACTGGCAGCTCGCCAGGGCCGCATCGCACAGCTCCGCCGGCCTGAAGTCCGCGGAGGCCGAGGCGCTCGAGCGGCTGCCCGATTCTGACGTCAAGGAAGCGCTGCAGGCGCTGCCCGAGGAGTTCCGCATCGCGGTCTACCTGGCCGACGTCGAAGGGTTCGCCTACAAAGAGATCGCCGACATCATGGGAACCCCGATCGGGACCGTGATGTCGCGTCTGCACCGCGGGCGCCGGCAGCTCAGGGAGATGCTCCAGGACTACGCGGCCAAAGAGGGCCTGGTCAGGGCTGCGTCCACAGCCCCCGCCGAGGCGTCGTCATCGGGCGAGACGCCCGGGAAGGACGCGGAATGAGCTGCGGCAAGCCCCATGACATTCCGTGCAGCGAGGTGCTGGCGCGCGTCTACTCCTACCTGGATGGGGAGATCGAGGACATGGGCATCGCCCAGATCCGCGAGCACCTCGACGAGTGCGGGCCGTGCCTGCGCGAGTTCGGGCTGGAAGAGGCCGTGAAGCGGCTGGTGCACAAGTACTGCGGCGCCGAGGCCGCGCCGATCGGGCTGCGCGACAAGGTGCTCGTCCGCATCCAGACCATCCGGGCCGAACTGGAAGTTTCGGAGTTCCGCGCCGATTAGCCGGGCGCGCCGGGCACGGCGCCGGCGGCCATTCCGCCCGGCCCCTGTCACGCCCCCGCGGGTTGTTAACCGTCGCCGCAGGCGCTACTTTGATCACGCATTGATTTGCCCCGTGCGCATATTGCTCATGGGGCGGCTGGGGTCTTCGCGAAGGCGTTCGGCCGCGTTACTCTGAGTCGCGGCGTCTGGCCGAACGCATTTCGCTACTCGCAGATTACGGCGAATCAGCGCCGAGCCGGTCATTTGCGGGCCAAATCGGGCCGCAAAGGGCCGACGGCGAGGGGGTCATGAGCAGGGTCTCGCGGGCCGCGTGGGTCTACATAGCGGCGGTCGTGACGGCGGCCGCCTCGGTCGTCGCGCCCAGGCTGTCCGGTCCCCCCATGGGCACGGGCTGGTGGCTGTCGCTCGGCGTGCTCATGCTGCTGTTCCTGATCTGTGACTCGGCGCCCACCCCGCTCGCCGCGCGCCAGTCGGCCTGGTCGCCGAGCTCGTCGGCCACCCTGGCCGCGGTGGTGCTGCTCGGGCCGGTCGGCGCCGCCCTGGTCGGCGCCGTTTCCGTGCTCAGCCTGCGGCGCAAGCTGCTCCTGGCGGAGCGGGTATTCAACGGCGGGATGTACGCCGTTTCCGGGTTTGCCGCCGGGCAGACGTTCGTCGCGCTGGGCGGGCACATCGGCCTGCCCAGGCCCGCCGACTTCCCGGCGATTGCGCTGCCGTTCGCCGCCGCGGCCGCCGCGCACGTCTTCGTCAATCTCGGCCTGATGTGGGGGGTTCTGCAGCTCACCAGGAACGACGGCCCGCGCCGGGCGCAGCTGGAGTCCAGCCTGCCGCTCCTGCTCGCCTCTGACCTGGGCTACGCCGCCCTGGGCCTGGTGATCGCGGCGCTGTGGACGGTGATGGGGCCGTTCGCGGCCGCGCTGGTGCTGGTCCCGCTGTTCGTCGCCCGCTGGGCCATGGGCCAGTTCGCCGAGCAGCAGCGCGCGTACGGGGCGACGATGGCGGCGCTCTGCCAGGCGGTGGAGACCAAGGATTACTACACCCGCGGTCACAGCGAGCGGGTCTCCCGCGGGTCCGGCATGATCGCGCGGCAGATCGGCATGCGCCCGGACCGTGTCGAAGCCATCATGTTCGCCGGCATGCTGCACGACGTGGGCAAGCTCGGCGTGCCGACCAAGGTGCTGCAGAAGACCGGGCCGCTGACCGAAGAGGAGTTCGCCGCCATCCAGCTGCATCCGCTGCGCGGCCTGGAGATCGTGCGCGAGATCGGCTTCCTCAACGAGGCCCTGGCTGGCATCATGCACCACCACGAGAAGGTCGACGGAACGGGCTACCCCATGGGCTTCGCCGGCGATGAGATCCCCGAGTTCGCCCGGGTCATCGCCGTCGCCGACGCATTTGACTCGATGACGTCGACCCGCTCCTACCGCGCGGCGCGCCGGATGAGCGAGGCGGTCGAGGAATTGCGCAAGGGCGCCGGCACGCAGTTCGATCCCGCCATGGTCGAGGCGTTCATCGCCGCGCTGCGCCGGGACGGGTGGCGGCGGCCCGAGCGTGCAACGGCGCCGGCCGACCGCCAGACGGTGACCGCACAGGACCACGACGACCCGACAGCGCCACTGCGGGTCATCGAGAGCCACTGACCGCAGGAGGAACGGGTGGCGATCCGCCAGGCCGATGACCGGCTGCCCTCCTGGCACGCCATGGACTCGGGCCGGCTGCTGCTGCTCGCGGCGGTCGGAATGATGGTGGTGGCCGCCGTCGCGCACACGGCCGCGGTGCGGGTGACCCAGCCGCAGACCGCGATCGCGTTCGGCGCGGTCATCGCGATCGGGGAGCTGCTCAGGCTGAGGCAGCCGGGTGGCAGGGAAGCGGCCCCGATCGCGACGGCCGCGGCGCTGGCTTACGCGCTGCTGCTGCGGGTCGGCGAGCTCTCCAGCGCCCACCCGGTGCCCAGGGTCTCCGCGCTGCAGGTGATCACGGTGACCGCGGTCGGCATGACCGTGGGGGCGATGCCGCACATCGCCGCCGGGCGGTCGGCCGGGCTGACCGGGATGGCTACCCGGCTGGTCGCGGTCGCCTGCGTGGCGTTCGCCTTCCGGCCGATCGCGGGCAACGCCCTGATCAGCGGCGCGGGCCACTGGTGGATCGCGTTCCTCGTGATGACCTTCCTGGTCGCAGGAGGCTGGCTCGCGGAGGCGATCATCGCCGCTCTGATCAGGGCGGATGACCTCGGAGCCAGGTTCTCCGTCGCGCTCTGGGACGAGATGCGGATCCAGTTCCCGCTCGGCGCGGCGGTCGGCGTCTCGGCGATGATGATCACGTTCGCGGCCGAGGTCATGGGCCTGGCCGAGCTCGCCGTGTTCCTCGGGCCGCTGCTGGTCACCCAGGTCGCCTTCCGCAGGTACGCGGGCATCAGCGCGACGTACCTGCAGACGGTCCGGGCCCTCGCGCGGGTCACCGAGGTGGGCGGCTACGTGGAGAGCGGGCATTCCCGCCGGGTGAGCAGGCTCGCGGTCGCCGTCGGCAGGGAGCTCGGCCTGGCCGAGCCGGACCTGCTGGACCTGGAGTACGCCGCGCTGATGCATGACATCGGGCAGCTGGCGCTGACCGACCCGATCCCCGGCGGGGCCACCGTGCTGGTCTCCAAGCAGGACCAGCAGCGCATCGCTGAGCTCGGCGCCGACGTGATCAGCAAGGCCGGCGTGCTGGACCGGGTGGCCGAGCTCGTCCGGTGCCAGAGCTGGCCCAGCCGCGGGCACGATCCCGAGCCGCCGATCGGCAGCAGGATCATCCGCGCCGCCAACGCCTTCGACGACCTGGTGGGAGGGTCCACCGACCGCGACCGCACCGCCGCGGCGCTGGAACGGCTGCGCCTGGACACCGCTGCCGAGTACGATCCGGGCGTCGTGGAAGCGCTGAGCGACGTAGCCTCCAGGCGGCTCGCGAGCCGGCTGGAGTAGGCTCGCCGGGCATGAGTGGGCGCGGTGGCGTACTCGAGTCGGTCCTGGTCGCCAACAGGGGCGAGATCGCGCGCCGGGTGATCCGGACTGCCAGGCGGCTGGGCATCCGGGCCATCGCCGTGTACTCCGAGGCAGATGCCGGCCTGCCTTACGTGCGAGAGGCCGACGAGGCGGTGCTCATCGGTCCCGCGCCCGCGGCGAAAAGCTACCTCGACGCCCGCGCCGTGCTTGGGGCGGCGCGGGCGGCCGGGGCAGCAGCGGTCCACCCCGGCTACGGGTTCCTGGCCGAGAACGCCGGCTTCGCCGCCGCGGTGACCGACGCGGGCCTGGTCTGGATCGGCCCTCCGCCCGCCGCGATCCGGCAGATGGGCGACAAGATCAACGCCAGGAACCTGATGGAGCAGGCCGGTGTGCCGGTCGCCGCCGGCACCAGGGAGCCGGTCACCGACGCGGCCGCCGCGGCCGCGCAGGCGCGGCGGATCGGCTACCCCGTGATGATCAAGGCCGCGGCGGGCGGCGGCGGCATCGGCATGAGCGCGGCAGCCAGCGAGACCCAGCTGCGCGCGGGCTTCGACACCGCGCGCACCAGGGCGGAGCGGTTCTTCGGCAGCGCCGCGATCCTGCTGGAGCGGTACGTGGAGCATGCCAGGCACGTCGAGGTGCAGATTCTGGGGCTGAACGACTCGCGGGTGCTGGCGCTCGGGGAACGGGACTGCTCGGTGCAGCGGCGGCATCAGAAGATCGCCGAGGAGACCCCGTCGCCCGGGGTGACGCCCGAGCTCCGGGCCCGGATGCTGGCCGCGGCGAGCCGGGCGGGGGAGGCCGTCGGCTACCGGGGCGCGGGCACCGTCGAGTTCCTGGTCGACACCGCGACCCGGGACTACATGTTCCTGGAGATGAACACCCGGATCCAGGTGGAGCACCCGATCACCGAGATGGTCACCGGCATCGACCTCGTGGAACAGCAGATCCTCATCGCCGCGGGCGGGGAGGTGAGCTTCGACCCTTCGGCCGTCCGGGCCGACGGGCACGCGGTGGAGCTGCGCGTCTACGCGGAGGACCCGCAGCGGTTCCTGCCCAGCCCTGGGCTGATCACCGAGTGGGCAGAGCCGTCCGGTCCCGGGATCAGGGTCGACGCGGGCTATGAGGCCGGGAACGAGGTCACCCCGTTCTACGACCCGCTGCTCGCCAAGCTGTGCGCGCACGGCGCGGACCGTGCCGACGCGCTCGAGCGCGCCCGGGCCGCCGTCCGCGGCTTCCGGATCGAGGGGCCCAAGAACAACCTGCCGTTCCACGCCGACCTGCTGGACTCTGGCGAGTTCACCAGCGGCCGCTATGACACCTCGCTGGTCGCCCGGCTGCGCCCTTGACCAGCGTGGGCGGGGGAACAATGCTGCGGCTATGATCGCCGGGGCGCTGAGGCGAGGAGGTGGG
>Ga0335075_10005746_pt1 | contig 19195 bp, 16 predicted proteins | sample Lox_Sample_24_FD_206723 | JGI IMG/M metagenome (GOLD analysis project Ga0335075, IMG submission 206723) | Soil microbial communities from Loxahatchee National Wildlife Refuge, Florida, United States - Lox_Sample_2.4 | ecosystem: Environmental > Terrestrial > Soil > Wetlands | place: USA... | reverse complement strand
TCTCTCCTTTTCCTCATCGGCGGTTGGCGGGCGTGGGGGTTCATACGGCTTCAACGATGCCGGTTTGAACCTGGGAACGGGTGACCCGCCGGGCGGCGGGGCAAGGGCGGCAGCGGCCTGTGCTGGCGCTTGGCTGTCCGCCGCTGTGTGTGGCACGTCCGGCGCTTCCGGCCCTGGATCGGGTGCCGCCGGGGCAGGGGGCTCGGTCGCCCAGGCCCGGCTCTTGAGTGGGCGGCTCGCCCGGATAATCTCGCGGCGTAGGCCCTCGGCGGACCACGCGCGTTCGGTGCGCCAGGTGATGCCCGCGCGTGTCAGGGCCTCCGCGACGGCTGCCCACGACCAGTCGTCATGCACCAGCGTGCGGATCATCGCGTGATGCTTCCGCAGCCATGGTCGCACCACGTCGCCCTGGCGCCAGAGTGCGCGGAAGCGTTCCGCTAAGGCGTCCAATTCGGCTTCGGGAGGCTGGCGTTTGATCGGCATGGACCGGGCGAGGGTGCCTCAGCGCTCTATGCAGGTCAACAAATCGCGGCTCTTTTCGCGTCCCATTTCGCGGCTCATTCCGCGTCCCTTTCCGCCGCTCTTTTTCGGCGGCCTGACCCGGCCGACAGGGGGGTGGGCGAAGGGGTCATCTGCAACAGACCAAGGCACCCTTTGGGTGCTTGGTTGCGGCACCTCCCCGTTCCCCGTACGGTGTCCGAGGAGACCATTCGCGGCCAGCGCCGACCGAGGAGACTCCATGGCCGACAGTCCGCCCGCCGACTCTATCACAGTTCGCCTGACCGCGCTCGAGGCCGGCCAGTCGGCGATGAACCAGGCCCTCGGGCTGATGCTCGACACGCTGCAACAGCAGACGAACCTGCTGCGCGAGATGGCGGCGGCCGTGAAGGACGAGCCTGGCCCCTCGCCAATCGTGCAGAGCCTCGACGAGCTGACCGAGGCCGTGGTGCACATGGGCACCGGCATAGAGGCCTTGAGCGCGAAGCTGGACGCGCTACCCGATGCGATTAGCGCCGCGATGGATGGCGGCGAGGCGCCACCGGACGCGCCGACGCCGGACGAGGACACCTGACTTGCTGACCTATCGTACCGGGGCAGCAGGGGCACCGCGGGCCGCCAGGGCCATGGCCGAGCACTTGTTGCAGCAGACGTTGCCGCCGGAGATGGCGGTCATGGCGGAGTATTACGAGCAGGGCGTGACTCGACCGACGCCGGCTGTCGCGGCCTATAGCCGATATTGCCGTCTGGCCGTGGGCGGTGCGTTGCCTGAGGGTGCGGCACTCGACGAACTGGTGACAGCCGAGGCTGCCCGCCTGGGCGAGAGCGCCGTTGCCCCGGACGGCTCCGCGCTCGATGCCGGCGAACTCCATTTGCGCGCCGTGGGTGCATTCATCGGAGCCGGGCTGCTGACCCGCGAGGCAGCAACCGGAAGTCTGGTGCGCCTGGGCACGGCAGCGGGCGGAGCGGGCTTCGAGGAACGACTTGAGGTGGCGATCACCGAGTCCACCACGGAGCGCGATTACAGCAGCGCGGTTGCCACGCCGCGGCGCGACATGGACCCTGCCCTTGCCCGCCGCCTCGGCGTCGACCCGAACCGAGGGCTGACCCAGAGCGAGGTGGCGCTGTTGCTGAACGGGCAGCGCGCGGACGGGCGGGAGATCGCGGGCAAGCAGACGCAGGCCGCGACGCTGCCGCTGACCCAGATTTTCGAACTGGAGGGCGGCGTGAAGCCCGGCCGGGAACAGCTCGAACGAATGCTGGGTGGCCAGACGGCCGCCGGCAACGCGTTGCCGGAGAAAACTGCCAGGACGGCCGTGCGGCGTCTGGAGACGGCGCTTGGCGTCACCGGCGAGGTGATGTCATCCTCGGAACGCGAGCACATCTTGTCAGGCCGCATGGCGGATGGCCGGGAGCTGTCCGATCGCGCCTACATGACGGCGCTGGAAACTTCCAAATCACGCATCGGCTATATTGACCTGACGTTTTCCGCGCCGAAATCGCTGTCCGTCGCCTGGGCCTTCGCGCCCACCAATGCCGAGCGCGCCATTCTGCACCAGGCGCACAGCGACGCGATCGAGAGCGTCATGGGGATCGTCGAGACCGAGATCGGGCGGGCGCGCAAGGGCAAGGGCGGCAAAGACGGGTATGAGTCCGGCGCGATCGGCTGGGTGTCGTTCGACCACTACGCGGCACGGCCGACCGTCGCGGTCATTACCCGGGATGAGGATGGGCGCGAGGCAACGGAGCTGCACAGCCTTACCGGCACAGGCGGGCGCGTGCCCGGCGACATGCAGGTGCACACTCATGTTGCGGTGTTCAATGTCGTGGAGACGGCGGGCGGTCGCGTCGGCGGCCTCGACCTCGCGAGGCTCGACGGCCGCATTCATGAATGGGGCGCGCTCTATCAGGCCCACCTCGCCGACAATCTGCGGCGCCACGGTGTCGACATCACCTTGGACGCGCGGAATGAGATGGCGCGGCTTGCGGATGTGCCGGAGAACGTGGCTGCACATTTCAGCAAACGGACCATAGGCGGCACCGAGGCCGCCCGTGCTTACGCGCAGTCCCTTGGCCGCGATTGGGACAGCCTGGATGCCGAGCACAAAATCCGGCTCCTGAAATCCGGGGTCCAGGATCCGCGCGGCGCGAAATCCGATGACGTGACCGACCTCGCCACATGGCGGACGATGGCGGAGGCGATCGGCTACCGGCACCGCAGTGTGCTTCGGCCCGACGACATCAAACCCAGTCTCTCCCGCAACGAGCGGCTGGAAACGGCCTACCAGGCCGCCATGCCGCTGCTTAGCAAGCAGTTCGACCGGCGGGCCGTCATCGACGGCTCGGACGCGCGTGTCGCCGCCGCCAAAGGACTGATCCTCGCCGGCATCGAATCGGTTGAGGACGTGAGCGCGTTGACGCGGGCCTTCCGCGAGCGTGGCATCCAGCGCCGCGGCGAGGACGCCGCGCTCATCTGGGGCACTGTCGCCGGCGCCCGGGGCCGCGACCGTACCGCCGTTACCACGACCCTCGACGAGCGCGAGGAAAAAACCCTGATCGCCACGGCACGGGCTGGCGGCCAGGATCGGAGTGCCGCCCTTACGCCGGCGAAGATCGACGCGGCGGTGCAGGCATTTCCAGAGCTGGACTTCTCGACCGAGCACGGCCAGGCGCAACGCGCGGTCATCGACAAGCTGGGTACAGGTGGCCGCATCGGTCTTGCGATCGGCGTTGCCGGCTCCGGCAAGACCACCTTGCTCAAGCCCCTTGTCCACGCCTGGCAGGACGATGGCCGCACTGTTCACGGCATCGCCCTCGCCTGGCGTCAATCCGATGATTTGGTTGAAGCCGGCATTGTGGGCCGCACCCGCGCCGTGATGTCATTCCTCACGGCGGCCGAGCGGGGACGACTCGCGCTCGACACGAAATCCGTGGTCGTGCTGGACGAAGTTGGACTGCTCGGCACCCGCCAACTCAATGACATCCTCGCCCTGCAGGAGCGCGCCGGCTTCCAGCTCGTCATGCTGGGTGATCCGAAGCAGATGCAATCCGTGGAGGCCGGACCTGTCATCGGGCTTCTGCGCCAAGGCCTTGGCGCCGATGCGGTGCCGGAGCTGGGCAGCTCGGTGCGCCAGACGGATGCCGAAGACCGGGAAACGACGCTGATGTTCCGCAACGGCCAGACGGCCGAGGCAATGCAACGCAAGGCCGCCAACGGCACATTTGAGGCGGTGGCGGGCGGTTACCGCGAGGTGATCGAACGTGTTGCCGCACTCTGGCAAGAGCGGCGGGAGGCCAATCGGGATCGGCCCGGATTCACCGTGACGGTGAGCGCACCGACCAACGCTGAGGCTCACGACGTCAGCGCAGCCATTCGTGCACACCGGCGAGCCGCCGGCGAGATCGGTGATGACGAGATCACGATCGCCGCGACCGATGGCCAGAGTGACCGCAACTATAGTTTGGCGCTGGCCACCGGCGACCGGGTGCGCCTCTTCAAGCGGATCAACGCGACCTTCGCCGAGACCGGCCGCAGCAGCAATATCGGCCAGAATGGCACAGTGCTGGAGGTGGCTGGTCTGCTTGACGATGGGCTGATGCTGCGCACTTCAGGCGGGAAGATTGGTTTCGTGCCGTGGGACCGCCTGCGTGACGAGAGGGGCCGCGTTCAACTCGCCTATGGCGACGCGCTGACGACGCATACAGCCCAGGGATCGACCGTCACTGAGCATATCCACGCCATGCCGAGCGGCAGCCGCCTGGTCACGGCGTTCGGCGCCTATACCTCCGGCAGCCGGCACCGCGAGCAGAGCTTCATCGTGACATCGGATGGTGCCGAGCGCGCCGAAATCGCCGGCCGTCGCCCTCTTGGCGACCGGCGCGCGATCACGCCCAGCGACGTGCTTGCAAATGTCACACGGAATTTCTCGCGGCAGGACGAAAAGGAGAGCGCCGTTTCAATGCTGGAGCGGGCTGTGAATGTTCGACGCGGCACGATCCATTCCGTGCAGTCGTCCCTACAGCCCATGGAAGCCAGGGCCGCGGCCCAGGAACAGGTGACGAGCTTGCCGGAGCGCCTTGATCGGCGCCGGATCAGGCGAGCCTTGGAAAGCCGATTGCCGGGCCTGGCCGAGCGGCTACGGCGTCATGGTGAGTCCATCGCCCGACTCGCCCATGCGGGGGTTGCGGTTGCCGAGCGATTGGCCGCCATCGCCCGGTCAAAGCGGGCGGAGCGGCAAAACGAACGGGACTACTGGCAGGATATGGCAGAGCGTGCCTCAAAGACATCGGAGCAAGCGCAGTCGCAAACCCAAACGCGACGATCAGCCCGGCGTCGGTAGGTCAGTCAAAGAAGTACCGCATATCAGAGTGGCTGGCGGGGAGGAATTCGCAATTTGGACGCGTTTGTTTGGAGCTTTACACCGATTGTCCCTTTCAAAGACCGGGTGGATTCCGGCGGGAACCACCGAGGTCACCTTACCGCCGCTAGGGTGATAGGGTGGTGTCACCGGCGCGGCGAACGCGCGTCTGTACGCTGTTACCCTTGCTGGGACTGATCGTCATCCACAGATTTCCAGCCCTGGCACCCCTTACCGGTCAGCACGAATCCATTTGGTTGATCATGCGTCGGATCTGGCGGGCCGGAGCCGTTGTCGGGTTGCAGGGTGTTGGCTTAGCGGTCCTGCGCGCCGAATAGTCTTACACCGGCGTGGCGGCCCGGAAATCGCAGCAGCCTCGCCCGTCGGGAGGGCACCACTGCAGGCGGCTCGACCACGCCTTGGCTCGCGGGCGTCAGGGCAGCAAGCATGCCTGACATCGCCACCGTCACCAACGCAGAGACGAACTGGCCGCAGCCGAGCCGTAAGCGACGCGAGGCCGACACCTAGCGAAGCGCGGCCGGGTTGTGCATGAATTCCAGCATGATTGACACGGTCGCGAGCGCCAGCGCTGAGGGAGAGCGATGAGCTTCGCGGCACGTTGTCGGCGGATACCGGGCTGTACCTGCTATGCTGCAAGTGCTGTGACGATCAGTTCGGGTGGCGGTTTCCAATTCCACGGCAGCAGGGTATGCAGCTGGTGAGCCTTGGTTCGCCCGGAGACAACGCGCTCCAGCACATCGGTGAGCCAGGCCAGCGGATCGATGCCGTTCAACTTCGCCGTCTGGATCAGCGTCATGGCGATCGACCAATGACGCGCTCCGCCGTCGCTGCCCGCGAACAACGAATTCTTTCGTGTCAGAGCGTGTGGCCTGATCGCCCGCTCAACCGTGTTCGAGTCCATCTCGATGCGGCCATCGTCGAGGAACGCGACCAGACCCGGCCAATGACGGATGGCATAGCGCATCGCCTTCGCCAGGTCCGAGGTCCCCGACACCCGGCCGATGTGTGCGTGCAGCCATTCATGCAGCGCCTCGACGATCGGTCTGCTGCGTTCCTGCCGCACACGTTGCCGATGCTCCGCGGGGTGGCCGCGGATCTCTGCCTCGATCGCGTAGAGCGCGGCGACGCGGGCGAGTACCTCGGCGGCAAGCGGCGATTTCGTCGACGCATAGTACTGGAAGAACTCGCGTCGCATGTGAGCCCAGCAAAACGCCAGGCGGATCGACTGATCGGCCCGTTCGCCGGCCAGGCGCTTGAAGCCGTTGTAGCCGTCGACCTGCAAACACCTTTGAAGCCGGACAGATGCTCGGCTGGATGCCGGCTCTTGCGGTCCTCACTATAGATATAGGCAACTGCCGGATGCGACGGACCGCGCCACGGGCGATCATCCACCGCATAGCACCACAGAAAGCCGGTTTTGGTTCGCCCGCGCCCGGGATCGAGCACCGGCAAACTCGTGTCGTCGGCAAACACCTTCGGCGACGACAGAATTGTCTTGAGCACCAGGTCATACAGCGGTGCCAGCCACCAGCAGGCCGTACCCACCCAATGGCTCAGAGTAGAGCGGTCCAATGTGATGCCCTGGCGTTGCAGCATCTGCTGCTGCCGATACAGCGGCAGCGAGTCACAGAACTTGCTGACCACAACATGGGCGACCAGCGCTTCGGTCGGCATGCCGCCATCAATCGGCCGCGCTGGTGCTTCGGCAACGACAATCGCCTCCTCACAGCTCCGGCAGGCGTAACGCGGCCGGCGTGTCACCCGGACCCGCAATTGCGCCGGCGCAATGTCGAGTTGCTCGGTGCTCACTTCGCCGATGCAATGCATCTTGCCGCCACAGCAGGGGCAGGCATCATGCGCAACATCGATCACCACCTCGTAGCGCGGCAAGTGCGACGGCAGCGCGCCGTGGTTGCGAGCCGGGCGCGTGATACGCGACCGCGTCCTGGTGTCCCCGGCCGGCTTGCTCGCGTCTTCCGACGCCGCATGTTCAGCTTCAGTCTGGGCCTGATCCTCGAGGACTAATTGCAGTTGCTCGGCCGTCAGCTGTTCAGACCGTTGTCCAAACTGATGACGCGTCAGGCGTTGGATCAACAGCCGCAGCTTGTCATTCTCGGCAGACAGCTCACGCAGCATCTGTTGCAGCGTGGCCAGATCGTTCGGCAATGCGTCAGGGTCGATCTGCACGCCGCAGTGATGAACGATGTCTCCGCGCCGGTGCCAGAACTTTTTTGCCGGTACCGAAATTTTTTGCCGGATTGGCTCGATTATCCTGCCAACTCCGGCCGCCGCCGCTCGACCGGCGCGCGCCATTCACAACCATCGAGCAAGGCAGCCAGTTGCGCCGAGGTCAGCGTGATCCGGCCGGACGTATCGGCTGACGGCCAGACGAACTGCCCGCGCTCCAGCCGCTTGGTCAACATGCACAATCCGATCCCGTCATGCTAGATCAATTTGATCAGCCCGGCGCGCCGACCGCGAAAAGCATAGACAGCACTGCTGAAGGGATTCTCGGCCAGGCCCTGCTGCACCAGCATCGCCAACCCCGACATGCCTTTGCGCATGTCGGTCACCCCGCAGGCCAGATAGATGCGAAGACCTGAGGTCAGAGAGATCATCGCTGCCTCAACACATCCAGAACGCGGCCAAGCGCAGCTCCATCCACCGCCGCATCGACACGGACGACGATGTTGCCCGGCAGGACGATCTCGATACGGCCGGCCGCGCGTGAAGCGTGCGGCGCAGACACAGCGGGCGATGACGCCCGCGCCAAAGGCGTGGTGAGTGCCACTTCCGCAAAGCGCGGCATTGCCCGGGACACGACTGGCGCTTGTAACCCAAGCAGTTCGTGACGCCACGTGTAGAGCTGCCCCGAACTGATCCCGTGCTTGCGCGCGACCTCCGTCGGCGTCAGCTCGGGGCCATAGCTCTCCGCCACGATCTCGCGCTTCTGCTCCGGCGTCCAACGCCGCCGGCGCTCGCTACGCGTGATGATCTCCATCCGCGGTGAGCGGGCGCTCTTACGACTGGTCGTATGAGCGCTCTCATCCAGTGCGGCGATCTCGGGGGGCGAAGCCATCCCCGTCTTGCATCATACTCACGCCCCGAGCCGCAATGTGCTGGCGCCGCCACGCTTACGCCGAGCCGGTGGCCTCCCCAGCATGAACGACAAGCGTGCCGAAGCTCGGGTCTTCCGCGGTGGGCCGACCCAGTCTGAGCTGAAACAGGAGCGTTCGACGCTCGTTGGCACGGAATGCAAACGAGCAGTAGTCCGCTCCGTTTGGGAGCGCGGCCGCCGATAATTGCAGTTGACCACCGGCCTTGCGACCGACCCACCCTGGAAGAAACGCACGGGATGAAAGAAGATATTCCCCACACTAGAGAAGGGGCACTGGCGAGCAAACGGCCGCCCAGCGACCGTGATTGGAGCACAGTCCTATCGCGCGACGAACTCTTGAGGGAAATTTGAAAACTCGTCCGGATAGCTTGCTGGCGCACTTCTCGACATAACGACTCACCCAGATCATGAGCAGGTTGGCGAAACCCAATTTGCTCCGACCTTTTCCAGATAGCTCTGGAAAACGCCGACATGGTTCATCGCGTCGTCGGACGAGTCGGGCCACAGATCGCGCGCGCAAAAGCGAATATCATAAGTAGGCTCCGTCGGTGCCTCCATGCCGTGGCCAGCCGCATCGGGGAAGGGATAGGAGGGTGAGATGCCCACTACGACACCGGTCTTGCCACGAATATAGGCCGGCGCACGGACATGCCCAGGCACGAATTCATTCTTGACGCGCACGATTTCGCCAACGGCGAAGCTTTGCGGCGCTGTCGGCAGACGCCCGGGTCCAATCGGTCCAGCCAGCGGGAAACTTCCTCCGGCCAGGGACTCGAGTTCCTCGCGCGTGACAATCCCTTTCTCCATCAGCAGCGTGGCGACGGCCGTCAGGTGGCGTTCGTAATAGGCCGCTGTTACATAGTGCCGTGGCGCCATGCGCTCGATGGCGTGGCGGAACTCGTCCATGTTGTAGATGTGGTTGCGCAGCGCGCAGGCCGACAACGCGCGCACCACCGGTTCCCAGGTCTCATTGTGGGGCTGGTCGGGGTAGTTCACCCGGCCGAACCCTTGCCGGCCGCCCAGATCGTGCAGGCTGTCCATCGTGTCAACCCTTCACATCATCGAGCCGCGAGGCACCGATCATCGAATCCTGTGTAACGATCGTCGCGAGCTTCTCTGCCGGCCAACTGACGGTCGCCGGCGGCTGCAGTGGCAGCACCATGTAGCGGGTGTCCGCCGTTGTATCCCAGACGCGGATCTCTGTGCTTGCCGGCAGATCGAGTCCCATTTCCCGCAGCACGGTCCGGGACTCGCGAACCACGCGGGCGTGATAGTCGAGATCCTTGTACCAGCCCGGGGCCGCACCGATGATCGTATAAGCGGTGCAAGAGCACAGCGTACGGACGATCACGTTGTGAATGTTCAGCGCATTCTCCAGCACCATCAAATGCCGGTGATGCTCTGGGAAGTCGAAGCCCATCTCCCGAGCTGCGGTCGTGCCGTCGGAGAGCATGCGGGCGCGGAACGCGGGATCGGTCCAGGCGCGGGCCACCATGCGAGCGCCGTTGGACGTAACCCAGGCGTCGTCTGCATGTTCCGTAAAGTCCTCAACGAAACTCTCAGTCAGCATGCCGCTCCGCCGCAGGACCATCTCGATCGCGGCGGTCCTTCGCGCGAGCGATGGAACGGATGATGTCGCATGATCGGTCATCTGGCTGGCTTCCTGCCGGCGTCAAATGCGGCGGTGCCGGCGTGCCCGCGATGTAGCGCCGCCAGCCTCCGAAAACGGAGATGTCCCTTGCGCCGCCGATTTCCTGCGCTTCGACAACGAAACCCTTTGGGTTGGTCCCGTCGGCCAGCCGCACCGTGCCGATGCCAAGCGGGGCGGGAATCCCGGCGACGAATGTCCCGAGACCCTCGGGAGGCATCGCCCAGACCTCGGTTTCAATCGGCAATCCGGAGCCGTCGGCAATACGCATCAGGCCCGGACGGTAAGGTGGTCCGCCGGGCAGCGCATACAGCCGGTAGTCGGATGTGGTGGGCACGGCGCGGAGAAAGCGGGCGTTGCGCGATGTCAACTCGTGATTCAAAGCCATACCGGAGAGATGCGCGCCGACCACGGCGAGTTCGATTTCGCCTGGTGCCGCGACGTTCACACCCTCGCCCGCAGCACGCACCGGAACATTGCTGGTTCCGATCGTGATGCCCGCCGCGGCATGCAGCCGGGCACCGAGCGCAGCAAGGAGGCCATCGTGACCACGCGGCGCGATCAGGGTAATGCCGGACGGAAACCCATCGGCACGAAAGCATCCGGGCACTGCCAGCGCGCAAAGACCTGGCAGATTCACAAAGTTCGTATGCGTGCCCAATTCACTGTTCGGGCCGATCGGATCGGCCTGCACCTCGGCGACGAGGCAAGGCCGCGGATAAGTCGGCACGATCAGCACGTCGATGCCAGTCCAGATCTGTTCCGCCACACGGCGCAGCCCGGCAAGCTGGTAGATGCCAGCGAACGTGTCGGCAGCAGTAATTGCCGCTGCACCTTCGATAATTCGCCGCGTTATCGGGTGGAGGACGTTCGGTCTGGGCTCGACCGGATCACGTATAGCCTGATAGCGTTCCGCCACCCACGGGCCGCTGTAGAGCAGGACTGCAGCCTCGAGTAGGGGCGCGATGTCGACGGATTTCGGCTTGGCGGAATCCATGACGGCTATGAGGTCAGCGATCGCGGCATCGAACGCGGCTTCCGACAGCACATCGCCGCCAAAGCTGCGGCCGGCGCTGTCAGGTACACCGACACGCAGGCCAGGCGGCAAACTGCCTGGTGGTAGCGCGATCGCCTGCACGCACGAAAACGGATCGGATGGATCGTAAGCGGTCATGACCCGGAACACGGCGTCGGCATCCGCCACCGTGCCCGCGAGGACCGAGATGGTATCGAGCGTTCAGCAGGCCGGGACCAGGCCATTGCCGGAAATACTTCCCAATGACAGCTTCAGTCCCACGATGTTGTTCAAGCCAGCTGGCACACGGCCGGACCCCGCAGCGTCCGACCCGAGCGCAAAGGACACAAGGCCCCGCGTCACTGCGACGGCCGCGCCGGAGCTTGATCCGCCTGGCACATAGGCCGGGTCAAGCGCATTGCGGGGGATAGGATACGGCGTGCGTATGCCGACCAGGCCCGTGGCAAATTGATCCAGGTTGGTCTTGCCAATCAGGATTGCGCCGGCACCCAGCAGACGCTGGACGGCGAAAGCCGAGGCGGATGCTGTGTAGGCGTATGCCGGGCATGCTGCGGTAGTCGGCATGCCTGCAACGTCGATATTGTCCTTGACGACAAAAGGGATGCCCCAGAGCGGCTTCGCATTCGGATCGAAGGTTCCGAGGGCGGTCAACGACGCTAGGGCGCTGTCCTCCGGCACAAGGCTGATGAAAGTGCCGGGATCAGCCATCGCCTCGATACGGCGATAGGTGTCGGCGATGACGGCCGCAGGCGCGCGGCCCTGAGCATAGGCCGCATGCAATGCGGGAATGGTCGGAAACATCAGGGACGTCGTCTTTCTTTGGCAGCGTGATCACGCGGCTTCGATTACGAGCAAGCGATCGCCCGTGACAACCAGCCGACCCGGACGACAATACAAAGCGCGCACGACGCCCGTCACCGGCGCTGCAATCGTCACTTCGGTCTTCATCGCCTCAAGGACGACCACGGCCGAACCGGCGGTGATAATCTGCCCCTCCTCGACAAGGACCTTCCACACATTGCCGTGCATGTGCGACGTCACGAGATGGCCGGCAATCTCTTCGGTGATCTCGATCTCTTCGTCTTCGGCCGCTTGCAGCAGCGCTTCGTCAGCCTGCCAGCGTGCCACCTCGTCCATGAAGGCTGCCTGCTGACGGGCACGGAATGCGGCGATGCTGTCGGCCTCGCGGTCGAGGAACGCGTGGTAGGCACCCAGATCGAAAATTTCTTCCTCAATGCGGATCGTCGCGCGCCCTCCCCGGAAATCATCCCGCAGGCGCGTCAGTTCCGCTTCCTCCACCGGATAGAAGCGCACCTGGTCGAAAAACCGCAGCAGCCAGGGCTCGCCGGGAGCGAACACCGGATTTTTGAGGAACTTGTTCCAGATCGGCAGCGTGCGGCCGATAAGCTGGTAGCCGCCCGGCGAATCCATGCCGTAGATGCACATGTAAACGCCACCGATACCGACCGTGCCTTCTGCCGTGAATGTCCGGGCAGGATTGTATTTCGAGGTCAGCAGGCGATGCCGCGGATCGACCGGTACCGCGCAGGGTGCGCCGAGATAGACGTCGCCCAGGCCCAGCACCATGTAGCTCGTCCGGAACACGATGTCCGCGACATCCTCTCGCCGCGCCAGGCCATTGATGCGCTGGATGAAATCGACGTTGTTGGGCAGCCATGGCGCCACCGGGCGCACGGTCTCGCGATAGCGCTGGATTGCATCAAGTACACCCGAATCCTCGAACGTCATCGGCAGGTGTACGACGCGCGTCCTGACCTTCATCGTATCGACCGGCGGCAAATGTGTTTCCGCTTGCAACAGCGCGTCGATCAAATCCTTCTGGTGGATGATGCGGCTGTCGTAGTTGATCTGGAGCGAGCGCACACCCGGCGACAGCTCCAGGATTCCCGCGACAGGATTAGCCTGCAACGCCTCCATCAGGGCGTGCACGCGGAAGCGGTAGCGCAGATCGAGCTCGTTAGGGCCGTATTCGACAAGAATATAGCGGTCGCCGGCCTGGCGGTATGCGACCGCGGGCCGATCACCTTCTGGCGCGAGCGCCGCCAGCACCGTCGCCGAAACGGTCGTGATCGGTTCCAGGCTCGGCGCCGCGAACGGCGGCAGGGCGGCGCACGGCGTCAGCCCGGCAATAGCGGCATCCTGCGCTTTCTCCAATGTGAGAGCCTCGTCGAAGCTGATCGGCCTGAAGCGGATGCGGTCGCCCGGCTTCGCCTGGCCAACCTTCCATAGCTCCGCCTTGGCGATGGTCACGGGACAGACGAAGCCGCCGAGACTGGGGCCATCACAGGTCAGGATGATTGGCATATCGCCGGTGAAATTCACCGCCCCGATCGCGTATTCGCAATCATGGATGTTGGATGGATGTAGCCCCGCTTCGCCGCCATCGCTCCGCGTCCAGGTCGGCTTGGGGCCGATCAGCCGAATGCCCAGTCGGTTGGAATTGTAATGCACCTCCCAGGCGGTCGCGAGGAAAGTCGCGATGGCGTCGTCGGTGAAGAAATCCGGTGCGCCGTGCGGGCCGTACAGCACGCCGATTTCCCAATCACTGACATAGTCGGGAATCAGCGAGGTCGGCGCCGGTCCCGCCATTGGACCGCCGGCCGGTACTTCGCCCAGTGGCAACATGTCGCCGGGCCGCAGCGTGCGTCCCGCGTGTCCGCCGAACTGGCCAAGCACGAAGGTCGACCGGCTGCCGAGATAGACCGGTACGTCGAAGCCGCCTTGCACCGCGAGATAAGTCCGGCAGCCGGATGTTGCACGGCCGATGACCAGCGTCTGGCCGGCCTTCACGGGCACAGGAGACCACCAGCCGACGGGATCGCCGTCGAGGGTCGCTTCGGCGGACGCGCCGGTGAGGGCGATGATGGTGTCGCGGTGGAATTTCAGCGTCGGTCCGGTCAGCGTGCATTCCAGACCCGCTGTGGATCCGGCATTGCCCACGATCCTGTTCGCCAGGCAGAACGCATAGTCGTCCATCGGACCGGAAGGGGGCACCCCGACATCCCAGTGCCCGACGCGCCCCGGATAATCCTGAATGGTCGTGAACGTGCCCGGTGCGATCACCTCCACTGCATTCGGCCGGTAGGCAAAGCGCGACAGGGCACGTGTCGAGACATCGCCGGCAAAGAACATCGGTGAGGAAACGATCGCGCGCAGATAGTCGAGGTTGGTGGCGATGCCGGACAGGCGCGTCGCCGCGAGCGCCCGGCGCATCCGTGCAATGGCATCGGCACGGTCGGCCCCATGCACAACGAGCTTGCCGAGCATCGGGTCGTAGTAGGGCGAGACCTGGGTTCCGGTGGCTACCCAGCCGTCAATACGCACATCGGGCGGAAACGAAACTTCCGTCAGCACGCCGGGCGATGGCTGAAAATCATGTGCCGGGTCCTCGGCATAAAGCCGCACCTCGATCGATGCGCCGCGCGGTTCCGGCACCGCGGAAAGATCGGGCGGCTCGCCTGCCGCGGTGCGCACCATCCAGTCCACCAGATCGATGCCCAGTACCGATTCCGTCACCGGATGCTCGACCTGCAAACGCGAATTCACTTCCAGGAAATAGAAGGTGTCGCGGGTGCGGTCATAGATGAACTCGACGGTGCCGGCCGAGCGATAGCCGACCGCTTCGCCAAGTTTGCGTGCTGCCTCCAGCAGACGGCTGCGCGTTTCGGGTGGCAGGTTGGGGGCGGGTGTCTCCTCCACCACCTTTTGATTCCGGCGCTGCAAAGAGCAATCGCGTTCGCCAAGCGCCGCGACGTTGCCGTTGCCATCGCCGAAAATCTGCACTTCGACATGGCGCGCATCGTCGATGCAGCGTTCCAGAAAGATCCCCGCGTCCTTGAAGAAATTCTGCGCCAGGCGCTGCACGGTGTCATAGGCGGCGGTCAGTTCGGCCGCATCCGCGCAGCGCATTAGGCCAATCCCGCCGCCGCCGGCCGTCGATTTCAACATCACCGGGTAGCCCAGTTCGTCGGCCGAATGCACCGCCTCGTCCAGGCTGCCAAGTAGGCCTGTTCCAGGAACCAGCGGTACGGCGGCCGCCGCCGCGATCTCGCGCGAGGTGTGCTTCAGGCCGAATTGCCGAATCTGCTGCGGCGTCGGTCCGATGAAGACAATCCCGGCCGCGGCGCAGGCATCCGCGAAATCGGCATTCTCGGACAGGAAGCCGTAACCCGGGATGACGGCGTCGGCTCCCTCCGCCTTGGCCGCCGCAAGGATCAGTTCGCCACGCAGATAGGTCTCGGCGGCCGTATTTCCCGGCAACCTGACGGCCGCATCCGCCAGGGCGACATGGGGGGCGGCATGGTCGGGATCCGAGTAAACCGCGACGCTGCGGATGTTCATGGCCCGCAAGGTGCGGGCGATGCGTGCAGCGATCTCGCCCCGGTTGGCAATCAGGACTGTCTGTAGCATCGGCATGCGGCGTTCCCTTTCTTGTCCAGCGGGCGCCCACGCGCCGTTTATCGCTGCCCGGCCTTGGGCAATCGTATGATGTTTCAAGGCAAACATCATACCATCGGAGGGCATGGCCGACCCCCGGGCTTACCCGCGGCGTAGCCGGTCTCTCCAGGGACGCCCCTGCACGCGACAGGTCAGTCCGGGTGAATTCTGCCTAGAAATTAGGCGTCTTACTGCTGTCTGCTTTGAAGCGTCGATGACGGGCCAACCCGTCAGGCATGCACGTGAGCGCTTGTGCCGGCGGAATGACGGTTGCTGGTCTCGACGGGCGCGCTGGGAACCAGATGGAGATTGGCGTGACGCACGCCTCTCTGCACGGTAACTCTGTCTGCGAGACTCCGGAGGTCGGCCGGGGGCCCGTTCATGACGGCGACTTCGAGGCAGGTCCCATGGCTGAGGTGGACGTGCATGCTGGAGATGGCGAGGTCATGACGCGCATGGAACGTGCTGGTCAGCCGCTGTGACAGGGCACGAACTTCGTGGTCGTAGACATAGCTGAGAACACCCACGCAGGATGGCGCATCGTCAGCGGTGGTGGCGTCCAGGGATCCCCGGCGGACCAGATCCCGGATGGCCTCCGAGCGGGTCGGATACCCCCGAGCCGCAGCCAGCGCGTCCACCGTCTCCAGCAGGTCGTCATCGATCGTGATAGTGATGCGCTGCATGGTGGGCTCCTCCTCGAGGTGGATGAGAAGGGCACTATCATACTTTTTGTATGGAATGTATGACTCCCTCTATGCCAACGTCAGGCCGAGCCTTGGATAACGCCAGCCACGGTCCAGAGAGTAGAAAGAGAAGAAGGAAAAAAGGAGCAATCCTGCAATGGCGGCAGAAGTCACCGTAAAGCTACGCAAGTTGACCGGGAAGTGCCTGTGCGGCGCCACGGCCTATGAGGTTGACGATGCGTTCTCCTATGCAATGAATTGCCATTGCTCCAACTGCCGCCGTGCAACAGGCGGAGCCTTCAAGCCCTTCGCGGGTATCCGGCGGAATCACTTGAAGCTCGTCGCCGGGAATGAACACGTGATGGTTTTCGGCGACAAAGAGCGTGCGCACGACGTGCACTGTGGGACCTGCGGTTCGCTGCTATACTCGATAGTGCGTGAGGGCGCCTACGCGCACATTGCGATGGGAACGCTGGTCGATGACCCCACTATTCGAGCCTCTGCCCATATTTTTGTGGGATCAAAGGCAAACTGGCACGAGATCACGGACGATTTACCGCAGTTCAATGAGTTCCCCAAATAGGCGTTTCTCAAATGGAGCGGGTTTCTGCTTGGATTCGATGACAATAGGGCCACTCTGGCGCTAATTCTGCCTGGCATCAAATGCCGCTGGCACCTAACTGCTCCATGAGCATCTTGAGATGACCTTGGCAGGGTCCGGCGCCTTCACACGAGGAATTCGATGCAGGAGCGCATAGGCAATTGCCTCCGCCAGTAACGCCAGCAACGAGGTATCAATCGGAGCTGTCGTCGATCATGCGCCCCGCGGCTCGCACCAGATCAGAAACAAGGTCCGGCTTCCCGGCGGCCATTGCGTCGGCTTGGCGGATGATCCGATCGACAGCGAGGCAACGTTTTTGCGGCACCGACCCATTACTGTAACGGTGCCGCACCGCGCCGGTGTCCATTTGTTTCTGGCATGCGGCCAACGCCAATTGCGGATATCAAAGTTCGCCGCGCCACCCCCCTGTTTCCTTTGATTGGCAAAGGCGTGGAGGCGCTCCGCCAGCTTGTGCACGCCAACCACGGCCTGCGCAGTTCGGGTGGTTTCGGCCATATGGCGATGGTCTGCTGCCCGTGCGCGTAACTCGGCGACCGAGTATTGCCCGAGAGGCCGCCAGGTGAAGCCCCGCGTCAACGCGGCTAGCGCCGATGCCAGCTTGTCTCTCTGCCCTCCGAGTCTTCTTTCTCAAAAGTAATCAGACTACCCGATGTTTTGGAACAAAGCACCCAAGAACTCATTCGAGAATTCGCTTACATTGCATATGGCAATTCCATTCCCTCCGTGGTGGACAACTTCAAGGCGGTGATTCTTGAGACAGTCGAAACCGCTCAAAATTGGCAGTCCGACTCATCGGCGCGGATTGTGAGAACAAGCCTCCAACGACGAGCACGCCCGATGATGGCAAGCACGATGCCGGATTGAGCAGCAGCGCCTCCCCATTGTCGGCTTGTCCGAGCGGGATTTCGCGCCATTTGTGAGCACGACCGCAGATGATTGCAAGCGCCTGCAGCTATGGATCACTTGGGCCCTGCATCAAATTGTCTGCAAACCGGCGCAGCCGTGCTGCACGTCGCGGCAGACGATAAGACAATGCGCACGCACCGCATTGCGGCCTTGGTCGACGGCATGATCGCGGTGCATAGTTGATATCCAGCGGCTCACTGTATGCTCCTGGAAGAGAGTCCACGCGGCGAGGACTCGCGCGGCGTTCACGATTATTTCGAAATAGAATGTCGAAAGGCTTATGAGGCGATCTTCAAGGCGAGTGCGCGTCGCACGGCTGCTGCACGCATCGGCGCACAGGCGCTTGCAGGTGCCGTCGCCGGCGCTGTTAACGAGGCTGCACGGCAGGGATCACTGGCGTCGCCGGTGTTCAGGCAAGAAATCATCGCGTTAATTGAGTCATACCTCTCAGAGGCCGTCTCGAAACGCTTTGGCAAGGGCCTGACATCCGGGCAAGGCAGCGAATCTAGGGTTTCCTCCCACTCTTGCCTTGCCCTGGAGCCGACAATGTGGACCCCCGATACCCGGTCCGAGCATGACCGGGACGATCTGCGCTACCCCAGCGACCTGACTGACGCCGAATGGGCGATCCTGGAACCGCTGTTCCCGCCCCCACCCAAGACCGGCTGCAAGCGCGGCTGGCCGATGCGCGAAGTGATCAACGCCATCTTCTTCGTGCTGCGTGGCGGCTGCCCGTGGCGCCTGTTGCCCGAACACTTCCCGCCACATCAGGCAACCTATGCCTGGTTCGCCCGCTTCCGTGACGACGGCACCTGGCAAACCGTCAACCATCACCTGCTAATGCCGGATCGTGAACGGGTCGGCCGCGAAGCCACGCCGACCGCCGCCGTGATGGACAGCCAAAGCGTCGAGAGCGCCGAAGTAGGTGGTCCGCGTGGTTATGATGCGGCCAAGTAGACCAAGGGACGCAAGCGCGCCCTGGTCGATACCGATGGTCGGGCGCTGTTGGTGCAAGTCAGCGCCGCTGATGTGCAGGATCGCGACGGCGCCGTGCCGTTGCTGCGAACATCTCGCCGCTGGTTCCCCTTCATCGAGCGGGCGTTTGTCGACACCGCCTATGCTGGGGAGCGGGTGGCCAATGCCACGCGCATCATCGTCGAGATTGTGCGCAAGCTGCCGGATCAGGTGGGCTTCACCGTGCTGCCGCGCCGCTGGGTGGTCGAACGCTTCTTCGCCTGGCTCGGCCGCAACCGCCGGCTGGCCAAGGATTTCGAGGTTACCATTCGCCTCAGCCACCGCGTTCCTCTACGCCGCGGCCGCCACGCTCTTGGTCCGCAGGTTGGCTCGTTCGGGATGAGATTCGAGTCGGACTCTCAAAGCGTCGGCAGGCTGTGAACTATCCTCCGGCGACGAGAAATTCTCGGACAGGATCTGGCGTTTGTCTCAGCGGTGTCCGAGGCCTCTGAGGTAGCAGCAAAACATATCGGCCATGGCGTCGGCGTAGGAGTCGGTCTCCGCAGGGGTTCGAGGAGTTTCCGAAAACTGCTTTCCCACCTGGCTCAGCGTCGTGGTGATGATATCGCCGGCCAAAGCACGGGTTGCCTCTGAGGCCTCGGGCAGCGCCTCCCGCATGAAGGCGCGGATTGTGCGGGTCCCCGATACTCTCGCCTCCTTCGCCTCGGGTGCATCGCGATAGAGAGGCGCAGCATCATCGAGTGCCACACGTACCGTGGCCTCCTCACATTCCGAGCGGATGAAGGCATGGACAAGCCTGCGCAACCGTTCAAGCGGCGGTCTCTGGACGTCCTCGAGGATGCCGCGGAGCAACGCGGTCGTCTGCCGCCATT
>Ga0335075_10005745_pt1 | contig 19195 bp, 22 predicted proteins | sample Lox_Sample_24_FD_206723 | JGI IMG/M metagenome (GOLD analysis project Ga0335075, IMG submission 206723) | Soil microbial communities from Loxahatchee National Wildlife Refuge, Florida, United States - Lox_Sample_2.4 | ecosystem: Environmental > Terrestrial > Soil > Wetlands | place: USA... | reverse complement strand
TGATCGACGCGCAGGCGGGTGAGATCTGCGGCCAGCTCGGCATGATCGAGGCGAGCTACCAGGAGCCGGCTGAGCGGCTGAAGGCGCTGTTCAGAACACTGGCCGGGCAGCGCGATCTGGTGGCGCGGTTCGGCTGCCCGCAGGGCAGCCTGTACCAGGAACTGGGCAAGCACGCCGCCAGCGCGGACGACGTACCCGGCGAGTCGGGCGCGGGCGTGCCAGACGCTTCGCGGCTGATCAAACTGTCCATCGACTGGGTGGAGCGCCAGTTCGCTGCCATGGGCCGTCCCGATGCCCGGGACCTGGCCATCCAGACCATCGGCGCCTACCAGGGCGCGGCGCTGCTCACCAGCGTCCTGCGTGATCCGCAACTGCTGGAGCGCGAGTCCCGCCGCATGGCGGACTGGATCGACTCCCTCGGCTAAAACACGGCGGCCCCTCCTTCAGATAGGCGCGGTGAATGTCGCCGTAGACCGGGCATGTGACCCGAGGTGAGACGCGCGGGATAAGCGAAGACCGAGAAGATTCTCTTCAGGACCAAGCCGCGCACCGACGCCGCCATGGAGGAACCCGATGGGAAAAGGCAGCGGCCAAGCCGACGATACGCCAGCAGCCGGCCAGCAGTCTGAGCCCCTCACCAGCTCCTCTTCGGGTGCCACCCTGCTGGTCACTTGGCATGGCGATCTTGCTGCCTGGATCGATCGGCTCGGCTGGCTCCGGACTCTGAGTGACTGGCTGACCGGCGCGCTTGGACCGTTCCGCGAACGGCACCAGGACAATCTGGTTCTCGAGCTGCTACATGGCGGCCGATGGGTCGGCCACCCGCTGCATCCGGCGCTTAGCGACCTGCCCGTCGGTCTGTGGGCAGGCGTCTTGGTACTGGACGCTGCGGACCGCGACCCAGCTGCCCGGCGGGGAATCGACGCGGCGGGCATGCTTAGCGCAGCCGGAATTCTCGCCGCCGGCCTTACCGTCTTGACCGGTCTGAACGACTGGACCGTCAGCAACGACCAGGACCGCCGCGTCGGGCTCTTCCACGGGCTGCTCAACACGGTGGCCCTCGGGCTGCAAGGCGCCTCCCTGTGTTCTCGCGTGGCCGGTCACCGTGGCACGGCACGCGCTTTGGGCGCGGCCAGCCTTGCGGTCACGGCATCCGCCGGTTACCTCGGCGGCCATCTGGTCTTCACCAAGGGTGTGATGGTCAGCCGGGTGGCGTGGGCCGGCGGGCCGCGGCGGTGGACCCGCGTCCTGCAGGAGGCCGACCTGCCCGACGACTCGCCGACCGCCGTAGTGGCCGAGGACCGTCAGATCATGCTGTACCGCCACCGCGGCAGTCTGTACGCCATCGACAACATCTGTAGCCACGCCGGTGGCCTGCTCAGCCGTGGCCCAGTCGCAGACCTGACCGTGACTTGCCCGCTGCACGGGTCCCGTTTCGCGCTCGCCGACGGGTGCGTCAGCCGTGGCCCCGCTAGCCAGCCGCAACCGGTGCTACCCACCCGGATCCGTAACGGCTGGATCGAGGTGCGCGGCAACCAGCCAGCACCCCGGCGGCCCGCAAATGAAAGGACACGGCCATGACATTCGTAGTCGTCGCGAACCTCGACGACCTAGAGGTCGGCGACACCATGCTCGTTGACGATCTGCGCGAACCGATCTGCCTCATCCGCCTCGATGACGAAGACGTGAGGGCGATCCACAACACCTGCACCCACCAGCAGCAACCCCTGCACGAAGGCACCCTCCAGGAGGATGACACGCTGGTCTGCGCCGCCCACGCGTCACGCTACGACCTGACGACTGGCGAGGCCGTCGGGCCGTTTGCCTCCGGCCCTATCCCGGTCTTCGCATGCAAGGTCGAAGACGGCGCCATTTTCGTCGACATCGACCAGCAGCTGAACGACGCACCCCTCCCTGGTCCCCCAGCACCCGGATCATTGGGCGCGCGCTAACGCCGGACAAATAACGATGACGGCCTGCTTGCGCCGGGGGATCCCGTACCCGGCCCGCAGCATCGCGATCCTGTTATAGATGGACTCGCTCAATTTCTTTCTTCGCGCGCTTGCGGGGCGCTCATGTGCCCCGCATCGCTTTCTCGCGGCGGGCCGCGACGGTCGAGCCGGACTCGCGGCGCGCCATCCGCCGCAGCACTGCCGGCGCCAGCACGAGGCCCGCGACCGCCCACGCGGACAGGACGCCGAACGTGGTCAGGTGGCGCCAGGAGTGGCCGACTTCCACCGCCTCCATCGCGTGCGGCAGCAGCGCCGAACGCATGCCGAGTCCCAGCCAGTACGGCGGGAAGGCCTGCCCGGTCCATTGCAGGAATACCGGCAGGTGCGTGATCGGGTAGAAGATGCCGGAGATCGCGGCCAGCCCGGTCAGCAGCAGCAACCACCAGGGCCCGGCGCTGCGCTGGCTGGGAAATAGCGACCCGAGCACGGCGCCCAGGGGCAACGTGGCGAGCAGCCCGAGCACGAGCACCCAGGCCAGCGTCAGCCAGCTGCCAGGGCTGCGGATCGCCAGGCCGGTGAATAGGAAAGCACCTGTGAGCAGCGTGATCGTGACGGCGAACGCTATCTGCGCGGAGATGTTGACGATCTTGCCGAGAAGGTAGCCGAGCATGCCGTTCGGGATGGCCTTGGCCCGCAGCAGCGTGCCGTCCTCGCGTTCGACGATGAGCAGGTCGCCGATTGTGACGACTCCATATATCACCACGTTGAGGCCGAGCACGCTGACCAGCATCGTGGTGCCCAGCGAGAAGTGCGTCCCCGGCACGTGCGTGTGCCGGGTCCAGATCATCGCGGCGAGGAAGCCGCCGGCCGGGATCAGGATCGCGATCAGGTCACCCGGCGTGGTCAGGGTCTGCCTGAACTCGATCCAGCCGCGGGACAATCCCGCTCGCGCCGCCACCAGCGCGGGATTCATGCCGCCACCGCCGTCAACCCGCGCGGCACACCGTGCTCCGCCTGGCGCACCAGTGCCAGGTACGTGTCCTCCAGGCTGGCCCGGCGCACCTCCAGGTCCTCGACCGACTCGCCGTACTGGCGGAACAGCTCCCTGACGAACGCCGTCGCGTCGTCCGCCGCGCGCGCGAACCGCTGCCCACCCCGGCTCCACCGCACCTCGGACTGGCCCGACATCGCGCGGGCCAGTTCGACGGCCGAGCCGTCCGCGATGATCGTGCCCTGGGCCAGGATCAGGATTCGATCCGCGAGCCGCTCCGCCTCGTCCAGGTCGTGCGTGGTGAGCAGGATCGTGGCCTCCTCCCGGTCGGCGAGCCGGCGCACGACCTCATGGAAGTCGCGCCGTGCCTCTGGGTCGAAGCCGGCCGTCGGCTCATCGAGGAACAGCACCTCGGGTCGCCCCACGATGCCGATCGCCACGTCGAGGCGGCGCCGCTGCCCGCCGGACAGGTTACGCACCCGCTTGCGCGCGTGTGGGGTCAGCCCGACGGTCTCGAGCAGGTCATCCACGTCCCAGGGGCGCGCGACGCTCGCCGTGGAGTACGGCGCGTAGTAGCGGCCCAGGTGCGTGAGCAGCTCGCGGACCTGCCACTTCGCGTGGTCACGCCAGGACTGCAGTACGACGCCGGTCCTGGCCCGCCACGCCTCGCCGCCGTGCGCGGGGTCGGCGCCGAGCACGCTGACCTGGCCCGCCGAACGTATCCGGAACCCCTCGAGGATCTCGATCGTGGTGGTCTTGCCCGCGCCGTTCGGCCCGAGCAGGGCAAGCACCTCGCCGCGGCGCGCCGCGAAGCTGACACCGTTGAGCACGTCGGTTTTGCCGTACCGCATCCGCAGATCACGGACGTCCAGTACATCCTCCATGCACCGGAGGATAACAGATGTTAAGCATTTACTGAACAGTATTTGCTTAACATCTCCCCCGGTCAAACGGTAACCTTTGAGATCGATGTCCGAGAGTCATGACCAGGAGCGATCAACGGAGGACGCCGCTCCCCCTCGCTTCGAGAATCCCCGCAGCATCCGGGCCCTGGCGCACCCGGCCCGGATGGCCATCATCGACGCCCTGGCGGGCGGCGACGAACTGACCGCTACCCAGTGCGCGGAACTGACCGGGCTGAGCCCGAGCGCGACGGCCTACCACCTCAAGCTGCTGGAACGGTACGGGCTCGCCGAAACGGCATCGCCGAGACCCGACCGCCGGGAGCGGCCGTGGCGAGCTGTCGGGCGCCGTATCCAGGCCGACCTTGACACCTCGACGCCCGCCAGAGCCTCGGCCGCCGCAGCCGTCGGGGCTGCCTACATGGACACCACCCGCGCCATCGGGCTCGAATTCACCCAGGGCGCGGACGCCGAGCCCGAGGAGTGGCGCGATGCCGTCCTGTATAACGCCGACCTCTGGCTGACCGCCGATGAGTTTCACCAGGTGGCCGACGAGCTAGAAGCGGTCATCGCTCCCTACCGGAGGCGCACACGCCCGGCAGGCACCAGGCTGGTCAGGGTAATGAACGTCGTCGTACCGCACGCGCCGACCCCAAATCGCGTACGCGAGAGGCATGAATCCGCCGGCTAGTGATCGGGCCGGTTGCAGCCGGGGCACGCGGTGATGCAGAAGACCAGGCCGTCAACCGGATATATCGCGCACATCACCCGACGCGGGATCGTCAGGCCGCGGATGGAACGGCACGTCCCGTGCTGGAACGTCTTCAGGGTGGAGGGGAAGGAACCGTCGGCCGGGAGGGGACAGCAGTGAACATGTGCGCTAGCGGGACGGATAGGCTCCCGCCTGGTCGGCGGGCCCGGTGACGTCCATATCGCGGGGGCGGGTCGAGCTGCGGCAGTCGGCCGCGAACGTGCTCCAGCTCCCGATTCTCTTCGCGGTCGCCCTGCTCGCCGCCATCGTCAGGCAGCTATTCGTGCACCCGCCCAGCGCGATCATCCTGGGCGTCTGCGCCGGGGCGCTGGCCCTAGACGTCGCCTTCGCCGTGTACTGCATGCGCAACATCGCATCGACCTTGGTCGTCACCGCGGACGACATTACCCTGACCAGGCGACACAGACGGCGCAACGGCCCGCCCCCTCAGCAGGTCATCCACCGCGCCGCCGACAGCACGCTCAGCTTCCGCATGGCCGCCAACGGCCCGGTCGGCTCCCAGTACACCGGCTACGCGCTTAAACTGCGCGACAATGCCACCGGCAAGGAGGTATATGCGGGGGCGTTCGGCCGCCGCAAGGTCCAGCAGGCCTGCAAGTCGCAAGGATGGTCGTTCTCCTGACCGCCTCCGCCAACCGCGACTGGGCGCCTGCGGGCGGGCCGCGGCCCCTTCGCCCCTAGCGCAGGCCGCTCAGGAACTCCAGCATCGCGGCGGTAACGTCGGTCGGCCGCTCCTGCTGGACCCAGTGGCCGCAGCCGGCCAGCATCAGCGATTTCGTCAGCTTCGGCACGAACATCGCAATCCCGGCCGGGCTGATGGTGCGCAGGTTCGGGTCGCGGTCGCCCGCGATGAACAACGCCGGCACGTCGATCAGCGCATGCTGCCAGGGCGCGGTCAGCTCCCAGTTGCGGTCGATGTTGCGGTACCAGTTGAGCGGCCCGGTGAACCCGGCCCGGGCGTACTGGGCGACGTAGGCGTCGATGTCGTGCTCGGTCAGCCACGGCGGCAGCGTGCCGGGCCTTGCGGCGACGTCGAGCAGGCCGTGACCGGGCGGGATGAGCGGCATGGCGGCGGTCTGGCCCGACAGGCCGGCCAGGATCGTCCGGAAGGTGACCGCGGGATCGCGGCCCAGCTCCCTGTCGGCGACGCCCTGCTGCTGGAAGTAGACGATGTAGAAGCCGTCGCCGAACTGCCGCCGCAGCGCGGCGACCGGGGTCGAGCTGCCGCGCGGCCGGTAGGGGGTGCTCAAGCCGATGACGCCGCGCACCCGGTCCGGGCGGAACAGCGCGGCATGCCAGGCCACCGGGGCGCCCCAGTCGTGCCCGGCGACGATGGCCCGCTCCGCGCCGAGCGCGTCCATGAGGGCGATCACATCGCCGGTGAGGTGCAGCATCGTGTACTCGGCGACATCGGCCGGCGCGCTGGTCTCGCAGTAGCCGCGCTGGTCCGGCGCCACCGCGTGGTAGCCAGCGGCGGCGAGGGCAGTCAGCTGGTGACGCCACGAGTACCAGCTCTCCGGGAATCCGTGCAGCAAGAGCACGAGCGGGCCGTCGCCGGCCTCGGCGATGTGTACGGACAGTGGGCCGGCCTGGAGCTGCCGGTGCGTGATCGCGGGAGCGCCCTGCGCCATGGCCCGAGCTTAACTCAGGTTTAAGTTAGGCCTCGATACGGAATAACCCGGTCTCATCCTCGGAGCGGCATGTGAGCGTGCCGTCAGTTGTCCGGGGTTGTCTGAGTAATTGCCATTCGCAGGACTCGGCTACTGAGCTTGTCGCTATCTTTGGGTGCCGGACGTTACTTATCGGGTGATATAACCATGTGAGCTTAGAATTGGTGGCGCTATGTAGTTATCTCCATCGATAAGAGGGAGAACGACAGCGCCCCGGGCGTCACCCAATCCGTCTGAATTATCGCTCGCCGTGTCAAAATCTGGAGGGGAATAAGTTGAAAGTGAAAATCGCACTCATCGCGGGAACGTGTGTGCTGGCCCCAGCGCTGGTTATCGCGCGGGCGCCGGTCGCGTCGGCGGCGCAGCCGACTATCGACGGGAATGTGTCCTGCGCCAATAACCAGCCCGTGGTAGGCGTGTGGATCACCAGCAGCGGCGGGGGGAGCAGGTTCGCCCAGACCTGGACCAAAACGGGACCCGCGACCGCGTCGTACACCTCGCCGGTCGCCACGAGCCTGCCCACCTCGATCAGCCTGCACGTCGGTTGCGGGGGCAACAAGCAGGAGTGGGCATCCGATGATTTCTCGCCGCCTATCGCCGGCATCAGCGGATCGGCGTCCATCAGCGTGACCGATTGCGTGAACGGCCACTGCTCGCCGGTCATGGCTTACGGTGCCGGCCAATGGGCGCTAAACCAGGTCGGCACGAACCATGCTGCGGCCGGTGAGAAGGTAACCGACAGCGGCGCGTACAGCTCATGGTCACTCCTGTGCCTGGCGTTTGTCGCCAGCGCATACCTGAACGCCGGGGATTCGCTGCCCACGCCCGCGGTCTACAACTCGACATATGGCCCGAACGCGACCGCGGCACTCACGTACCAGGTATACAACAGCCATAAGCTTATCCAGACGACGTGGTCCGACAGTTCGGGCACGGTATCATACCCGCCGGATGGCGCGATCGTGTTCTATCCGGGTCTGCAGGGCGGCCACGTGGCCATCTCCGTGGGCGGCGGAAACGTCGTCACAGCCAACGAGAAGGGTGTCTCTAATCCGCTGGTGCAAGAGGAGGGCTACAACAGCGGAAATCTTCATGGACACTACGTAGGCTGGGCTTTCCCGACCAACGCCGGGAGCTAGCCGCCAGCGAGCGCACTGAAGGGTCCGGGCGACGTGCGCCGGCGCAGCCCGGACCCTTTCCGAATCCTGGCGCGGTCACTGTAGACGCGACATGATGAATTTCACCGCCGATCGATGGTCGACGCGCGACGCGCCAAGTTTGCGGAACCACGACCGCTGCCGTCTTGAGTAGGCCCGGATGTGGCCGAGCGCTTCGGCTCGGGCGGCAGCAAGGTCGGCGTCGTTGAGTTCCGCAATTGCCTTACCAGCCGACGCGGCAACGTGAACGAACTCGCGATACCCATGCGTCTCTGACGCCACGTTGCGTCGGCGTTCTGGCCGGCGAGCCCGCTCGACGAGCCGGTATCGGCGGTCAAGCTCTGCGATCTCCTCCAGCAGCCCGTCGCGGATCTGGGCGTCCAACATCGTCTCGATCCGCCGGTCGGTCTCTGCTTCGCCTCGGTCGACGCCATACGCCGCGAACGCAAACGGCGTGGCCACCTCGTTGCTCGCCGCGCAGGCCATGCGGCGCATCAACGCGTTGAGGATCGCCTCGTAGTTGTTCGGATGCACGCGCCGGGCGATCTCGGGCGCGAGCCGCACCAGGACTTGGTAGGCGCCCTCGACGTCGCTGCGCGGGAAGTCGCGCTCGAGCGACCGCCGAAGCGTTCCCGTCCCAATCAGGTCCCAGCCATGCAACACGGACTGGATGTACACGCCCGTGCCGCCTACCAGGACCGGCAGGGCATCCTCAGACGTGGCGAGTGACGCGAGCTCGTACCGCGCCATCTGTGCGTATGCCTCCAACGACAACTTCGATGACGGCTCGGCCACGTCGAGCAAGCGGTGCTCGAACCCGCGCGTCTGTGACGGCTTGATCTTGCTCGTGCCGATGTCCATGCCGACGTAGACCTGCCTTGAGTCGGCATTCAGAACGACCGGGCGCAGGCCACGCTCGGACGCGGCCTCGCAGAGGTCGAGCGACAGTGCGGTCTTGCCGGACGACGTCGGCCCGTAGATGGCGACTGCACATCGGCGCTTGGGCGACCGCCGCATCCGCGCCGTGGGGTTGCTGTACCGGTGCATGATGGCCCAGCTGGGTAGCAGGCGGCGCCGGTCTGGTCGCGGCGGTAGCGGTAGGCGGTCAGTGTCCAGGCCAGGAACCTGCTACAGCCTTCGACGACGAACACCCAGGCGCCGAAGTCGATCAGCCCGGACAGTCGCCGTGCTCCTTCCGGGCCTTCGGCGGTCAGCACGTGCTCGCGCATGACCACAATTTGGACGACCACGCCGACCGGGACGGCAGCTCAACCCCATCGGGGAACCGGCGAACCTGATCCGCCCACAAGGCTGGCCAGCGTTGTGGGCCACCATCCCTGATCACCAGTGGCGGCAGCTTGCGCAGCGTCGCGACCGCTCATCAGCACATACCCTCACCGTATTGACCGAGGATTGTCGACGGCAACTGGATTCCGCCCGGATCGACAGAAACCGGCTGCGGGCCGGACCCCACCCGTGAGCTGCGGTGAATGCCGCTCTACCGGGAAGTGTGCGCTCTGGCCGCTCGGGGAACTGACCGGACCAAGGGGATCGGATCGTGGCCGCGGCAAGGCGCGGTCACGGTGCCCGGCGTAGTGACCGGGGCTCGAGCAGCAGATGCTGGCCGACGCCCAGCGGCTGCGTTCGGCGATCTTCCTGAACCGGCCGACCGGCTTACCCATCGGCGGATGGCGCGGCCGCAAGCCGGCAAAAGGGGAAGGAGCGTCATCAATGTCAACAACAGCGTGGCGGTTCAGCGGTACTGAAGGGGCCGACGCGGCAGTCGTCAGGCTCAAGCAACTGGATACTCAGGGAGTCATGGATGTGCAGGATGTGGCCGTGATCCGATGGCCGCAGTACTCATCGGATCCGCAGGTACAGGAGCACGTCACCGACGAGGGGAGCAGGGCCTCGTCGTTGGCCAAGCGGATCAGGAAGGCCGGCATCGACAGCGCGATGCTCGAGGCGGTCAAGGATGACATGAGGCTAGGGACTTCTGCGCTCGTAGTCCTGAGCGCTGATGCCGCGCTCGACACGGTCGCGAAGGCGTTCGAGGGGCAGGCCATGGAGCTAATCCGCTCGGACCTCTCGGTGCGGCAGGAGGATGAGCTGAGGGCCGCGTTCAGCGAACGTCCCGGCTGACACCGTTCCGACAGCGATTGCCCGCCCTCAGCGGCAGAGCCGAGCTTGGTGCCTGAGAGGTCTGCTTTGGCCGGATTGGCGATGAACTTACCAAGCGCGATGGTACGGTTGTTCACCTGGATCCGAAGCGGGGGAGGCATTCGATGCGGTTCCGCACGTCTACGGCAGTGGCGCTAGGTATCGCCGCGGCTGGGGTCATGGTGGCGACGGCAACGCCAGCGGTGATGGCTTCAGCACAGGAGGTGCACACGGCCAGCGCCGGTCGCACTTGCCAGACCGCGAAGCTGAGGTTCGCCCTCGGAGCCAGCCGCGGGACCTCGAGTCAGCGGACGCAGGTAGTAAAGCTGACCAACAAGGGCTCGTCCGCGTGCACGCTGAGGGGCTTCCCCGGCGTGAACCTGATTGGCACGGTGAAGGGCAAGAAGAACTACAGCTGGTCTTTGGTGCGCCAGTCGCTGCACTATTCCACAGTGACGCTAAAGCCAGGCGGAACCGCTCACTTCAACCTCATCTATCTGCCTGCTGTCCAAGGCGACGGGATCAACATCAACGTGACCACGATCGTGATCACACCGCCGAATGACTACAAGCACGCCGAGCTCACCTGGCGGCACTCCGTGCTGCTGCAAGACGGCGCCACGCACCCGGGCACCTACATCTCTCCGGTCATGCCCGGCGTCTGAGCACATCCCCGGAACCTGAGCGCGGCGATTCCCGATGAGCGGTGACTCAGGAGGGAGTATCCGATGATCGGCACGTTGCGCGCGGTGGTACTCGACGCACCGGACGTCCGGCGGCTCGCCGCGTTCTACACCGCCCTCGGCGGGTGGGCCGAGCGGTACGCCGACGACGACTGGATCGCGATGGAGACCGGCGACGGGTGGCGCATCGCCGCCCAGCTCAGCCCCGACCACGTACCGCCGCGGTGGCCCGATCCGGCGTACCCGCAGCAGGCGCACCTCGACCTGCGCGTGCCGGACCTCGAGGCCGGCTCGGCGAACGCGGTCGAGTTGGGCGCGGACCTGCTGCGCAAGAACGAGACCTGGTACACGCTGGCCGACCCGGCCGGGCACCCGTTCGACCTGTGCCTGTTCCCGGCCAAGCAGGAGACCACGCTCATGGGCGTGATGCTCGACTGCCCGGACGCCAAGGAACTGAGCACGTTCTACGCGGAACTCCTCGGCAAGCCCGTCGCCTACGAGGGCGAGGGCATGGCGATGATCGGCGAGGACGGGGCGCAGCCGGTGATGTTCCAGCAGATCACCGAGTACCACGCGCCGCGGTGGCCGGACCCCGCGTATCCGCAGCAGTTCCATCTCGACGTCACAGTCGACGACGTCGACGCGGCCGAGGCGGCGGTGCTCAAGCTCGGCGCCAGCTCGCTGTCCTCCGGCGGGGAGAACTGGCGGGTCTACGCCGACCCGGCAGGCAAGCCATTCTGCCTCTGCTGGGACTAGCGCGTGAATCTCGGCGAAGCGTGAGGATTACCGGGCACTGCGGGCCCGCTCGGCGAGGAGCCTGACCTCACCGCCGTCGCTGTCCGGGGTTGTCTTGGATGCTCCCGCAACTGCTCGTAGTAAGGCAGCCGCACTTGGCACTGTGAGCTGGGCAAGGAAGGCTGGGGTGGTCGGTGTGGTGTATTTACACAATTGGCCGATGTGATCGCAGCCGCCTGCACGTAACCGGCCGGATGTTCCATAGGGCCGCTCGCCGCGCGGGGCCGGCCGGTGCATGCTGGTTCCGCAAACGACCAGACTCGCCCGCGACGCCGAATACAAGCCTGAGTAACGAGCCAATGCCGCGGGGAGGGTGGAGAAACCCGTAAAAGCCCACGGGGTACGATAAGAAGGTGACCCGTTGTCTCTAGGGCGACTACAAGGCCGAGGATTGCGATGATGAGAAGCGCCACAAGTAGCCTCGTAATCCCGTTCGCTTGCCGTCTCTTTTGATGAGGCCGCAGGTGTGGCTTGTTACTCATCATGTTCCTCCCGGGAACGGCAGCGATTCAATCGTAGATCATTCAGGCTGCCGACCAAAGGCCCAGCGACGGGCCTGAAAAGCGGGGAGCTGTGAGCCCTAGGGCGTGTTTTAAAAGTGGCCCATAGTGATGAGATATTGCTTACAGGCTGATAACTGGACCTAGGGAGCAGTGAGGTCTGCGGTAGATGGGTTAACGACAGCGAAGCCCATCACCGCCACGGAGACATGGTGTCCGCAGTACCCGTGACCGGCCGTGCCGACCTGACCGATGCGCAATGGGCGGTGCTGGAGCCGCTGCTACCGCGCGGGAAGAAGCCAGGGCGGCCGCCGAGGTGGCCGAAACGGCAGCTGATCGACGGGATCCGGTGGCGGGTCCGTGCCGGAGCGCCGTGGCGGGATGTCCCGGCCCGGTACGGTCCCTGGCAGCTGGTATACGGGCTGTTCCGCCGCTGGCAGCGCAACGGTACCTGGCCGCAGATCGTGACTGCCCTGCAGGCGCGGGCCGATGCGGCCGGGCTGATCACCTGGGACGTGTCAGTGGACTCCACGGTGGCCCGGGCGCACCAGCACGCCGCCGGCGCCCGCAGGAGAGGGGATCTGCAGTCCGAGCCGCCCGGCGGCATTGATCATGAGCCGGATGATCACGGCCTGGGCCGGTCTCGGGGCGGGCTGACCAGCAAGGTGCACCTGGCCTGCGAGCAGCGCCAGAAACCCCTTGCCATCATCGTCACCGCGGGCCAGCGCGGGGACAGCCCGCAGTTCCAGGCTGTGCTCGGCTGCATCCGGGTCCCCCGGCCCGGCGGCGGGCACCCGCGTACCCGGCCGGACCGGGTACTGGCCGACAAGGCCTACGGCTCCCGGGCCAACCGGGCGTACCTGCGGCGACGCCGCATCCGCTGCACCATCCCCGAGAAATCTGACCAGGTGCGCAACCGCAAGAACAAAGGCCGCCACGGCGGCCGGCCGCCCGCCTTCAACCCTGAGCTGTACAAGGCCCGCCACGCCGTGGAGTGCGGCATTAACCGGCTCAAGCGCAACCGCGCGGTGGCCACCCGCTATGACAAGCTGGCCGTCCGCTACGAGGCCACCATCCACGTCGCCGCCATCGGCGAGTGGCTCTGACCAGCAGCTCAGGCCTGCCTGTGCGATCCTGGAGCCGTGCTGCCAGCACGTCAGGGGAGGCCTGCGATGGGCGCGGACTACTACAGTGCCGACACCGAGAACGGCGATCATATGGACGACCCGTCCGAGGACGGGCTGTTCATGCTGATCAGCGACCTGACCCTCGCCGGGAACACCTTCATCACCATCACCCCCGCTGACGACGACCCCGCCTGGTACGCCTCGGTCACGCTTCTCGCCGACGGCACCTATGAAGTCGAGCGAGCCGACCCCGCCCACAGCGAGCAGCACCGCGACAACGCCGCCAGCCCAGGCGGCATCGCTCGCGACCTCACCATCTGGCTGGCGGCCCGAGACTACCCCGGCCGCCCGGCGAGGAGATCGAGCACCGACTTTTAAAACACGCCCTAAGGCCCCCGCCCTGTCGCGTCGATCACGTTCGGTCTGAGGGGCGGGTTTCGACGAGGGGGAGGAAGATAGCTCCGGAAGGCTGGGATTCAAGCGGACCTCTCTTAGGCTTGAGATTCCGATTCAAGACCGAGTAGCAGGTTCGCGGCGTCACACGGCTGCGCCCGGGCCGGGTAGCGGGTCGACGTCGTTTGCATGCATCGGCTCGCCGCAATTGGCGCAGCGCAGGTCGACACCGCTGATCTCACCGCACGCGTGGTGGCGGTATAGCACTGGCGGGCCGGCCTGGCCCGCGAGGTACCTATCGCCCCAGTTGGCCATGACCATGAGCAAGTCGACCAGATCGGTGCCCTTCTGCGTCAGGCGGTACTCGTGCCTGGGTCGCTGGTCGTAGGGACGGCGGTCGAGAACGCCCTGGTCGACGAGGTGGTTCAGGCGTTCGGTCAGGACCTTGCGTGAGATTCCGAGGTCGGCCTGGATCTGGTCGAACCGGGTAAGCCCAACCCACACGTCACGCAGGATCAGCGGTGACCAGGGCTCCCCGATGACGTCGAGGGTCCGCGCGATCGAGCACGCCATCTGGCCGAAGTTCGTGCGCTGCATGAAACCAGTCTATCAATTGGGGTTCCCTAAGGGAACTTCGTGATGGTATGGTCGTGGAGTCTCTTAAAGGAACTCATCAAGGAGGGCTCACGAGATGAGCAAGGTCTTCAGCGCCCACGCGGTGTCGGTCGACGGATACATCACCGGTCGCGATCCCGGTGCCGGGCGCGGGCTCGGCGACGGGACGATGCTCTTCGACTGGTACTCCGGCGGCGACACGCCCAGCCAGGTGTTCGGCGGGTTCCGGCTGAGCGAGCCCAGCGCCCGGGCCTTCGACGCCCTCGCCGGCCGCGTCGGCGCCGTCGTGGCGGGACGCAACACCTATGACGACTCCGACGGCTTTGGCGGCGGCAGCCCCCACCCGACGGCCCCACTGTTCGTCCTCAGCCACCGGCCGGTGCCGGAGATGAGCGAGCAGCAGACCCTCGTCACCACCGGTATCCAGGACGCGGTCGCGGCGGCCCGCGAGGCGGCCGGCAGCAAGGACGTCGGCCTTATGGGCGGCGGCGTCGTGACCGAGGCGTTGAGGGTGGGCCTCGTCGACGAGGTGATCCTCCACCAGGTGCCGATCCTGCTCGGCGCCGGCCGGCCCTTCTTCCAGTCGCTTCCCGGGCATGTGCGCCTCCGCCTGGTCGAGGCCATCCCGGCGCCGGGCGTCACCCACCTCCACTACGAGGTCGAACGATGACCTCGCTGTCTGCCCACGATCACCACCGCAAACCCACCAACAACCCACACCAGGAGATGACCATCATGCTCGACCCCACCGTGCGCCGCGTGCTCGACGGCACCCCGTTCGCCCACCTCGCCAGCATCCTGCCCGATGGCGCTCCCCACACCGTCCCGGTCTGGATCGGGACGTACGGCGACCGCATCGTGTTCCTCACAGGCCCGCAGTCGCGCAAGGCCCGCAACCTGCGCCGCGACCCGCGGGTTGCGCTCTCCCTGACCCCGCCCGACAACCCGTTCCAGCCGGTCATCGTCCGCGGCCGCGTCGTCGAGTGGCTCGAAGGAGACGCCGCCTGGACGGTCGTCGACCAGTTGGCCGCCAAGTACATCGGCCAGCCGTACTCGCGAGACGAACAGCGCGTTGTCGCGGTCATCGAACCCGAACGGCAGACGGTAGGCCTGGCATGAGCGGCAGCGAGATCCCGGTTACAGGCGCGAGGTGAGCTCGGCCACGATGTCCGCCGCTGACTGTGACTTTCTCGCGAGAGCGACGCTCTGCCCGGCCCACATCGACAGCGCTTCGATCTCACCGGTGGTCCCGGTCATCGGCGGCGCGGGCTCGTAACGAACGATTGCTTCACCGGAGGCGAAGTGTGCGATCACGTCGCCGACTCCTGGCCGCTGCGCGAGTGGGGGGCAGCCTGCGGCCTGCCACGCGTCGGCAGTCGAATTGCGGAGCGCGCGGTGGGGAGAGTCGGGCCACCCGACCGAGTACAGGTTGGGGTACCGCTGCGGATCGGTCTCGGCCGCGGCTACCAGCCGGCGCCGGTAGTCCTCGTGGATCGGCATCTCCTCGGCCAGCAGGAACCGCGTGCCCAGCCACGCGGCCTGGGCGCCCAAGGCAAGCACCGCGGCGACGCCGCGAGCGTCGCCGATCCCGCCGGCCGCGATCACCGGCACCGGCGCCACCGCGTCCACCACGGCGGGCACCAGCGGCAACGTGGCGACGGTACCCCACACGTGCCCGCCGGCCTCCCAGCCCTGGGCGACTACCACGTCCACGCCGGACGCGACCGCACGCCGTGCCTCCTCGGCAGTGCCGACCGTGTGCAGGACAAGGCCCCCGGCGTCGTGGACCTGCTCGATGTAGCCGCTGGGATCACCCAAGAAAAACGACACGATGCGCAAGCCGGCATCGAGGGCCTGGTCCAGGCGACGGTGACGATCTTCGGTGAGCACGAGGTTGCCGCAAAACGGCCGCGCGGTCAGCGCCGCCGTCTCCCGAACCACGGCTCCGACGTCTTCTGACCAGGTCAGCGTCAGCATGCCGAGCGCGCCGGCATTCGAGATCGCCGCGGCCAGCCGGGGAACCGCAACCATGGGCGCCAGGACGATCGGCTGTTCAATGCCAAGCAACTCGCACACCGGGGTGCGCAACGTGTTCACCCCCGGCCCGGCTCGACATACGAGGTCGGCATCGAACCTGGAGCTCGCCGGTCCCAGCCGTGGAACTTCGAGTAGTCGTGCGCGTCCCAGGCTTCGCGGAGCCCTGGGGTGCTGAGATCCCAGTCCGGGCGGATCTCGCTCGTGGCGGCACACAGGTCATGCCACAGGTCGTAGAACGACGGGCGGCCCCAGAACCAGTAGCCGTTGTAGACACTGTGAATGACCAGCCCCGGCTTGAGCACCAAGGTGTGCGGGATCATGGGGTTGTGCTCCGGGTCGGTGTACTCGGCGATGTCCAGGTCCTGCTGGACGGTCCGGCCGGGATCGGACAGGAAGGTCCACTGGGCGCCCACCGACGCGCGGAACTCCTGCAGGGTGTGATGATCGTCGGTGGCGATAGTGGCGACCTGGGTGTAGGCCACCGCGATCTTCGGGTAATTGGCCGCCAGCTCGAGATGCTGCTGGTGCTCTTTCGGGCAGTAGTTGCCGCGAGCCAAGGTGAGGATCAGCGGATCGCGGCCCTGAAGCTCGCTGAGCTTGCGTACCGTGCCGGTGTGATCCGGGAGAGCGTAATCAGGGAAGATGCCGCCAGGTCTGATGTCAGGACGCATAGGACTCATAGTCGCACCCGTCGCGCCCGAGAACACCACTGGCCGGCACTGTGACCGCAGCCGGTAGTGGAGAGGGCGGCTCCTGCTCGCCAAATGTGATCACGATCTCCCTGCCGTTGGCATAGCTGACCACGGGCCGCCGGAGCTCGTCACCCACCCTGCGGGCGACCTTCTGGAACAACTCCACCATCTCAGGAGTATCCGCGCTCACCCGGAACCGTCCCCTGGCGGCGAGTGCGTGGGCGACATAAGGGGAGAAGTTCGCTTCAGCCCGGGCTTTCTCCTCCGGGCTGAGAGGGGTGCGCTGATGCGCGGTCTGCGTGCCGGGAGGCTGGGTCATCGCTGATCTCCTCGTGATCGACGTGGCCTCTAGGATGCCATCCGTTGCGGCTGGCCCGTCGCTGAAGCGGTAGCCGAGGTTTCTCAGCTTGCCGACACGGGGCGCGTTCGAAGACGTAGACATGGTTCAGGCCTAGCTGGAACGTGCGGTGCTTGACTCGCTGCCACAGCGGCGCCGTGAAGATGTAATCAAGGTTGCTGACCTTGAATCCGTGGTGCTGGTGAGCCGCTATCCCCTCGACCAGACTGAGCCGCATGAGCACGTGGAGAATCGTGTCGACCGCCGGCGCTGGCACGGTAAGGATCAGCAATCCGTCGGGTACCACCAGCCGGGCAATCGTCTCAGCCCAGACCATCAGCTCGCTTTCCGGCACGTGCTCGACCACCGCCAGCGCGACAACCGCGTCGAATGACTCGTCAGGCAGCTTCGGCAGGTCTTCGGGGAATGAGCCCTTGACCAGCGTCACTCCGGGAATCGAGGTCATTGCGGCGAGCTCAGGGTCGATGCCGACTCCACGGGCCCTCGTATGGCAGAACAGCGTGCCGTCGTGCGTGCCGATATCGAGCACGCGCGCGCCAGGTGGTAGCTCGCGCCGCGCTTGCCGGATCCGCCACTTCTGTAGATAACGGTCCAACCAAGTCATATGCTCCTCCGGTGCACCGCGCTAGCGACCGATGAGCGACGAAGGTCCCACACTTGGCCAGGAAACCCTGCACGCGCCTCCTGGCGCCTGTCCTCGTGAGGTCACCCCCGCCGCACCGGGCGGGCCGGCGCATAGGACCAGTTCGATGTGATGTTTGCGCCCGTCCTGGCTGCGGCCATTACTAACCCCCGCGATCAGCAGCGACCGTCAGCACGTAAGCCAGACGGGCCGCCGCTACCTCACGTTGCACCTACCCGGGCGATGCGCAGACGCGCTAGGTGCGAAGGACCAGCACTCAGGTGCGAAGCCGCTCACGGTGGGATCCTGATTCATCACCGGCCGGGGTCCCGATGACCACGGTCACGTCGGGCTGGCGGCCATCACGGGCGTCCTCGCCTCACTACCGGCACCCGGCTGCCAGCCCCGACTTTCCCTACCCGCCGCGAACTCCTCTACACGCCAACCGCCAACTCGGGGATCGCGCTCCCCCAGCCATGTCCGGACATGGGCTAACAAGCTGCCCGCGCGATTAATCGGATTGAGTCATCCCGTCAGGTGGCGTATCGCGCGCCAGCCGGGATCCGAGCTGGCGTTCACGGCCGCGCCCGGCCATCCCGACGCAATGTGCCGTATCTGATCTGCCAGGGCAAGATCGTCGCTGTCGGCATACAGGTGAAGTGTCCGGGCCCCGCGAGTCGTTTCGCGGGCCACAAGCCGTATATGCGGCAGCAGCCAACCTGCCAGCCCATCTTCGAATTCACGAAGTTGATCAAGTGAGGCCGGGCCGGGCAAGCCCTCTGCCGTTTGATCGGCGAACGGCAGCGAAAGTGCAATGTGCTGGTCAAGCAGCGGATGGTCGACCCACTTGGCTGGGATGGCGAGCGACGCGAGGACAGTCGCACCGTCCCTCTCCCCCACCAGCAAAGCCCAGCGTGGTTCGCCGGCTCGGCATGCCAGCGCCTCGACCGTCTCTATCAGCCCGTCAGCTGGCACTCCGACGGCAGGACGCGTGTCTGAGGTCTCGAAGCCGCCGATCCACCGGGTCACGCCGTCCTCGCCCAGAGCCCAGTCGAGTGCCAGAAACCCTACCTGGCCGCGCGCCTTGGGCGACATTCCAGCAAACGAGGGATGAAAGACCACCGTGTCGATCACATCCCGGTCGTTGTCTACATGCAGGTCGAACCTCAGCTCCGCCAGTTGGAGCCTCCGGCCGTCGAACTCCAGCACGGCGGCCAACGAAGACGGGCTGGCCTGGCGGGCAGGGTGGTATTCCCAGACCTCGCATGCGGCCGGCGCCTGCTGATACCAGCGCTCCGCGATACGGCGCCGCTCCGGGACTCCGGCTGCAGTCACGATCAGCGCATGTTCGGCCTGCCCGCCCGGTGCCAGTTCCCACGCCAGGTCGGGATGCATGGCCTTCACGCGCTTGGTTATCTCGCGGGTGAAACCGCCGAATTCGCCGGTGCCGATCCCGGTCTCCGCGGCGGCCCGCCCGGCTGAAGCCCACCACACCCAGAAATCCTCGATAGGCATGTCGCCTTTAGATTCCGCCCGATCGCCGCGCCGCAGTCTCATTCCTGTCCCAACCTCATCAGGCTCGCCTCGCACCCTTGTCAGCGTGTCACGGCGGTCTGACATTTCACGAGGGCGCAGCCGCCGGGGGGTGCACGCCAGTTTTGTTGAAGATGATCTTGCTCAGCGATGCTGCCTTGGCGTCTGAGTCTTGGTGTCTGTCAGATGGCTGCCCGGGGCCTGGCGGGTCCGGCGTTGCCGGGTGCCCACAGCTC
>Ga0335075_10005744_pt1 | contig 19199 bp, 22 predicted proteins | sample Lox_Sample_24_FD_206723 | JGI IMG/M metagenome (GOLD analysis project Ga0335075, IMG submission 206723) | Soil microbial communities from Loxahatchee National Wildlife Refuge, Florida, United States - Lox_Sample_2.4 | ecosystem: Environmental > Terrestrial > Soil > Wetlands | place: USA... | reverse complement strand
GCCTCGCCCGAAAACTCGACGATCAAACCGAGATATTCTTCGAACAGCGCGCGTACCCGGCGGTCGACCTCGCCCGTCTCGTCGTCTTCGTCGACGAAGTCTTCCTGTAAAACGTCGGCGTCCACGAGCAGGTAGGGTTCGCGTGCAACGATGGCGCTGATCTTGAAGCGCTCGCGTCCGATGGTCGAGATGAAATAGCGCCCGAACGGCAGCGACTGCACGTCGACGATCTCGGCGATCGAACCGATCTCGTGGGGCGTTACGTTCGGATCGCCGGCTTCGGCGCCTTCGGCTATCAGCGCGACGCCGAATCCCTCGCCGCTCTCCAAACACTCCGCGATCATTTGTTTGTAGCGCGACTCGAAGATGTGGAGATTCAAAACGGCGCCCGGGAAGAGTACCGCGTTGAGGGGGAACAGCCGCAGACGGCGCGTCATGAGGACGGCTTCACTTCGGGCAGGTCGGCTGGAGTTCCCCGCCAAGAGAGCCCTCGTGGATCAAACCTTGCGCTACTTGGAAAGCGCCCACCCGCCCCCGAATCCGTTGCTGCTGGAACTCGAACAGCACGGGCGTAAGGACGGCGTTCCGGTCGTTTCGCGCGAAACCGGACGGCTGCTCTCGACCATCGTGCACGGGATGCAGGCCAGCCGCATTTTGGAAGTCGGAACCGGCTACGGCTGCTCGACCCTCTGGATGGCGCTCGCGCAGCCGCGTCTAGGCAAGATTTGGACGATCGATCCCGATCCCGCGCGCACCGAGGTCGCGATGTCATATTTCAAGCGCGCCGGGGAAGACGATTACATCGAAATCTTCAACACGCCGACCCTCGAGCTGCTCGAGAACTTTCCTCACCGCAATCTGGATATCGTCTTCATCGACGCCGATCCGGTCGACTACCGCCGGTACCTCGACCTGGTCGTGCCGATGCTCAAGCTGTCGGGGCTGGTGATCGTCGACGACTGTTTGCTGGGCGGCCGCGTCGCCGCCGAGCCGGCTCGGGACGACGACCGCACGGTGCGGGCGATGCGCGAGTTCAACGCCTACTACCTCGCGCATAGAAATCTCGACGCCACCGTTCTCCCGCTGGGAAACGGCACGGGAATCGGCGCTCGCAAACAGTGACCGCGCCGATCGAGTTCAAACGCGCCATGCGGCACGTACCGACCGGTGTCACGGTCGTCACGAGCCTGCGTAACGGCGAACCGCGCGGCATGACGGTCAACGCGTTCGCCAGTGTCTCGGCCGACCCGCCGCAGCTCTTGATATGCATCAACCGCGAAGCGCGCAGCTACCTGTACATCGCGAGCTCGCTGATCTTCTGCCTCAACGTGCTGGCCGGCGATCAGCGCCACCTGGCGGAGCACTTTTCGGGCAAGGTGCGCGAACGGCAGTTCGAAGCGATTCCGTTCGACGTCGACGTCACCGGAGCGCCGGTTCTGCGCGGGACGATCGCCCACTTCGACTGCGAAGTGGTACAGGAGCATCACTCGGGCTCGCACTCGATCATGATCGGCCGCGTGGTTTCGTGCGGCGCGCGAACCGGCTCCCCGCTGGGATACTTCAACGCCGGCTTCCACGATTTCGGAATACGGGTGGACTGAGACGATCGTCGAGACGTTCGCGGTGGGACCGCTCTCGTGCAACTGCACGATCGTGGGCGACGAGGCTTCCGGCGAAGCGATCGTCGTCGACGGCGGCGACGGCGTCGACCGGGTCGTCGAGCGCTTGGAGCGCCTGCGGCTTCGCGCGACGCTGCTCGTGCACACCCACGCGCACATCGACCACATCTTCGATCTCGGCCGGCTCAAAGAGCTCACCGGCGCGCCCGGACTGCTGCACCCCGCCGACGTTCCGCTGTACGCAACCTTGCCGGTTCAGGCCGGCTGGATCGGCCTCTCGCACGCACCGCCGGTCGTCGCCATCGATGCGGACCTCCACGACGGCGACGTGCTGCGCGCCGGCGGCGTCCGTCTGGAAGTGCTCCACACGCCGGGTCACACGCCCGGCAGCGTCTGCTTCGCACTCTCGTCGGCCGGCCCGGAAACGCTTCTGCTGACGGGCGACACGCTCTTTGCCGGATCGATCGGCCGGTGGGATCTGGGCGGAACGTCGATGCAAGACATCGTCCGTTCGATCCACGCCAAGCTGATGCCGTTTCCGGACGCCACCGCTTGCGTGCCGGGGCATGGCCCGTTCACGACCGTAGGCATCGAGCGGGAGTCGAATCCATACCTGCGCTGACGCGCCGCCTCTTCGCCGGACTGGAGCTCGACGGTGCGACGCGCGACGGCTGCGCGGGGGCGGCCGAGCGCCTGCAGCGCACCGGTTTTGCCGCCCGCTACGAAAGCGCCGACAACTACCACCTGACGCTCGCGTTTCTCGGAAACGTCGCCGCCGGGCGCTTCGCGCAAATGACCGCGGCCTTGCGCCGGGCCGCAAACGCCTGCGCGGCCTTCGAGATTTGCCTCGACAAGCTGGGCGCCTTTCCGCACGAGCGCAAACCGCGAATCGTTTTCGCCGGCGCGCGCCGGCAGGGGCCAAAGTTCGCAGCGATGGCGGCGACCGTCCGAGACGTATATCGCAGTGAAGGCTTTCGGCTCGAGGGCGACGCGATCGCTCACGTAACGATCGCACGCGTCAAGGACCCGAGACGCCCGCTTCCGCCGGTCGAGATCCAGCCGATTCGCTTCGCGGTGCGTTCGATCGCCTTGTTCGAGTCGGTTCTCGACCCGGAGCGCGGCTCGTCGCGCTACACCGTCGTGGAACGAGCCCCAGCCGCCGGCGCGGCGGCCGGCTAACGCAGCTTGATGAGCGGCTTTTCGCCGTTGCTCGCAACCGCCGGCTGCGGCGTCATCTGCGGCACGGGCTCGCGCACGGGCACCGCGGCGTAATCCGGAATCGCGCCGCCGGCGACCTTGCTGCGGTAATCGTCGAGCGCGACGTGGAGCGCCTCCAGCGCGCGCTCGGGATAGTCCTTCTTCTTCTCCGGATAGCCGCCCAGCTGAGCCTCGACGTCGGAAGCGGAGATCGCCGATGCTTGGTCGACCGTCTTTCCTTTGGCGAGATCGACGACCAAGCTGCACGTCGCGGTTCCGAAGCCGCAGCCGGTCGTGAAATACGAGATGTCCTCGATGACCGCGCCGGGACCGATCTTCAAGAAGAAATTGTACATGTCGCCGCACGAGTCGCTGAAATACTCGCCGCTCGCCGTTGGGTTTTCCATCGTGCGAAAACCGGTGCGTGCTTCGACCAATCGCTGAAATTTGGGAAAGTCCATCGTTCTCCTACGACGTTACCGGCGCGGCCGGCGGTTTCAGTTCGAAGCGGCATTCCTTACCGCCGTTTGCCAAAGATTCCGTCTGCCGGTACGAGCCGCCGATCCGATCCTCGATCACGTGATGGATCACGTGACACATTTCGGGATGTTCTTTCACGGCTTCGGAATACGGGCAGTTGTGTTCGCGCAGCTCGAAGCCGCCGTCGATCAGATTGAACTCGGCGACCACGCCGCTGTCGCGAAGCATTTCGGTGAGCTGCTCGACTTTGGCTTGCGGAGTGGGCGCGTTGATCCGGCGGCGCGCTCGCTCGACGGCGCGCTTGGAGAGGCCGTCGAAGATGCGCTCGACGGCCGGCGCGCCGAACTGGTCGCGGACCTCGCGCAGCACCGCGGTCAGCATCTTGTCGTAGCCCTGCGGAAACAACTTGCCCGCTTCCGGCGTCAGCGAGAACTCGAGCGTCGGCTTGGTGGGCCCGCGGCGCACGGCCTTCTCGACGACCAAGCCGTCGCGCTCGAGCAGAACGAGCTGCTGGCGAACGGCATTGGGTGAGAGCGCGAAGACCGCGGCGAGATCCGCCGCCGAGGCCGAACCGCGACGGCGCAGCTCGGTGACGATCTTCCCGCGGGTCGTACGGAAGAAGCGGTCGGCGTGCATCGTTGCCGGTATCGTATCACGGGGACGGTAGATAGTAAAGTTTTTCCTTGACTAACTGCGAGAGGCTCGGCTACGATAACACCGATGAGCACACAGCCAACCGCGAAAGGCCTGCGGATCGCCGGTCTAGAGTCCAGCGTCGCCGACAAGCCGATCCTGCGCGGGATCGATCTGACGGTCGAACCCGGGAAAGTCCACGCCCTGATGGGCCCGAACGGCAGCGGCAAGTCGACGCTCGCCTTTTCGCTGACCGGCCATCCTCAATACGCGGTGACGGCCGGCAGCGCAACGCTCGACGGCGAGGATGTGCTGGCCCTCTCCGCCGACAAGCGCGCCAAAGCCGGGCTCTTTCTGTCGTTTCAGTATCCGGCGGCGATCCCGGGCGTCAAGGTCGCCAACTTCCTCCATGCCGCCCGCCAAGCGGTGCGGCCGGGCAGCTTGCCGCCCGCGAAATTCCGCGCGCTTCTTTTGGAGAAGATGGAGCTGCTCGGCATGGACCCGGCGATGATGGGCCGCTACCTGAACGACGGTTTCTCGGGCGGCGAAAAAAAGCGCTTGGAAATGTTGCAGCTGGCGGTGCTCGCACCGAAGTACGCGATCCTCGACGAGACCGATTCGGGCCTGGACGTCGACGCGCTCAAGGCCGTCGGCGAGTCGATCGCCGCGCTGCGCGCGAGCGAGGAGGGCCGCGATACCGGTTTCTTGATCATCACGCACTATCCGCGGATCCTGGAATACGTGACGCCCGACGTCGTGCACGTCATGATCGACGGGCGCATCGTGATGACGGGCGCCGCCGAACTGGCGCATCGTATCGAACGCGAAGGCTACGATCGCATTCGCGAGGCGGCCGGCGCCATTGCTTAGCGTCGTCGCTCCGAGCGCCGGGCTCGCGGCGCGGCTCGCCGGATTCGATCCCAACGTTCTCGATGCCGGCCGCCGGCTGGCCGCCCTGGATCGGTTCTTTTCCGCGCGCAGCGGACGCGAAAAACCCGGCCGGTTTTGGCGCGTCGATCTCGAAGCGCAGGTCCCCGCGGCAGCGAGCGTCGATCCTTCCGCCGGCAGTGTGAGCATCGAAGGAGCCGCCGGACGCGCCGTCGTCTGCGACCTTGCAAGCGCCGCGCGCGAGCACGCCGGCCTGCTCTCCCGCGTTTTCGGCGCCACCGCCGCCGGAACGACCAAGTTCGGCGCGCTCGCGACGGCGTTTGCCGGGACAGGTGCGTTCGTCTATCTGCCGCCCGACTGCGCGTGCGACGATCCGATCGTCGTTCGCTACGCGATTCCCGGCGGCGCCAGCGTCTTTCCCTATACGCTCGTGCTCGCCGAGCGCGGTGCTCGGGCAACCATCGTCGAACGCCTTGAAGCCGGCGCGGAGTCGTTCGCGTGCGGCGTGACGGAGATCGTTACCGAAGAGAGCGCCGGCGTTACCTGCGCGTCGCTGCAAACGGCCGCGCCGGACGCTACCGTTCTGCAGACGCGCGCCGCGCGGCCGGGACGCGACGCCCGGGTATCGTGGGCCGTCGCCGAGCTCGGCGCGGGGCTGGCCGTTACCGACGTCTCGGTCGAAATCGAACGGCCCGGAGCCCAAGCCGCGCTCACCGCGCTCTTCTTCCCCAACGGAACGCAACACGTCGACGTCGCCAGCACGATGCGGCACGACGTCGGAGAGTCGGCCTCGGAGACGATCGTCAAATCGGCCGCGGTCGACCGCGGTCAAGCCCGCTACCTCGGAAACATCCGCATCGCCCACCACGCGCAAGGCAGTGACGCCAGCTTGCGGGACGACGCGCTGCTCCTTTCGAGCCGCGCGCACATCGACTCCGTGCCGGCGCTCGAGATCGCGGCCAACGACGTCAAAGCCTATCACGGCGCGACCGTCGGCGCGCTCGACGCCGATCAAATCTTCTACATGGAGAGCCGCGGCATCGGGCGGACGCAGGCGGAGCGCATGATCGCGCTCGGCTTCTTCGAGCCGGCCGTCGAGCGCTTTCCCACCGAGGCGCTGCGCGAAGAGCTCCGCCGCGCGCTCCAGTCGAAACTGCCGTGACGCCGCTGGTTCGTCCGCAGACGCCGCCGACCGACGCCAAGACGGCGGCGATCGTCGCCGACTTTCCGATTCTGGCGCGCCCGACGTCGCGCGGAAAGCGGCTCGTCTATCTCGATTCGGCCGCGACCTCGCAGAAGCCGCGCTCGGTCATCCAAACGCTGGTCGACTATTACGAGCAGTACAACGCCAACATCCATCGCGGGGTTTACGAGATCGCGGCGCGCGCGACCGACGCGTTCGAGGCGGCGCGCATCAAGCTGGCGCGATTCGTCAACGCCGACCCGCACGAGATCGTCTGGGTGCGCAATACCACCGAGGCGATCAATCTGGTGGCCTATGCGTGGGGCGGCGCGAACGTGCGCGAAGGCGACGCCATCCTGCTGAGCGAGCTGGAGCATCACTCCGACCTGGTGCCGTGGCAGATGCTCGCGCAGCGAACGGGAGCGAGTCTGCGCTACATCCCGGTCGACGAACGCGGCCGGCTGATCTTGGACGATCTCGACGACCTGCTCGACGGCGTGAAGATCGCGGCGATCGGGCACGTCAGCAACGCGTTGGGAACGATCGCCCCACTCGAACGGATCGTCGAGCGCGCTCACGCGGCCGGCGCCCTCGTCTTGGTCGATGGCGCGCAGGGCGCGCCGCATCTCGCGGTCGACGTTCGCGCGCTCGACGCCGACTTCTACACCTTCAGCGGTCACAAGATGCTCGGACCGACGGGAATCGGCGTTCTGTACGGCAAGCGCGCGCTGCTCGACGCCATGCCGCCCTTCGACTTCGGGGGCGACATGATCCGGCGCGTCACCTACGAGAAGACGACGTTCAACGAGCCGCCCTGGAAATTCGAAGCCGGCACGAGCAACATCGCCGACGCGATCGGATTCGGTGCGGCCGTCGACTATCTTAGCGAGGTCGGCATGGAGTGGGTGCGGGAGCACGAGCGCGTCTTGACGCGCTACGCGCTGATGCGGCTCGAAGAGTTCGAACCCCGCGGGCTGGCGATCTACGGTCCGCGCGATCCGGACGCCGTCTCGGGCGTCATTTCGTTCAACTTCGCGGACATCCACGCCCACGATCTGGCGTCGATCCTCGACACCGAGGGCGTTTGCGTTCGTGCCGGTCACCACTGCGCGATGCCGCTGATGGACAAGATGGGCTGGCCCGCAACCGCGCGCGCGTCCTTTTACGTCTACAATACCGGCGCCGACGTCGACGCGCTGATCGACGGCCTCGAAAAAGCCGCCCGCGTCTTCAAGCTGTAACCGGACCCGTATGGACGATTTTTACCGCGACTACATCCTGGAGCATTACCGCAACCCGCACAACTTCGGCACGCTCGAGCGGTTCGACGCGTCGGCCGAAGACCTCAATCCGCTTTGCGGCGACCAGATTCGCATGCAGCTCAAGGTCGACGACGGCGTCGTGACCGACGTCCGCTTTTCCGGCAAGGGCTGCGCGATTAGTCAGGCGTCGGCTTCGATGCTCACCGACGCGGTCAAGGGCATGAAACTCGAAGACGTCGCCACGCTCTCCAAAGACGCGGTCTTGGAAAACGTCGGCATCGACATCAGCCCGACGCGGATGAAGTGTGCGATGCTCGGACTGCGCGTCCTCAAAAGCGCCGCAATCGGCCAACTCGCCGGCTGGCCCGACGAGGAGTAGCGCGTTGCCGCCGGCGACGACGTTCGATACGATCGCACGGCTCGCCGGCGCGATCGTTCTGGCCTTCGCCGCAATCGCGGTCGTCAAGTCGCGTCATCGGGGCGCGCCGGCCCTGGTTGCGCGGGCGGTCGCCGGACTCGCACTCGGTTTCGCGGCGGTGTGGATCGTTTTTTGGGCGTTTCCGGATCCGGCCGCAGTCGGCACCGAGACGCTCTCGATCGTCGCGACGGTCGTCTTCGTCGCCGCCCTGGCGGCTGAAGAGCTGATCGGAAACGACGTTCGGCGCATGCTCGGATTGTAGCCGCGACAGGCGCGGCGGCGGCCGCCTCGAACGACTCGCCCGTGCGTCAGCAGCAACCGCAAACCCGCCGGATTTCGCCGCCGGAATGGCACGCGCTCGCCCGCGAGCCCGAGTTCGTTTCGCTGCAGAAAGCGCGCCGGCGGTTCGTCCTTCCCGCAACCGCCTTCTTCATCGTCTACTATCTCGCGCTCCCGATTTCGGTGGGCTTCGCTCCCCAGGTCATGAGCCGGGCCGTGGTCGGGCCGCTGACGCTGGCCTACGCGTTCGCGCTGTCGCAGTTTGCGATGGCCTGGATTCTGCTGGCGGCCTATCTGTGGCGGGCCCGCAGCTTCGACCTCATGGCGGCGCGCATCCGCCACCGCGAAACCCACGAGCTGCGAACGTGAGAACCCAAGAGACCGTCGTGATGTTTGCGATCTTCGTCGGCATCACGCTGGTGGTCACGTGGTGGGCGTCGGGCCAGAGCATGACCAGCCGCGGCTTCTATACCGCGCACCGGCGCATCGGAGGTCTTCAGAACGGCTGGGCGATCGCCGGGGACTACATGTCCGCGGCATCCTTTCTCGGGATCACCGGACTGATCGCGTTCTACGGTTACGACGGCTTCATGTATTCGGTGGGCTGGCTGGTCGCCTATCTGACGGTGCTCTTTCTGGTCGCCGAGCAGTTCCGCAATGCCGGCAAATACACCATGGCGGATCTCATTTCTTTCCGCCTGCGCGGCCGCGGCGTTCGCGCCATCGCGGCGGTGTCGACGCTGGCGATCACCTTGTTTTACATGATCGCACAGATGGTGGGCGGCGGCGCGCTCGTCAATCTGCTCTTCCCGCAGTTCGGCGAGCCGTTTGCCATCGCCGGCGTCGGAATTCTCATGCTGGTGTACGTGCTCTTCGGCGGAATGCTTGCGACGACGTGGGTGCAAATCATCAAAGCCGGCTTGCTGCTGGCCGCGGCGCTCGGGTTGTCGCTGATGGTGATCGCGCACTTCGGATACTCGCTGACGGCCTTCTTGCAGGCGTCGACTGCCGTACCGATCGGGGGAAAGCCGACGAACCTGCTCGAGCCGGGCCTGCTCTTTCACGGCCGCCTAGGAGCGATCAATTTGGTGTCGCTGGGCTTGGCGCTGGTGCTCGGAACGGCGGGCCTGCCGCACATTTTGATGCGGTTCTTCACGGTGCCCTCGGCCAAAGCGGCGCGCACGTCGGTGGCTTGGGCGATGGTGCTGATCGGCGCGTTCTATCTGACGACCTCGTTCATCGGTTTGGGAGCGGCCACGATCGTCGGCCGGGAACACATCGGCCGCCGGCTCTATGCGGGTCAAGCGATCGTCTACATCGCGCATCACCCCCAGCAGCAGGTGCAGCTGAACGCCGGCCTCGCCCGCAACGGCTACGTCGTCCCTCAGCAAGACAGCAATTTGGCGGTGCCGCTGCTCGCGTCCAACTTGGGCGGTCCCAGCGACGGACCGCTGCTGACCGCGTTCGTCTCGGCCGTCGCGTTCGCCACGATCCTGGCGGTCGTCGCGGGTCTCACGATCACCGCCTCCTCTGCCTTCGCGCACGACATCTGGTTCAATCTCGTACGCAACGGCTCGGGCGACGAAGCGGAACACGTTTTCGTGGCGCGCGCGACCGCGCTGGGCGTCGGCCTCGCGGCCATCCTTCTCTCGATCGCGCTGAGAGGGTTCAACGTTGCGTTTCTGGTCGGCCTGGCGTTTGCAGTTGCGGCCAGCGCCAACGTTCCGGCAATTCTGCTCTCGCTGTGGTGGCGGCGCTTCACGCGGACGGGCGCCATCGCGGGCATGCTTTGCGGGCTGATCTCTTCGCTGGCTTTGATCGCCGTGAGTCCGGTCGCGATGGGCGCGCACGCGATCTTCCCGCTCGAGAATCCCGGAATCGTCTCGATTCCGATCGGCTTCCTCGGCGCCGTGCTCGGCACGCTCGGCGCACGCGACCGCGACTCGGAGGAAATGTTCGATCAGCTCCGCGTCCGCGCTACCACCGGTCTGGGCGCAGAGGTTTGAACCGCTACTGCACCTTGATGGCGAAGTGATCGCCGATCTGCAGTCCGCCCGCTCCGGGCTCGACGGTAAAGGTGATGTAATACTCTCCGGAAGACGTCGCCACGTCGGCCGTCACCTTGTATTGCTGCGCGGCCGTGCTTTTCGAGTCGATCGACAAGATCCGCGCGCTCGAATCCATGAACGGTTCGTTGGGAAGGCCGTGCATCAGATACGACGTCGCCGTCGACTTGTCGCCCCGCGCCAACGCCCCTAAATAGGAGCGCACGACCGACGCGGCCTGATCCGAGCCGGACGGCTGGTAGTTGGGGGCGGGCGTGGTTGCCGACGCCAGCGTTGCGGCGGCGGCCGGCGTCGAGGCGGGAGCGGCGCGATGCGGCGGCGGCGTGACGTACACGACGGCGCGCGCGGGGACGACCGGCCCCGCCGTCGCTCGTGCGACGGCCGCCGATGGTTTCGCCGACGGCGTCGCGGCGAGCGTCGGCGACGGCGCGGGCGAGGGCGAGTGACTCGCTCGCACGGCGGGCGAGTGCGTCGCGCGCGGCGTGGGCTTGGGCGAGAGGGCAGCCGTCGGCCGGGGTGACGGTTGCGGAAACGGCGTCGCCGGAAGTGCGGCGGCCGTGGCCGAGCTTTGCGGCGACGCTTGCGCCACGCTGCGCGCGCGCGATCCGCCGAAGACGTGCGCGAGCGCGCCTCCGAGTAAGAGCCCGGCGAAGATGACGACCAGCACGAGGGGGAAGAGCGGCAAGCCGCCGCCGCTGGGAGGTTCTTCGGTCGACCGTCGGCGGCGCGGAGCCTCGTTCACGTGACGCGCGCGAGGCGTTCGGCAATCGCGCTGCACAAGGCCGGCGGCAGCGTCCCGGCGAGGTCGGGATGGCGCTCGACGAACGCGACCGTCGCTTCTTTCAACACGCCGCCGTTCGAGCGCACGTAGTCGAGATACGCGCTCACGGCGCGTTCGTCGCGCGCTTCGATGCCGGCGATCGTGGTCCCGGCCCCTTCGACGGCGTCCTCGGACGACTCACCGCGATCGCGAAACGCCTCGAACGTCGACTCGACGAAAGCCGAAAATGCGTGCGGCGGCATGGTCGACAGTTCTCGCGCGAACGCGGCTGCGAGGTCGGACTCGTCCATTTTTGCGACGAGTCTCTCGACGGTTTCCACCAGTACGCCGGCCGGCACGTTCCCGAGATGGGACATTGCTCGCATACGGTTAGCCTCGGCGGCAGGCAGCTCCTCGATGCAGCAGAAATTGGGGTGCGTGATACGCGTCCGGGTACCGCTGGATCTCCACGCCGTCGCCGCCGACGGCGCGGGCACCTTCGCGCTGGCGACGCCGTTGCGCGTGCGCGAGCTGCTCGCGTTGGCCGTCCGCGAAGCCATCGGCGCGCGCGCGCCTCACGACAAGTTCCAACGCAGCGTTCACCGGACGCTCGCCGGACTCGCGGCGGGAGATTTCACCCTCGACATCGACGGACGCACGTTTTCCGACGCCGAGGACGTCGTGGTGTGCGAAGGAACCGCGCAGGTGCGATTCTTCGTCGCCAAGCTCCGCCGAGCGGGAGCCCGGCGTTAGGACGCACGCTTCGCTGCTCGCCCTGGTCGGGCAAGCCTACCGACTCGTCATCGCCCGTTTCGCCTTCTACGCCGCCGCCGTCGCGGTCGCGATAGCGCTGCAGGCGATTGCGGCGTTCGCGGTACGGGTTCCGCACGCGCTCGACTACGCGATACCGGTGGTCTTGCCGCTGCTCACGACCTTGGTCTACGCCTTTGCGAACAACGACGCGAGCGAAACTCCCCAGGCCGCGCGACCGGTATGGGAACGCTTTCTGGAGCGCGCGTGGGCGGTCATCGTGATCGATTTCCTCGGCACGTACCTGACGTCCGTCGGCTTGGCCGGTACGATGTCGAACGACGTCGCTGCGGCGATCGTCGGAATCGTCGCGACCATCGTGGCGATCTTGATCGTTTTTGCGGACGTCGCCGCAACCGTCGACGACGACCCGGCCGTCTGGTCGCTGCTGCCGCGCTCGATCTCCAAGAGCGCGCGCGCGGTGACCCGGCCCAAGGTCCTGGCTCGCGCCGTCGCGCTCTACGCGCTGGGCCTGCTGGTATTCGCCGTGCAAGAGTCGATCGTTCTGCTCCTGACCAACGCGCACGCCGCCAACGTCGAATTCTGGTCCGAAGTTCCGCTCCAGACGGTCGCCACGGTGCCCCTCGCAGCATTGACGCTGGTCGTCTATCGCGATGCCGCGATAACGGCGGGGCTTGACCGGGCAAAACGAAATTGAGATTTTAAACGAGAGAACTCTTCGCGAGGTACAGGAGCCGCCATTTCCAGCCCGCGGGCAAGCATTGCCCTTTTAATTGCCGTCGCGCTCTTGGTGACGTCACGCAGCGCATGGAGCGATCAGCAGTACGTAATGACCGGCCAGGACGTCTACGAGATCGGAACGCCCGGGACGATCTCTCGCGTCGTCTACTCCGGAACGCAGCGGTTGACCGTCGAACGACAAGGCAAGCAGGCCACGTACGACGCTCAGGCGCGCTACCGGCGCAGCGGTGACGACGGAGCCTCCGACGTTCACGCGCGTTTCATCCAGGAGCTGATGCCGAACGGTTCGTTCCAAGACCGGCTCGACGAAGACCCGGATTTTCTGACGATCCTCAATCAGCCGTTCGCCGTGCAGCTCGATCCGACCACGATGCGGGATCTCCGCGCGCTGCGGCGTCCGGTACCGTTCGACGCGACGTCTCCGCTGGGCGGCGAAGCCGTGCTGCGCGGGTACCTGCGGCCGGCGCCGAGCGGTCCGGTCGACGGACGGCCCGCGGTTGCGGTACGGTTCGAAGCCGAGGGACCGATGACCGGCCCGCTGCCCGACCGCAGCGAAGCGGTGATATCCGGACGGATGCGAATGGACGGAAGCGCGTATTACGCGACGCAGGGCGCGATGCTGCTGGCGCTCGACGCAACGCTCACCATCGTCGCCGGCTTGCGCGAGGACCAGCACGCGATCCCGGTGCGGATCGTGTATCAGCGCTTCATCCGCGCGTCCAACGCGGTCTCGCCGAGCCCGGCGCCGGTTAGTACGCTCCGACCAACTCCACTTCCAACGGATGGCGGAACGGCACCTCGCGAAACTCCGTGAGCGGCGTGAACGCCAAATGGTTTTGGTGGCAATCGATCAGCATCTCGATGCCGCGCTTCACGCAACCCGTCTCCTCGACGTACTTCGCGAGCTTCTTGCGAAAGTACGCCCGCGGATCGCGCAAGACTTTTGCGTAGTACGGATCCTCGGTCAGACCCTCGGACTTGACGCCTTCCCTAGGCACCAGCCACACGAACAACGGATCCTCGTTTTGACGGTAACCGATGAGCGCCAGCGGAATGGCGCGTGCCGAATCGAGGTTCGGCAAGAAACTGCACATCGTATACGCATCGAACGTGATCTCGGTCGGAACGATGGCTTGCTGCATCGGTGATCCTCTCCTCTGCGTCGGCTCCCCTCGCCTAAAGGGACAAACAAAAAACCGCTTCGTCGTCGTCTGCGGGCGAAGCGGTTCGAGTTTGCCGGCCGGGGGGCCGGAGCGAAAGCGGCATGCATCAGAAGTTTCCCGTTCGGCAGCCGGTACCTTCGCAGGCGGTCCTCAGGATTTTTCCCGCTGGCCGTGAAACCAGGGGCGAGCAGCGGTGGTCCGAGACACTGTATGAGCGCGCTCGCACCACTCCTGCGGGGAGAGTACGTGCCTTCTGGGGTTCCGCCGGCGAACGCCGGCGCCAGCCGGCCGACTGCCGGACCCGCGCCGAGTGTCCAAAGCTTCGACCGGATCGTCGACGACTACCAGCGGCGTCTCTACGGCTTCGCATTGCGCATGACGGGCAACCGGGAGGACGCCGAGGAGATCGTACAGGACGCGTTCGTTCGCGCCTATCGCGCGCTCGGCAAGATGTCCGAAGAGCAGCGGGCCGAGCTGCGCCTTCAGCCGTGGCTCTACACGATCACGCTCAACGTGACGCGCAACCGCTTGCGCAGCAAGCGCCCGGCCAACGTCGCGCTCGACGCATTGGCCGATCCGGACGCGCTGCTGCGCGGATCGACCGACGGCCCCCTGCGCCCGGAAACCATCGTCGAACAAAACACCGAAGTCGCGCTCGTCGAGCGCGCCCTGCTCCAGCTCCCGATGCACCTCCGCGCCGCGGCGACGCTGCGGTTCATCGAGGGCCGCAGCCATCCCGAAATCGCCGAGATTCTTCATCAGCCGATCGGAACGGTGAAGTCGCACGTGCACCGTGCGGTGCGCATTCTGCGCCGAATCCTAGGCCCGCAAATCGGGCGATTTTCCCCCGAAGGAGCTTCTTTGCATGCGTTGTCGTGACGTCGAAGCGTTATGGGACGAAATCCGCGACGAATGCACGCGGTCGCTAAAGGAAACCGTCCAGACTCACTTACGTGCCTGTCCCCCCTGCCAAGAGCTGTACGAAGAATACGAAGGCGTCGCCTATTGCCTCTCGTGTTTGCCGCAGCCCGAGCCGTCCTGCAACCTTGCGAAGAAGGTCGTCGAGCACATCGCCACGCTCAAGGGGAAGACCCGCTCGCCGATCGCTCTGGCGTCGGTCGCGACCCCGATCGGCCGGATCCACGTCGGGTTCAAAGAGAGCCGGATCGCCTACATCGGCATCGACACCGGCGAACCGATCGAATCGGTCCGCGCGCGCGTCGAGCAGCGGCTGCGGCGGCCGGTCCTGATGGGCGAGGCGCCGGCGTGGCTGAGCGAGACGCTCGACCGGTTCTTCGCGACGTGGACGGTCGACGATGCCAGCGTCGACATCAGCGATTTGACGCCGTTCGAGCAGGCTGCGCTCCGCGCTACCGCTCAGATACCGCCCGGCGAGGTTCGTTCGTACGCGTGGGTGGCGACGCAGATCGGAAGACCGCGCGCCGCGCGAGCCGTCGGCCGCGTCATGGCGCGAAACCCGCTGCCGCTGCTCTTTCCTTGCCACCGCGTCGTCGACTCGTCGGGTGCGTTGCACAACTACTATTACGGCCTCGACATGAAAGCGCGGCTGCTCGCGATGGAGGGCTACAGGGAACCCTAAGTGCGAAGCCAACCTAAGCGAAGGTGGCTAAGCGCGTCCTTATCGCCGGTTTCGAACCATATGGCGGCGATAAGATCAACCCCAGCGAACTCGTCGCCCGCAGCTTAGAGGGGCGCCTGATAGCAGGCCGCCCGATTTCCGTTCGCGTCCTGCCGGCCGAGACCCGAACGCTGCGCGAACGCTTGGAGCGCAGCCTCTTGGAAGAGGATCCGGACGTCGTCGTCGCTCTGGGCCAGTTCGCCGGAAGGACCGCCATAGCTCTGGAACGCGTCGCCGTGAACGTCCTGGATTTCGACCATCCCGACGGCGCCGGCGTCATGCGCAAAGGCGACGTCATCTCGCGCGGCGGACCCGACGCCCGCCTTTCCAACGTGCCCTTCGAACGCGTGATCGACGCGTGGCACGCCAACGCGGTTCCGGGCTACGTCTCAAATTCGGCCGGGACGTTTTTGGGTAACCAAGTGCTTTACGAGCTGCTCGGCTTGACCGAAAGCGCCGCCCCGCCGGTCATCGCCGGCCTGGTCCAGCTGCCGCTGCTGCCCGCGCAGGCCATCCTGGCGGGTGCCGAAATGAGCCCGTCGATGAGTTACGAGCTGATGAAAAAGGGCATCGAAATTCTCGTCGAAACGGTGGTGCCTTGGGTCGACCAGCGCGGCTTCGAACCGGCGCCTCCAAGCCAAGAGAAAGGCCGCCGCCAAATGTGGATCCCGCGAGGAGTAAAGGAAGTAGAACGCTGAGCGACCCACGCATAACCGTCATTCCGGACGTTCACGGACACGCCAAGGGAGAGCACCGGCCGTTCGCCGAGGAGCGGCCGATTGCGTATTCGCCCCGCATGCTGTTCCTGTGGTTCTACCACGCGTGCCGCCGCGGCGCCCCGCGCTTCATGATGGTCGCCGACCACATCAACTACCTCACGTTCGAGGACCCGGGCGCGGTCAACACCGTGCGGCGGGCGCTCAAGCTCGCCCACGCCGGCGACTTATACGGCGCCGCCGAAACGGCCGGGGTCGACCTCGCCCACGCGGCCGTGGTCTCGGACGGATTACGCCGCGGCATGCGCTTTTCGATCGGCGCCGAGGTCGACAACGACCCGCGCGCCCGCCCCGACGCGCAGAACATCGTCGACGCGATGCGCCCGGACGGGATCGTGCGGACGGTGCATTTCGTCACCATCGACCACCCCGAGAAGGGGACCGACTGGCAGTGGCCGTTCGACAACGACGAATTCGCGCAGCTGCACGAGAGCGTTCCGGCGGACAAGCTCTGGGAGCTCTACACGGCCAAGCTCTTCGACGATCTCGAAAAGCTGCCGGCGCACGTCGCCGGTCACTTCTATTCGCCGGCGGCCTGCGGACGCTGGCCGGATCCCCAGACGCTGGAACGCTACGAAGATCGCCTGCTCGATATCTGTCACGCGCGCGGGCTGGCCGTCGAAATCAACACGCGGTTCCTCTATCGCGAAACGTCCGACGAGGCCAGGCAGGCATTGCTGGACGCCAACGCGCGGCTGATCCGCAAAGCCAAGCAGCGCGGCGTCGGTATTGCGATCGGTTCCGACGCGCACAGCCCGAAGGATCAGGGCGGCGGATTCGGCGAGATTCTGAAGCTGCTCGACGACGCGAAGATCAACGAGATCGTGTTCCCGGTCGGCGGCCGGCTGGCGCGCGTGGCCTTGCGCGCTACCCGCGAGCACCTCGAAGCGCACGCCAAGACCCGCGAACCCTCGGCGCCCGGCAGCAGCATTACCGGATTCAGCCGCGCCGAGTTGGGTCTGCCCGAAGAGGCCGAAGCTCCGCATCGCGAGGGCGGCCGCGCCGGGCGCGAAACCGGACCCAAGAAACGCGCCGCCGACGCAACCCGGCCGGCCGCCAAGGCCGGCTCGCGCCGCACTCCGGAATCGTCGACGTCGTCGGGCAAAGCAAAAGCCGCTCGCGAAGCCTCCGTGAAGCCGCCGCCTGCAGCCAAGCCGCCTTCCGCTAAGGCCGCGGCTGCGAATAAGGCCGCGGCTGCGAATAAGGCCGCGGCCGCGAACAAGGCTGCAGCTTCGAAGAAAGCCGTTGCCGCAAGTAAGCCCGCGGTCAAGCCGAAAGCGGCCGCAGCGCCGGTCAAGAGCGCCAAGCCGGCGAAACCGCCGGCCAAGAAAACGACCGCTGCTTCTGCCGCTCCCGTCGCTGCCAAAGCGCGCAAGCCGGCGAAAGCCGTGTCCCGGCCCGCGCGTAAAGCCGCGGCGGCCAAGCCCGTCGCCAAGAAAAAAGCGCCGGCCAAGAAACTCGCGGCGCCGAAGAAGTCGGTCTCCAAGCACGCGCCGAAGGCCAGAAAACTCGCGGTCCGTCCGGTCGCGAAGGCGGCCGCCAAAAAAGCGGTCAAGAAAGCCGCGAAGTCACCGAACAAAGGATCGGCGGCCAAAAAGAAAACCGCGGCCAGGCGCCGCTGAGGAGAGTGCCCCATGGCGGACATCCGTCGCATCCGCAACATCGCTTTCGTCGGATCCCATCACGGCGGTAAGACCACTCTCGTCGAGGCGCTGCTCGCGCTCACCGGAGCCATCGGCCGGCGCGGCTCAGTTGCCGACGGAACGACGGTGACCGATCACGAGCCCGAAGACGTCGCGCACGTTCAGTCGACCTCGGTCGGCTTCGCACACACGACCGCCGACGACGTCGACATCACCATTGCGGACTGCCCGGGATTCATCGATTTCTTCGAAGAGACCAAGGCGGCGCTTTCGGGCGTCGACGCGGCCGTGATCGTCATCGAAGCCGATCCCGCGCGCGTCGTTCAGACCCAAGGCATTCTCGACTATCTGGAAGCCAAACGGATGCCGCACTTGTTCGTGATCAACAAGATGGACCGGCCCGGCGCGGACTTTGCCGGAACGCTGGCGGCACTGCAGTCCGCGTACGGACGCCACGTCGTCGCCGAGCAATGGCCGCTGGGCGCGGCGGAGCAGTTTCGCGGCTACGTCGACCTCGCCGAGATGAAAGCGCGCACGCCGGCGCCGGGCGGCGGCATGGCCGAGCGCGAAGAAGCCATTCCGGGCGACGCGCACGGCGCGGTGCAGCAGGCGCACGGCGAGCTGCTCGAGGCGATGGCCGATTTCGACGACCACTTGATGGAGGAACTGCTCGAAGGAATCGAACCGCCGCTGGACGAGATCGAGCGCGACCTCTGCAGCGAGTGCTCGCACGACCAGATCGTCCCGGTGCTTCTCACCTCTGCCGTCTCGGGAATCGGGGTACCCGCGCTGCTGCGCGCGATCGAAAAGTGGTTCCCTTCTCCCGCGGACGCACCGCACGTCGATGCCGAAGGCCGTCCGATCGCACCCGACCCCGGCGCTCCGGTGGTCGCTTCGGTCGTCAAGACGTTCGTCAATCCGCAGAGCGGCAAACTCTCCATCGTTCGCATTCTCTCCGGTACGATCAAGTCCGACGCCACGCTCACCGACGTCACGCGGGACGGCGAGAAGGTGCGGCTCGGGGGTCTCTATCGCTTACAAGGGAAGAAGCAAGAGGCAATTCCCGAAGCCGGGCCGGGCTCGATCGTCGCGCTCGCGCGGCTGGAAAGCGTAGCTACCGGCGACACGCTGACGTCGAACGGTCATAAGGTTTTGCTTCCCCGCGGGTCGGTCTCCGAGCCGGTTTTTGCCGTTGCGGTCAAGCCGAAGGAGCGCATCGACGAGGCCAAGATCTCTCAGATGCTCGCGCGCATCGTCGACGAGGACCCGTCGCTGCGGCTGCAGCGTGCCGACATCACGCACGAGCTCCTGTTGCTGGGCGGCGGAGAACAGCACGTCTCGATCGCCGTCGAGCGGCTGGCGCGCAAGTACAAGGTCGAAGTCGAGATCGCGCCGCCGACGATTCCGTACACGCAAACGATTACCAACGGTACGGAGATCCACTCGCGATACAAGCATCAGACCGGCGGTCACGGTCAGTTCGGCGACGTTTGGCTGCGCTTCGAGCCGCGCGAGCGCGGCAGCGGCGTGACGTTCGAAGAGAAGATCGTCGGCGGTGTGGTTCCGCGCCAGTTCATTCCGGCGGTGGAAAAAGGCGTGCGCGAAGCGCTGCTCCACGGGCCCGGCGGACATCCGGTCACCGACCTGCACGTAACGCTCTACGACGGGCAATATCACGACG
>Ga0335075_10005743_pt1 | contig 19199 bp, 14 predicted proteins | sample Lox_Sample_24_FD_206723 | JGI IMG/M metagenome (GOLD analysis project Ga0335075, IMG submission 206723) | Soil microbial communities from Loxahatchee National Wildlife Refuge, Florida, United States - Lox_Sample_2.4 | ecosystem: Environmental > Terrestrial > Soil > Wetlands | place: USA... | reverse complement strand
GGCGCGGTGCAGCACCTGGCGATCTCGGTGTCCGCCGCCCAGTTCGACGCGGCAAGGAAGAAGCTGGAGCAGGCCGGGGTGGACTACCTCGGCCCGGACCGGGGTGCGGACGACAGCATGTACTTCCGCGACCCGAACGGCATCGGGCTCGAGCTGTACCGCGAGAAACTCGGCGTGTTCGAGGGCGAGCGCCTGCTCACCTACTGAGCGGCCGTGCGGCGGCTTGCCCGACGCGCGCGCTCCGGAAGCACTGAGCGCCCGCGCGGCTAGCGGTGCCGCCGCCGGACCACCAGGCGGAGAGCCGACCAGGTCTCGTCGATCGCGCAGACCTTGTTGTCGACCAGCCCGGTGGCCAGGGCGACCTCGCGCACCACGTTGTCGCTCATGTCGGTGGGGACCCTGGCCGCCTTCTTGGGCCAGGCGACCCACAGCGCGCTCCCGGGCGCCATCCGGTCGCGGAGCCTGCCGATTTCCGCCTCGAGTTCCGCGCGCCACGACACGAACACGACGATGACGTCGAACGGTGCGTCGCCGTCGAGGTCGGTGTGCACCTCGGCCACGGAGGGAACCGTGGCGATGAGGTCCTCCAGCCACTCCGGCGCGCCGATCAGCGCGACCGCGTCCGTCTCCCCGATGCCGAGCTTCTGCGGCAGCGGGATCGTCCTGGCAGGCTCGCTCATGTCCCCTCCCCGGCGGGATGTCCCAGCCCACAGCCTGTCACTGTCTGGCGGGGTAGGCGGGGTGCTCGGCGGCAACCCGGGCATTCGCCGGCCTGCCGGACGCCAGCCGCCCGGCGAGCACGGTCAGGATGACCCCGGCGGCGTAGCCGGCGATCGTGCCGGCCGGCACGCCGCCGCCCGGGGCGAAGCCCTCCACCGCGACCCGGGCGAGGGCCACGCCCGCGGCAGCGACGCCCGCCGCCGTCAGGGCGGCCCGGGCCGCCGCCGGGCCGCGTGCCGGATGCGAGACCAGGCCGGCCTCTGGCGCAGGCCGGCTTCGCAGCGGCCGTTCCAGCCTGGCCAGCCAGAGCGCCGCCGGGGCCAGGACGACGGCCAGCGCCGCGATCCAGGCGGGCCGCAGCGCCCACCACGCGGCCGAGGCGATGACCGGCTGGGGCATGATCCCCGCCGGGTACAGCGCCACCGCCAGGATCACGACCGGCACCATGTGCCACAGGTAGACCGTCAGCACCCGCCCGTTGAGCCAGCTGACCGCCTGCCACACCCGGGGTGCCCGCGCGAGCAGCCGCGACGCGGCGGGCTCCGCGGCGAGCAGCAGCCCGGCCTGGACGGCGGCGAACGCGAGCAGCGCCACCGAGGGCGGCACGGTGTTGTTCACGCCGCCGCCGGTCGTCCCCACCATGTTCACCGGGAACGGGCTCCACGCCAGCAGGCCGCCGAGGGCGACGGCCCCGCCCGCGGCGAGCGCGTACGGGCGCCACCGCCGGCGCGCCCACGTCCCGTCCTGCCAGGCGAACCCCCACTGGTGAATGCAGCCCCACACCAGCAGGTAGTTCGCATAGCCGGCGGCAGACAGCCCGGCGCCCAGCAGGCCTGCGTCCACGCCGGCCACCCCGAGCAGCATCAGCGCGGGCACCGCAAGGCCGAGCCGGCGGTGTGCCGCGTGCAGCGCCGGCGTGAGCGCGATCAGCAGCAGGTAGACCGGAAGGAACCAGAGCTGGAGCGCCACCCCCCAGCCGGCCTGGGAAAGCTCTCCGGCGTTCGCGCCCGCCAGCCTGCACGCCGCGACCGCGATCACCACGGCGGCCACGTACCAGCTGGCCGGCCGCAGCAGCCTGATCGCCCGGTGCCGCACCCACCACGCCCAGTCGGCGCCCGCGGCATGGTGCCGGGTCCAGGACAGCGCGTTCGCGTAGCCGCCGACCAGGAAGAAGACCGGCATCACCTGGAACAGCAGGGTTCCCCAGCCGGACCAGCTGATGTCCGACATCGCGTCGATGCCGGAGAGCTGGCCGCCCCGGTAGCTGATGCTCGTCAGCAGCCAGTGGCCGAGGACCACCATCGTGATGGCGGCCACCCGCAGCAGGTCGGCATACCGGTTCCGCGGGTTCCCGTCGCCGGGCCGGGGCGCCGCCATCGCCAGGGCCGTCTAGAAGGCGAACCCGCCTGGGCGGTCGTTGCGGTCGGCGATCAGGCCGGCCAGCGTCGCGATCGCGATCTCGGCGGGTGCCCTGGAGCCGATGTTGAGGCCGACCGGCCGGTGCACGCGGCGGATCTCCTCCGGCGCGACACCGAGCTCGGTGAGCGCCGGGACGTGCGGCGCCGGGTGCCGCGGGTTGCCGAGGACGCCCACCCAGCGTGCGTCGCTTTCGAGCGCGTCGCGCAGCACCGGGCCGAGCTCCGGCCGGTGGTGATCGGTGACCACCACGTCGGCCGGCCCGCCGGCGTAGCTGCCGACGCTGTCGTCCACCTCTGCCGCGACGTCGACCAGTGCCTTGGCCCGTTCGGCGTCCGGCTCGACGAGCACCGTCCGGTAGCCGGTGTCCCGGCCGTACCGGAGCAGGAACTCGGCGACCGGCGAGGCGAAGACGGCGACGAGCACCCGGCCCGGCATCGCCGGGACCGGGGCGTTTCCGTGCGCGACCTCGCACGCAGGATCTTCGTTCGGACTGCTCATACCCCGAGCTTGTCATGGCCGGGCTGCGTTGGCGACCGGGCCTGCCCCCCGGGCGGCCTCCTGGTCAGCTGCCGAGCAGGGCCACCGTGGCCGCTCGCAGCGGCCCGTACCGGGCGGCCGCCGCCTGCCGCGCCTCCGCGAGCGAGCGGCCGGCGACCGGCTCAACAACCTCGAGGTAGGCCTTGATCTTGGGCTCCGTGCCGCTGGGCCTGACCACCACGCGAGCGCCGGGCAGGTGGTAGCCGAGCACGTCCGCGGAAGGCAGCTCCGGAGTCCCGCCGGTCAGGTCCGTGATGGTGGTCACCGGCGAGCCCCCGAGTTCGGCCGGGGGCCCGGCGCGCAGCCGCGCCATGACGTCGACGGGTGCGGCGGTGGCCACCGTGACCTGCCCGGTCAGGTGCACGCCGTGCGCGGACTCCAGCGCGTCGTAGGCGTCAAGCAGCGACCAGCCGCGGGACCGGGCGCGCGCCGCGAGCCCGAGCAGCGCGAGCGCGGCGCCGATCCCGTCCTTGTCCCGCACGATGTCGCCGACCGCGTACCCGAGCGCCTCCTCGTAACCGAAGACGAATTGGGCGCCGGGACGCTCGGCCCGGACGATCCACTTGAACCCGGTGAGCGTCTCCGCGTACTGGGCGCCGGCCGCGGCGGCGATGCCGGACAGCAGCGTCGACGACACGATCGTGGTGACCACGAGCCGGCCGTCCCGCGCGCCCGGGCCTCCGCCGGCCGGCGTGATGTCCAGCAGGTAGGCGCCGAGCAGCGCGCCGACCTGGTCACCGGTGAGCGTCCGCCAGCCGCCGTCGGCGTCAGCGACCGCGACGGCCAGCCGGTCCCCGTCGGGGTCGTTCGCCAGCACCAGGTCGGCGCCGGACCGGCGGCCCTGGGCAAGCGCCAGGTCCAGCGCGCCCGGCTCCTCGGGGTTCGGGAACGTCACGGTGGGGAAGTCCGGATCGGGCTCGGCCTGGGCGGCCACCACGTCCGGGGGAGTGAAGCCGGCCTGCTCGAACGCGCGCAGGGCGAGCCCGGCCGCCACGCCGTGCAGCGGCGTGTAGACGAAACGCAGCCACGCGGCGCCCGGCGGCGCGGCGGACGCCGCGCAGATCGCGTCGAGGTAGGCGGCCGCCACCTCGTCGCCGTGCCGGACGATCAGCGGGCTGTCCAGCGCGGCCAGCGGCACGGCGGACAGCGGGCCGAGGCCGCGGATCTCGGCCTCGATCTCGGCGTCGGCGGGCGGCACGATCTGCGCCCCGTCGCGGAGATAGAGCTTGTACCCGTTGTAGGGCGCGGGGTTGTGGCTCGCCGTGATCATGATCCCGGCTGCCGCGCGCAGGTGCCGGACCGCGAACGCGAGCAGCGGGGTCGGCTGCTGCCGGGGCAGCAGGTGCACCCGGATGCCGGAGCCCGCCAGCACCCGGGCGGCCTCGTCGGCGAACTCATCGGACCGGTGCCGCGCGTCGCAGCCGATGACCACGCCCGCCTCGGGCGCCCCCGCCCCGGCGATGCCGCGCCCGCGCCCGCGCAGCCATCGCGCCAGCGCGGCGGTTGTGCCCCGCACCACCGCCCGGTTCATCCGGTTCGGCCCGGCGGCGACCGTTCCCCGCAGCCCCGCGGTGCCGAACTCCAGCCGGCCGCTGAACCTGTCGGCCAGCTCGGCGGCGCCCTCGCCGCCGTCCGCGGCGAGCGACCGCAGCTCGGCCCGGTCGCGCTCGTCCGGGTCGTCGGCCAGCCACGCGTCCAGCCGCGCGCGCAGCTCATCGGGCAGCACGTCAGCGCTCCCCGGGCAGCACGCCGGGCAGCACGCCAGGCAGGACCGCGGCCAGCAGCGCGCCCACCCGGCCGGCCGCGGCGTCGCCGGCGGCCGTGACCTCCGCGTGGTCGAGGCCCTGCGGCGCCAGGCCCGCCGCCAGGTTGGTGACCAGCGAGATGCCCAGCACCTCGGCGCCGAGATCGCGCGCGGCGATCGCCTCCAGCGCCGTGGACATGCCGACCAGGTCCGCGCCGAGCGTCCGGAGCATCCGGATCTCGGCCGGCGTCTCGTAGTGCGGTCCGGGCAGCGCCGCGTACACGCCCTCCGGCAGCCCCGGGTCGGCGGCGCGGGCCAGCCGGCGCAGCCGCGCCGAGTACAGGTCGGTCAGGTCGGTGAACCGGTGGCCGCCGGGCGGCGGGCTGCCGGCGAGCGGGGACTGCCCGGTCAGGTTGAGGTGGTCGCTGATCAGCACCGGCTGGCCAGGCCGGTAGCCTGCGCGGATCCCGCCCGCCGCGTTGGTGAGCACGATCACCCGGCAGCCGGCGGCAACCGCGGTCCGCACGCCGTGCACCACGGTTGCCACCGGGTGCCCCTCGTACAGGTGGGTCCGGCCGAGGAAGAGCAGCACGCGCAGCCCTCCGCAGCGGACCGAGCGGACCGCCGGGACGTGGCCGGGGACGGTCGGCGGCGCGAAGCCGCCGAGGCCGGCGAGCGGCACCTCCGTCCCGGCGCCGATCGCGTCCGCAGCCCGGGCCCAGCCGGAGCCGAGGATCACCGCGACGTCGTGCGCGGGCTCGCCGGTGCGCCGCGCGAGCCGTTCCGCGCTTCTGGCGGCGGCGGCGAGCGGGCCGGGCGGCTGCCCGTCATGGTCGCTGGTCATGACTTAGCGTAGGGCTGTCCGGCTGCCGCTTACACCGGGCTCTTGGTGGCGGGGGCGATCGTGCCGTTCTCGATATCCGCCCTGACGGTCGCGAGCTCGGCCTGCAGCGGGGCGGGCACCTTGCCGGCGAAGTCGTGGAAAGGCGCGAGCGCCACGCCGCCGTTCGCCAGGCCGCCGACGTAGGTGCCGCCCCGGAACGTGCCCTCGGCCGCGGACAGGATCGCGTCCTTCACCGCCGTCTGCACGCCGGGGGTAACGCTGCTGATGAAGTACTTGCAGTACTGCGGGGCGCTGACGCAGCCGTCGGTTTCCGACCAGAGCATGTTCACCCGGTCACCGCCTGCCGCGGCGTCGGCGTCCTGCACCGCCCTGGCGCTGCCCAGCCCGGCGTCGCCGGCCACAGGGAAGATGATGTCCGCTCCCTCGCGGATGAACGTCTGGGCGAGTGCCTGGCCGGCGGTCTCGCTGGTGAAGTTGCCGGCGAAGCTGCCCTGCTGGGCCGGCTCGTCCCAGCCGAGCACCGCGATGTGGGTGTGATGCTGGGAGTTGTAGTACCGCACGCCGTCCCAGAAGCCGTCCATATAGCTCGTCACCGTCGGCAGCTGCTCACCGCCGAACGTCGCCACCTTGCCGGTCTTCGTCATGCCCGCGGCCAGGTAGCCGCCGAGGAAGCTGTCCTGCACGGTGTTGAACATCAGCGCGTCGACGTTCGCGATCGGAGGGCTGAAACGGTAGTCGACGATCGCGAATTTCTGCGCCGGGTCGGCTTTGGCCGCTGCCTCGGTGTTGTCGCCCATCAGCAGCCCCACCGTGATGATGATCCCGCAGTGCTCGCCGGTGAACCTGTCGATGTTCGGCGTGTACTCGCTCGCCGAGCCGGACTGAAGGTAGGCGCCGGTGATCTTGCCGGGGCCGGCCGCCTCCGCCTCCCGGATTCCCTGCCAGGACGCGGCGTTGTACGAGTGGTCGTCGATGCCGCCGGTGTCGGTGACCAGGCACGCCTTCACCTTGCTCATGGCCGGCGTGCCGCTGCCCGTGGCGCTGGTCGCCGAGGCCGCTGGGCGGTGCGGCCTGGACGAGCCCGAAGGACTGCCTGAGCTGCAGGCGGCAGCCAGCACAGCGACCACGCCGAGCGCCACCGCCTTCCCGACCGGTCCTCGCACCATCTCTCCTCTGCCCGGGGCGCGAAGGATGCCCGGAGGACGCGCCGAATCCCCCAGGACTGTGCAAAACCTAGACCGGTGCCGCCATCCGGGGAAGCGTCATGTCGCCGTCGCGAGCCCGGTGTTGCAGAATCGAGACGGTCGGAAGGTGCCGACGGTGATCGGAGGGGGCATGGCGATCGACTGGCCGGCGCTGCGCGCCGCGGCGCGCGCGGCCGCGCAGCGGGCATACGCCCCGTACTCGGGGCTCCGCGTCGGTGCCGCTGGGCACGTGAGGGCGGAAGGGGAGGCGGGCGGGAGCCGCATCGTGGTCGGGTGCAACGTGGAGAACGCCTCCTACGGGCTGACGCTGTGCGCCGAGTGCGGCCTGGTTTCCGCGCTGCACGCCACCGGCGGCGGGAGCCTCGCCGGGGTGTGCGTGGTTGCGGCGGATGGCGCGCCGCTGGTCCCGTGCGGCCGCTGCCGCCAGCTCCTGCTGGAGGCCGGGGGGCCGGGGCTGCTGCTCGACTCCGCGGGTGGCCCGCAGGAACTCGGGTCGCTGCTGCCGTCGGCCTTCACCGGTGCCGAGCTAGCCGCCCGGCGGGACGCCGGTCCCTGACCCCCGCCTTTCTGTGACAATGAACGTTATGCCGGTGACGCTCGACCAGATCCGCCGCGTGCCCAAGGTGCTGCTGCACGACCACCTCGACGGCGGGCTCCGCCCGCAGACCATGGTCGAGCTGGCCGCCGAGACCGGGTACGACCGCCTGCCCACCACCGACGTGCCGGAGCTGGCCCGGTGGATGACCGGCGTGGCGGCGCGCGGCAGCCTGGAGCTGTACCTGGAGGCGTTCGAGCACACGGTCGGCGTGATGCAGACCAGGGACGCGCTGATCCGGGTGGCCGCGGAGTGCGCCGAGGACCTGGCCGCCGACGGCGTGGTGTACGCGGAGGTCAGGTTCGCGCCCGAGCTGCACGTGAACGGGGGGCTCAGCCTGGACCAGGTCGTGGAGGCGGTGCTCGAGGGATTCCGGCGGGGGAGCGCGGGCCGGGCCATTACGGTCTACGCGCTGCTCACCGCGCTGCGGACCGCCGCCAGGTCGCTGGAGATCGCCGAGCTGGCGGTGCGGCACCGGGACGCCGGCGTGGTGGGGTTCGACATCGCCGGGGCAGAGGCGGGCAGCCCGCCCAGCCGGCACCTGGACGCGTTCCAGTACGTCGCCCGGGAGAACTTCCACAACACGATCCACGCGGGCGAGGGCTTCGGGCTGCCGTCGATATGGGAGGCGCTGCAATGGTGCGGCGCCGAGCGGCTCGGGCACGGCGTCCGGATCATCGACGACATTTCCGTGCCCGATGGCGGCCGCCCCTCGCTGGGCCGGCTGGCCAGCTACGTGCGGGACCGGCGGATTCCGCTGGAGATGTGCCCGACGTCGAACGTGCAGACCGGCGCGGCCCGGTCGATCAAGGAGCACCCGATCGGGCTGCTGCGCGAGCTGCTGTTCCGGGTGACGGTCAACACCGACAACCGGCTGATGAGCGGGGTCACCCTGTCCTCGGAGTTTCGCGCGCTCAGCGAGGCGTTCGGTTACGGCTGGGGAGACGTCGAGTGGCTCACCATCAACGCGATGAAGAGCGCGTTCGCGCCGTTCGACGAGCGGCTGAAGATCATCAACACGGTGATCAAGCCGGGCTTCGCCGCGGTGAGGCCAGGGCGGGCGGGGGAGCGGGCATGAGCGAGGTGGCGACCGAGCGGCGGTGGCTGTCGGAGGTGGCGACCTCGGACGCCGCGCTGCGCCAGGTGCTGCACGGGCTGCCCGGCGTGGACCAGGTCGGCACCGAGGCGCGGGCCGCGGGGCTGGCCACCCGGTCGGTCAAGCGGGACGCCAAGCTGCAGGCGCTGGACATGGCGGTCCGCATGATCGACCTGACCACGCTGGAGGGCGCGGACACGCCGGGGAAGGTCCGGGCGATGTGCGCCAAGGCCCGCCGCCCGGACCCGGCCGACCCAGCGGTGCCGCCGGTGGCCGCGGTGTGCGTCTACCCGGACCTGGCCGGCGTGGCCCGCGCCGAGCTGGCCGGCAGCCCGGTCGCGGTGGCGTCCGTGGCGACCGCGTTCCCGTCCGGCCGGGCGTCGCTCGCGGTGAAGCTCGCCGACGTGCGCGACGCGGTCGAGGCGGGCGCCGACGAGGTGGACATGGTCATCGACCGCGGGGCGTTCCTCGCCGGCCGGTACGGCCAGGTCTACGAGGAGGTGCGGCAGGTCCGCCAGGCCTGCGGCGCCGCGCACCTCAAGGTGATCCTGGAGACCGGCGAGCTGGCCACGCTGGACAACGTGTCCCGGGCGTCCTGGCTGGCGATGCTGGCCGGCGCGGACTTCATCAAGACCTCGACCGGCAAGGTCACGCCGGCCGCGACGCCGCCGGTGGCGCTGGTCATGCTGGCCGCCGTGCGCGACTACGCCCAGGTCACCGGGCACCGGGTCGGCGTGAAGGTGGCCGGGGGCGTGCGCACCGCCAAGGACGCGATCCGCTACCTGGTGCTCGTGCGCGAGACCGCCGGGCAGCCGTGGCTGACCCCGGCGCTGTTCCGGATCGGCGCGTCCAGCCTGCTCAACGACCTGCTGATGCAGCGCAGCAAGCAGCTCACCGGGCGCTACGCCGGCCCCGACTACTTCACCATCGACTGACCGGGCCGCACCCCGGCCCGCGCCAAGCTTGATCGTGGTGCGGGCCAGGCTTTCATGATCGTGGTGGATACCGAGCACATATGCTCGTCAGCTACCACGATCATGGAAAAGCCGCTGGCTGGCACCGCTAAATCGGGCCGGGGGTGCGTTCCGGACCGCCAGCCGGCCGCGCCCAGTGATCACGCCCGCCGCTCAGCCGCCCCCGGGAACGCCGGGCTGGGTGGCCGGGGAGGCGGCGCCGCCGGCCGTGGGCGACGGCCCGGGACCAGTGACCGCGTGGCCACCGGAGGTCGACGCCGGCGTGGTGGCGCCGGACGTCGGGGTCGGCGTCGCGGTGGCGGTGGGGGTCGGCGTCGGGGTCGGCGTGGGCGTCGGGGTGGGGGTTGGCGTCGGGGTGGGGCTCGGCGTCGGCGACGGCGTGGGCGACGGCGTGCGGGTGTGCGTGGGGGTCGGGGACGGCGTGGGGCTCGGCGCCGGGCTCGTGGTTGGGGCGGGCGGGGCGACCAGGTTCGGCGGCTGCACGTGCTCGCGGCCCGGCAGGAACAGCAGCACCGCGGCGATGACCACGCCCATGACCGTGACCAGGCCGCCGACCGCCGCCCCGGCCACGAACGCCGACCGCCGCTGGCTGCGCTTCCACTCCATCGTGCGCACCGGGACCAGCTCCGGCGGCAGCGCCGCGCGCTGCGCGGCCCAGCTGTTGAGCGGCGCCGCGGCCATGCCCAGGGTCGGGAACAGCAGCAGCGCGGCCAGCAGCGGCCCGGCCAGCTCGGTCGCCTTGCTCAGCCCGGCCGCGATGCCAGCGAACCCCAGCAGCGCCAGCGAGGTCTCGGCCCAGTTGGCCCGCAGCGCCTCCCACCACTTGGCCTTTTCGCTGGTCTTTGGCGTGCGCAGGAACGCCGCCTTCTTGGCGAACAGAGCGAGCACCGAGGCCCGGGCCACCACGAGCGACGTGGACTGCCAGATGAAGAACGCGCCGATCGCGTCCCGCCACGACGCGCCGGTCCCGCGGCGCAGCAGCGCCACCGCCCGCACCAGGCCGAGCAGCACCAGCACCGGCACCACCGCCACCAGGAACGGGGTGAGCCTGCGGAACAGCTCGCCGCCGCCGGTGGCCAGGTTGACGGCCCCGGCCAGCAGGAACACCAGGAACACCAGGCCGAGCAGGTCGCCGTACCACTGCAGCGCGCCGGACAGGTACGCCCACCGCTGGCCGGTGCCGAGCCGGTTCTCCTTGGACGGGCGGCCGGGCATCATCGACCGCCAGTGCATCCGCAGGATCTGGATGCCGCCGAAGCACCACCGGTAGCGCTGGCCCTTGAGCGCCTCGAAGGTCAGCGGCATGATGCCCTTGCCGTAGGACTGGTCGATGTGGTAGCCGGTCCAGCCGGCCCGCAGCAGCCGCAGCGACAGCTCGGCGTCCTCGGTGATGCACCACTCGTCCCAGCCGCCGAGCTGCTCCAGCGCGACCCGGCGGATCAGCCCCATCGTGCCCGCGAAGATCGCGCCGTCCCGTTCGTTGCGCGAGGGCTGGGAGACCGCGAAGAAGTACTTGTAGGAGTAGTACAGCCGGCGGTAGTAGCTGGACCGCTCCCAGCCCCGGTAGTCCTGCGGCGCCTGGGTGAAGCCCACCCAGCTCTCGGCGAACAGCGGCGCGCAGCGCCGCAGGAACCCCGGGTCGAGCTGGTAGTCGGAGTCGACCACGCCGATGACCTCGGCCCGCTCGTCGGTGAGATGGTGCAGGGCGTAGTTCAGCGCCCCGGACTTGTAGCCGGGCCAGTTCTCGAGGTGCGCGAACTTGACGCCGTGCCGCTGGCACCACGCCTCGACCGGCCGCCACAGGCTCTCGTCGTCGGTGTTGTCGTCGATCAGGATGACCTCGTAGCGCCCGTAGTCGAGGCGCAGCAGCGAGCGCAGCGTGTCGATGACCATGTCCGGCGGCTCGTTGTGCGCGGGCACGTGCAGGCTGACGAACGGCATCACGCCGGCCGCCGGCAGTTCCGCGGTGATCGCGGGCGTGATCCGCCGGTGCCAGGTCTCCGACCCCAGGGCGTCGCAGATCTCCCACAGGTAGGCGCTGGCCAGGAGCGCGGCGAACAGCTCGAAGAACCACAGCAGCACGCCGCCCGCGGTGCTGGCCGGGTCCAGGTCGCTGGCGAAGGTCCATTCCAGCACGTAGACCAGGTAGACCGCGAACAGGAAGATGCTTGTCGCCCAGCAGAGATGGGCCCGCGCGTTCCACCGCCTGGTCACCGGCAGCCAGATCAGGCTCCCCACGATCAGGCCGGCCACGCCAGCGACCGTGTTGTGCTCGGTGACCCCCATCAAACGCATCGCGGCCGCCACAAGCGCCGCGAGCACCGCGGTGCCGACGATCGCGAATCCGAACCTGCGGGTCGTCGGCCACGCCCCGGCCGTCCGCGCGGGATGCTCAGAGCTGGTGAGCAGCGCAGCGGTGCCAACGGGCGCGGCCAGGACGCCTGCAAGCACGAGCGCAGCAAGCACAGCCCGCCTCCCGCCGCTTCCTGACGAATTAGTCGCCGCCAACTACCCGCAATCTAGCTCCCGCTAACAAACTGGCGTCTCACCTGCAGGTTTACGCCCCAGAAAGGTCCATTTCGCCCCGGACAGCCCCGGACAGCCCCGGGCCGGCTCGCGCCGGATGCCACAATGGACTCCGGCAGTGACGCCGAGCGGACGGGAACGGTGCTGATGCAGGGCCAGGTGACCGGGCAAGCCGGCTGGGACTACGCGCCGGCGCCCGAGGCGGCCAGCAGCGTCACGCTCGCCAGCGAGTACGGGCTGTTCATCAACGGCGAGTTCGGGCCGGCCGCCAGCGGCCGGCTGTTCCCGACGGTCAACCCGGCGACCGAGGAGCCCCTGGCGCAGGTGGCCGAGGCCGGGGAGGAAGACGTCGACCGCGCCGTCGCCGCGGCGCGCGCGGCCTATGCGGGTGTCTGGAGCCGGATGCCCGGCACCGAGCGGGCCGTGTATTTGTACCGGATCGCCCGGCTGCTGCAGGAGCGGTCCCGGGAGTTCGCGGTGCTGGAGAGCCTGGACAACGGCAAGCCCATCAGGGAATCCCGCGACGTCGACGTGCCGCTGGCCGCGGCGCACTTCTTTTACCACGCGGGCTGGGCGGACAAGCTGGAGCACGCCGGGTTCGGCCCGTCGCCGCGCCCGCTCGGCGTGGCCGGGCAGGTGATCCCGTGGAACTTCCCGCTGCTCATGGCCGCGTGGAAGGTGGCGCCCGCGCTCGCCGCCGGGAACACCTGCGTGCTCAAGCCCGCGGAGACCACCCCGCTGACCGCGCTGCTACTCGCCGAGGTCTGTCAGCAGGCCGGGCTTCCGCCAGGAGTCTTGAACGTCACGACCGGTGCTGGGTCAGCCGGCGCCGCGCTGGTGTCGCATCCGGGCGTTGACAAGGTCGCGTTCACCGGCTCGACCGAGGTCGGCAAGGAAATCCAGCGCGCGGTAGCGGGCACCGGCAAGCGGCTGACCCTGGAACTCGGCGGCAAGGCCGCGAACATCGTGTTCGACGACGCGCCGGTCGAGGCGGCGGTCGAGGGGATCGTGAACGGGATCTTCTTCAACCAGGGGCACGTCTGCTGCGCTGGCTCCCGGCTGCTGGTGCAGGAGTCGGTCGCCGACGCGGTGCTCGGCAGGCTCCGCGACCGGCTCGCCGTGCTGCGGCTCGGCGACCCGCTGGACAAGAACACCGACATCGGCGCGATCAACTCGCGCCAGCAGCTGGACAAGATCCGCGAGCTGTCCGACGCGGGGGAGGCGGAGGGCGCGGAGCGCTGGTCCCCGCCGTGCCGTCTGCCCGACCGCGGCTTCTGGTTCCCGCCGACGGTGTTCACCGGGGTCAGCCAGTCGCACCGGATCGCCAGGGAGGAGATCTTCGGGCCGGTGCTGTCCGTGCTCACGTTCCGCACCCCGGCCGAGGCGGTGGCCAAGGCCAACAACACCCCGTACGGGCTCTCCGCCGGGGTGTGGACGGAGAAGGGCAGCCGGATCCTGTGGCTGGCGCAGCGGCTGCGCGCGGGCGTGGTCTGGGCCAACACCTACAACAGGTTCGACCCCGCGAGCCCGTTCGGCGGGTACCGGGAGTCGGGGTTCGGCCGTGAGGGCGGTCGGCACGGGCTGGGGGCGTATCTCGATGTCTGAGCGGGGGGGTCTGGGGGGGTCGTCCCCCCGAGGCGGTGCTGAGCGGGGGGGTCTGGAGGGGTCGTCCCCCCGGGGCGGTGCTGAGCGGGGGGGTCTGGGGGGGTCGTCCCCCCGGGGCAGTACCGAGCGGCTGGACGTACGCAAGACCTACAAGCTGTTCATCGGCGGGGCGTTCCCGCGGTCGGAGTCCGGCCGGTCCTACCCGGTCTCCGGCGCGGACGGCACCCTGCTCGCGCACGCCGCGCGGGCCTCGCGCAAGGACGCCAGGGACGCGGTGACCGCCGCCCGCGCGGCGTTCGGCAGGTGGTCCGGCGCGACCGCGTACAACCGCGGCCAGGTGCTGTACCGGGTCGCCGAGATGCTCGATGGGCGGCTGGCCCAGTTCGCCGCGCTCGCCGAGGACGCGGAAGGCCTTGATCCCGCCGCGGCGGAGCAGGTGGCGGCCGCCGCGGTCGGCCGGTGGGTCTGGTACGCGGGCTGGCCGGACAAGGTCGCCCAGGTGGCCGGCGCGGCCAACCCGGTGGCCGGGCCGTACTTCAACTTCAGCGTGCCGGAGCCAACCGGCGTGGTCGCGATCCTGGCGCCCGCGCAGTCCAGCCTGCTCGGGCTGGTCAGCGTCGTCGCGCCGGTGATCGCGACCGGCAACACCGCCGTGGTCGTGGCCAGCGAGCGGCGGCCGCTGCCCGCGGTCACCCTGGCCGAGGTGCTGGCCACGTCCGACGTCCCGGCCGGCGTGGTGAACGTGCTCACCGGGCCGGCGGCGGAGCTGGCGCCGGTGCTGGCCGGGCACATGGACGTGAACGCTATCGACCTGACCGGGGTCGAGCCGGCCGGCCGCGCGGACCTGGAGCGGCTCGCCGCCGAGAACGTCAAGCGGGTGTTCGCCGCGGACGACGACTGGGCCGCCGCGCCGGGCACCAGGCGGCTGCTCGCGTTCGTCGAGACAAAGACCGTCTGGCACCCTGTCGGGATCTAGCCGTCGGCCGGTGCCGGGCTCAGCCGCCCGTCGGTCGCGCCCTCGCGCAGCAGGGCGGCGAACTCGCGGTTGAGTTCCCGGGCGCGCTTGATCGATAAGCGCTCGGCCGCCAGCGTGCTCGCGTTCCTGGAGATCAAGATTGTCCGGCATCCCCTGGGGATCTGAGCCTGCCCGGCTTACAGTGCTGTCGTGGTGACGTGCCGGAGTTGCGGGGCATCGCTGGAGGCGGGCGACCGGTTCTGTGGGGATTGCGGCGCCCCGCTCGCGGGCTGCCCCGCCTGTGGTGAGCCGGTCACCGCGGGCAAGCGGTTCTGCCGCGCCTGCGGCTTCGCGCTGGCCGGCGCCGACGCCGCGCCGCCAGCGGCACCGGTTTCCGCGGCCGCCGCGGCGCCGCCTCCGGAGGCAGGCCCGGTCGCGGAGCGGCGGGTGTGCTCGGTGATGTTCTGCGACCTGGTGGGGTTCACCCCGCTGTCGGAGTCGCGGGATCCCGAAGCGGTGCGCGAGCTGCTGTCGCAGTACTTCGCCGGGTCACGGACGATCATCGAGCGATACGGCGGCGTGGTCGAGAAGTTCATCGGGGACGCCGTGATGGCGGTGTGGGGGGCGCCCGTGGCCGCCGAGGGCGACGCGGAGCGGGCGGTGCGTGCGGCACTGGACGTGGTGGCGGCCGTGGCCGAGCTCGGCGAGCAGGCCGGAGTGGCCGGCCTGGCAGCGCGGGCCGGGGTGGTGACCGGCGAGGTGGCTATCACGGTCGGGGCGGTGCACGAGGGGATGGTGGTCGGCGACACGGTGAACACCGCCGCCCGGGTGCAGACGGCCGCGGCACCGGGCCAGGTTCTGGCGGATGAGCCGACGATGCGGCTGGCCAGCGGCGGAGTGGGGTTCGCCGAGGCAGGCTCGCACACTCTCAAGGGCAAGGCTGAGCCCATCCGGTTGTGGCGGGCGACCCGGGTGCTGGCCGGGGTCGGCGGGGCGCAGCGGGTCGACGGCCTCGAGGCACCGCTGACCGGCAGGGACGCCGAACTCCGCGCTATCAGGGAGCTGTTTCACGGCGCGGCGGAGCGCCGAGTGCCGCGGCTGGTGCTGGTGTCCGGGCCTGCCGGGGTCGGCAAGTCGCGGCTCGGCTGGGAGTTCGAGAAGTACGTCGACGGGCTGGCCGAGCAGGTGTGGTGGCATCGCGGGCGGTGCCCGGCGTACGGCCAAGGCGTGGCGTTCTGGGCACTGGCCGAGATCATCCGCCAGCGGCTGTCCATCGCCGAGGATGACCCGCCGGAGACGGCCACGGTCAAGCTGGCCGCCGGGCTGGAGGAGTTCGTTCCCGACCCGGCCGAGCGCGGCTACGTGGGCGCGCGGCTTTCCCGGCTGCTGGGCGTGGGTGCCGTCGAGGACGGCGAGCCGCTCAGCAGAGAGGAGCTGTTCGCGGGCTGGCGCCTGTTCTTCGAGCGGCTTGCGGCGTCCGGCCCGGTGGTGCTGCTGGTCGAGGACGCCCAGTACGCCGACAGTGGGCTGCTCGACTTCCTTGAGCACCTGATCGACTGGGTGCGCGGGCTGCCGGTGTTCGTGCTGGTGTTCGCCCGGCCCGAGCTGAGCCACGCGAGGCCAGGCTTCGGGGCCGGGCGTAACCGGTCCACGCTCACCCTCGACCCGCTCGACCCGGCGTCCATGGACCGGCTGGTGCAGGAGCTGGTCCCGGGAATGCCCGAGTCGGCCAGGTCCGCCGTCACCACCCACGCCGAAGGGCTGCCGCTGTTTGCCGTGGAGACGATCCGGTCGCTGATCGACCGGGATATCGTCCGGCCGGTCGAGGGCGTCTACCGGCTGGTCGGCCAGCTCGGCGAGCTGGAGGTCCCCGGCAGCCTGCACGCGCTGCTGGCCGCGCGGCTCGACGCCCTCGAGCCAGCCGTGCGCCGGCTGGTCACCGACGCCGCGCTGCTCGGTGACGCGTTCACCGCCGACGCGCTGGCCGCGGTGTCCGGCCAGGACGAGGCGGCGGTGCGGGCCGCGCTCGACCAGCTGCTGCGCCGCGAGGTGCTCGGGGTCTCGGCCGATCCGCTCTCGCCGCAGCGCGGCAGCTATCAGTTCACCCACCACCTGCTGCGGCAGGTCGCGTACGACACCTTGGCCCGCCGCGACAGGAAGGCCGGCCATCTGGCGGTCGCCGCCTACCTGCGCGGGGCCTTTCCCGGGGACGGCGAGGAGGTCGCCGACGTCATCGCCCGGCACTACCTCGACGCCCTCAACGCGGTGCCGGGTGCACCGGACACCGCCGAGATTCACGATCAGGCCGTCACGATGCTGATCCGTGCCGCCGAGCGCGCCGAGCGCACCGGCGCTCCCGCCCGCGCCGTGACCAGCTACGTGACCGCCGCCGAGCTCACCGCGCAGGCCCCCGGCTCAGCCAGCGGTGACGCGCTCGCAAGCGCGGGCAGGCTGTGGGAACGGGCCGCGCAGGCCGCCCTGACCGGCAGCGAATGGGCCAAAGCGGTCGAGCACGCGGGCCGGGCCCGCGAACTCTACCTGCAGCGCGGCGACGGCAACAGGGCGGCCGCCCGCGCGCAGGCCATCGCGGGTCGTGCGCTGCGGCTGTGGGGCCGCCACGCCCAGGCGCGCGAGCAGCTCACCGCCGCGGTGCAGGCGCTGCGGCCCGATCCCGACGCCGACACCGTCCGCGCCCTCGACGAGCTCGCGCTGCTCGAGGTCTTCGCGGGCTCGCCGGACGGTGACGCGCTCAGCACTGAGGCGCTGGTGCTGGCGCAGGGGCTCGGCGCCGGACCGGCCCTGCTCGCCGACACATTCGTCTCCCGTGGCATCTACCTGTACGTGGCCCAGCGCAGGATCGAAGGGATCGCCTACTTGACCCAGGCTGCCCGCCTCGCGGAGCAGGCCGGCAGCCACACGCTGCTTGGACGGGTGCACATCAACCTGGCCGAGACGTTCGTGACCACCGACCCCGCGAGCGCCGCCGAGGCGGCGCTCGCCGCAACGGGGCACCTGCGCCGGACGGGCGCGCTGGACTACCTCGGGGTGGCGGTCATCAACCTGGCGCAGGCACAGCTGATGCTGGGCGACTGGGACTCCGCCGAGCAGCAGCTCATCCAGGCGATGGAGGCGGACGGGCTGGCCGGGAACGACCACGTCGCCGGCTACCGGGGCTGGCTGGCGGCACTCCGCGGCGACCTCGAGACCGCGGCCGCGATGCTGGCTGGACTGCGGGATCTGCGCAGCAGCGAGGATTCGCAAGACCTGGTGTTCGTCGCCACGGTGGACGCCTTCGCCGCCGCCGCCCGGGGAGAGCCGCAGGAGGCACTGCGCCGCGCCCGCTCGGCACTTGCTGGTCCGCTTGGCTTCGGCTTCGGGGTCACCAGCTGGGCGTGGCCGCTCGCCGCCCGCGTCGCGCACGAACTTCGCGACGCCGCCACCGTCGGCGATCTGCTCGGCCAGCTGGACGCGCATCTGCCCGGGCACGTTCCCCCCGGGCTGCGCGCCGAGCGTGACCTGGCCCGCGCGCGGCTCGCCGCCAGCGGCGGCGACCCCGCCGCTGGCCAGGCCCTTGCCGCCGCCGTGGCCGCCGTGCGCGCGCACGGCAGCCCGTATCACTTGGCCCATGCCCTGCTGGACCACGCGCAGCATCTGCTCGGCCAGGGCGACACCAGTGCCGCCGAGGCCGCGGTCGCCGAGGCCAGCGCCATCGCCGGCCGGCTGCGCTGCCAGCCGCTGCTGAACCGGGCTGAGGCCGTCGCGCCGGCCATCGCCCGCACGCCGGCCATCGCCCGCACGCCGGCCTGAGCCGCCACACGGTGCCGAACGGCCGGCCGCCGGACCCGATGAGGATCCGGTCAGATCTGGCCGAACAGGCGGTCGCCGGCGTCGCCGAGGCCGGGCACGATGTAGCCGCGCTCGTTGAGCCGCTCGTCCAGCCCGGCGGTCACCACCCGCACCGGGACCGGCTCGTCAGCAGGGAACGCGCCCTCCAGCCTGGCCACGCCCTCCGGCGCGGCGAGCAGGCAGATCGCGGTGACCGCGGCCGCGCCGCGGGAGACCAGCATGGCGATCACGGTCTCCAGGGTGCCGCCGGTCGCCAGCATGGGGTCGAGCACGAAGACGTCGCGGTCGGCGAGGTCGGCCGGCAGGCGTTCGGCGTACACCGAGGCGACCAGCGTCTCCTCGTTCCTGGCCAGCCCGACGAAGCCGACGTCGGCGTTCGGCAGCAGCCTGGCCATGCCGTCGAGCATCCCGATCCCGGCCCGCAGCACCGGGACCACCAGGGGGTCGGGCCTGGCCAGCTTCACCCCGGTGGCCGGGGCGACCGGCGTGGTCACGGAGACCGGCTCGGTCTTCATGTTCCGGGTCGCCTCGTACGCGAGCAGGGTCACGAGCTCGTCGGCGAGCCTGCGGAAGGTCGGGGTCTCGGTGCTGACGTCCCGGAGCGCGGTCAGCTTGTGCGCGACGAGGGGGTGATCGGCAACCAGCGTCTGCATGACCCGTAGTGTCGCAGAGCCGTCGGCTCGCGGCGCGGGGTCCGGGTCAGACCAGTGACTCCAGCGTGGCCCTAGCGCCGCGCTCGTGCAGCGAGCCAAGCGCCCACCGGTAGGCGGCGACGAAGCGTTCGTCGCCGGCCAGGTCTCCGAACAGGTCCCTATTGGAGATGAACGCGACGCCGTCCTCGCCCTGCCGCCTGGCGAGGCTGGTGAGGGCCTCCGCGAAGCGGTCCACGACCTCGATCGGGTTACCCGCGTCGTCGACGCCTTCGGCGTACCGCGCCCAGCTCGCCACGACCGCCGCCGAGCGCTTGATCTCGCCGCCGGCCGCGAGCTGCCGGCGGACAACCGGGAGCAGCCACTTCGGGATGCGGTCCGAGCTCTGCGCGCACAGCCGGGCGATGGTGTCGCGGACCTCCGGGTTGGAGAACCGCTCGAGGAGCGTGTGCTTGTAGCCGTCGAGATCCACCCCGGGCACTG
>Ga0335075_10005741_pt1 | contig 19200 bp, 15 predicted proteins | sample Lox_Sample_24_FD_206723 | JGI IMG/M metagenome (GOLD analysis project Ga0335075, IMG submission 206723) | Soil microbial communities from Loxahatchee National Wildlife Refuge, Florida, United States - Lox_Sample_2.4 | ecosystem: Environmental > Terrestrial > Soil > Wetlands | place: USA... | reverse complement strand
GAGGAGAACTGAGTGGCGAGTCCGCCCGGCGTGCGCCGCGGCGGCGTCAGCGTATTGGCCGGCTCGGTCAGGTAGAACCACTCAGGGAACGCCAGGAACGTGCGCAGCCGGCCGAGCAGCAGCTTGCCCGCTACCCGGTAGCGCTTGGCCAGCAGTTCCTCGTCCGGCGGCTCCGGCGCGGCGCCGATCTTGTCGCAGCGCTGAATTCGCAGGGTGCCGCGCCGCTCGCTGGCCCAGTCGCTGTACACCTCGCGGACCGCGAGCATGGCTGCTCCGGGTGCGAGCGGCACGTAGCTGTCCGGCGCGTCCGGCCGCGGCGGCCCGAACCGCAGCTCGAAGGTTCCGTCAGCGGCAATCGGCAGATCGCGGTCGTCGAATGCGGTCAGGCTGCCCGGCACCTGCGACGGCGAGTAGTCGCCGTCCAGGACCTGAAAGCTCAGGTCGGTGGTGGTACCGCGACGACCGGTCACGACGTACTCGGCGTTGTCGTGCAGATAAGCGTGCAGGTACAGGGTGTCCGGGTTGTCCAGGCCCATCTTGGTGTACGGGCCGGTGGACTGGACGAAGTACGGGAAGTCACGCTGGTATGCCCAGGCCAGGTGCATCGACGCCTGGATGCTGCCGGCCAGGTAGTCATAACCCTCGGTCAGGTCCTGGTCGGTTTTCACGTGCGGAGCGCCGATGATGACCTGCTCGGCTTCGAGCACCGCGTCGGCGAACGGCTGGGTTAGCAACAGCGGCCTTCCTGTCGTGGTTGCGCGATCGTGCTGGCGGTTAAGTAGAACAGGTTCTAGCTGGCTGCCTTCTCCGGCATCGCCCACATGCTGTCCAGGAAGCGCAGCGAGGGCGTGTCGTCAAGCGAGCACATGGTCTCGTAGATGCGCTGGTACCCGGTGTGCGCGATCCGCCACTGGCCGTCGGCGCCCCGCTCGTAGCGGTCCTCGTAGAACGCGGCCCCCTTGATCACGACGCGGTACGCAGTGGCGATGACGGTGTCCTCGAACGACCACGTTCCCGTCGCGGTGTCGCCCTGTATCGCGATTTCCGGCTGGCCGCACCGGTGCACGGTAATAATCTCCGGGCCGAGATTCTCGCGCAGATAGCTAACGATCTCGTCTCGCCCGTGCAGGCTCAGCGGAGTCCGCACCGCGTGGGTGCCGTACTCCGCGCTGGCGTCGTCGGTGAACACCGCGCCGATGTCGTCCCAGCGCTTGAGGTCGACGAAGCGCAGATAGCGGTACTTCAGCTGGCGGATCTCCTCCAGCGCAGCAAGGTCCATCGCGGCCAGCTTTCCTCTCGCCCCGGACTTGACTATCAACAAGAACATGTTCTACTCCGACTGGTCAACCCGGTCCCCGGGCCGGATACTGCCTCGGGAGGAAACGTGCGCTTCTGCTACGCCGAGTCGATGACGGATCCGTCGTTCTACGCGCGGCTGGCGCGCGCGGCCGAGGAGGCCGGCTACGACTCCATGGTGATCCCGGACAGCATCTGCTACCCGGCCGAGTCGGACAGTGTCTATCCGTTCAACCCGGACGGGACGCGCGAGTTCCTGGAGGACAAGCCGTTCCTTGAGCCGTTCTCGCTGATCCCGTTCCTGGGGGCCGTGACGGAGCGGCTGCGGTTCATCACGTTCGTGCTCAAGCTGCCGGTGCGCAACCCGGTCCTGGTCGCCAAGCAGGTGACCTCGACCGCGGTGCTGACCGGCAACCGGCTGGTCCTCGGCGTCGGCACGAGTCCGTGGCGGGAGGACTACGAAGTCCTCGGCGTGCCGTGGGAGGGCCGAGGGCTGCGGATGGACGAGTCGCTGGCGATCGTGCGCGGCCTGACCGCCGGCGGCTACTTCGAGTTCCATGGCGAGATCTTCGACATCCCGCCGGTCAAGCTCTCGCCAGTGCCGACCGCCCCGGTGCCGGTGCTGATCGGCGGGCACGGCGAGGCAGCGCTGCGCCGCGCCGCGGCGTCAGGGGACGGCTGGCTGCACGGCGGCGGGAATCCTGCTGACCTGCCCGGACTGCTGGCCCGGCTGACCGGGCTGCGGGCCGAGTACGGCACCGCCGGCCGACCGTTCGAGGTGCACGTGATCTCGGCCGATGCCTACACGGCCGACGGCGTCCGGCGGCTGGAGGACGCGGGGGTGACCGACGTGATCGTCGGCTTCCGCTGGCCGTACCACACCGGTCCCGACACCCAGCCGCTGGCGGAGAAGCTGGATAGCCTGCGCAGGTACGCCGACGACATCATCGCCAAGGTCCGCTGAGCCACACGCTCTCCAGGAGGTGTCCATATCGCCTGCGGCCGTTCGTCGGCTGAGGGAGAACGGCTCACGCGGAGCAGCCGCGGAATCTGAGCCGGCAACAATAGTTGAGGAGCCAGACATGCCAACGTTCCAGGTTGTGTCACCGGAGCAGTGGGAGGCCGCGCGCGGCGAGTTGCGCGCCCGGGAAGCCGAGGCGGCCAAGGCACGCGATGCGGTGAACGCGGCCCGCCGCCAGCTGCCCGCGGTGATGGTGGACAAGGACTACCAGTTCGAGGGACCGGCGGGTACGGCAAGCCTCCTGGATCTGTTTGAGGGCCGCCGTCAGCTGGTCGTCTACCACTTCATGTTCCGCGCGGACTGGGCCGAGGGCTGCCCGATGTGCTCCCACATCATCGACAACGTCGGCCACCTTGCCCACATCAACGCCCTAGGCACCACGTTCGCGGCCGTGTCGATGGCGCCGCAGGAGAAGATCCAGCCGTTCCGCCAGCGGATGGGCTGGCAGATCCCCTGGTATACCGCGGTCGGACCGGAGTTCTATGAGGACTTCCGCGCGACCGAGGAGCGTGGTGCGCTCAACGTGTTCCTGCGGGACGGCGACGTGGTGTACCACACCTACTGGGCCTACGACGGCGATGTCGACCTGACAATGCTGGAGGAGTCCTACCTGGACCTGACCCCGCTCGGGATGGCGCCGGCCGGGCCCTGGCCGAAGCACCACGACCGCTACGGCAGCTGACCCGCCTGCAGAGGCCGAACCGGCCGAGCCGGCCGGGCCGGACCTTAGTCCCGGCCGGGCAGCTCGGACGCCAGCTCGACGACCACGTCCCGCGGCAGGCCGTGCGTCTCGTGCAGGAACTGGTAGTCCCCCTCAGTCAGCTGCCCGGACGGGTACAGCCGACAGAGCAGTGACCTGCCGCGGCGCAGCAGATCGGCGAACTTCCGCTCCTCCGCCAGCAGCACGAGGCGCACCTCGGACGGCTCCGCAGAAAGCCCGAACCAGTCAGCTGTATCGCGCACCAGTTCCGCCGGCAGGTCGCCGAGCGTCCGGCTCCTAGGCTCGCTGCCGCGCCACATCTCGGTCAGCGCCCGGCGCAGCAGGCGCCGCAGCACATAGCCGCGCCCGGTGCTGGACGGCCGGACGCCGTCGCCGGTCACCACGATCGCCGACCGCAGGTGGTCGGTGATGATCCGGAGAGACCGCTCACCCGGCTGCCAGAGCCCTGGCAGCACCGTCAGCCACGGCGTGAACAGGTCAGTCTCGTACACCGACTCCACGCCCTGAGAGACCATCAGCAGCCGTTCCAGGCCCATGCCGGTGTCGACGCTGATCCGCGGCAGCGGCGTGAGGCTCCCGTCCGGATGCCGCTCGTACCGCATCGTGACGTGGTTCCACAGCTCAACCCAGCGCTCGTCGGTGCTCGGCCGGCCCTGCGGCGGCCCCGAGCCGGTCCACGCGAAGATCTCGGAGTCCGGGCCGCAGGGCCCGGTCGGCCCGTTGGTCCACCAGTTGTCGTCTGGTCCGAGCTGCTCAGCCGGCACGCCAAGATCCGCCCACGTTCTCAGGGCGGCCTCGTCCGGCCCGAGGACGCCGTCCCCGCCGAACGCGGTCGCATACAGCAGTTCCGGCCTCACCCCGAAGTGGTCGCACAGCAGCTCAAGACCCCAGCGCAGGCTCTGCGGCCCGTCGTAGTCGCCGAGCGACCAGGTTCCGAGCATCTGGAACACGGTCAGGTGCCTGCTGTCACCGACTTCCTCCAGGTCGGTGGTGCGCAGACAGCGCTGCACTCCGGTCAGCCGGCGCCCGAACGGGTGCGGCTCCCCGGTCAGATACGGCGTCAGCGGGTGCATGCCCGCCGACGTGAACATCACCGGATCGCCCGGCGGTCGCACCAGCGAGCCGCCCGCTATGCGGACGTGGCCGCGCGCAGTGAAGAATCCGGTGAACGTCTCGACAGTGTCAGTGGTTTTCATCTCAGGGCGCCTTTCAGGGTCACGGCACCGGAAACTGCAGAGCCGCGCGTGACTTGAGAGGCGCCGGCGAGCCGTTCCCGGTTGCCAGCGGTCAAGCAGGTCAGGCAGCGGCAACCGGCGAGCAGATAGCTCGCGGGGCCGCAAGGACGCCCGTCAGGCGAGGGCGTCGGCACCTGATCCTCATGACTCGACTGTATCGAGGGCCAGGCCGGCAATCCCAGCCATTTTCCGGTAACGAAGCCGTCCCGCCCGGTGCCGTACCCAGCGCGCCGCCGCCAGGGCCAGTCACCAAGCCAGTCTCGACGGCACGAAAACCGTCAATCGGTGCCGGACTGCCCATCCCGTACCCCAAGATATGCGTTAGTCCCAGGGCTGCTGGCGACTCGTACTCAGCGCACCGAGCAGTGCCGCGCCGCCAACCGAAGGGACCAGGCGATGAAGTCCCTCTTGCTCGCGACCCTCGCAACCGTCGGTCTCGCTATCTCCGGCTGCTCAGCGGGCGCAGGAGCTAATGCTCAGCCGGCGAAAACTGTCACCGTCACGTCAGCCCCGTCCCAGCCGAGCAGCGCAGGCGCGTCGTCACCCGCTTCTACGCTTCCCGCGGTGTCGCCGCCGCCTGCAGAGCCAGCCGGCTGCCTGAGCCGGTACCTGAACGCGTCGGTCGGCCTGTCTCAGGGCACGGCTGGCGCGGTCGACATGGCGATCGTGTTCAAGAACACCGGCGCCGACGCGTGCACCTTGTACGGCTACCCGGGCGTCGCCCAGGCGGCGGGAATGCCGGTCACCGACATCGGCCAGCCGTCCACCGAGAACCCGGCGACCACCCGGATCCTGGTCACGCTCCAGCCCGGCGGATTCGCGAACGCGACGCTGCAGATCGCCGACGCAGCCAACTACCCGGCGTCCAGATGCGACCCGACCCCGGCTACCTGGCTGGCGGTCATCCCGCCGAACCAGACCCTGCCGGTCAACATCCACTACGACTCGACGGCCTGCCGCAGCAGGAAGGTGAAGCTGCTGACGGTGACGACCGTGCAGCCGGGCAACGGCGGCTGACCAGCCGCGGAAGCCGCGAGGTCAGAGCAGCGCGAGCAGCCGCTCGGCCTGGCGGCGCAGTGTGCCGGGCGGATTGCGCTCGCTGACGTCCCCACCAGGCCGAAGCCGCAGCAGCCAGTACAGCGCGGCCAGGCGGCGCGTGTCGGCTAGCCTGGCTCGCTCGGCCGCGGTGAGATCGAACGCGGCCGCGAACTGGTCAGCATTCAGTCCCGCGTGGTGCCAGGCGGCGATGTGCTCGACCAGTTGCCCGAGCTCGAAGGCACGGTCGCTGACGCCGGAGTCCTCGAAGTCAACGATCCTGACTCGCTCGCCGTCCCAGAGGAAGTTCGCCAGGTTGCTGTCGCCCTGGCCGAACACCTGCGGCAGTCCGTGCTCGCCGCCGCCGACGTCGGCCCAGGACAGCCAGTCCAGGCCGGCCAGCTCGGCCGAGCGCACGACCGGATCCTCGCCGAGGTCATAGCTGGCCGCCATCTCTCTGACTTGCTGTGCCAGCCAGGCTTCCGTCTCGTGCGCGCGCTGATCGGGCAGCATTGTCACCTTGCTGACCGGCACGGCCTGCCAGAGCTGGCCGACCGCCCGCAGCACGGCCGACTCCTGCTCCTGCGTCAGCGGCTCGCCGCCCAGCGGCTCGCCGTCCAGCAGCGACATCTCGATGACGGCCGGGTTCCCGGCCAGGTCCGCCAGGATCGGCTCAGGAGCTAGCCCTGGCGCGTGCTCGGCCAGCAGCAGCAGTGCCCGCCATTCACGCGCAGGCTGCTCGCGATCCGCGTGCTCGTAGCGCTTGACGACGATGCGCCGCCCCCGATCGACGCTGACCTGGTGGGTCAGCACACCGGCCTCACCCTGACCTGCTCCGGTGCATGCTGACCCGGCGTCGTGGCGGCTGGCGGCGGCCACGGCTGGTCCAGCTCGGCCGGCTGGCTGTAGTCGATCCCGCTGACCTCGAAGCCGTAGAGCCGCCAGATCTGGCGCCTGAACCAGTCCGCATCCGCCAGCCCGGCGATCAGCTCCGGATCGCTCGCGTTCCACCGGCGGCGAAGCTCGCCCTGCAGGTCGTCCGCCAGCTCCCAGTCGTCCAGCCGGAGCCTGCCGCGGTCGTCGAGCGAGGCGCCGGGCAGGCCGGTGAGGTGGTCCCAGAGCCGCGCGGACTGCCTGACCGGCGACTGTGCCGCTTCGCCTGCTACTGCGTGCAGCAGGCTGAGGTAGAGCGAGATACCGGGGATCGCTAGCGACGACAGCGTGACGGCGGCGCAGTTGACCGACGTGAACGCCCTGCCGCCGGCGCCCGCGAGTACGCCGCTCGTCAGCTGCCCGGCCGTTGCCTCCAGGTGGTCCTTAGCCCGGCCGATCGTGCCCTGCCGGTAGATCGGCGCGGTCAGCTCTGAGCCGACATACGTGAGCGCGACCGTGCGGAACTTCGGCGCGAGCAGCCCGCGGCCACCCAGATCGGTGATCCAGTCGGACCAGTCCTCGCCGCCCATGACCTTGACGGTGGCCTCGATCTCAGCGTCCGTCGCTGGCTCAAGTGCGGCTTCGCGCAGCACGACGCCATCAGCGAACGCCACGTTCCGCGCGCTGTAGGCCGCTCCGACCGGCTTGACGGCCGAGTGGTAGACGACACCAGAGCGGGGATCGGTCCGGCGCGGCGCTGCAACGCTGTAGATCAGGACGTCGACCTTGCCGAGCGCGGCGGCGACCCGATCCAGCACCTCCGCCCGCACCGCGGGGTCGAAACAGTCCCCGTTTACCGCCTCGAACTGCAGCCCGGCCGAAGCCGCCCGGTCCGCGAGCCTGCCGACGCGATACCAGCCGGCCGACGCAGACCGGCGCACACGTGCTGACCGCTCGAAGCACAGCCCGATGACGCGCGCACCATAGCCGAACAGCCCCGCGACAGCCGACGCCAGCCCGTACCCCGCGCTGCAGCCGATGACGAGCGCGGTCGGCCCTCTGGCCGCGGATCCAGGCCTGGCCGCACCGTCCCGAAGCTGGTCCGCCTCGTCGATCATCTCGTCGACCGTGCGCGCGCACCCGGCAGGATGGGCGTCAAGGAAGATGAAGCCCTTGCCCTCCGGGCGAACCACGCGCGAGACCATCTAGCCTCCGAGCCTGCTGGCCGACATCCTGTCGGCACAACCTGCCGGCAGCCTAGCCCGGTCCGCTCAGGCAGCGTCGGCAGTGCACGTCTTTGCGCGCCGAGGGTCCTAAGGGCATAAGTCACGGATCGCGGCCCCGGGAAGGGCAGCGATCCGTGACTCACGCCCGGGGGCGCCGCTGCCTTAGCTCTGCTTGCTGTCTGTTACAACGGCCGCGGACTGGAGCTGGGCGCCGTCCGGCGAGTCGAACAGCGCGACCTCCTGGCCGGCCGTGCCCGCGAGGTTCTTCTTCACTGACTCCAGGATCGTCAGCCCCTGAGCGACCAGGCCCGCTGCGATCTCACTCAGGCCATCGGCGCCATTGAGCACGCTGACGTTGGCCCCGGCCAGTCCGCCGGCCGCTTCCTTGACGATCATCGGAAGCTGCTCGATCAGCATCCGGTCCAGCGCCACCCGGTTGTTCGACGCCGCCGCCGCGGCCATGATCCTCGTCCGCTGTGCCTCGGCCTCAGCCAGGATCCGTACCTTCTCCGCCTCCGCCTCGGCCGGCTTGACCACTTCCGCGACGAGCTGGCGCTGCCGGAGCTCGCCGTTGCGATGCGCCAGCTCGGTCTGCGCCGCCAGGACGCTCATCTGCGCCTGTGCCTGGGCGAGCGGGCCGGCCTGGGCGGCTTCCGCCTGGGCCTTGTCCACCTCCGCCTTGTACTGCGCCTGCACGACCATAGTCTGCCGCTGGTACTCGGCCTGCGCGCGCTGCGACTGCTGCTGCGCATCCGCGGCCGCCTGGTTGGCCTGCGCCTGGGCGACCTGGGCGGCGCGCTGGATCGCCGCGGTGTGCGGTGCCGCCATCGCGTCGATGTAGCCGCTATTCATGTCGTCGATCGACTGGATCTGCAGCGAGTCGACGGTCAGGCCGATCTTGGCCATCTCCGCCTTCGAGCCGTCGAGAACCTCAGTGGCCAGCTTCTGCCGCTCGGTCACGATCTCCTCGACTGTCATCGAGCCGATGATCGACCGCAGGTGACCGGCGAAGATACGGCCGGTCAGGGTCGACATCTGATCCTGGTCAGACAGGAATCGCTGACCTGCGTTCACGATGCTCTCGGTGTCGTTGCCGACCTTGAAGGCGATCACGGCGCGGACGTTCAGGGTGATGCCCTGCCTGGTCACGCACTGCTCGGCTACCTCGGCCTCGCACATGGCGAGCGTCAGGTACCTGACCTTACGGAAGAACGGGTTCACGAACGCGCCATGGCCGGTGACCACCTTGAACGGCGCGCCCTTCTGCCCGTAGCGGCCGCCTGAAATAAGCATCGCCTGGTCTGGCGCAGGCACCCGGTAACCGAACATCTTCTCTCATCTCCTGAGCTAACCCCCGTCCGGCGCAGTGCCGGCTTATCCCAGTATGTTCTTGAACAAGAGCTAGTAGCGGTTTCCTTCGTCGAATTCATCGACCGACTCGTACCAGGGCCGGACATCCACCGCCCGATGGCCCCGGGAGTCGATCACCAGCACCGTCGAGCCCGTCGGCAACGGCTCGTCTGACCAGGCAATGAAGGCTTCAGAACCGCCCCGGACACGGATCATCACCTCGCCTGGGCCAGCCGCTCCCCTGGTGGCCACGATGAGCTTCCCGACGCAGCCGATGATCGCCTCATCCCGTGCCATTTAGGCAGTGTCTCGTAGATCACGGCAGATGCGGGCGGTGATCCAGGCGGCGTCTGGCCAGGCAGCGGAGCAGGACCTGACGGGCAGCCGGAATCTTTTCCCGGACAGGGAATGCTCAGGTCCCGGGCTTCGTTCTACTCCCTGCCGATGCGTTGTGTCCCCCGGGCCGCAACTATCGCCGCCGCGGAATACCGTCCGGCTGGAGCCGCGGTGTGCCACTCGCCGAGAGGCGACCTCGCATCGGCCCGGCACGCCCTCGTGAGCGCTAGCTCCCGGGGGCGTCGTCATGCCCGGCCCGCCCTCATGGCGGGCCCGCCGTCATGTCCGGGCTCTCAGGTCCAGGCCAGGCCGACCGAAGGGGCGTCATCACCTGATTCTGGCCGCTGCGAGCTGGCGGCGCAGCACGGCAGGCGCCTCGGTCAGCGACGGGCCGTACCACGTCAGGTGCCGCCCGCTGACCAGGGCAGTCGCTCTGCCGGGGAACGCCTCAGGCCCGTCCGAGGCAGTGAACCGGTACGGCTCGTCTGGCAGCACTATCAGGTCGGCACCAGATTCGCGCAGCTCACCGAGATCCACCCGGGGGTACCGGTCCGCATGGCCGGCATAGATATTGGTCACGCCGAGGCGGGCGAGCAGGTCGCCGGCGAACGTGTCGCGGCCGAGCACCATCCACGGACGGCGCCAGATTGGCACGACGGCCGCGCGACGCACGGCGGCACTCAGCGGCTCCCGCCAGGCCGCGGCGGCGGCGGTGAGCCAGGCGGGCTCCGGCTGCCGGCAGGCCAGCGTGATCATGCGCTGAAGCGCGGCCAGCGCCTCCGGCAGGTCGCGCACCCTCGTCACCCACACCGGCAGGCCGGCCGAGCGGAGCGCGTCCAGGTCGGACGGCCTGTTCTCCTCCTCGTTCGCCAGCACGACGTCCGGCTGAAGCGCGATGATCTTGCTGACGTCAGGGTTTTTCGTTCCGCCGACGCGCTCTACCGTAAGATCCGCCGGGTGCGTGCACCAGTTCGTCGCTCCGACGAGCAGGCCAGGCGCGCAGGCCGCCACGGTTTCCGTTAGCGACGGGACGAGCGAGACGACACTGCTAACCACGACGGGAACGAGCACCGAGTTGCCGATGTCGTCCGCGACCCCCGGCGACATGTCTGCCCTGACCTCGCCCACAGCTGCCCCCTGCCGCGCTGATCCCCGTTGACCACCGTCGATCCGCCCCCATTCTGGCCCGTAATCGCTGGCGGGCACCAGCCTGAACGTCAGCCGGACCGCTCGATACGCTGGGAGGCCGGCGGCCAGGCAACCGCGATGCGAACTCCCCGGCAGCCGAGAGAGGGCCTCTTATCTCATGACTGACGCCGTGCCGCAGACTGTGGTGGCCAGCCTGGACGACCCGTTCGCCCAGCTGACCGGTCCGCTAGCGGAGACGAGAAAGCTGCACTTCGAGGTGACGGCCACCGGCCAGCTGACGCCGCACATGCAGCGCATCGAGCTGACCGCGGCAGAACTCGCCGGATTCAGCTACCTGCCAGGTCAGGACATCATGCTGCTGGTCGCGGCGGACGGCAACAAGCCGGTGAGGCGGCGGTACACCATCAGGCAGCTCGATTTCGCGCAGCAGCGCCTCCTCATCGACGTGGTACTCCACGGTGACGGACCGGGCGAGCGCTGGGTGCGGTCGGCCCGGCCCGGCGACCGGATCGAGGGCATCGGGCCTCGCGGCAAGATCTTCCCGTCGCCGGAGGCCGAGTGGCATCTGTTCATGGGTGACGAGGCAGCGATGCCGGCCATTCTGGCAATGACCGAGTCGCTGCCCGGAGACGCCGAGGCCACGCTCGTCATCGAGGTCCCTGAGGCGGCCGATGAGCAGGAGTTCGACGCGGCGGCCCGCACCAGGGTCAGCTGGCTGCACCGGCTCAGCCGCCCGGCCGGGGATCCTGCTGCGTCGCCGCTAGCCGCCGAGGTGAACGAAGTCGAACTGCCGCCCGGCCGCGGGCACGCCTACCTGTTTGGCGAGGCCTCCGTGGTGCTGGCCCTGCGCGAGCGGCTGGCAGGTCGCGGACTGCCGCCAGACCAGATGTCGCCGAAGGCCTACTGGGGCCGCGGCCGCGCCAACGCGGGTCACGGCGAGCCGCCGCGTGACACCTGACCCTGCGCGACTAACGCGGCCCCCCGCCCTCGACTCTTCATTCGATCGGTGGCCTTTGCCGCCCGGTTTGCCCTAGTTCCTGCTCACCGACCGAATGCAAAGTCGCGGGCTCTGCCGCGTTTCTGTCATCGGATGGTCTCTTTGCCTGGCCGGCCAATCAGGCGTTCTTTCTCAGTAAGCACGTTGCTGCTTCATAATGAGGGAATCTCCCCGTGGTCTCTGCCGGAAGGAGCGCTTGGTGGCAGCGGCAGTGGCGGCAGAGGTCTCCGCGGTTCTGACCAACACCTCAACCAGAACGCTGCTGCTCGGGATCGACAAGACCGGTCGCATCCGGCAGCACGACCGCGCCGCCGGTGACGTTCTGGCCGGCGAGCCGGGCGCGCTCATCGGCACCGACCTCGCCAGCTTGCTCGCCGCACCGGACGGGCCAGCCGCCGCGCAACTGCAGTCGCTGATCGACGGCGCGTGCTCCAACCGCGAGGGGACGTCGGTGCTCGGGTTCCGCACCGCGAACGACTCCAGGGCCGAGGCCGTCATCACCGTCCAGCCGATCAGGTCGCTGGACCCCGAGCTGGCCGCGCAGGTCATCATGCGGATCGCACCGCCGGTGCAAGAGAGGTTCCTTGACCCGGCGGTGATGCGGCACACCATGGTGGACGGAGCCGTCCGCCGGATCGGCAGCGCGCTGGACATTGACCAGATGGCGCCCGAGCTGATCAACATCATCGTGCCGCATTTCTGCAACGCCGCCGGCCTGGTTGTGCTGGAGAAGCTGGTCGGCGAGGACGAGTTCCCGTCCGAGCCGCTGGACGGGACGCAAAACGTGCGCCGGCTTGCGGTCGCTCATGACGACGGCGACGCCAGGTGGAACGCCGCGTTCCCGACCGGGGAGATCCTGAGCTACCCGCCCGGTACTCCGTATACGCGGTGCATGGACACGGGTCTTCCGGTCTTCGAGGCCATCACCAGGGAGAGAGCAGACGCGATGGCGGCTGCCTGGATCCGGCGGCCGGTTGCCGATCTGCTGGCCGGCGTCTCCATGCTGCTCCTGCCGTTGATCGCCCGCGGCGTGATGCTTGGCTTCTTCGTCTGCGTGCGCAAGGTCGGCTACCGCCGCTTCGATGCGTATGACACCGAGATCGGCATGGAGTTCGCTGACAGGGCGGCGATCTTCATGGACAACGCGCAGCGCTACAGCCGGGAAAAGGCCACCGCGCTGACCCTTCAGCGCAGCATGCTGCCGATCGGCCTGTCCGCGCCGTCATCAGTGGAGGTCCGGCACCGGTACCTGCCCGGCAGCAAGCTGATCGAGGTTGGCGGCGACTGGTACGAGTCGATCGCGCTGCCTGGCGGCCGGGTCGCTCTGGTCGTCGGCGATGTGGCCGGCCACGGGGTACGTGCTGCAGTGACCATGGGCCGCCTGCGCACTGCCATCCACACTCTCGCCATGCTCGAACTGCCTCCAGCCGAGACATTGCAGCACCTCAACGAGCTGATGCAGGAACTCGGCGTGCGCGAGCCGCACTTCGCGACGTGCGTGTACGCAGTATTCGACGCGGTGGCCGGGACCTGCGAGGTGGCCTCCGCCGGTCACCTGCCGCCGCTGCTGGTACGGCCGGATGGCAGCAACGAGCTGCTCGATGTGCTGCCTGCTCCGCCACTCGGCGTCGGCACCGGCCTGATCCAGAGCCGCGTGCTGGACGTGGAAGACGGCAGTCTGCTCGTGCTTTACACCGACGGACTGGTCGAGAGGCGCAACCGGGATATCGACGAGGGGCTTGGCCGGCTGCGGGAGATCTTCGGCCCTGGCTCGGCGCAGCAGCCGCTTGAGGACCTGTGCAAAGACACGCTGGCCGGCGTCTACGCGGATGAGAATCGCGACGACATCGCCGTCCTGATGGCCAGGCTCCGCCGCATCCCGGCCGATCACGTCGTCAGCTGGACGCTGCCCGCCGAGCTGACCTCGGCGAAGAAGGCACGCTCGCTCATCCGCCGGCCGCTGAAACGGTGGGAGCTGGCCGAGCTGGTGCCGGTCGCCGAGCTACTGGTCTCCGAGCTGGTGACGAACGCGGTCCGGTACGCGCAGGGGAAGATCGGGCTGCGGCTCGTTCTCGAGGGCGGGCTTGTCATCGAGGTGCTCGACGACTCCGCCGCGCTGCCGAGGCTTCGCCACCCGGATGATTCTGACGAGCGCGGCCGCGGTCTCCAGGTCGTCAGCCAGCTCGCGCAGCGCTGGGGCGCGAGGCGGGCTGTCTCTGGCAAGGTGGTCTGGTGCGAGCTGCCGCTGCCGTATACGTAGCGCGTTCCCGTCGTTAACCTGGACGCAACCCGGCCCCCGCAAGCCGGCCCGCGACCACGCTAACTGTGGTCGCGGGCCGGATGTGCCTGGCGGGCCCTGGCTCGTTGGGCGCGTCAGGCAGTCGGCGCCGGCAATACCCCGGCGCCAGCGGCGCCGCCAGCCGGGGCGCCGCGCTTGCGGGTGTCCTGCCGGATGGAGAGCTTGCCGTTCTGCATGATGCCGAGTCGCTCGGCCCTCCTGGCGATGGTGCTGTCGTGCGTGACCAGCACCATCGTCAGCTGCTGGCCGCGCCAGAGCTTCTCCAGCAGGCCGATGATCTCGTCCCTGGTGTCCTCGTCCAGGTTGCCGGTCGGCTCGTCCGCCAGCAGCACCTTGGGCTGCTTCACCAGCGCCCTCGCGATGGCGACGCGCTGCTGCTGTCCGCCTGACAGCTCGGACGGCAGGTGCCTGGCCCGGTCGGACAGCCCGACATCGGCCAGCGCGGCTGCGGCCCGCTGCCGCCGCTCCTCAGCATGGACGCGAAGCGGCACCAGAGCGGTCTCCACGTTCTCCTGCGCGGTCAGCGTGGGTACCAGGTTGAACGTCTGGAAGATGAAGCCGATGGACTCGGCCCGCACCTTCGTGACCTGAGATTCCCGCAGTTCGGCCAGGTCGTCGCCGTGGTCGCCGATCACGATGCTCCCCGACGTCGGCCGGTCCAGGCCACCCAGCATCTGCAGCAGCGTGGTCTTGCCATGGCCCGTCGGCCCCTGGATGGCGAGCCACTCACCGTCGTCGATCACCAGGTCGATGCCCCGCAGCGCGTGGACGACGCCGCGGCCCTTCGGGTAGTCCTTCGTCACGTGGGTCAGCTTGTACATGATGCCTCTCTCTGGGCAGGTGCCAGCGTCCTGAGTTCGGTTGGTGTCGCGGCCGCCGTCATTCGACCCTCGACAGCGCCGCCGCCGGGCGCAGCCTGGCGGCCCGCCAGCCCCCGAATCCGCCAGCGAGCAGGCCACCGAGGATCGCCAGCAGGACCGCGGCTGCGATCGCGCTGCCGGTGACCGGCGCGCTCAGGTGCACGCTCACGGGATGGCTGGCCGCCGATGCGGCGGTGCGGAACCGGTCGAAGCCGCCACCGCCACCAGGGGAGCTGCCACCGCTGCCGGGGAAGCCGCCACCGCCGGTGAAGGTCCGCGCACCGCCTGGCGTGGCGGTGCCGGTGGTCGGGGAGACCGACGCGGTCAGCGGCCCGGTGAAGTGACCCACCAGCGCGGCACCGAGGAAGCCCAGGCCGACGCCGACGATGCCGCCGATGATGCCGACCGTGATGGCCTCGCCGACCACCTGGCCGACGACGCGACGGCTGGTCCAGCCGAGGGCCTTGAGGGTGCCGAACTCACGGACCCGGCGTGCCACCGCCGACGAGGTCAGCAGGGCCGCCAGCAGGAAGGCGGCGGCGAGCACGGCGATGGCCAGCCACTTGCCCAGGTTGTTCGCCAGGCTGGAGGCGCTGGCCACCGAGCCGGTCAGCTCCTTTGCCAGGTCGTTCTGGTTGGTGACGGTCGAGCCGGGCAGCGCGGTGGAGATGTCCTTGGACACGGTGGTGATATTCGAGGCGCTGCTGGCGGCGACGTAGATGGTGTTGACCTCGCCCTTCAGGCTCTTGCCTGCCGAGGTGCCGAGCGCTTGTGCCCGCTGCAGCGGGATGAACACGTCCGGCGGGCTGCTTGCCGCCGACTGGCTCACGATGCCGATGATCTTGAACTTGGTCTTGGCCAGCGTGACAGTCGACCCGACGCTGAGCTTGTTGCTCTTGGCGTAGTTCGAGTCGACGAGGGCCACGTCGGAGTTGGCGTCGGACGCGGTGAAGCTGTGGCCAGACGACAGCTTGGCTGAGCTCAGCGGGCCGAGGGCGACGCCGTCCCCGGAGACCGGCGTGCCATCGACCGAGATCGACGGCGGCAGCTTGAACGACCCGAATCCGCCGCCACCCGAGCCGCTGGAGCCGCCGAAACCGCCCCCGGTCGACGTCGAGCTGGGAATCTTGAAGGTGGTCTTGGTGTCGGTGAGCGTAAGCCCGCCAGCCGCGGCCGCGACGTTGTGCACGGCGGCAACCTTGGCGACGTCGGCATCAGTCAGCGTGCCGAGCGCGGTGCTGCTCAGGGTGTCGACGTTGATCGTCGTGCCGGCCTTCGGCCTGGATCCGGTGCTTCCTGACGTGCCGCCAAAGCGGAACCGCTGGAATCCGCCGGTACCGCTGAACGTCGGCGTCTTGGTGACAGTGATATCGGTGTCCTGGCCGTAGAGCGAGTGCAGAACCTCGCCCTGTGCGTTTTTCACGCCGCTCGACAGGGCTGTCACCGTGATGACGAGCCCGATGCCCAGCGCCAGACCGAGGGCGATGATGCTGGCCTGCCGAGCCCGGCGGCGCAGCTCGCGTCCTAGGTAGGTAAGGAACATCCGCACTCCTTGCAAACGGGTAATGATCATGGACCGCGGTACGCCAAGGGTCATTGCGGCGGCGCGCCGGCCCGGCCCGGCCAGCCATTGCTGATCTGCGGCGATATTGATGATCGCGCAGCTTCCTGAGCGGAGGCTGAAGGTGCTCTGCGAGGTAGCAGCACGCAGCCAGCCGGCTACTCCGGGCCCGGGAAGTCGTGAGCCCCGGCCCGGGCTAGGCCCGCCGGCGGGCGGACCACCACGCCGCGCAGGGCTGTGCCGGTCGGAGCCGGCGGCAGCGCGAGCGGCCCGGGTGGCTCGGCCACCTCGGACGCCACTTCGGACGCCACTTCGGACGCCAGCTCGGAACTGAGCTCGCCGGCGACCTTCAGCGCGGCCAGGTGCCCGCTTCGAACCGCCCCCTCCATCGTGTCCGGCCACCCGGTGTCCGTCCAGGCGCCAGCCAGCGCGAGACCCGGCAGCCCGGCGGGCTGGCTGCCGCGGAGCGGCTGCGAGCCCGGAACCTGCCGGATGACGGCACGCCGTTCCCTGGTGACGAAGAAGTCCTCGACGTCGGTGTCGGCGGCGGCCGGGAACAGCCGTTCCAGCTCAGGCAGGAGCTCGGCGCCGAGCCGGCTAACCGGCCAGTCCAGGTACTTCTCGGCGGCCGGCACCGAGGCGGCGAGGTACTGCCCGGTGTGCAGCCCGGCCGGACGGGTCTTGTCCATGACCCAGCGGACTGGCGAGCCGACCGCCGCGGCGAACGGCAGCTCGGTCACCTGGCTGGCATAGATCACGTGCAGGCTGAGCACCGGCGATGGCTTGAGCTGCTGCCAGCGCTCGGCATCAGGCGCCAGCTCAGCAGGCGCGAGCGGCACCGCCGCCCAGGCCGGTACCGCGAGCACCACCCCGGCGGCATGGATGATCTCCGGACCGCCGGTCAGCGCCGCGCGCGCATCGAGCACCGGCGCGCCGCCGGCCGTCTCAAGTTCGCCGGCGGCCGGCGCGTACCGGTCGAGCCGGACGTCGTAGCCGCCGCGAGCTGCGACTCGTACTCCCGCAGCCTTCGTCCCGAGCCGCAGCCGCACACCGAGCTGATTAAGCAGCGTTGCGGCTGGCGCGCCGTGCAGCTTGCTGAGCGGAACCGCCGGCACGCCGATGTCAGCGCTGGCGCGACCCGTGAACAGCGCGCGCGTCGCAGCGCCGGCGACCAGCGCCCGGTCAGCATGGTCGCTCGTGATGCCGAGCGCTGTCACCGACAGCAGGTCCCAGAGCAGCCGCCTCGACATGTCGTCCTGTCCGTGCGCGGCGAGCCAGTCGCCAAGACTGACATCGTCCGCTCGCCGCCCGGCATGACTGCTGAAACGCAGTGCTGCTGCGGCAGCGGCTGCCCTCGCGCGCTGGGCTGGCGACAGCAACCGGTAGCCCGCGAGGGCGCCGGTCAGGTGCAGCGGCGCTGGTAGCGCAGACCGGCGCACGATCAGCTGGTCCCGCGGACCGAGCACGGCGAGCTCAAACCTGTCCTGCATGGCGCACGAATCCAGGCTGCCAAGCCTGCGGAGCAGATCCTGATACGCGCGGCAGCAGCGCATGAACGCATGCTGGCCGTTGTCGATCGTCAGGCCGCGCCGAGCGAAGGAACACGTCGCTCCGCCGAGCCACGGCCGCGCCTCGAGCAGCGTTACCGTCAGGCCGGCTCCGGCCAGATCGGCAGCCGCGCTCAGGCCGGCTAATCCCCCGCCGATGACCACCACGTCTGACTGGCGCTGTGAACGCGTCATCTGCGATCCCCCGAGATGTCCGATGCCCCCATCGGCTGACCCTGCGCGCAATGCCGCAGGCACGCGGATTCTAGCGAACATCAGCGGGGTGAGCGCGCCGCGCGGATGGACCGCAGCGTTACGCCAGAATTGGCCGCTAATGGGCAGACTGCACTGTCAGATATTCGCTCTGCTAATCCGGTTTCAACTCGGCGCTGAGCAATCGGATGTTACGCTCCGATATTGCCTGTCAGCATCTCCCGCTGCGGCCGGCAGGATGACGGACACTCTCAGACTGGGGCCTCAGGCATGGGATTGCGTCACCGGTCCATCCGACTGAGGGTGGCCATTCTTATCGCTGTGCCCGTGCTGTGCCTGCTGACGTTGTACGGCTTCGTCGCTAGCTTCACTCTCAGCAACACACTCACTCAGTTGCACGGGCAGACCCTCAAGAACGACCTGGCAACTCCCGTCACGAACTTCCAGACGCAGCTGTCGGCAGAGCGCATGCTCGCGCTGCTCAGCCTCGCGAGTCCGACGAGCACGAACCTCACCGCCGCGTTTCAGAAGCAGCAATCCAAGACCGCCAGGTCGATCAATGCCCTGCTGAGAGCCGTGCGTTCGCCGGCTGTCACCAGCTACGCAACCCCAGCGGCTGAGAAGGCCATCCATAACCTGGAGAGTCAGGTAACCGGGCAGAGCTTCAGTGACCTCGGCGGCGACGTGGCCGCGGATGCGATCACTATCCCAGCGGCGCTCGCGGCTTATGACTCAATCATCAACTCCGCTTTCACTGCCATCGACGAAGTGCTCTCCCAGCAGGCCAATGTCGCGCTCGTGACCCAGGCGCTTAACGTCGTTGACCTTGACCGGTCAGAGCAGGCCGCTCAGGAGGAGCTAGATCTGCTGACGGCGGATATCACGCGGGGCAGGTTCCCCGGCGCGGACCGGCTCATGTTCGCCGCCCTGTCGAACTACCGGCAGCAGCTTGTCAGCGCCACCATGGCTCAGCTCACGGCGCCCTACAGGGGTTACGTGATGAGGTACGTGACGCCGCTGACGAGTTCGTCAATGATCGCGGCTGAAGGTGCCGTCGTGAACACGCCGTGGCGGCACGGCGCGGCTCCGGCGCCGGTGAGCGCCGCACGCGGATCGATCACCAGTTACAACATCGCGCTGGGCCGAGGGCTTGTGGCCGCGACCGCCGGGCTCGAGCGGCAGTCTGCGAGCGACTCCAACACCGCACTGCTTGAGCTGATCCTCGCGGCCGGACTCGGCCTGCTCGGCGCGATCGTGTCAGTCGCGCTCTCGCTGCTCATCGGGCGGAGCCTGGTCCGCCAGCTGCGAGGACTCCGGCAATCGGCGATGACGCTGGCGCAGGACAAGATGCCAGCCATCGTGAGCAGGCTGCGGGCCGGAGAGTCCGTCGACGTCAGCGAGTACGAGCCGGCGAACGTCAAAACGAGCGACGAGATCGAGCTAGTCCAGCAGGCGTTCAGTGTCGTCCAGCAGACGGCCGT
>Ga0335075_10005740_pt1 | contig 19200 bp, 22 predicted proteins | sample Lox_Sample_24_FD_206723 | JGI IMG/M metagenome (GOLD analysis project Ga0335075, IMG submission 206723) | Soil microbial communities from Loxahatchee National Wildlife Refuge, Florida, United States - Lox_Sample_2.4 | ecosystem: Environmental > Terrestrial > Soil > Wetlands | place: USA... | reverse complement strand
AGACGATCACGCTCGGCGTCGCCACCGACTTGGTGCGCGGTGACATCTATTACTGGGGCGAGCTGATGGCCGGGGCGTTGATTGCCTCGATCCCGGTGGCGATCGCCTACAGCCTGTTCCTCGACCGCTTCATCGCGGGCATCACCGGCGGCGCGGTCAAGTAGCCGGTAACCGGCCGCGTCGCGTGCGCGATGGGGCTGGCGGCGGTGCTGCGACCTGAACGGCTGACGCCATGCGCCATGTCTAGGGTCCGATAAGCGCAGATATGCAGACTTAACTCCAGGGCCAGTTGCGAGCTCTTCTCCAGAAGCGTGCGAAGGTTCATCATGTCGTCGGTCATCGTAAGGTCCTCGATGGGCTTGTGGTTGGCACCCAAACCCTACCGAAGATCGACGATGACCACCGCTCGCCGGGACCCGACCGCTCGGCGCTCGCATCGCCAGGTCGCCTATCTCTTTGATCGAAGGCGGGCGCTTCGGAACACCATGCTTTTCCAATAGCGCGGTTGCGAGCCATCCGGCTCCGCTCCATTGTTTTGGCAAGACTCCTGCTGTCGCGCAAACCTCGCGAAATCCCGTCATCAGCATTGCCAGATAGCGGCATTCGAGTTTGCAGTATTCGATGATTTCGTCGGTCAATTGTGCGAATGCGTCGCGCCGCCGCTTAGTCGCGGTGATTACTGTCGGCGCCAGACCGCGCGTCGCTAATCGGGCTCGATTCGGGAATGTCCGCCTTGAAGCTAGGGTGGCGTTCTCTGCACGGCTTGACGCAGAGACGCGCGCGATGTTTTCTCGAATCGGCCCGAAGAAATTTTGCAAGCACAACGCACTTTATCCGCATGCATCATCTCCGCGATCGCAGCGCTGGCTTGCTCGAGCAGCGACAGCGTCAGCCGCCGGCCCAGCCTGACTGGGACAGAGCGGCGGTCGCGAACGAGCTGGCTCTGTAGTGACCATCTGCAGCGGCTCGGGCGCCTTCCGGCGCCTGAAGAAATCCTCAGACGGCGATTGACGGGAGAATGCCGCGACTCCTAGATTAACTTTCGGGGGAGGGGTCTAATGGCCGTCATCGGCAGCGCGACGGGATGAGATCCGGGGCGCGCAAAGTCCGGACGCTGGGCGCTTGGGTGTCGCTGCTGGCGCTCTACGTGCAGGTCATGCTCCCGATGCTCGTGGCGATCGAGCTTCGGATCCCAAATTTCGCCGGCCCGGATGCAGCAGCGATTTGCCACTCCAGCCCGTTGGCGGCGAGGGGCGATCACGGACGCGCGACCGGCGCGCCGAGCAGAGGGCGCGACCATTCGCGAAACTGCTGTCCGCTCTGCTCGGCAATGGGCACACCGTTCATCGCGCCCGCCGAGTATTTCGTCCCCGCCTCCTCTGCTTGGACCAGAACCCTCCTGCGCGGCACCGTCAGCGTTGCCGTCCTTTATCCGACCGCCCTCACCTATGAGGCGCGCGCACCGCCGCTGAACAGCTGACTTGGATCAAAGCCGTCCGGCCGGTCGCTCGACCGGCCGAACCTTGCGCGTCTTTCACGCGCGCCACGTCCATTCCGGTTCATGCGAGGAAATCGTGTCTTCTCTTTTTTCCAGTAGGCGCGCCGGGACAAAGGTCCGGCGCTTTGGCATCGCCTTCCCATCTTTCGCGCTTGCAGCGCTCGCTTGGCGACGTTCGCCGCTGCTCGTCGCTTCGTCGCTGATGGCGACATCTCTCGCCTGCGCCCAGGGCTGGGCGCAGGCGGCATCACCCGAGGCGCCGGCCTCCGCCTCGAGCGGCATGGCGGAGGTCACCATCAGTGCCAGTCGCGGCACCAAGCTCGAAGACATGGATGTCAGCACTACGGTCATCACCCGGGAGCAGATCGAGGCGGCGCCGCAAACCACGGTCGACCAGATCCTCAACAACATTCCGGGCATCTTTCTGCCGCAGGTGCCGTCCAACGAGATCCATCCCACCGGCGCCTTCATCAACATCCGCGGCTTCGGCGGGGCCGGCGGCGAGCGGACCCTAGTCATGGTCGACGGCATCCCGGTCAACGATCCTTTCTTCCGCTACATCGATTGGGGCAAGATTCCCAAGGAGTCGATCGAACGCATCGAGATCATCCGGGGCGGCGGAGCCACCTCCCTCTGGGGTAATCTCGCGATGGCCGGCGTCATCAACATCGTCACGCGCGAGCCGGGGCCCGACGAGAAGCGCCTCTCCGTCGGCTACGGCAGCTTCAACACGCTGAGCGCCTATGGCGACGCCACGATCTTTTCCAACAGCCTGCTGCGTATCGCCTTGAATGCCGACCGCGAGCAGACCGACGGCTACAATCTGACGCCGGAGCCCTTCCGCAACCCGCACAACGTGGCGACCTCCTCGGACTCTATCCTCGGCGGCATGTCGGCCTACCTCACCCCGTCGGGCGACGAGAAATACTGGTTCAAGCTCGACGGCTACCAGAGGAACCAGAACGGCCTCGTCTGGGACAACGCCAACAATTCCTGGACCACCTACGATGCCAAGTTCGGCGGGCAGAAAAAGCTGGCCGACGGCAGCGGCATCGACCTCAGGGCCTGGACGGGCACCTATCGCATCAGCACCCAGAACGCCAGCCCGCCCCCCGCCTATTCCCTCTCCAACCCGGGAGCGAATGGAGAGTCGCCCTATGCCAGCCTGATCGGCAATACGCCCTATACCGATTACGGCGGCTCGCTCGTCTGGCGCAAGGACCTCTCGCCGAACCTCACCGGCGTCCTCGTCGGCGTCGATGGCCGCGGCATCATCGGCAAGGATGCGAATGCGACCTTCAATTCCTCGGGAAAGGAGACCTCCGCCACGACGGTCCAGGCCCAGGAGCAGTTCGCAGGCCTCTTCACCCAAGGCACCTATCGCCCGGGCACTATTCCCGTCGAGATCACGCTCGGCTTGCGCGAGGATTACTGGCGTGCCTTCGGCGGCGAGATCAACGCCACCCCGCTGCCGACCGTGGGCAGCTACAGCCACTTCGATCCGCGCCTCGGAGTGAAATATTTCATCACCGACACCCTCGACCTGCGCGGCGCGGTCTACGAGAATTTCTCGGCGCCGGGCATGAACCAGTCCTTCCGCAGCTACGGCAGCGGCAGCACCTTTCGCGAGGCCAACGCTGAGCTGATTCCGGAGAACAATTTCGGCAGCGAGGGCGGCATCGAATACAACCACGCCGGGCTGAACCTCGCCCTCAACGGCTTCTACAACCAGCTCAGCAACATCATCGACTCCGCGACGCTGTGCAACGGCAGCGTGAGCTGCGCGGCGACGGCCTTGCCGGCGGGCGTCTCACCCAGCACCTTCCCCACCGTGACCCGCTACTACAACGTTGGCGAGGGCATCGTCGCCGGCGGCGAGCTCCTGGTGCAGGACCAGATCACCCCGGATATCGATCTCCATGGCAGCTTCACGCGCAGCATCTCGATCATCACCAGCAATTCCGCGCTCGCGGGTCAGATCGGCGCGGCGAACGCCAACCTGTTCGAGCCGGTGGGAAACCAGATCGGCCAGGTGCCGACCTGGATCATGCTCGCCGGGGCGGACTGGCAGGCGCTGCCGGCCATCAAGCTGTCGGCGCAGTTCAAGGCGTTCCCCGGCTATTGGTACGATACGCGGCACACCACCTGGAACTCGGAAGGGGTTATCGTCGATCTCGCGGCCAGCTATAAGCTCACCGAGAAGATCCAGCTCTTCGCGGACGCGCAGAACATCACCAACCGGCAGTACAACGACACCGGGGCAATCGGGACGACCACTGCGCCCGTCCTCGGCGAGCCGCTCGCCGTCTTCGCCGGCGTCCGGGCGGATTTCTGAACCAGGAGAGACCGAGAATGATGGCACATCCGCTTTCCCCGCCGACACGCTGGCTCTGCGCCGCGGCGATCGGCTTCGCTTTGTCGGGTGCGAGCGCATATGCGGATATGAAGGACATGAAGATGCTGCCGGCCGCGCATGGCGCCGGTGCCGGCGCCTGCCATGACCCCGCGCTCGCCTGCGCCAGCACGGTGACGCCGGTCTTTGCCACGGACGGAACCTTGTGGCTGGCCTTCGACGCCAACGGCAGGGTCTTCGTCGTGCATTCCGCCGATCTCGGCCACAGCTTCTCGGCGCCGGTGGCGATCACGCCCCATCCCCTCCAGCTCGACACCGGCCCGGATGCGCGGCCCGCGATCGCAATCGACCGGCAGGGCCGCGTCTTCGTCTCCTATGCGATCTTCAAGGACAAGCTGTACAACGGCGAGGTCTTCTTCAGCCGCTCGCTTGACGGCGGCAAGACCTTCTCGCCGCCGCGGCCGCTGGTGGACAACACGGCAAGCCAGCGCTTCCAGGTGCTGGCGGTTGATCCTGAGGGCCGGCTCTTTGCGGCCTGGCTCGACAAGCGGGACGTCGCCATCGCCACACGCGAAAGCCGGCCCTACCCTGGCGCCGCGCTCGCTTTCTCCTGGTCGCGCGACGGCGGCGCCAGCTTCTCGCCGTCACGCATCGCCCATGACGATACCTGCGAATGCTGCCGTATCGGCGTCGCCTTCGCCGGGCCGGGGCGGCCGGTCGTGCTGTTCCGCAACATCTTCGACCTCACGGTGCGCGACCATGCGGTCATCACCTTTGGCGATCCCGACACGCCCGGCCCGCTCCAGCGCGTGAGCGTCGACGACTGGAAGATCGATGCCTGCCCGCACCAGGGGCCGAGCCTCGCCATCTCGCCCGCGGGCACCTACCACGCGGTGTGGTTCACCGAGGGCGATGCGCGCAAAGGCCTGTTCTATGCCCGCTCGACGGATCGCGGGCGAACTTTTTCGACGCCGCTGGCGCTGGGCAACCCCGGTCACGACCTCTCGCGACCCTATGTGGCGGCGCTGCCGGGCGCCGTCTGGGTCGCCTGGAAGGACTTCGATGGCGAGGAAGCCTCGGTGATGGTCATGGTCTCGCACGATGACGGTGTTACCTGGTCGGCACCGCGTGCGGTGGCGCAAACCGACGACGCGTCCGATCACCCCCTCCTCGTCACCGACGGGCATCACGCCTATCTTTCGTGGATGACGCGGAAGGAGGGCTATCGCCTGCTGCCGCTGGATGCGGCGTCATGAGGCGCTGGATCGCCCTCGCCCTGCTGCTCCTGTCGTCGCCCGCAGGGCTCGCCCAGCCGGCAGCGTCGGTCGATCTCCACCCCTTCTTGCGCGGCAGCTGGCAGACGCTGCGCGGGCTGCACAAGGGACAGGCGACCATCGTGCATTTCTGGGGCATAACCTGCGGCCCGTGCCTCGCCGAGCTTCCGGAATGGGCGGACCTGGCGCGCGCGCGACCCGATCTCGGTCTCGTACTCGTCGATGCCGATCCGGTCCCCGACGCGTCCGCCGGCATCGCTGACACGCTCGTCAGGGACCGCCTGGCGACGGTGGAGAACTGGATCTTCGCCGATGCCTTTGAGGAGAGGCTGCGCTACGAGATCGATCCGCATTGGCATGGCGAGATGCCCTACACCGTGCTCATCGCCCGCGACGGCAGCGTGACGAGCTTCGTCGGCCAAGCTGATTTCGCGAGACTGCGGCGCTGGCTCGATGCGCAGAGGAGGCCCCCTTCGTGACGCCGTCGCGTGCCCGCGCCGAGTCAGCTCAATGCGCTTTGATTCAGCGCTTCGCGGCAGGGGTCTTGTGAGTGGGATAGTTGTCAACAGTGAGATGGAGATAGAGACGGGGCGCGCCGGTACCATGACCACGACGACAAGCGCAACGGCAGCACCCCTCTGTTCACAGCGGGCTGCGCCATCGCATTTTCTTTCGACACGCTCGGGCAGCTCGCCGACGAAGTGCAATCTCATCATTTGCAACTCTCTTCAAGGAGCATCCCTATGCGTATCCTCGCTTTAGCCTCAGCCCTCTGCCTCATATCGTCCGCTTTTGCCCAAGCCAGCTCGCCCATCGAGATCGGCCATGCCTGGGCCCGCGCCACCGCCGCTTCGGCGGCAAACGGCGCGGTTTATTTGAAGGTGATGAACCACGGTGCCGCGGATGATCGCTTGACCGGAGCGTCGACCACGGTTGCCTCGAAGGCCGAGTTGCATATTACGCTCAACGACAACGGCGTAATGAAGATGCGGCCGCTCGCCAATGTGCCGGTCAAGGCCGGCGGCAGCGCGGAATTCAAACCCGACGGCATGCACATCATGCTGCTGGGGCTGAAACACCCCCTCAAGGCGGGGGACCGCTTCCCGCTGACGCTGACCTTCGAAAAAGCCGGCGCCGTCGAGACCATGGTGACCGTCACAAAGGCAGGTGCGGCCGCTCCAGGCAGTATGCCCGGCATGAAGATGTAAGGAGCGCCGGAAGTGTGAGCCTCGTCGGGCCTGTGCATGATTTTGATCAACCCGCGCCGCTTTCAGGGATTGGAACGTTGCGGCAATCGTGTGGCCGTTACGACGGGAGGGAACTATGATCCGTACCCGACAATTACTGGCAATTGCTGCCGTGTTCGGCGCCCTCGGTGGGTCCGCCCTCGCGGCCGACCAGGGCGAAACCAAGATGCCGATGAACATGCCGATGTCGGATGCGCCGGCGCATTTCAAGCCGACGCGCAGCGCCTATAGCGAGCATCATCTATTCCTCGTCAAGCTGCTCGAGGTGCCAACGCCGATCCCTTACGAGAAATATTTCACGATCCGCCTCGGGGTCTATGACGGCGCCGCGCCACACAAGAAGCTGTCCGATGCCGCTGTCGAGGTCTATGCGGGCATGCGCCACGGCATGAAGTCCGGCTTCGCGCACGGCATGAACTCCTCGCCAAAGGTCGCAACGGAGGACGGCATTGTCGACGTCTCCGGCATGTATTTCCACATGATGGGAGCCTGGACGCTGAAAGCGACCGTGAAGCAAGGCGATAGGGAGGACGTTGCTTACTTGCAGTTGCCCTGCTGCGGCAAATGATCCGATAAGGGCAGGCGGTGCCGCCGCCATCCGCCTTATCCTAAGGGCAGAGGAGGACGCGCCGATGCGGTTGGTAAGTGTGGCGCTCGCGATTCTGTTGTTCGCCGGCGCGGAGAGAGCCAGCGCCGAAACGGTAGATGTCGCCGTCGTCTTTGCCGCCGACGTGTCGCGCAGCGTCGACGAGGACGAGTTCAAGCTACAGCGACAGGGGTACGCCGCGGCGGTTACCGATCCAGGTGTTCTGAAGGCAATCGCCGCCGGCCCCCATGGCGCCATCGCCATCGCCTTCATCGAGTGGTCGGGGCCGGAGGAGCAGCAGGTGGTGGCGGACTGGACGGTGGTCCGTGACGGCGAAAGCGCCGCGGGCTTCGCGGCGACCCTTATCCAAGCGCCGCGCTCCTTCGCCGGCCGCACTTCGATCAGTGCCGCGCTGGATTTTAGCCGCGCGTATTTCACCAAGTTGAAAGCTGCGGCTGCGCGCCGCGTCATCGATGTCTCCGGCGACGGCGACAACAATTCCGGCCGCCCCATTCTCGACGCGCGTGACGAGGCGGTAGCGGCGGGGTTCACCATCAACGGCCTGGCCATCATCAACGCGCATCCCAACCCCGGCTATTTGGCTCATGTCCAGCCGCCCGGAGGGCTGCCTGCTTATTACCGCGAGCACGTAATCGGCGGCCCCAGCGCCTTTCTACTGGTCGTGCAGGACTTCAGCACGTTTCGTGAGGCGATCGCCAAAAAGCTGGTGACCGAGATCGCCGCGGCGCGAAGCCAGACCTATGCGTCTTTGTCGACTCGCTAGCGGCGGTTAGCCGCGGCGGCATATGCCTCGCCCGGCGACCTGCTGGCGCTGGCGGGCGGAGAGCGGCGAGGAGATCGATCGCCTCCGTCGACGCCGTCAAAGAAGAAGGCGCTGGCGGCAGCGGGAGGTAAGTGATCTCGGTCACATCGCCGGCAGCTCTGCCGACCCCATCTCCGGGCGACGGAATAGTACCATGAATTATAAGCAAACCGACTGGATCGGCATGGGATTGGCAGCGGTGGTCATTGCAATCATCGCGGCGACTTACATCGCGATCATCGTGCTGATTTATGCTGCCAGCAGAGGCGCAGGCCCGATCGCGCTCGACGCGCCCAGCTCCATGTCGACGGCGAGCGCCACGCCACCGATCAGCATCGGGTGAACGGTCTGGTCTTGCGGGTCGCCCTCTGCTCTGCAATAGAATCACGGGCAGGGGGAGGTTGCGATGCCGAGAAGATCGCTCGCCTTGTAGGGGTCTACTCAATCTGCCAGTGATTCTTTGGGGTCGCGCTTGCCGTCTTCGACTATCGCGTGTCGGGTTGGCTCGTCGTTGGTCTCGGCGTTCTGCTCTTCGCCTGGGTCATCATGACCGTTTTGACGGTGATCGACCGCGGCGATGAGGACGCGCCGGTGGAGGGCTTCTCCTCCGAGAGCTGGTGATCCGGCGCCGATCCTGATGTCGAGCGCCACGGCGCCGACGGCTATCCTTGCTCCGATCGCGCCTGCTCAGCCAGCAGCCCCTCCAACTCCACGGCCCTGACTTCGCAGTCGTCGGCGGCCCCCGTCATCTCGGCGGCGATAAGCAGATTGTCGGCCGCCCGGTGTTCTGCCGCCAGGCGTCGGTATTCGCGGGCGTGTTCTCTGAGGCTGGCGATCTCGGTCTCGATGGCCTCGATGGATCGATCCATCTGCGCTCCTTTTCCCCCCGGGTGCCGATTGCCGATCGGCGCGCACCGTCATCATGGGCCGGCTCCGGCGCCACCCGCCAATGCCGCGCCGCCCTCCCCGGCCGCAGCCTCCGCCAGCTCCGCGCCAAGGTGCGGCCGTCGGGCAAGCGATATCGCCGCCGCCCACGGTTGCGGCGAATCGACGAATAGCGTTGCCGCTGCTGCCATGCTGGCGACGGCGGCAGGGCGCCCGCTAGGGTCATCTCCGGCTGGATTTTGGCCCTTGGCGCCGCCGCCCGCGGACACCGCGGGGCAACGAATAAGCGCCGTCACAAGTCGGGCAGCCCTCGGCGATACGATGGCCTACGCCCGGGTTTCTTGACCCGGCTGCCGGATGGCATCCGTCTACCCGAAAGTCGCAGAAGGCGTGAAAACGACGGCGGCGGCCAAGCGACCAAGGCGAGCGCCAGCAGCGCCGTCTGCTGAGCCCGAAACACGGCGCGAGACCTGGACATCCGGATATTTTTCCACGGCCAGGTCGTGCGGTCGGATCGTTTATCGGTGATGCGAAGGTGAGCGTAGCGCATAGCTCCTGTCGGCCGAGCTTGGCACGACCCACGGCGGAATGCATAGCATAAGTCAACTTATCCGATCGTGCTACCGAGAGCCAGCGCTTCACCGAGTTAGCCGAGGCACATCTCTGTGCCGTCGCCGCCGCCCGATCCGCCACCGCGCTCGACTCCCCGTGACGCATACACCGGGACCGCCCATTGCCCCAAGTCGGGACCAATTGATCCCGACTGTTTGTAGGCAAAAACCGGGGTCCGGCCTAACCATGGCGCCACGCCAGCTCCGCGCGGCGCAGATCGCCACCGGCAGCCGGCGCGGGCCTGACGACGGGGCGCCGATCGCATAGGGTACCGAGGTGGCTTCGGCTTGCGCCGGAAGATGCTGCCGCTTGGCGGTGGTCGACACCGGGTTTTTGGGTAGGCGCATCCGCATGGGATGGCAAGCCGCGGCGGCGGGCGCGGTAGTCGGCGCGATCTTTGTTGTGCGCAATGTTGGCGCAGCCGCCATCGATTCGGCCGAAGGGATTGCACGCATTCTTGATGGCGCGGCCGCGGCGATCGTGTTCGGCATTATCGGCTACCTGGCCGATCTGCGGAGACAGCGCCGTTCCGGGCGGCAGCGGTAGTCGCGCGCAGAAGGCACCAAGCGTCATACCTTAGCGTCGAGGAGCTCTGTGCCGCGGTTGGTTCAGCGAAGCTGCGCCCATCGCGGTCACAGGAGTACCGCGGTCGACTTTCCAAAAGCGGACCAAGCATCCCGAGGCCCACTCGACCGGCATGGGTGGGAAGCGGACCTTCGACTGCCTGTGGAAATCAAGACTTCTGCGCATCCACGGTGAACACGGTGCGCTTGGTGCTGTCGTCCTTGGGCCATGCCTGTTCGACTTCTGATAGCGGAACGGATTTCGCTACGATTTCGAGGCCTCCGCACACGACATCGACGAGCTGGTGCGCCTCGTGCGGAAGTTTGCGGACGCGGTGAAAGACGAACCGCCTGTCTGCTCATGAGTCGAGCTTCTGAAGCCGTGATCTATTACCCTACGTTCATGCGGGCTGCGCGGCGCCGGAATCCGGGCGCGACTGTCTGCTTTGGGCCCTGGCTGTTCTCTAACTCGGGATTGGATGTCAAGCTCTCCGTGGTGTGCCTGCCGGGTTCACGGTTCTCTCCGCAGTAGGGCTGAGCCCTCTGCATGATGGCGTTGGAGGACGTCGGCGGATCAATGTGTGAATCGCGCTTGCCTCGATGAAGCTTCGCAAAGCCAGGGGCGATCTCGCCGACGCCGCCGTCCCGACAGGGACATCTCGACCGCTCTCGCGGAATTCTTGGACGTTGTTTTTCTAGGCCACAGCCTCCTTGGTTGACCAGACGAAGTCGGTTCCGTCGCGCCACATGCGATGCAGGATGACCGCTAACTTCCGTGCCACGGCGATCTTGGCCGCGCGCGGCTGATCGATTGTGGCGGTCGGGTGCTGATGCCGGGTCTGATCGACGCGCACTGGCACGTGATGTTCTCCAGTCTGAACCCGGCACAGCTGATGACGGCCGACATCGGCTTCATCTTCCTGTCCGCGAGCGCACAGGCCGAGCGGACGCTGATGCGGGGCTTCACGACCGTACGGGATTTGGGCGGCCCATCCTTCGCGCTGAAGAAGGCGATCGATTCCGGGCTGGCCGTCGGTCCTCGCATCTATCCGTGCGGGGCGGTGATCACCACGACCGGCGGCCACGGGGATATGCGCATGAATTCGGATGTTCCGAGAAGCCCCGGCGGTCCTCAAAGCCAACTCGAAAGCGTGGGCGCCGCTGCCATTGCCGACAGCGCCGACGAGGTGCGCCTGCGCGTGCGCGAGCAGCTGTTCCGCGGGGCCTCGCAGATCAAGTTGATTGGCGGCGGCGGGGTCGCCTCGCCGCGCACGACGCTCGATATGGTGACCTTCACCGTGCCGGAGCTGCACGCCGGCGTCGAAGCCGCGGCCGATCGCAACACCTATGTCGCAGTGCACGCCTATCCGCCGGCCGCCATCCGCCGGGCGATCGACGCCGGGGTCCAATGCATCGAGCACGGTCACCTCATGGACGAGGCGACGGCGAAGCTGATGGCGGACAAGGGCGTGTGGCTCAGCACGCAGCCGTTCATCGACGAGAGCGACAACGCGCCCATGACCGGCCAAAGCCGCATCAACCTGCTGCAGGTGCTGGCCGGGACTCCCACCATGTACGGATACGCCAGGAAGTACGGGATCAAGACGGCGTGGGGAAGCGACCTGCTGTTTTCACCGGAGGTCACCGAGCGGCAGGGCGTGCTGCTGACCCATATGTCTCGCTGGTACAGCAACGCCGAGGCTCTAACGATGGCGACGTCCGGCAACGCCGAGCTGCTAGCGCCGGGTGCCGGATGCGTTCATCATTCCGATCGCGGTTCGCAATACGTCTCGGCAGCCTACCGCAAGATTCTCGAGGACAACGGCCTGGTCGGCTCCATGGGCCGACGAGGCAATCCCTACGATAATGCCAAGGCCGAGAGCTTCATGAAAACGCTCAAGGTCGAAGCGGTCTACCCGATGGCCTACGAGACCTTCGAGGATGTCGTCGCCGATCTCCCGCGCTTCATCGATCACGTCTACAATGATCGGCGGCTGCACTCAGCCATCGGCTATCTCAGCCCACCCAGTTCGAGGAGCAACACGCCCGCGCACCGGTCAATTCGGCAGCCTGAACCTGTCCGGCCCCAGGGGCGCACTCCAATCGCGGGGGGAACATTGATGCCGGGCAAGCATGCCACCGACCACCAAGTCAGGCGGTACATGGACTCACGCGAGGACGGATATCAGCGCCGCTCGAGATCAGTCGCCCCGACCTCGACCACGAGACCAGGGTCGAAGCTGGCATTAAGCGCGAAACCGAAATATCCCCGAGGATTGCAGAGGACGCGTGTCTTCCCGATCCTGTAATCGCAGCTGTCATGCGTGTGGCCGTGGACCCAGAGCTCGGCACCGGACGCCTCTACCACGGAGTCGAGGTGAGAGGCGAAGGCCGCGCTCAGCATGTCCGCGCGGAAGCGCTGCGGCACCGATCTGAAAGACGGAAGATGATGAGTGACGACGACCGTCGGCCCGGCGAACGGCTTCGCGAGCTCCGACGTCAGGAAGCGGCGCGCGCGCAGGAATTCGCGTCGGGCGTCATTCGCCGTGAAACGCGCGCCCGCGCGGTAGGCGATCGTGTGGAAGTCCGTCATGCCGATTTCCGCATGCGCCATCGCCTCCGCCGGATCGCCATAGAGCTCGAAATCGGTCCAGAGGGTGCAGCCGAGGAAGCGCACACCCGCGACGATTGCCGTCTCCCGCTCGAGGAACACGACGCGGCCGGCGCCGGTCGCCGCCGCCGCGCGCAACTCGTGGAGGGTGCGGCCGAAGTGCTGCTGCGGGCGTCCTAGAGTGCCGTAGTGCTCGTGGTTACCGGCGATTTGCACGACCGGAACGCCGAAGCGCTCAGCGAGGGCGCCACTCCAGATCGCAGCTTGCCGGCCGACATGGATGTCACCGGCGAGCACCACCACGTCGGCGTCCACCTTGGGCAGCCGTAGTTCGCCGAATTCGATATGCAGGTCCGAGAGCACTTGAATTCTGATCATCGCCGCCTCCAGCCTTTCGCGAAACGTCAAGCGGCTGGCGGCGCCATGGCCATGTCGTCTTGCGCCTCTCGACGCCGATCTGGAGGACGGGCGCGGTGGACCCGCGCCCGTCCTCATTTTCGGCGTTAGGCGGCGGCATCCCGTTGCTGGACGGTAAGCTCGAGCACCGGCTCGATGACTTGGAACGTGGTGTCGCTTTCGGGATCGGTGACCGGCCGAACCTCCGATCGGTTGCGGGGAGAGACATAGATGCCCCGCCGTTTAAGCGCGCGGAGCTCTACACCGATCTGCCTGCCGAGTTCGGCGAGCTCTTCGTCCAGCGCGGCGGCCTCCGTCGCCGAGCTGCGTCGATCGACATCGGAGAGGAGGCTCTTCCCCTCTTCGAGGTGCGCGCGGATACGATCGAGCGCGGCCATCTCGTCGCGATTGGGCTTCGTCTGACCCAGCTCGAATGTGATGCGCGGATTATTTTTGAGCAGCGTTCGAAGCCGGAGACTTGTCGGACCTTGTTGGTCTGGCATTTCTTTCACCTGACGCTAAAGCCCAAACTCCCTTTGGGCCGAGGAGCCACGGCAGGCGGCGTCCTCGGGACGTCCTCCGCAGGGCTCAAGCGGGTGATCGGGGCTGGCGGTGTACGTACCTCGCGCCGGCGAGGGTGTGCTCCTGGCGGATTTGGTATCGTCTGAAACTGCCTCAAGTGCTGTTTAGCGGCGAATCCGGGCCTCTCGATTCGCCGGTGCGACGGCGATCATCGGCGGATCGCCGCGAAATATGCTCTGGCCACCTCATCGCTCACTTCGTCGGCGCGGTCATTCGTCAGCAGTTTTAGATAGTCTTCGAGTTGCTCGAGGCGGACCCACGCGATGAACGGCATCATCCATTCGTCGCGGCTTTCGAGCTCCTTGAACTCTCGAATCGTCGCGAGCGTGACCCGCAGCTCGTCGAGCGGCCGCTTGGTCTCGAGGAAACGCAGGAGGCCCTCGGCCGGCCGAACGTTTCGGGAATCGCTCATGTCACCCCCTCTTTACCCATCCATGGCCTTGGCGCGGGCCGCTCTCGTGCGTGACCGGTACAAGCGAGGGCGCGGCTCGGCCTCGATGAGCCAATGGATACGCCTGTGCCAGCCCCAAGGTCCTTGGGAGCGGGGACCTGCCGCCGAGACGTCACGGCGCCGCTCGGCAGAGGCTCAAGCACGCGGGGTAGGGTTGCCGAGCGTGCGGCTCGTTCAGGGCCGCGCTTGGTCTTGCAACCGATTTGGGTATGTTCCGCGCGAAAGCAAAAACTTTTTGCGCGGGCGGACTCTTTTTGCGTCTTTCGGGTCCCGGCGTCATGATGACGTGCCTGGGACGCCATCGTCCTGTCCCGCGCCGCCGCTCCCGCGTTCGCCAGCATGACATCCTCTCGCTCAGCGCCCAGGTCTGGCGGGCAGTCGACACGACGAGGCGCGAGAAGACTTCATCAGCCAGTATTGCTTTTCCCGAATGCGCTCTGCTGCCGTTTTAAGCGGTACTTCGCCGATTTCAGCGCCATAAACTCCTCTTCGGTAAGCGCCGGGCGCCAGTAGTAGGCGTCGTGCCCTTGCCGCACAGCTGTGATGGCGGCGGCTTCACTCGAGTTCCACCTTCCCGAATTCGATCTCGGCGACGACGAGCTGAACGCCCTCGACGGCGGCCGCGATCCCCATGTCGTATCCGGTTCGAAGCCGGTAGGCCGTAACCAGACGGCTCGGGGCGAGCAGAACCTCACTGATCCTGCAGGAGCCGACGCACGCTGCGTGGGCTCGTGCCAAGCCGGCGATGGCGTTACCATCGCCGCGGAGAGGTTCAATTGAGTCGCCGCGGGACCGGCTCCACTTTTGCCAACAGAGCTTCGACAGCCCGTTTGACCGCTCTCACGCCGGCGCCGCGCGCGAAGCCGTTCCGCAGTACCGCGACGGCTTCGGCCGGGAGCGCCGGCAGATCGGCGAAGCCGACCGAAAGTTCCGCCGCTATGTCCCGCAGGAGGCCTTCGAGCAGCCCGTCGAACGCGTCCGGTCCCGGGTGCTCGACACGCACGAGGCGGAGCCGGTCGAGCAGCGGCCGAGAGAGCGGCTCGACGGAATTCGCAGTCAGGATCCACGAGACCTGGCTCAGATCCGCGGATGCCAGGAGACACGCGTCGAACCACGTGCGCGCGGTCTCGATCTCGAGCATGCCGAGGAGCGTCGCCTTCACATCGCCGTTGAGGCTTCCCACGGCCTTGTCGATCTCGTCAACGACGAGAACGGGGTTCGCCGCACCGGACTGCCGCATTACGAGCAGCGGCCAGCAGGGCTGCGCGTTCCGCCATCCGCGGGCGGTGCCTTCGAGAAGACGGTTGTCGGAGACGCCACCGACGCCGATCTCGCCGTGCCCGGTGCCGAGCAGCCGCGCGACGCGGCGCGCGAATCTTGTTTTTCCCGCGCCGGGAGGTCCGACCAGAAGAAGCGGGCGAAATCGCGCCCACGGCACGCCAGCGCGGCGCAGGAGCTTGAGATCATCCGTTATACGGTTGGCGGCTTCAACCATGTGCGGAAACTCGAGGGAGAGTTACCGTCCGCAGCGTATCGGGATTGACACACCCGCCGCGCAGCGGCAGTGGCTTCGTCAACGTCTCATAGGCGTCGACGATGCTCGCCTCTTCGGTCTCGGGGAATCCGACTTCGGCAATGACCTGCAACGCCGGAGAGGCCGCAGGTTGCTCCCTCTGGGGCCCCTCCTCGGAGATCGCCTCCTGTGCCCCGGCGGTCGGAAAGGCCGGCGGCGCCAGCTCGTAGCGCCAGCGATCGGCCCGGAGGACCAGGGGATTTCTGATCGCGCGACACCAGGCGAGGGCGAGCTGCTCCACCCGGGCCGCTTCACGCTTCAGTGCTCGGCGGTCATCCTTCTCGTTGAAGGTTTGCCGCCCGAGCTGCTCGAGGTGCTCAGCATGCGCCAGTAGACCCTGAGCGGTGGCGAACGCCGCCGGCTCGTGCTCGTAGAGGGCGGCCAGCAACGTCCAGGTCATGGCGTAGTCCGCCGGCGGGTGATACCGCGACCACAGCCTTCCCGCGAGGGCAAAGGTCGCGTTGGTAGCCTGCCCATCCCCCCGCAGGACGGCATCGAGCAGCCATTTTTCATCGCTGTCGCGCGGATCGAGGCGGCTGGCGAGAAACGCGCGCAGTCGCCCTGGAAGCTCTCTGTCCGCGAGCAACTTGGTTGGCGCCGTCGTCCGCCACAGCACGAGAAGCTCGGGTTGAGGGGTCATCGCGGGCTCCGCGACGCGGCCGTCGGCGCCACCCGGGACAGACGCCGCACGGTCACTAGCGCGTCTGCTGATCGGAACGCACTCCTACTCGGCGCACCCGCGAAGCTGACGGTCAGCTTCATACCGCCCCTCTCGAGCGCTTTGAGAACTGCTGCTGCTTTGTCGGCCGTTTTTTCCGAGGCCTCGGCTCTGGTGCGCGCCGTGCGCAGCTGCGCGAGGAGAGAATCGGTTTCAGTCTCGTCGGATTCTTCAGCTTCGAGCACTATGCGATTGCGAAGCTGTTCGAGGGCGGCGAAGGCGCTCGCCAGCATTTCGGTCTCATGCTCCGTCGGCACGAATCCGAGAGGCGCCACATGGATACGGGCGGTGATGAGGCGAGCGATGTCAGGGCGCGACAACATGCCGATCACTCCTTGGACCACGCAGAAGAGCCTGCTCTTCCGTCCGGGGGGTCCAAGCGGCCGTTGCCACGCCCTATATGAGTGCGCCAATAGGAAAACGGCAAATAGCTGGGCGAACTTTTTGCTGACCCTGCGCGACGTTGACCTGCGCTGCGCGTGAGTGAGCCGTGAGTTATTTAACGAGCCCGATGCATCAAAATCCAAACCGGCCGATTGCTGATCAGTTTTCCGACTATCGCTTTGAAATCAGTCACATAGACCGACTTTCTGGAGCGCAAGAATAACTAAAAGGAGACCATCGGTTCGATAAACCGCATCCACCCGCTCGATACGATCGGGCGGGCCGAGCCGACGCTGAAACTCCGCCGCGGGCCGCGCTATCGATAGGGCATCCGAGTTCTAAGGTGCGCACATCAGGGCTCCATCCGCTCCGGAATGCCGGCACCGAGGTCGAGGAAGCGGAATTCGTCGGGGCGTGTAGACCATCTGCGGTCGGTCCTCGGCCGGCGGCTCGTAGATGGCGCCGAGCACCGCCACGTTGCCGATAGCAGCCGCGGCTTGCCCGGCCCTTGGGGCTCGACCGGGAGAGTCATCGTCTCGAAGGGAACGCACTCGCCGCTATGCGTCTCGGTCTCGCGGTTGATCATCACGCCGCCGCAGGGCCGAGCCGCCATCTCTTTCAAGCGCCAGCGACGCACCGGCCATTGCGCCGGCGGCGTGAGATCGGCGAAATTCCTGCCCGCCGCTTCAAAATTGACGTGGTCGCGCAACTGGCTCCCCGCCACCTTGATGCGGACCTCGTCCTCGCTGACAAGCTCGAAGAGGATGACGCGCCCCAGCAGTTCTTTGATGTCCTGAAGTTCGATCGCTGGGCGCTTGGGCATGAGCCGTCCCGGGCGACGCCAGCCCAGCCAAGCTGCGACGAAATGGCGGTTCGTCTGATCGCGTGGGGCGCAGCGCTTGATCGTGGGAGCTCGCTGGCTGGGGTAGGTTCATAGCAGCCGCGAGCCTACCGGAATTGGTTAAGCATTTGCCCTACAGGTGGGGCGGGCTTCGCTTGGGGCGTCCACCGGGCTCGTGGCGGAACCCGGCGGCGGCGACGGAGACCCCGGTCGGCACGCGCCGCCGGACTTCGGCGTGAGTGCGACTACCACCGCTACGGCGCGCGAGATAGTCGAGGAGCGAAGGAGCTGATACTTGGGACGCAGGGACCGCCGACGACCTGCGACACTGAGGCAGCAAGTCTTTCGCCTGAACCAATGGTAGCCTTTGCGAGTTATCCCCTCGCCCCAGAGGCATCAATGCGCACGGCGGGAATCTTTCTCTTGACGGCTTTGGCGTTCGCCCCGGCGGCAGTCCGTGCGGCAGATCTGTATCCGGGAGCGCAGATCGCCGCCGACGGCGAAACGGGAAGGACGGAGCAGCGAAGCGGCGCGCAACCGGCGAGCGGCAATCCGCGACCGACACTCGACAATCTGCCCGCGCTCTCCGACAAGCGACATGGTCGGTGGTGAGAGCGCACGGGCGGTTGGCGGCCCATGACTTTTTCAGAGCTAGGGCGTTTTTGCCGTTCCTTGCTCCGTCCCCTCGGCGACCGCAACGCGGCGAAGCGCGCCGCGCCTGCCCTTGCCAGGTGGGCAAAAGCTGCGACCGCCGATCTCGCCGGAGCGCCCGGCCCGACCGGCGCGCTCCGATTCCAAGCTCCTGGTCAAATGACTTCCTGCTCCCTCAGGTAGGCGAGCGTGGCGTCGTCGACCTCGACCCTAATGCTGCCATTCAACTCTCTGAGCCGATCGCCGATGTCCTCAAGCCGCCGCCGGCAAGCCACGATCCTCTCGCGCAGCCGCTCGGCATGGGCGTCATCGAGCAGCGGCGCCATGATGGTCGTCTCGCCCGGCTCCGCCTGTTCGTATCGGACCCGCATCGCATTGACCTGCGCCTCGATCTCACCCGTATGCCGGCGGAGGGAGGGCCGCTGCCTTCTGCCCAGATACCCGTCTATGTCCCCGGCATCGGCGCGCTCTCCCCGCTCCGGGATCAGCTTGATCAGGAGGCCTAGTTCCTCCTCGAGCCCGGCCTTCTCGGCGAGGAGGTCGCCGATGCCGCTCTCGGCGTTCGCCCGGCCCGTCGCCGCGCGCATTTTCGCGAGGATCGCTAGGAGGCGCGTGAGGACGTACAGGTTTTCCCGCAGAGTCGCCGCCTCGTGCTCGACCCTGGCCGCCGGCTCCGGCGCGAAAATGCCAATGGCGACGTATGGGACGAGGCGCAGCTCGCGGAGGGCCGCCCGGATCCGCTCCTGGAGACGTCCCGCCTTGGTCAGGGTGATACTGGCCATGGCATGTTATCTCCTTGATTCAGTTGAATCTGCGGCGCGAAGCCGACCCATGGCACAAATGCTAAGGCGCCCGCGCCTGCGGCGTCTAGGCGCCCGGAGGGGCGCCCGACCCGGCGCCTTCGAGGGGGGTGCGGAGACATCGCCCGCTCGGACTGCTGCCGATGCCGCCGGACTAGAGCGGGATTCATCGGGTGTGAATCGCTTTTGGGGATTCCCAAGAGGCCAAGTTTCTGATTCAAGATGCTGGCTGGGGTTGGAGGCCAGCAAGGATGTCGCGAGCATATTCGCTGGATCTTCGCGAGCGCGTTGTCGCGGCGGTTTCGGCTGGGGAGAGCTGCCGCGCCGTGGCCAAGACATTCAAAGTGAGCGT
>Ga0335075_10005739_pt1 | contig 19201 bp, 33 predicted proteins | sample Lox_Sample_24_FD_206723 | JGI IMG/M metagenome (GOLD analysis project Ga0335075, IMG submission 206723) | Soil microbial communities from Loxahatchee National Wildlife Refuge, Florida, United States - Lox_Sample_2.4 | ecosystem: Environmental > Terrestrial > Soil > Wetlands | place: USA... | reverse complement strand
TTAACTCAATAAAATTACTTGGGATTGGTTGTTGAAATCTACCTAATATTTCATTAAGAGTTGTTGTTTATAATTCTATTACTTCGGCATAAGGAGGGAGATCGTTTTAATATGTTGTCATGATATTAAAAGGAAAGGGAGAAAGTAAGGGAATGTTAAGTGTGTTTTTTAATCCGACCATTAGTTTTGCGAGAAGAATCCTTGGCCAAAAATGATAAGTCTTTATTTCTTAATTCTTTTACCATGTAACCAACCACATTTTTCAAGGGAGTTCTAATTTCAATGTCTTTGTTGCTCTTTAATTTTTTCAATAGTTTTTCAACAATTACTCATTCCTCAGTATTTTGGTAATGGGAATAAGGGGTAGAAGACAATGTCGGGTCAGATAATTCTCGAACAATTTTACTAATTTCTTTCTCTGGTAATTGGGGAGAATAATTATTTTTTCTTTTCATATTTTTTTCTTCTAAAACAATGGAGTATTCAAAGATAAGGTTTATCTATTTCTCAATATCACACTAAACGATAGGCTTGATCTTCATCAATGAATGGTTCTCAAAAAAAAGATTGTCATTCAACCCCATTCGGTAATGTGCCTTGGAGGTGGGGGATAAAATCATCTCTTTTATCTAATTGTTTCGCTATTCTTAGTATTTTTTCATCAGTCATATAAGAACCATGTTCTTCTTCATAATGAGAACTAATGATTATCGTGCTGAACTTTAGTTCACTAACCATCATTAACTTTTTTAATGGACAAGGACGATAATCAATTTTCTTTTTAACCATCTATAATGTTTATTTTTTACTTCTTTTTATTTACCACTAATTATTCACAGAATGATTAACACTCCGATCACAATTCAAAATAGTCCGCGGTAAAAAGTAGGTTGTTTTTGGTATTGATTAAGCGGATTATATTGTTGGGTTTGTTCTTGAGTTTTTTTAACTTGCTGAGCAATGAAATTCTCTAATTCGAGGGTTCTTTTTTCAATGGGTTGTTTTACTCAATTTTCATAGCGGTTATTGAGTCAGTCTTTGACCGCAGTTTTAATACCAAGATCGAAATCGTAATTAGTCATATTTTTATTTGCTATTGTAAATTAGAATAATTAAAACTATTCCTCCTCCGATAATTAGTCAAGGTTGATTTCTGACTCATCAGGTTTTCTTGGGTGGAGGATTAGTTAAATATGCTTGATATTCACTTCTTAATTGTTCTTGATCTCCCTGATTTAAATATTATTAACTCATATAATAACTTTGAGTACAATCTTTTGAAATAACCGAGGTAAAAACAAGGCCCACAATAGAAAGTAAAAGCATTAAACTAAACTTATAATTTTATAATTTACTTCTTTACCAACTCTTCAATGGTTTAAAATGCCCAAAATAATTACTATTATCGGTGAAAAAGAGGTAGGTAAAACCACTCTCTTTCGCCAAATAATTAAAAAATATTCAGTTAATCCTAATCAAAAACCAGCCCCAATAATTAATTACACTGAAGAAACAATTAATATTGAGAGCAATAATTATAAGTTAATTGACACTCCCTGATTTATTCTTTCTCCCCAAACCGAAATAGAAAAAGCTAGTAAAAATCAGTTAATTGAATTATTAAAAAAAAGCGATTTAATTTTGTGGTTAATCGATAAGATAGATGAAAATACTTTTGTCATTAACCGATCTTTAAAAAAGGTTAAGGTTCCAAAATTTTTGTTACTTAACAAAACTGATTTGGTAGAGGCTAAAGAAAATTTTTCTTCCTATCAAAGTTTACATTCTGAATTTCAGTTTTTTATCTCTACTCAGCAAGGAAAAGGCTTAAATAATTTAACAACCAAGATAATTAACTGCTTACCTTCACCTTATCCAGAAAAAACTACCAATAGCAATAAAGAATTAAATTTACTGATTTTCGGAGCACCCAATTCCGGAAAATCCACCTTGATGAATTATTTGTTGCAGGAGAATCGCTCGGTGGTTAGCCCTGTCTCTGGAACTACCCAGGAACCAGTAACTAGTTCTTGAAACTGAAAAAAAATCAATTTCCAACTAATTGACACTGCCGGAATCACTAAAGAACAAAAAATAACAAGTGATTTATGAAGAAAATGTGACCTGGCTTGAGCAGTTGTCGACGCTTTTTTTCCACTCACTAAACAAATATTTCAAATAATCAACTTAGGAGAAAAATATAACAAACCACTAATTATAATTGTCAATAAATGTGATTTAATAGTAAAAAAAGAAGCAGTAGTAAAAGAATTAAAAAGCAGGCTAAAATCTTTAAACTATTGTCCAATAATTTATCTTTCTGCCTTGCAAGGAAAAGGAGTTAATTTGCTAGTAAAAAACCTGGGAGAAATTATAAAACAATCTCAAATAAAATTGACCCGCAAAGAACTTGAAGAAATAACGGAAAAAATGTTGGTTAATAATCCGCCTAAATTCTATCAAGGAGGAAAATTGAAAATCTATTTTGCTAAACATGAGCCAGGTTTAACCCATCTTTTTATTTTTTTTGTTAATAACCCACAATGAATTCATTTCTCCTATCAACGTTACATGACTAACTATTTGCGAAAGTACTTAAGAATAGATTATTTACCAATAAAAATTATTTTCAAAAAAAGTGTTTAATTATACTTATTACGGCGACTTGATCGAGTCGATGAAACGATAAGAAGAGAAATTAAAGCAACAAAAACTACCACAATAATTCCCAAAACAATGGCTAAATTAGGTTTTTTATCATCACCTGTAGAAGATTTTTGTAAATTTCCTATTTTTTTTTCATTGGATTGGATTAAACGATCGTTACTGGATAATTGAGACTCTAAAAATTTTCTTTGCTCTAAATCTAATTGAACATTAGCAAGTTGATTTTTTAAAATTTCATTTTGCTCTCTTAATTTTTTAATTTGTTCTTGCAAAATATTTTCTTGGTGAGTTTTTTCATTAGTAGTTATTTTGCTATCTTTAATAGGTTTTTGTCTCAAATTTTCTTGAGCAGTAAAAACAGTTTCTGCCAAATCTGCTAAAAAATAACGGTTTTTTCTCAAATTTTCTTGATCCGTAATATCAATACCGATTGGCAAATCTTCTCCAATAATTTCACTAAATTCTTCTCGAAAATTAATAATCCCAAAAACCAAATCATAACCTTCTAGGTCATCATTGAAAATTTGTGAAAGAATTTTGTTTCGTTTGTCTCGATTTTCTTGTCATTTATCAACAGCAAGGCATTTATTCTTCAAAGAATCCAAATCAACAATTTCTTTCTTCACTCGAACTTTATGATGCTGTTGTACTCTTTGAAGAATATAATCAAACCACTCTTCATGAGTTTTTGTTTCTTTCACACCATTGTCACACGGAAAATCAAATTTTTGATTACGGAAATTCTCATCACTATTGATAACTAATAGTTCTTTTAAACTCTCAGCAGCACTCAAAAGAGGAAAAGTATTTCCTAATTTTACATAGGAGAAAAAGAGAGAAATGATTTTTTCATTCTTTTCACCTTGATTACCAATAGTTTTTGATAAATTTAAAAAAATATCTTTGAAACTTTCAGCCCATTTTTCAAACTCAAGTTGAGTTATTTTCTTTCCTTTCATATATATATATATATATATATATTATTTTACATTTTACTATTAGGCGTTAACCTCGATTTCAAAATCAACTAACAAACTACTGCCATTGTTTCCTTCTTCCACCATGAAATTATATTCTTGTCCCTCTTTTAATCAACCCCAACGGTCCTCTTTGACTTTGGAGGAAAAAACAAAAATAACTTCTTCACTGTCAAGTTTCAAAATTAGATAAGCTTTACCATTTTTATCAGTCTTATCTAATTTTTCTTTAATAACTTCCTTAATATTTTTTGTACTATTCATGATTTAATAATTATTTATATATTGTTTTTTTAATAATATTCTTAAGCATAAATAAGAGATTCCTTTTGCGTTTTCATCTCCTTCTTGAAAATACTTACCTCAGTCTTAATTCTTACCAAGAAACGAAGCAATAAAGAAAAACCTAAGTAAATTAGAAAAAAGATTACTGAAAATCAAAATAAAATTTGCGACCATCTAGGTCAACTATGCCAAAAAAATTTTTGTTCATTCTTACAAGCCGGTTTTCCAACACTCCAAAAGAAAATGAAATAAGGATAATCATGTGGATAATTATAAGGGTGATTTCCTTTAAGTTTGTTATAATAACCAATTACTTCTGGCCGGAGCAGCACATAAAAAAAATAAAAAGCGGGATTGATTAAATTATAAACTAACGATTTTTTCATGTTTTCTACTAATTTATTAACTAAGCAATATTTTCAAAAGTAAAAAAACACTAAAGCTGGACCAAAAATGTGTCAAAAAGCATTATAAAGCATTCAGATATGGATTTTTTCTATTCTTCCCCCAAATGGCGATGGTATGGTCCCTTTAAGTGGTACGGTTAAAAGAAATCCTCCTAAGCAAAATACCACTCCACTTATCAGATTAGTTTCAGTGACTACCAAATCCATTAACTGTGAAGAGTAACTAGATTTTAAATGTTCTTTTTTAAAGAAAAACAACTTGTGTACAGATCAGATTATAGTCAATAATGAAGTTCATGCTGACCATCAAGTAAAAAACCATAATCAGTATCTCAACTCTCCCACTCTAACCTCTGAATGATCGAGATGGGTCATCCTATCCTTATAAGCAGAAATAACTAATGGAAAAACATGAGAAAAAATAACAGTTCAAAGAAGACAATTTCTTCACGAAAGTTTTTTGCTAGACATTTATAATGATTTAATTTTATTATAGAAAGTAAGAAAAATATAACAACAGCAAACCTTTTTATAAAACTACATTATACATATACAAGATGGTCAAAATTCGTTTAAGTCTAAGAGGAAGAGGGCAAAGGTATAAAAGTCAACGATCTTTTTGAGTAATTGCGATTGATAGCAGAAAAAAAAGAGATAGTGGTAACTACCTAGAATATTTAGGTTTCTATAATCCTCAAAGTAAGGCAATAAAGTTAGATAAAGAAAATATTAATAAATGACTAAAATGTGGAGCACAACCGACTGATACAGTTAAGGAATTATTTAGTAGGTATCTTTAAAGTTTCTTTTTCGTTCTTTTTCAGAAAATTATAGTAATAACAATAAGAAATGTGAAGAAAATAATTGAGACAGTTCAAGGTAGAGGATAATCAAGAGGATTATATCATTTTTTTATTTCTTTCTCGTAATTTTTGTTCGATGAATTTTTTAAAACTGTTTCAATTTCTTTTCATTGTTCTTGAGAAAAACCGGTTTTTCAATGCTTTATTCCTTTTGATTTATTTTTCACTACTTCAATTTCACTTTCTTTTTCAATTTTTCAACCACTATGATTTTGTTTAATCTTATCAATTATGGCTCTTTTGATTTCCTCTCTAGTTTCAACTTCATTAATTCCCTCATTTGGGATTAATTCGATTAGCTTTCCTTCTAAGTATAAGAAATGAACAACTTCATATCATCCATCGTTTTCTTCGCCTTCAAAACTGTCAAGGTAGTCCTGTTGATTTGTAAAAATTCGATCTGCTAAATGCTCAGCATTGGCTAAGGAACCAGTAGGGTCTAAGCATACTTTGTCTAAATTAGCCAGAACTCTTTCCTTAGAGGTTTTCGGAGTCGGAGCAGGAGGGAGGGGACTTTTATATTTGTCAAAAGAGTAATATTTAGGTTTGTCACAGATTCTCACGTGCAAATAACTAACACCAGTTCCGCTAGTAGAAAGTCATCTCAAATCTGAGTTTGAAATAGAATTTAAGTTTTCTGATAAACTTTTTCCAACTTCTTGCCAAAAATCTTGTCATTGGTTATCCGGAGCATTTTTGACAAAACTAGCAATGCTTTTATAACATTTACCTGTTTTTGGAATAGGAATAATTAAAGTAGTATCGCTAATTCCCGAAGGATCTGGAAGATTAAGAAAACTACAAACCTCCTTACCAATGTTTCTATCGATGTGTTCTTGATAAGCACTATAATTTTGACTAATACCATCGAAAAAAGTTGTTTTAGTTAACACAAACTGAAATGGTTCATGCAATTTTTCTTTCGATATTGGAGGACATTCCCAAAAATATCCAGAAAATTTTTCCAATTCCGCATCACGTAACGAATTTCTAAATGTTTCAAGAAATTCTTCATTTTTATCAACCAAAAAACTAATAAAATTACCTCACGTCAAAAATTTGGAATCCTCCATCAAAGATGGTTTATCCCAAAAAGAATACTCAACTCTGTTACAGTCTAATCTATTGCTAAAAAATTTAATCATATTTTATTCTTTGAAATGGTTGAAATGGCAAAAATCGACAACAATTTCCTTAACTTAGTGAAACAATTGCTATATATATATATATATATTTATTTATTTATTATGAAAATACTTTTAAACCTGGACTCATCGTAGTTGATAAAGTAATAGTGCGAAAGAAATTGCCTTTTCATCATTAAACAAATATTTCTTATCAATGAAACTAATAATTAATATTATGTGAAGTTAGATTAGTTTTACTCCTTGCTATCCTATAGAAAACAAAAAAGGATAGTCATGAATAAAATTAGTCTAAAAAAACAGATCGAAAAAAAATTAGAGCAATTGAATAATTTGCTCGATAAAGCTGATGAAATTAGAAACATTGATGCTGATGATCCGGAAACTTGAGACTCGGATACTCTTTATAACACCAGCGAAGTTTTAAAAGAAGTTCTCCAACTCTTAGAAGACAAAAAATCCCTTCAGGAAAAAGATCCTTTGACTAATGAACCCTTAATTTTAGAGCAAGGAATTTGTTCGTTGGTGGATGAATACCGCGATGATGAATAAGCAAGTTAAAGGGGAGAATTTTTTGTCCAATTCTAGTCCTCCTCTCCAAAAATTAACTGGTTGAATTCTAAAGAAAGAAAAGAAGAAATTTTACCAGAAAAAAAGTCCTTTTTATCAAAATACTTATCTCAAACTGCAAGCAATTGATGAGCAAAAAAAAGAACACAAAATTTTTGTTTATCCTAATCTAGTTAAGCCGAAAGTATTTAATGATATTAACAATAATGTCCGTGTTGATAATCGCTACTTTTTATTTTGCGAAAGAAAAGGCAAAAGATGAATTTTACATAATTGACAAGAATTAACCCAACCAATTTTTAAAAGTCATGCATAAACTAAAAGAAAAAACCAAAAAACCTATCACTCTTTTAGAGTATTTACAAGCCAAATTTGGTAAAGACCAAGTAGTCGTGAAAAAATGACCGAAAAGTCCTGAATCCAAGAAAAAGCAAGATCATGAAAAAAAATAACCATTTCCAAAAACAACTGAAATTTCATTGTTGAAAATGCCAAACCATTTATCAAATAATGGAAATTCACAGCCAAATTAGCCCTAATTGTCCGGAAAAGTGTCAACAAAAATGACAAGAACTTTGTCACGAATATTATCAAGAAAAAGTTTTAAGTTATGTGGCTCAGCAGGAAGAACAGAAAGAAAAAGAGTTAGAACAACAACAAAGTGTTCCGGACTGACTAAGAAAGAAAAGTAAGTAAGATGATCGCCTGAACTATTTTAATTGTGGAAAATATTTTTTTAACTCTTTTCTTCTTCATCTGAATTAACCGTTATTGCTCGAAATGCCAAAAGGTGAAATGTATCGAGCAAATGTTTAGTAAGAATTGTCGAACTTGTTGAGAATCAAAAAAGAAATCTTCGCTAGTCAAAAAACGCGAAACCTCCTTATAAAAATCATGAAAAACAACCAAGAAAATAACCCAGCGAGGGAGCCAAATTTCAGCAAATATTTTGAGTGATTAAAAAGTCGACATTTATCCGTTGCTACTATCCAGACTTATTTAGGGATTATCAAGCAGTTTCCCATTTTCAATAATGCGATCATTACGGATTACTTTCAACAAAATGTGACCAGTAGCGAACCAGCTACTTTATATTTAAAGAAATACGCCTTGAATTCTTATGCTAAGTTTAAGAAATTAAAGATTAATTGAAATCACATGGTCAAAATACCCTCCATTGCCAAAAAGTTTTTTAACACCATTGATGAAATTGAATTAAAGCAATTAAAAGATGCTCGCATGGAAGAAGATAGTTGAATTTATGAGCGAAATAGTTTAATTTTGGATTTTCTGTTTTACACCGGATTAAGAGTATCAGAATTGGTGAATATTAAGCATTGCGATTGAGATGCTAAACAAGAAGCACTAAGAGTGTTAGGAAAAGGCAATAAAGTTCGTTACATCTTTTTAACTCCTTGATTAGTCCAGCATTTTAACCCAACTAAAAGAGATTATTTATTCACGACTGACCAAGGAAAAAAACTCCCGCGAGAGTGAATTAGCGTGATTATTAAGCAGAGAACCGAAAAAGCCGGCATTAAAAAACGCATAACTCCGCATACTTTTCGCCGTTCTTTCGCTACTTTATTAAATAGTCGAAGATGTAATTTAACTACCATTCAAAAATTACTCGGACATGTTCGGTTAGAAACCACTGCTAATTATATCCACAATGATTATCAAACACTTTTTGAAGATTTTAGCAAACTATGAAAAAATGCCCCCAACTCAACTGCTTATGAACCACTATAACTACTGTGCTAATTGCCGCCAATGATTAGAGATATTTTAACATTTTTACAACTTAGGAAAAAAGATCTAATTTTAAAAAAACCATGCCAACTAACCAATGTAAATGTGGTCAACCAGCCACCCAATTAGTAATTATTAAAGGTTACTCCTTGTTTTTATGTGCGAAACACGTGGAACAATTAGAACAATTTTTAGGAGAAAAACTGGAACCCTTAACGACCCAATACCAATATTATGCAACAAGAATTTAAAGTTAAAACCACCATTCAAGAAATTGAAGAAAAGCAAGACAAAAACAGTAATCGTTTTTATAAAGTTTCAATTAGTTGAGAATTAGGAAAACCCCGAGCATTTTATGCTTTTAGCACGGATTTTAATTTAAAAGATACTACCCTAAAAATGTTAGCCAACTCTCCGGAGAAACTAGTTAATCAACGAGTAACTATTACTTATCAAGAAGTAGAAAACAAAGAGAAGAATGGCACTTTTTGCCGGATTAAAGAAATAGAGATTTAAAGACTATGACTAATAACAACCTTAAAAAATTAGCCGAAAAGATTTGGGACATTAACCAAAGTTTAGATGTATCTCTGGAAGAAAAAGAAAAACGACTTCGCGGAGAAAGTGAGGTGAAACCAAGCGAAGTGGTGACCGAGATGGTGTTTAGACAAAAAGTTTGTTTAGAAATAATTCACAATGTTCTGACGGATTATTATCTTGAGATGGATAATTTGAAATTAGAAATAGACCATTTAAAGAAACTAACTAACCATGTATAACCTTCAACGAAACAATTACCATTTAAAACCCAAAAACTCCACGATTTATACTCCTCCGGAAGTTAGTGAGTTTATTTTTAACTTATTGAAAGATAAATTTCTTCCTAAAAGTTTAATTTTGGATCCTTGTTCTGGGATGGGTGCTTTATTACAACCCTGAAAAGAAGCCGAATATTTAACTTGAGGAATTGACAACGATCTTAATTCTAGTGCGGATGCTAAGACAGATTTTTTTAGTTGTCAACCAAACGAAAGTGAATGAAACCTTGAAGTAAGTTTAGTGCTTTGTAATCCTCCTTTTAATGGGATGAGACCAAAACTAGCCCCAGAAGCATGACTAGATAAGATCCTGGAGTTATTTGGTAAAGATATTCCGATTGTCTTGTTTGCTCCGGTTGGTCTAAGAATTTGTCACAGTCTCCAAGGCAAAAGGTATCAGAAATTTATCAGCGGAAAGTATCCGGCAATTAGTTCGATTATTACTTTACCCCGCACTGTTTTTCCTAATATAGAATTTCACACTGAGATCTTAATTTTCAATCTTCCCGGCTTACAACCTCATTATTTTTTTAACCATCATGAATAGAGAATTAGAAAAAATCCAGCAAATAATTAACAATCTGCAACAAATCTCTACCATTAATAAGGTAAAGATAAGAGAATATCCTTGAACGAGTTCTTATGACAGAAAAGTTATTGAAATCTTTTTTCAAATTCAAGGCAACCAAGAAGAAGACAAGGTTTTTTATGAAGCAGAACAAGAAGAAATAGATAACTTACGCCAAGAAAAAACTGAGCAAGAATTATTTGCTTTACTAATTGAGAAGCAATTACAAAGAGTAAAAGGTCATAATCAAGAAGACTTCCAAACTCCTTGTCCTTATTGTCAACAACCTACTTTAAATGTTCTCCTCTGAAATGATGAGGGACTACCGGAAAAAGTTAAAAGACTTTACTGTCGTTTGTGTCGAGTAAGCATGCCCTATTTCGAATTAACCAAGGATCCCATCGAAACTCAAAAGGAAATGATCAGTTATGAAATTATTATTCGCCAAAAAGAAATTCAAAAAGAAGAGAAAAAGTTGCTCTCGGTTTTAGCCGAAAAAGATCAAATCGAAACAAGAATAAGGAGAAATAAGGAAATTATTAGAAAATATGAAATTTAAACAATATCTAGGCATTTGTGTAAAGTGTCAAAAAGTAACTAATAAACATCGCTGAATTAGTTTACAAAAGGTTTGAATTTGTTCTCCTCATTACCGAATGTGAAAGCAAATTAAAATCCAACATCACGACAATGCCGTAACCGAATTTTGATCAGCGGAAAAGAAACTAACCTGCAATTCTTCTTTTTGTCATTTCATTACTTACCGAGAAGAAGCAATGAACGAACATTACCAAGAATACCATCCAACTAAAAGTTATGAAATTCAAATATAATTTTATCGAAAAGAAACTGTGAAGAATTGAAGAGGATTATCTTTATGAAATTTGTGAGGATAATTATTTTCATACTCCCCAAGGAATTTATGGCAGTGAGGGTTGATCTTTAGGAAATCAAGAAGAAATAATTTTTACCTTTTCTCATTCTTGCTTAAAAATTTACTACCGAATAGGAATAGTTGCTTATCAAAAAACCCTAGATCTTCCGCCAAATGGAGAAACAATTTTTGAATTTACTGAGCAAGATTACTTAAATAGTAGTTAAGCGAATATATTAATTTGGGGGTGTTATTGCCTTAACTTCCTATTTTGTCAAAAACAAAATATAGTTAGAAACACGGGTTAAATCCCGTCACCTCCACCAGTTTATCAAAACTACTGAGATTTCATTCAGATTGTTTAGCAAAACAATCAAGATTTCATTCCACCAAATTATTTTTTGAATTGGAGTGATTAGCAAAATTAAATTTTTGGGAAAAAACCCAAAATCTCGTCCAAAATTGCTAATTGCCCAAATTGAGAGAATAATTTTTAATTTGAGACATTTTGATTATTCTTTCACGCAAAGAAAGAACTGCGTTAACAAATCATTTATGACAGATAAGTTATAAATTAGGTGCCCTCTTAGGAAACTAACGAGGGGAGAGGCATCAGAAACAAAGAGTTCTGGTGTGGGTGAAATGAAAAACACACCCTACATAGGCTTACCGGGAAGCTGTGAAAATTCCGGGCGGGAAACAAGTAGTTTTCAAAGGTTCTGCTTGGTAAAAATAAACAAAACCATCTAAGAGGAGGGGAGATTTTTTACTCCTCTTATATATTAAATATTCCCGCTGAATATAGAGAGTACTGTTATGGTTCTTTCTCTTATCCTACTAATTTGGCAATCAATATTGTAGATCTACATGTAGAATTTTAGAATCTGTTATGAAACCAACTGAAAAAAATTTAATGAAAATTCTCGCCAAGGATTATATTCTCTTACCAACTAAAAATAAGGAACCTTTAGTAAAGAATTGGAATAAATATGATCTTGATTATTATAAAGAAAAGCGAACTATCGAGCAGTTATTAACTCTGAATGGAGAATATTCTTTAAGAACCGGCAAATTACTGATGGGCGGTTATTACTTTATTGTGATTGATTTAGATATTATTTGAAATCAAAAAACAATTGGTAATTTTCGTTATGTGGAAACTCCCAAGGGCATTCATCGTTACTTATTAGTTAAGGAATTACCTAAGTCTTGTTTTTTGGTAAACAAAGATGGTGATAAGATCGGTGATTTGCTAAGCGTGGGAAAATATGTAGTGGGAATGGGTAGCAAACATAAATCAGGAGTTTATTCTTTACGGGGAAGAAATGGAATTAAATTGTTTTTTCAAATAGAAAATTTAAAAGAACTCCAAGAATTTTTAAAAGTTAGAAATATTTTTACTACTCCCTGAGGTAAAACCGGAATAGAAAACATTCATGATCTAGAACTGTTTCAAGAAAAACCCAAGAAAACTTACCAAGAAAAGAAAGTTAGATTAGAAAAAGAGGTTAAAAATAGTAAAAAACCCTTACATATTTGCTATATTTGCTTAGCAAGTTTTAAGAAAGATCAGAAAATAATCAAAGATCATTTACAGAGTGACCAACATTTAAAAGAATTAAAAGCCTATCGAAATAGGCGAAGTAATACAATTAAAACAAAGCAAAATACTATATATGGCAAAACCACAAGTAAAATCGAATAGCAAAAGCAAACTAGTTAGTAAAAAAACTTTGACTGATCGCATCACTGATAAAATTGGGAGAAAAAACAATCTCACTAAAATTCAAACTGAAGCCGTGATTAGTCAAGCCTTAGCCGAAATTAAACTCTCTTTAATCAAAGGGGAAGAGTTAAGATTTCCTGGTTATCTGTCTTTAAAAACTACTATCCAGAAACCACGCGTAGCCATGAACTTACAAACTGGTAAAAAAATGAGTATTCCCGCGAAAAGAGTGCCAAAAGCGAAATTTAGTGAGGATTTGAAAAAAGAGATTGGCAAAAGAAAATAAAACTTTAATATGAATAAATTAGACACACACACACACACAGCAAAAGCAATAAGCGTCCTAAATTAAGTATTTTTTGATTAATCTTTTGAGGATTATTTGGATTAGTTCCCGCGATTATTTATTACTTATGAAAAAAAGGCCAACAAGAAGAGTGAGATAGAGAAAATCGTTAATGTTTAGCCATTCTTCGCTAATCACTTCTCCGTTTGAGTCTTTTCTTTTTCATATCCTTTTTATCCTAAAAAGCATAAAGAAGTTATTCTAACTTTCATAATTTTTAATTTCCTTTTGGGTTTGTTCTCGTTTTCTAGTTAAAGATCTTAACTGGGAATTAAGTTTAAAAAGTTGAGTAGTTAAAAAGCGAACATACTCCTTTTTTTGCTTAATTTCTAGTTTTCTTTGGGCTTCCTTGGTCATGTTAAACTAGTAGTGGATCCGGATGACAAACTTGGCACTTTTCCCACTGACAAGGTTTCATATTGGCACTTTTAAAATTATAAGTTTCGCCATTTTCCCGTTGACCTTCCCGCGTTTCTAAAAAACCCCGTCAATGTTTCCCATAGAGGGTAGTATTTAAAATTTGATGTCCAGATTGAGTTTCTTTTAATTCAATTCAAAAATTAGTTAGAGCTTCCATAGTTATTTTTTTATTTTTTGACTATTTTTAAGATATTTTTGGGAAAAAAATTGAGAAAAATAATTTTCTGATTTTCCCAAGTGTATCCTAAAAAGTAGTTTTTTTTGCTCGATCTACATGTAGAAAATCCCTAGCAGAAAGGCACTCCTAACTTACTAAAATAAACCATATAGAACTTACCAAGAATTTAGAAATAACGAAAAAGTTTTAGAAAAGTTAGCTTAATTTTGGTAAGGTAAATCGGTTAATTCAAAAGATTATCCGGTTTAGTTCCTTGTCCAATTCCCTTCCCGTTCCTATTCATTCTTAATAATTAAAGATAATTTAGCCAAATTACTGCTTGTTCCGGAAAAAGAATAGTATTTTTGCTAACATTCTTTTAACATTATTTAAATATCTTTTTCATGTTATTTGTTGATTTTTGCTTTAAAAACTAACCATTTTCTGCTAAAAAGCCTAAGAAAACCTTAATACTTCCTAGTATTCACCTCTATTAAGAATAAATAGTTTTTTCCTTTACTCTTCCTTTTTTATTTACTTATTAATAATTAAAAACAAAAAAATATGCAAGAATTTTTAAAATATATGGCCATTTTCCTAGTAGTCGGTATAGTCGGCTGAACTGCTTATGACCATTTTCTAAATAAAAACAACATTTAAAAATTATGACAATTAACCTTTCCCAATACTCTCAAACCCAAAAAAAAGATGCTCGTGATTTAGCCATTGCTGATTTGATAAACTCCTTAAAGAAACTAAAAGCTGGTGAAAGCCTCAGATTTGGTAATTTAGGAACTTTTTCTAAAGAACAACGCCAAATCACGATTAACACCAAGTTAAAAGCCTTTAAAAAAGCTTCCGGCAAAACTTATCAGTTTAACCGAGTTAATTTTCGTTCCTCTAGTTTACTCAAAAGAGCAATTGATCAATAATTATGGCAAATTTTGACTGAGAAAAACTCTGAAAAGAAAATAAGCACCTGTTACTAATTGTAGTAATGGCAATTTGTGCTTACTTGCTATGACAAAAGTCACACGGTCAAGATTTACCCAAGATCTTTAGCCTCTTACCTTTAATCGGCGGAGCGGCTTACGGTCTTAACTTTTTAACTACCCTTACTAAATAATCCCTTATGTCCAAATTCCCAGAAAACTCCCAACACAATCAACAAAACTCTCAAAATAGTTCCCAAACCCAAACTAATTCCCTTGTTGATCAAGAACTCAGTTGAAATGCTATCTTAGCAAATATTGTAACTCCTTTAATTCCGGTCTTCATGGCTAAACTAACTGGTCAAAAATTCCCAGCACCAGTAAATAATGCCCCAAATGATCAAAGTGCTATTCAGCAAATAACTCCCGTTTTACAAAACATGATCAACACTCAAAACTTGCTCTTACAAGAAGTTATTTTGTTAAAAAAGAATGATCAAGTTTTTGCCAATAAGTTTCAAGGTTTGAAACTAACCCGAGAGAAACAGCAAATCGAATATAAAACTGATAACCAAAATTCTAATGACTATGAATAAACTTCCCAAGATCAGCATCAATGCTCAATTTCCTGAAATTGGTTTTTGGAACAAAATCGAGTTAGATCCCGCCCTGCTTTTTCCTAAACTGAAAGAAGATTTCGGAATAGATTTACAATCGGTAGTTATTCCCTTTTTGGCTAAACTGACTAGAATGATGATCAGAAAACTAGAGTTAACCCAACAAATTCAAGAATTAAGTAAAGAAGATGAACAAGAATTAGCAGACTTGCAAGAACAAGCAAAGAACCTCCAAGTTTGATCAAATCATTACGGAATTAATTATGAATAACTGATGAGGAATTGATTTACAACCCTTAATTAATGAAATTAAGAATTTCTCCCTTTCCCAACAACTATCCCAGCAACAAATTATCACTCTTTTAAAAGAACAAAACCAACTATTAAAAAAATATTTAGAGCAAAAACAATAAATTTATGGCCAAACTAATCGAAGAAACTAAAGTAAGCAGCAAACCAAATTTTATTAATCGGGCTGACTACGAGTGAACCCTAAGTAACACTTTTACTAATGCTACTATCGTGGTCGGAGTGATTTCTATTTATGCGGTCTTTGCTTACATTACTATTTCCTATTTAGGAAGCAAAAACAAAACTGAATAAAAAAAATATGACAAAACAAAACGAAAATCTGAACGACAATTCATTATATGGTTGAGCAACCGGCAAAGTAGCCGGTGCCGCTATCGGTCTTGCGGTGGCCACCTTTATTTACAAATCCGGAATTATCCAAAACGTATTTGGTAAACTCTGAAAGAGTGATCCGAAAACTAATCCCCAAAACTCCTCCAACGAAAGAACCCAAACCCAAAATTAAAAATCTCTATGAACACTTCCCTCGCCCTCACTTGCTCTTGTCACGTGATTAATCCTCACAAAACTCCTATTTTGGCTTGACTGAGAAAAGATAAACTCTTAGTCAAGATTGCTGATCAACATTTTTTAGCTATCCCCCGCACCGATAAAAATGGTGAAAGATACTGAAAATGTAAAGAATTTGCTGAAGAATCTCAGACTGAGCAAGTTAATAACTCCCAATAAAAAAGAAAGTTAACCAAAATGCCACTAAAAGACTGATTACCGGATTTCAAAAGTGCCTTAACTGGCTTTTATGATGAAAAATTGAAAGCAACTTTAGAAAGCAAAAGTCAAGAATACAAAGCACTCTTCACCAAACACTTAGAGCACTGACAAAGAACCCAACAAGTTTTACTGGTCATTGCCTTAGGAATTTTTGCTTTACTAGTGATTAATTATTTTTGAAAAGAATAATCTCTGATTATCTTTAATAACTTCCTTCCCTCGAATACTCCCGCTATTTAACTAAACAAAAAAATACTATGGAATTAATCATTACTACCATAATTTGATATTCAATCTGTTTAATTGCTGGTTTCTATTTACGCCATTGAAGTAAAACGGGAGCCGGACAATTTCGCCGATTTGGAAATATCTTCAACCAAACTAACTAAACTAATATGCTCGCCAATCAAAGCCTTTTTTATAGTAGCCTCCTCGCCGTGGGCATTGGATTCATGCTTCAGCAAATCGTGGAAACTCTAATTAATACTTTCCTTACCCTCTTACCTTTTAACATTAAAACCGTGGCTTAATCCCTTTTCCTCGCTTCTTCCTAATTAATTCCTATGAACAATAAGCAAGTTATTCAAGAATGTTATTTCAGTGAAATTAAGAATATTTGCTGTTCCGAGCAAGCTATTGGTTCATCCAATAGCAAAACTTGTTCGTTCTGTCAAAAAATTACTCCTTTTGTCAGTGAAATTAATGGTCTGCTAATTTGCTGAATTTGTTATTTAACTAATCTCCCTCGCCCTTAATTTTCGCTGTAATAGCAAATATCAAAAAAATAAGAAACTAAAAAAATATGCTAACTAAAATCAAAGAAAACTGAAAAGAATACGCCATCTGTGTGGCACTTGGTGCTGGTATCGTGATCCTTTACCAACAATTTTTCGCGAACAAGAATAAGTAATGATGACTAAGAAAAAGATTAAAAAGAGTCCTCCAAAAAGAGTAAAAAAACTCAATTTACCCAAAGTAAGCAAAACCAAATCTTCTCGGAAGAAACCCCCCCAACTAAACTTACCGAAAGCAGTTTCTTCCCAAGCCCAAGAAAAAGCTCTCAAACAAAAATTCACTACCGGTTATTATCACTGTTTAGCCAATAATTGAGGAACTGGAAAAATCACCGATTGCTGTTCGGAATGCAAAGAAAAAGCCCAAGATTTCTATGTTCAACGCAATAGTGAAATTGAGAAATTAGGAAAAGCCTATCGCCAAATGGGAGATAGTTTAGTTACTCTCTTGCGACCTCTGCGACCACCTAAACATTAAGATGATTACTTGCTGTGAATTAGCAGTATATAATGGCAACTTAGCCTTATATATTGCCTTGGCAGCGTTTGGATTGGTTGCACTGTTGATTCTTTGTCTTTTTGGTTATCACCTAAAAGTTCGAAAAGATCAAGTAGAATTAAGCAAAAGAACCGCCAAATTGGAAAAGAAAAACGGCCATGAACAAGCTCAAATTGATGAACTAAAGAAAAAGATTGAGCAATTAGAAACTAAGTCTTAATATGAAATAATCTTTGATTATTCTATATTGCTTTTAAACCTAATAAAAACGATATGAAAAACACTTTGGAAACTTGATACTCCCTTAATCGGATCACTCCCCAGCAGTATTATCAACTAATTGACTTGGTTAATCCCCACACCGAATACTCCTTAGATGAATTACTGCTCCTGACTAAACTCCCTGATCCATCTAACTTACCCGATCCAACTAATGAATTAGATAAGTTTCAAAGAGCAAGAGATGATTGAGAAGAGGAAAGTAGTCTGAGTGATTGACTGGATGAACCCCAGTCAAACTTTTTTTTCAGTAAAGAGTTTTTGTTTACTTGCTCCTTTTTTGTTATTCTCTTAATTTTCCTAAACCAACCTAAAAATTATGTTTAACTGACACAACCCCCGAGCTAAAAAGAATACGCTAATTGGCTATTTATCTCGCAAATACTCTAAAGAAGAATTGGTTAATTTACCGGCTAATTCCCTTTTAGAATTACCGGATAGTTTTGAAAACTCTCTTTACTCAGCCGAATTAAACCAAATTTTAAGTGATAGTCCCTGAAAGCAAGTGAAATATGTGGCTAATAGTGCGAGTAGTATTGGTAGTTTAGTGGGAAATTGAAAAAATCGCTGATGAGGAGCCAAGAAAACTCCGGAAGAAAGTGAGCTAAAAATTCCTTTAAAAACTGAAGAAGATAGTAAAGAATTTACCGAAGATGAGCAAGTTAATAGTGAAACTGCTTCTTTAAAGTCTAATTCTTCCGAAGAAACGATTAAACCTATTCAACCAGAAACTGAAACTGCTTCGATTAAATCAGAAAGTAGTGAAGACAATAATTCTGTCAAAGATCTCGGAGAAAGTATTTATTATGATCCCGAAGATAAAAGCGAAACTAGTTCGCTAAAAAGTGAAACCAACCAAGAAGAAATTATTTCTGATCATGGAGCATGACCAACTTTTACTGACCAACAAAAACAAGAATGGTTAAATATTGGTTTAACTCTTCAAGAGGCTGACTTTGGGGCGTGATTAAAGAATATTAAGCAAGTAACTCCTGAATGAGTTTTAAATCAGGGAGATCAGGAACAATTAAGAAGTGAATATCAAGCCTACTTAACCAATCCTCCACCCAAGAAAACCTGATGACAAAAAAATCAACCTTGACTAATTATCGGAGGAGGAATAGTTTTAATTATCCTAATTTACAATAGCAAATAAAAATATGACTAATTACGATTTCGATCTTGGTATTAAAACTGCGGTCAAAGACTGACTCAATAACCGCTATGAAAATTGAGTAAAACAACCCATTGAGAAAAGAACTCTTGAATTAGAAAATTTTCTGGCTCAACAGATCAAAAAAACTCAAGAACAAACCGAAAAATATAATCCGCTTAATCAATACCAACAACAACCCACCTTTTACCGCGGACTGTTTTGGATTGCCCTTGCTCTCTTAATTATTCTCTGAATCATCAGTGGTA